>Ga0316222_1003597_pt1 | contig 15011 bp, 17 predicted proteins | sample TBH18011metaG_FD_206008 | JGI IMG/M metagenome (GOLD analysis project Ga0316222, IMG submission 206008) | Freshwater microbial communities from Trout Bog Lake, Wisconsin, USA - TBH18011 | ecosystem: Environmental > Aquatic > Freshwater > Lake > Hypolimnion/Profundal zone | place: USA: Wisconsin...
CGTCCCTTGCCCTTCGGGCTGCGGCGCCCACCCCTCGCATTTGCTCGGGGCCGCCCTGCGGGCGTCGTTTGCCCCTGCGGGGCGGCACCGCGGCCATGTGCTAACTGACGGCACGCCCTTACGCCGACATGGGCTCGTTGCCGTCACTGACGGGCTCGGCATGAACGACCACCCGCGAGATGCCGGGGACGGCCTCGCGCAACCGGTGCTCCATGCGCACGGTGGCCTGATGCACCTGACCGATGGGGGAGTGATCGGGGAACAGGCAGTGGAATGACACATAGAGGCCGTCCTCACGCTCCTGCGCATCCAGGTGATGCACCGATTCCACCAGACTGTCGACGGCGGCGCCACGGGTGATGGCTGCCTGGACCTCGTTCAAGCGGTCCTGCGACGGCACCGTTCCGGAAAACGCGGTGGAGCGGCGGGGGTCGATATGGGTATCGATGGCCACTTCCGCTCCCAATTCGGCGGCCAAGGCGGCCTCCACCTCGGTGGCGATGGCATGGGCGGCAACGATGGTCAGGGTTTCATCCACCTCGATGTCAAAGCTGAGATGGGGGCGGCCGTTGATGGTGGTCACCCCCACATCATGAACCGAAAGGCCTCGGGTGGCGGCCAGGACCCGCACGGTCTCGGTGATGCTTTCGTCGTCCAGGGCCAGCGGCTCGGCGATGACGACGGGTTGTACCTGGGGCAGTTTGGCGGCGAGATGGTCGATCACCGCATGGCGCAACTCCTCCACCCGTTCCAGGTGGTGGGTTCGGGCGACCCTGATCACCACCTCGGCGAAGACCACGGGGCCGGCGGGGCGGGCGCGTACCAGATCGACCCGAGCGATGCCGGGGACCGCGGCCGCCACCGCCTCGATCCCCTCGGCGATCCCCTTGGGAGCGGCATCCACCAGGACGTCGATGGTTCGGCTGCCCAATCGCCAGCCTGCCAGCATGACGAAGCCCGCCACCCCCAGCGCCGCCACCGCGTCACCCCGGGGCCAGCCCAGCCAGACCAGCCCCAGGCCCCCCAGCACAGCGGTGGAGCTGAGGATATCGGAGGAGAAGTGCAGGGCGTCGGCTTCCAGCGCCAGGCTGCCGGTTTCCTTGGCCACTTTGAACAAGGCTCGCGACCGGCCCACATCGATCAGAATCGAAGCCACCATGACCGCCACCGACCACCAGGTGGTTTCGACCGTCACCACGTCGACCATCAGGCGGGCGATTGCCTCCTTGATGATCCAGGCGGCGGTGACGAAGAGCAGACCAGTCTCGATCAGGGCCGAGACACTTTCCACCTTGCCGTGACCGTAGGGGTGGCGCTCATCCGCCGGCTGGTCGCCGATCCGCACCGCGAACCAGGTCAGCGTCGCCGCCCCCATGTCGAGCAGGGAATGCGCCGCCTCGGACAGCAGGCCGAGGCTGCCGGTCATCAATCCCACCACCAGCTTCATGATGGTCATGAGGGCGCTGGCGAAGACCGAGGAGAGGGCGACATTTTGCTTGCGGTCATTGGACATCGGGGGCGGCTCCGGGTAAAGGCCATCCCCAGACACCTACAGGAGACCGCGGCGGTGGAGAAGAGGAATTCACCCCCGGTTTCGTCATGCCCGCCCCCGGATCATGTCCGGAGACGGGCAGTCTTGTCCTATGGCTTGCTGCAGCCGCAGGTCTTCAACCCCAGCAAGGTATAGGCCGGGCACCAGCCGATGATGGCGGTCAGCAGCGGCACGATGCCGATCCAGCCCCATGCTCCGATGACATGGGTGACCGCCAGCGCGATCAGCGCGAGACCGACGACGATACGGGCGATGCGGTCGATGCCGCCGACATTCTTGTTCATGGGACCTGATCTCCTTGGCAATGGGAACGCGAATTGCGGCCATCATAAGAGCACCGTCGGCACCGGGCTTCCGTGACCTTGTCACACACCGTGGGCTAGGGCGTGCCGTCAGTTACCGCATGAGCCGCGTTGCCGACGAACTTGGCGGAATGACAGGAGAAAGACGATGAGCGTAGCGGAGCTACGGTCGAGGGTTTCGACGTATCAGTCGGCCACGTTCGGCGCAACCCGGAGGGACGCGGGCCTTTGCGCGCCTGGGTTCGTCGCTTGTCGCTCATGGACATCCAGTCCATGTCGCTCCTCACGCCTGCCCAGCCACGCAAATTCCTCGCGTCGCGGTCATGTGCTAACTGATGACACGCCCTAGTTTTTCCAAGGCGGGGACGTTGAGGATTTCCATGGATCCCCGCGCCAGGGACAGCCAGGACCGCCGTTCGAAATCCTTCAACTGGCGGCTGACCACCTCGCGGGCGGTTCCAAGTTCCACGGCGATATCCTGATGGGTCGCCTTGATCCGCCCCTCGGGCCGCGCCCGCTCCGCCAGCCAGCCGGCCAGCCGGACATCAATCCGGCCGAAGGCGACCTCCTCGATCAGCAGCAGCAGATCCGAAATGCGCGCGGCATAGGCGGAAAACACGAAATCACGAAACCTCTCCGATCGTGCCAGCAGGGTGCGGAAGGCCGCCGCCGGCAGGATGACCAACTCCACCGGCGTTTCGGCCACGCCTTCGGCACCATAGGGTTCATTGGCGATCAGGCAATTGGTGGTCAGGACGCAGGACTGGCCGCGTTCGACCCGGTACAGCACGATCTCGCGCCCGCCCTCCGACGTCTTGTGAACCCGGATCGAGCCGTCCAGCACCAGGACATAGTTCGAGCATTCGGCGCCATCCCGGAACAACACGGTACCCGCCGCGACCGTCACAGGGTGGGCGGCAGCCTGGAATGCCTTGGCCGATTCGGGATCAAGACCGGCAAGGTGGGGAAAAATGGCATGGATATCCAGCACCATCAGGATGACACGCCTTGAACCTGCTCCACATGACAAGACAGGTTCAATTCGCCGGCGGTATTGGCGATGGTGGCGAGGCAGGCATCCACGCGATTGGGGATCGAGACCGAGAAGCGGGTGATATAGACCCCTTGCTCGGGGACCCGCTGGGCATCCATGCGAACGATATTGGCCTGGAACTCGCCGAATACCTCGGACAATCGCGCCACCAATCCCGGCCGGTCGCCGCCCGAGACCACCACCCGGTGAGTCACCCGGCCCAGCGGCCCCTGGGCCGCGTCCAGTTCGAACGGGCGCACCGATATGCGGGCGCTGGCCAGGACGGGCAGGCCGGTCAGGTCGGCTTCGATCCCGGCCGCCGTCAGGTCCGGAGGGATCTCACAGACCGAGGTGAATTCGGCGCCGGCCCCCAACATGGCGAAACTACTATCCCCCAGATTGGCCCCCACCTCGAACAACCGCCCGGCGATGGCAGCGACCAAGCCGGTGCGGTCGGAGCAGAAGACGGAAATAAGAACGGTGGACATGGCGGCCTCGCTTGGCTGGAACGTATTAGAATGAGGACACCATCATGCGGCAGGTCCGGCCATTTGTTAACCCCGTGTCCCATGCTCCGTCGTCATGACGTCCGGACGGGCGGCAACGGCAACCAAGATGGTGCGGGGAGTGGCAGGGGGATCGGCGGCCACGGATGGGCGCCGATCCGGCTTTCAGGCGAACAACGACAGAACGGAACCGGCCTGGGTGGATGCCGCAGTCGCTGTCGTCGAAGGCTTGTTGTAGGTCTCGATGTTCTGGGCCGTCGCCTGCACGGCGCCGATCTGCCCGGTTTTGTTGTCCACAGTGAAGAAATAGGCCTGACCGGCCTGGATGAACGTGGCGGCCTGTTTCAACGCGGGACTGTTGTCACCGATATCCGGATAGGGCGGGGTATTCAGGAACGACGGGGTGATGTTGGCTGCGCTGTTTTCATTGGCCGAAATGATGCTGGTCGTCGGATCAATGCTGAGATAGAAGGGGATGCCCTGATTGGCATAGCTTTCCGCCTGCAATTCCCAAGGCTGGTTCCCGTCGCCGCTCTGGATGGTCTGGGGGATGCTGTTGATCGCCGCGCTGAGCAGCGCCTGCTGGGTTATGGGAAGATCCGCCAGGGCCGGATCGGTCGCCTGATTCTGAACCTGCAGATTACCGCTGGCATCCAGGGAAATCTTGAACGGCATGCCGGACTGCATGTAAAGCAGCCCCTCTTGCTCCCAGTTATTGGTGGTGGTGGTCTGGGGTGCCAGATTGCCGTTATAGACGGCGTTCAGGTCGGTTTCGGCACCGGCCAGCTTCGCCACCCAAGAGGCATTGGTGGCATTGGCCTGAATCTTCTGGGCCATCTGGGTGGCTTGGCTGTCCAACTGGAGAATTTGATTCTGAAGCTGGGGATTGAACTGGCTGAGAGACGACTGGCTCTGGTCCTGGGCCTGCACCTGCCCCTTCGAATCGATGGAGATGACGAGGGGGGTGCCCTTGGCCTGGGCATAGCCGGCGGTGGCCTGCCATCCCGCTCCCGTCGGCGTATAGGTCCCCGCCTTAATCGCGGCGAGAACCTGAGCCGCGTTGCTGTAGATATCGTTTTCGCTGGTGGTGACCTTCTGCTGATTCAGAATGGTCGAGACGCTCTGCGGGGTTCCGTTGCTGCCGCCGAGGGCACCGAACAGCGCCTGATTGGAATTGCTGTTGTTGTTGCCGCCGGCAAGGGTGCCGAACAGGCCGCCCGACGTGGTGTTGGATTGCTGCAGAAGCGTGGAGAGGCCCAGCGCAGTCGCTGAATTGGCGGATGAGACCGAGGAAACCATGACGCGAACCCCTTCTGATGGTTCAAGACCGCAACCGATTCTGTTGCTGTTGTCCCCGGCACGGCGCTGCCCCGGAAACCCTGTAGCGTCCCGGCGCTCTTCTCAGCGCCCAGCAATCCACGTAGACTTCACGATACCACTTCCATCGGCATCATGCAAAGTAAACGCATGGACCACATCATGCGGTTTTTTGGTTAAGGTCGGGTTAAGCGGCCGCTGGGCCGGGGGCGTGCCCCATGTCCTCGACCGTCGCGGCAAAGCGCCCATTCAGCACATTGAAATAGCCCGCTTTTTTCCGGCGCTCCGCCATCGGACGAACTGCGAACAGCCCCTGTATATGGACAGGATTTCGTGGTAGAATGACAAACGGTTAGAGAGCTCCTTTGATCGGGAGAGGGTTATGAGTACCGCCGGTCTTTCTTCTGGAGTGGCAGCGGTTTTTCTAAGCAATCAGGTGCTGCAGACGGCGATCGTCAGCAGGGCCTCGACGTCGTCGAGTGCTGCCAGCTCCGGAACGTCATCGTCGAGCGCCACCAGTTCCGGGACGTCATCGTCGAGCGCGGCCGGTACCGGGGCGTCGTCGACGCAGGCGGCTTTCTATGCCAGCCCCATCCTGACCTTCGATGCCGAGACGGGGGCGATTGTGTGGGAATACCGCGACACCAGCACGGGGGCGTTCGAGTATCAGTCCCCCAGCCGGGCGGCGCTGCTCTATGGGCAGTCGCAGCAGTTGACGGGGGGCGGTCAGGCCGGCTTTGGCGGCAGCCAAGTCGGTGGCATCGGCCGGACCGTCAGCCTTTACGGCTGACGCCGCTCAATCCATCGCCGCGCGCCCCCATCATTCGAAGTCCACATCACTCGAAGTCGGGCAGACTGACCGAATAGGTTTCGTGCGCCTTGCCGGGGAAGTCCTTCATGATGGCGTCGATCATGGCCGCCACCGCGGCTTCGGAGTTGGCTTTCTCCGTGCTGCAGTGCGCCCGCCCGCCGAAGACTTTCTCATCGGGCTGATCCGGGCGGGCGAGATCGAACAGGGCGATGGATACCGTCCGCTCGGCCTTCTCGTCCGCGTCCTTCTTGTTGCGGTTACCGCGTTGGCTGGCGGCCATTTCCCCGCCGTCATAGGAAAACATCACCGCATATTTGGCCTGCGACGGGGAATCCACCTTCGAGAACCCCTTCGCCGTCAGCAGTGCGGCGATCTGGTCGGCGAATTTGGGATAATCCTTGGCGTGGTCCTGCGACTTGGCCCGCACCACGACGAAGGTGGTCTTGGCGGCATCGGTCGGCAGGACTTCCATCCGCGCCACCTCGATCTTTCCGCCGCTACAAGCGCTGAGCGCCACGACCCCGAGCAAGGCGAGAAGCGGCAGTATCCGCCTCGGCCGCGACAGTTCACCCCCCCGCCCGGGATTCCGACAACGCCCGCCAAGGTTCAACATAGGCCCTCTCTCCCATCTGCAGAATTCCGATCATCAGGGGACAAGGGTATCTCGAAACGCCGCCGCCGGAAAGGCACCGTTACTTCGTCTTGATGAGGTCTGCCCAATTCGGCCCATCCTCCAGGGACGAGAACTCGATGGCGGCGCGCTTGACCCCCAGCGCTTGCCGCGACCCGAGATCGGCCTCGATCCGATAGGTGCCGGGAGGAAAGGTGCCGATGGTGAAGCGGGCGACCGACGCTCCCAGGGACACGTCATGGCGAAACACGCCCCAGACGCTGATCTCCTTCTGGAGGGCGCCATCGCCGTCGAATACCCTGACGGCGACCTTGGCCATGGTCTCGTCCCGCGTGTCGAGCCGGCGGAAATGGAGGACCAGCACGCTGTCGCGTGCCGCAACGTCGCTTCCGGCATAAGACAGGTGGATGGGCAGGTCCTCTTCCTGGGGAACGGGCGCGGAAACGGAATTCACGACGCTTGGCGGCCGGTTGGACAGCCATTGCCTGACGCTCTCCACATCGCCGTATCGCAGCCAGGTCGAAATCCCGCCTGCCAGGATACAGATGAGAACCATCAGGATTTTTCGGAAGATGGACACGGCTCCTCCAATATCTCAAGGTCGCCACGGATGCCCCCCCATCATACGCTCAACGCGTCAAAGGCAAAGCGGGCATGCAGGCCCGATCAAGGCATCGGCGGCAGACATCGGCCTCGGGATTGGCGGGGCGACGGGGAGAACATCCGTCACAGACTCTTGCTTTCCTCCGGCAACGCCATATATAAGCTGTCTTCTTTCCCCGACGGCCTCAGACAAGGATCATCGATGGCGCGCGTTACGGTAGAAGATTGTGTCCTGAGGGTTCCGAACCGCTTCGAGCTGGTTCTGGTGGCCGGCCAGCGTGCCCGCGATATTTCCGCCGGCGGCAAGCTGACGGTGGACCGCGACAACGACAAGAATCCGGTGGTGGCGTTGCGCGAGATCGCCGACGACACCGTTCCGCTCGACGCTTTGCAGAACGCCCTGATCCAGGGCCTGCAGAAGCATGTGGAAGTCGACGAGCCAGAGGAAGACGAGATGGAGGGGTTCATCCCCAACGGCGATCTCGCCTTCGAAACGGTCGCCGACGAGGATGAGATGGTCGAGGACGGCATGTCCATCAGCGACGATGGCGTCGACTTCGATCCCGACGCGGCCGGCGACGTCGCCATCGGCGAAGATTGATCGGTCCTCGTCCGTTTTGCCTGTTTCCCCGGGTTCGCCCGTCTTCCACAAAAGAAGACGGGTGGAGTGGGTTTCCTCTTTTCCTTCGGCCCTTCGCCGTCCACACTCATGAGATGGCGGCCCCGGGGCCGCTGGAATAGGGTGATTCCGGCATGATGCGCCAATTTGAACTGGTCGAGCGCGTCAAATCCTACGATCCCAGCGCGGACGAGGACGCCATCAACCGCGCCTATGTCTTCGCCATGAAGATGCACGGTTCGCAGCTGCGGGCCTCGGGCGATCCCTATTTCTCCCATCCCATCGAGGTTGCCGGCATCCTGACCAAGTACCGGTTGGATTCGGCCTCGATCATCACCGCCCTGCTGCACGACACCATCGAGGATACCCCGGCGACGCTCGATGATATCGAGCGGTTGTTCGGGCGCGAGATCGGACGCCTGGTCGACGGTGTCACCAAGCTGAACCGCATCGAGCTGCAATCGGATCACGCCAAGCAGGCGGAGAATCTGCGCAAGCTGGTGCTGGCCATGAGCGAGGACATTCGCGTCCTGCTGGTCAAGCTGGCGGATCGCATGCACAACATGCGGACCCTGCACTACATCAAGAACCCGGACAAGCGGCGGCGCATCGCCGTGGAAACCATGGAGATCTACGCCCCCCTGGCCGAGCGTATCGGCATGCAGGGGATCAAGATGGAGTTGGAGGATCTGGCCTTCGCCGAACTCCACCCCGACGCGCGGGGCTCCATCGTCGCTCGCCTCAACTTCCTGCGGGAGCAGGGCGGCGACCTGATCAGCCGTATCTTGGAGGAATTGCGCAAGATTCTGGGCGAGGCCGGCATCAGCGCCACCGTTTCCGGGCGCGAGAAGACGGCCTATTCCATCTGGCAGAAGATGCAGCGCAAGAATGTCGGCTTCGAGCAGCTCTCCGACATCATGGCGTTCCGGGTGGCGGTGAACGGGGTCGAGGACTGCTATCGGGCGCTGGGGGTGATCCACTCCAAGTACCCCATGGTGCCGAACCGCTTCAAGGACTACATCTCGACCCCCAAGCCCAACGGCTACCGCTCGCTGCATACCGGGGTGTTCGGTCCCGAGCGCCATCGGATCGAGGTGCAGATCCGAACCTCCGAGATGCACGAAGTGGCGGAACTGGGCGTCGCCGCCCACTGGAAATACAAGCATGACGGCGGCAATCTCACCGATGGGCGGCAGTATCGCTGGCTGCGCGAACTGCTCGATATCCTGGAACACGCCTCCAATCCCGAGGAATTTCTCGAGCACACCAAGCTGGAGATGTTCTCGGACCAGGTGTTCTGCTTCACCCCCAAGGGCGACCTGATCTCGCTGCCCTGCGGCGCCTGCCCGGTGGACTTCGCCTATGCCGTCCATTCCCAGGTGGGCGACACCTGTGTCGGTGCCAAGGTCAATGGCCGGATCATGCCGCTGCGGACCCAGCTCCAGAACGGCGATCAGGTCGATATCATCACCTCCAAGGCGCAGACTCCCAATCCCACCTGGGAGCGCTTCGTCGTCACCGGCAAGGCCCGCGCCCGGATTCGCCGCTTCATCCGCACCCAGCAGCGGGCGCAATACACCGAACTGGGGCGCGCCATCCTGGTGCGCGCCTTCCGTCAGGAGGGCTACGACTACACCGAGAAGGCCGCCGACGGCGTCCTGCGCATCTTCAAGGCTCCCAGCGTCGATGACCTGCTGGCCATGGTGGGCGAGGGGATTCTGACGGCGCGAGAGGTGGTCTCCTCCGTCTTCCCCGAATTGAAGGCCTCGCGGCCCGACAACGTGGTGGCCCTGAAGGCGCGTGGCAAAACCGCCACCGACAAGAAGGACAAGGGCGGCGCCGTTCCCATCAAGGGGCTGATCCCCGGCATGGCCATGCACTTCGCCGGCTGCTGCCATCCCCTGCCGGGCGACCGTATCGTCGGCATCGTCGCCACCGGCAAGGGCGTGACCATCCACACCATCGACTGCGAGAATCTGGAGCAGTTCGCCGATCAGCCGGAACGCTGGCTGGATCTGGCCTGGGACGATGCCGACAAGGCCGGCCATGTGGGGCGCATCGATCTGGTGGTGACCAACGAGCCGGGTGCGTTCGGCGCCATTTCAACGGTGATCGCCAAGAATATGGGCAACATCACCAATCTGAAGATCACCAACCGCACCACCGATTTCTTCGAGATGATCATCGACATCGAAGTGCGCGACGTGAAACACCTGACCAATGTTATCGCCGCCCTGCGCGCGACCCCCGCCATCAACTCGGTCGACCGCGCCAGGAATTAGGAGTTTGATCACATGACCCGGCGACTTCGCCTCGGCGTGAACATTGATCACGTCGCCACCATCCGCAACGCCCGCGGCGGTCACCATCCCGATCCGGTGCGCGCCGCCCATATGGCCGCCGCCGCCGGGGCCGACGGCATCACCGCCCATCTGCGCGAGGATCGCCGCCACATCTCCGACCGCGATATGGAGCGGCTGGCCAACGAGATCACCCTGCCGCTCAATTTCGAGATGGCCGCCACCGAGGAGATGGTCGCCATCGCCCTGCGCCATCGTCCCCATGCCGCCTGCATCGTGCCCGAGCGGCGGGAGGAGCGCACCACCGAGGGCGGTCTCGATGTCGCCGGCCATGTGGAGACCCTGCGGCCGCTGGTGGGGCGGCTGCTGGAGGCCGGCATCCGCGTCTCCATGTTCATCGCCGCCGACCCGCGTCAGCTGGATGCTTCCAAGGCGCTCGGCGCCCCGGTGGTGGAACTGCATACCGGCGCTTATTGCGATGCCGAGGGCGAGACCCGCGACCGCGAATTCGCCCGCATCCTCGCCGCCGCCGCCCATGCCGAGGCCATCGGGCTGGAATGCCATGCCGGCCACGGTCTGTCCTACGATACCGTCAAGCCGGTGGCGGCCATTCCCACCATCGCCGAGCTGAATATCGGCCACTTCCTGGTGGGCGAGGCGATCTTCATCGGCTTCGAGGCTTCGATCCGCCATATGCGGGCCTTGATGGACGAGGCGCGCCCGCGGTGATTCTCGGCATCGGCAACGACCTGATCGATATCCGCCGGATCGAGAAGACCCTGCAGCGCTTCGGTGAGCGCTTCGTCGACCGCGTCTTCACCGCCACCGAACGGGCCAAGGCCGAACGCCGCACCGAGGCCCTGCGCGCCGCCACCTACGCCAAGCGCTATGCCGCCAAGGAAGCCGCCGCCAAGGCCTTGGGGACCGGCTTCCGCCTTGGGGTGTTCTGGCGCGATATCGGCGTGGTCAACTCGTCCCTCGGCCGGCCGACCCTGGAACTGACCGGCGGCGCGGCGGCGCGGCTGGCGCAGATGCTGCCGGCGGGCATGACCGCCCGCATCGATTTGACCATGACCGACGAATACCCCATGGCCGAGGCGGTGGTGATCATCTCGGCCATTGCCGTGCCCTGACGCGTCGGTATTGACAGCCGCGTCGGGGACTGGCTTGATCTCGGCAGCCATGGGACCGGTCACCATGGAATGTATCCATTTAATTCAAACGATTGGGCTGCGAATTTCATGTCAAAAAATAAGTCTGGCGGAATGATGGAAACGGTCCGCACGATCATCTACGCCATGCTCATTGCCGGTGCGGTGCGCACGGTGGCGTTCGAGCCCTTCAACATTCCGTCGGGATCGATGATTCCCACCCTGTTGATCGGCGATTATCTGTTCGTTTCCAAATATGCCTACGGCTATTCGCGCCATTCCATGCCGTTCAGCATGGGGCCGGGCGGCGGACGGATTTTCGAACGGATGCCCGAGCGCGGCGACGTCATCGTCTTCAAGAAGCCGCCCGAGGCCAAGATCGACTACATCAAACGAGTGGTGGGGCTGCCGGGTGATCGCATCCAGGTCATCGGCGGCATCCTCAACATCAACGGCACACCGGTCGAGCGCCAGCGCATCGAGGACTTCATCGAGCGCGACCGCGACGGCAACATCTTCCGGGCGCTGCAATACATCGAGACCCTGCCCAATGGGAAGAAGCACCGCATCATCGAATCCCACGGCGATACCGGACCGGCCGACAATACCCCGGAATACAAGGTGCCGGAGGGCCACTACTTCATGATGGGCGACAACCGCGACAACTCGGCGGATTCGCGCTTCCTGTCCGAGGTGGGCTATGTGCCGGCGGAGAATCTGGTGGGGCGGGCCGAGGTGCTGTTCTTCTCGAGCGACGGCAGCGCCGCCCTCTGGGAAGTGTGGCGCTGGCCCTGGGCGGTCCGCTACGCCCGGCTGTTTCAGGGAATCGAGTAGGTGACGGGGACCGAGCTTTCCGAGATTCTGGGGCATCGCTTCGTCCGGCCTGAACTGCTGGTCCAGGCACTGACCCATCCCAGCGTGACGCCAAGCCGCCGGCCCAAGCAGTCGGTGCCCTATGAGCGGCTGGAATTCCTCGGCGACCGGGTTCTGGGTCTGGTGGTCGCCGATATGCTGTTCCAGGCCTTTCCCGACGAGGCCGAGGGAGAGCTGGCGCGGCGTTTCACCGCCCTGGTGCGGCGGGAAGCGGTGGCGCGGATCGGCCTGGCCATCGGGCTCGATGCGCGGCTGTCCATGTCCAAGGGCGACGAGGAGGCCGGCGGCCGCGCCAATCAGGGCATGCTGGCCGATGCCTGCGAGGCGGTGATCGGGGCGCTATACGCCGATGGCGGCTTCGAGGTGGCGGCCCGCTTCGTCCGTGGCCGCTGGCAGGACTTGATGGACGAAGCCCTGGCGCCGCCCAAGGACGCCAAGACCACCTTGCAGGAATGGGCCCAGGGGCGGGGCAAGCCGTTGCCGGTCTATACCACCCTGGGGGCCGAGGGACCGCCGCACGAGCCGGTCTTCCTGATCGGTGTCGAAGTGGAGGGCGCCGGAGGCGCCCAGGGACGCGGCTCGTCCAAACGCATAGCGGAACAGGCGGCTGCCGCCGCCTTGCTTGAAAAGGTCAAGACATGAGCGAGCAATGCTCGATTCCCGATTCCGACCAGCGTTGCGGCTTCGTCGCCGTGGTGGGGGCGCCCAATGCCGGCAAATCCACCCTGGTCAACGCCATGGTGGGGACCAAGGTCTCCATCGTGTCGCCCAAGGTCCAGACCACCCGGTTCCGCGTCCTGGGCATCGTCATGGCCGGAACCGCCCAGATCATCCTGGTGGATACCCCCGGCATCTTCCAGCCCAGGAAGCGGCTGGAGCGGGCCATGGTCGCCGCCGCCTGGAGCGGGGCCAGCGACGCCGACCATATCTGCCTGCTGGTGGATGCCCATCGCGGCTATGACGACGACGCCCGCGCTATCGTCGCCAAGCTGAAGGAGGTCGGGCGCAAGGCCATCCTGGTGCTCAACAAGGTCGATCTGGTCAAGCGCGACAAGCTGTTGGGCCTGACCGCCGAACTGGATGCCGAGGGCCTGTTCACCGACGTCTTCATGATCAGCGCCCTCAACGGTTCCGGCGTGGCCGATCTGCTGGCCCATCTGGAAAAGCTGGTGGCGCCGGGGCACTGGATGTTCCCCGAGGATCAGGTGTCCGATCTGCCCCAGCGCCTGCTGGCCGCCGAGATCACCCGCGAAAAGGTGTTCCTGGCGCTGTATCAGGAACTGCCCTATTCGGTTCACGTGGAGACCGAAAGCTGGGAAGAGCGCGATGACGGTTCGGCTCGCATCGATCAGGTCATCTATGTGGAACGCGACAGTCAGAAGCCCATCGTGCTGGGCAAGGGCGGCAAGCAGATCAAGGCCATCGGCGCCGCCTCCCGCACCGAGCTGGAGGCGTTGCTGGAGCGCCGCGTCCATCTGTTCATCCACGTCAAGGTTCGTGACGACTGGTCCGAGAAGCGCGGCCATTACAGCGAAATCGGCCTGGATTTCGATGCGTGATGTTTTTAAATGACCATCCGCGCGCTCGGCATCACCTTGATCTGGGCCGGGGTGGTGCTGGTGGCCGGGCTGTTGCTGCGCCGCTTTCGGCGGGGGGCCTGGAGTCTGGAGGACGATGACGTGCCGCCGGTCGATGTCTGGCACAAGGTCACGGCGATCCTGGCCCTGATGGCGACCATGGGCGGCATCGGGCTGGTGATCCGGAGTCTTTATTGAATTGGAATGGGACGACGAGGCGGTGGTGTTGTCCGTTCGTCGCCATGGCGAGCATGGCGGCATCGCCAGCCTGTTGACCCGCGGCCATGGCCGCCATGCCGGCCTGATCCACGGCGCCCAGTCCAAGGCCAATCGCGGCATCACCCAGCCGGGCAATCATGTGCGGGCCTGGTGGAAGGGGCGCCTGGCCGAACAGCTGGGCACGCTGCGGCTGGAAGTGCTGCACGCCCATGCCGGGGCGGCGCTGGACGATCCGGCGCGATTGGCGGCGCTGTCGGCCGCTTGCGCCCTGGCGGAACTGGCCTTGCCCGAGCGCCAGCCCCATCCCGGCGCCTTCGCCGCCCTGGAGGCGTTGTTGACCGCGCTGGCGGCGGAATCCTGGCCCAGCGTCTATATCCATTGGGAGGTGGCGCTGCTGCGCGATCTCGGCTTCGGCCTCGATCTCACCGCCTGCGCCGCCACCGGAGCCACCGAGGATCTGGGCTATGTCAGTCCCAAGACCGGCCGCGCCGTGGCGCGGGCGGCGGCGGGACCGTGGCGGGACAAGCTGCTGACCCTGCCGCGCTTCCTGGTGGAAGGTGGCGAGGGAGATCGGCAGGACATCCGCGACGGGCTGATGCTGACCGGATTTTTCCTCGACCGCCATGTGCTTTCGGCCCATGACCGGCCCATGCCGGCGGCGCGTATACGACTGGTTGACCGCTTCCGTACTTAGGATACTATATCTCGTTTTTCTCTTGAGGGGTTGATCATGACCAAGCCCGCCGCCACCGTCGGCGAGATCCGCGAGACGCCGCTGGCCGAGGCCCTGGGCGAGCGTTACCTCGCCTATGCCATGTCCACCATCGTGTCGCGGTCGCTGCCCGATGTGCGCGACGGCCTCAAGCCGGTGCATCGCCGGCTGCTCTACGCCATGCGCCAGCTCAAGCTGGACCCCGATGGCGGCTTCAAGAAATGCGCCCGCGTGGTCGGCGACGTCATCGGTAAATACCATCCCCATGGCGACGTGGCGGTCTACGATACTCTGGTGCGCCTCGCCCAGGATTTCGCGGTGCGCTATCCCCTGGTGGAGGGGCAGGGCAATTTCGGCAATATCGACGGCGATAACGCCGCCGCCATGCGGTACACCGAGGCCAAGCTGACGGCGGTGGCCGCCGCCCTGATGGATGGGCTCGACGAGGACAGCGTCGATTTCCGCCCCACCTATGACGGCACCGAGGAAGAGCCGGTGGTGATGCCGTCGGCTTTTCCCAATCTGCTGGCCAACGGTTCCGCCGGCATCGCGGTGGGCATGGCCACCAGTATTCCGCCCCATAATGCGGGCGAGATCTGTCTGGCGCTGGAGCATCTGATCGCCAATCCCCATTGCTCGATCGACGAACTGATCGAGCGCATGCCCGGCCCGGATTTCCCCACCGGCGGCGTGCTGGTGGAGACCCGGGAGGCCATCGCCGAGGCCTATCGCACCGGCAAGGGCGGGTTCCGGCTGCGGGCCCGGTGGGCGGTGGAAAAGCTGTCGCACGGCCTTTACCAGATCG
>Ga0316222_1003601_pt1 | contig 15001 bp, 15 predicted proteins | sample TBH18011metaG_FD_206008 | JGI IMG/M metagenome (GOLD analysis project Ga0316222, IMG submission 206008) | Freshwater microbial communities from Trout Bog Lake, Wisconsin, USA - TBH18011 | ecosystem: Environmental > Aquatic > Freshwater > Lake > Hypolimnion/Profundal zone | place: USA: Wisconsin...
CGCCAGCGCGCCAAGCACATCAAACTGTTTTTGTGCGACGTGGACGGCGTGCTGACCGACGGCTCGATTTTCATCGGTGGCGAGCGCGAGTTCAAGCGGTTCAACATCCGCGACGGCCTCGGTCTGGTTTTGGCGCGGCGCGCGGGCTTGAAAGTGGGCTGGGTTTCGGCGCGACCCTCGCTGGCGACGAAGCTGCGGGCGGACGAACTGAAGATTGATTTTCTCGTGCAGCAGGGCGATGCCATCAGCAAGACGGCGGCGATTGAAAATTTATTGGCGCAGGAAAAGTTGTCGTGGGCGGAAACGTGTTTTGTCGGCGACGACATCATTGACCTCGGCCCGCTGACGCGCGCCGGCTTGGCGGTGGCGGTGGGCGACGCGGTGTCGGAGGCCAAGGCGGCGGCGCATTTTACGACAAAGGCCATCGGCGGTCGCGGCGCGGTGCGCGAGGCGATGCAAATGATTTTGTCGGCGCAGGGCCAATGGCGGCAGTTTGTGGAGAAGTATTCCGAATGAGCCGCGCCGCTGTGAAATTTTTTCTGGCGCTGGTCGCGGGGGTTGCTGTGGTTGCCGGCGCGGCGGATTCGCCGCAAAAGTTGCCGCTCGGACACGCGACGGATTTTACTTCCAGCCAGTATTTTGAACCGCCGCATGAGCAGCAGGTCAAAATGAAATTGTCGGGCGCGGAGGCGCGACCGTTGCCGGGCGGGTTGCAGGACATCCGGGATTTGAAGATTGAGACGTTTGATGTCACCGGCAAGGCCGGGATGATTGTCCGCGCGCCGCAGTGCAATTATTCGCTGTTCGACGGCGTGGCGGATTCGGCGGGGTCGTTTGAGTTGGAGTCGGGCGACGGCAAGTTGCGCATCGAGGGCGTGGGATTTTTGTGGCGGCAGAACGGCAACTCGCTCATCATTTCCAACCAAGTGCACACGGTCATCAAGGGTGAAAGCTTGAATTTAGGCACGCCATGAAAAGAATTTTTATTTTGCTGCTGGCCGCCAGTGCCAACCCGCTCTGGGCGCAAACCAATCTGCCCGCGCCCACCGCGCCGGAATCGCAGGTGGAAATCAGCTCGGACAGCGGGCATTTCGACGGGAACACGCGGCAGATGATTTATTTGGGCCATGTGTTCGCCACCGATGCGAAATCAAAATTGCATTGCGGCCAGCTTACCGTTGATTTACCGGCGGAAGGCGGGCATCCAACCAACATCGTGGCCGAGACGAGCGTGGTGATTGATCACGTTGATGAAAAAGGCCAGACCAACCACATCACGGCGGACAAGGCGGTTTACAGTTACAGCGTGGTCAGCGGCGTTACGAATGAAGTGGCGACCTTCACCGGCGGCAATCCGACGCCCAAGGTTGAGAATCAGCAGATGATCATCGTGGGCGATCCGCTGGTGATGAACCTAATCACAAAACAGTTTAGCGGCATGAATTACAAGACCATTTTCAAGCAGGCCCCAAATGCCGACGGCGAAACCAACGCTTCGCCGCTCAACTTTTTGAAATGACCATGGCCGCGACTGAAAACAGCGTGTTGCTCACCACCGACAAATTGGTGAAGGAATACCGCACCCGGCGCGTGGTCAACGGCGTGTCGGTGGATGTGCGCGCCGGCGAAATCGTCGGTCTGCTCGGCCCGAACGGCGCGGGCAAGACGACCACATTCAACATGGTCGTCGGTGTGGTGAAGCCGGACGAAGGCTGGGTGAAGTTTGAAGGCCGCGAAATCACCGGCCTGCCGATGCACCGCCGCGCGCGGCTGGGCATCGGTTATCTCACGCAGGAGCCGTCGGTGTTCCGCAAACTTTCCGTCGAGGAAAATATCCTGGCGATTTTGGAGACGTGCAAGCTGTCCCGCGCCGAACGCGAGGTGCGGCTGAAATATCTTTTGGAAGAACTCGACCTGACGCCCATCCGCAAGAGCAAGGCGTATCAGTTGAGCGGCGGCGAAAAACGGCGTTTGGAAATTACCCGCGCGCTGGTCACGAGTCCGAAACTGCTTTTGCTCGACGAGCCGTTCAGCGGCATTGATCCGATTGCGGTTTATGAAGTGCAGAAAATCGTGCGCCGGCTGAAGGAGCGCGGCCTCGGCATTTTAATCACCGACCACAACGTGCGCGAGACGCTGAAGCTGATTGACCGTGGCTACATCATTCACAAAGGCCAGGTGCTGGTGGCCGGCTCGGCGGAATTTCTGGCAAATGATCCGAAGGCGCGCGAGATTTATCTTGGCCCGGAATTTAACCTGTAAATTTTAATTTTGAATTTTTCAGTTCAAAAAGTTTGCGCAGGGATTCAACTCAAAATTAAGAATTAAAAACTAATCTCATGGAACACCAACACGTCACCGTTGGCCAGCTTTACAAGGAATACGGCGCGGCGTTGGAAATGCGCCTCATTTCCAGCGAAACCGGTTTGGCGCGCATCATCCGCGAGCCGACGGTGAACCGGCCCGGCCTTGCGTTGAGCGGTTTCACGCGCTATTTCGCCTACAAACGGATGCAGGTGATGGGCCACGCGGAAGTTTTTTATCTGCGCTCGTTGCGGCAGGAAGAACGCGTGGCGCGCTACGCTTATCTGTTCGCCTACAAAATTCCGTGCGTCGTTTTTAGCCGCTCGCTCAAGCCGGACAAGGAATTTCTCACCGCCGCCGCCGAGGCGGGCGTGCCGATTTTTCAGACGCCGCTGGTGACGATGAAATTCATCAACAAGGCGACGTTGGAATTGGAAATGATGTTCGCTCCGCGCGGTTCGGAAATGGGCTGCATGGTGGACATCCTCGGCGTGGGCGTCATCATTCGCGGCGAAAGCGGCATCGGCAAAAGCGAGGCGGTGCTGGCGCTCATCGAACGCGGTTACAGCTTGGTGGCCGACGACGTGGTGAAAGCCACGCTGGTGGACGGGCGTGTGGTGCTTTGCACCAGCTCCCAACTGACGCGCGACCACATGGAAGTGCGTGGCATTGGCATTATCAACGTCGCGCAGATGTTCGGGGTGAAGGCCATTCGCAAGGACAAGAAACTGGATTTGATTGTCACGTTGAAAACTTGGAACGACGTGGCCGATGTGGATCGGCTCGGCATGGAGCAGGAATACGTCAAGGTGCTGGGCGTGGATGTGCCGCACGTCACGATCCCGGTGCGGCCGGGCCGCGACATCGCGCGGCTCATCGAGGTGGCGGCGTTTCAGATGAAGCTCCGCAAATCCGGCTACAATGCCGCCACCGAATTGAATACCCGTCTGCTCGCGCAGATGGCGGACAAGCCGGCGCCCCCGCCCGTGTCACCATGAATTGTCACCAGAAATTTTGTTCGCGAAAAAAATTGCGCAGACTAATTTGCCCATGAGTCAACCCATGAGCGCCAAAAAAGCCACGGACGCGGAGTTTCTCACGAAGGAACTCGTCGTCATCAACAAGTCGGGCATCCACGCCCGGCCCGCCGCCCTGTTCGTCAAGACCGCCAATCGTTTTGGCTGCGACATCTTTGTGGAAAAGGACGGCGAAAAAATCAACGGCAAAAGCATCATGGGCCTGATGATGCTGGCCGCCGGCCCCGGCAGCAAAGTCACGCTGCACGTCAAGGGTGCCGACGCGGACGCCGCCATCGCCGAGCTGGAGGCGCTCGTTAAACGCAAGTTCGACGAGGACTAAAGCATTCTAGGTGGATTGGTTAGTTTTTCCGCCCCGGTCAGCGTGTCACGAGGTTTCGGCTGCAAGATGAGCTTGAAATTTCCCGCCCAACATTTAACACTGCTTCTGGATGCCAAGTATTCATTCCTATGTTGAACTGGTAAAACTGATCCTAGCTGAATCGGTCAAATATTTTGCGCTGCTGTTGATCGTTGTGCTGGCGATTCGCCTCTGGCGGCGGCTGCCGAAATTGCCGGGTGGAAAGAAAATTGGGAATTTGGTGCTCGCCGGGTTTGCCACCGTGCTGGCTATGGGCATCGGCTATTTTTCCATCTGCCACAGCATGAGTTTGATGTATTCGTATTTCGGGATGCAGTCGTTCCACGCCTACAAACTCGAATCGGCACTGTCCCTGTTTCAAGATTCTCTGGATTATCGGAGAAACGCGGACGCGCTGGGCGGAAAAGGTATTTGTCTGCTCTGGACGGGCCAAGTCGCCGACGGTTTGCGCACCTTGGAGAAAGCCCGGATGCTGCGCAAGGGCAAGGCCTCACCGTTTGAAAGTTTTTACGAGGGGATGTATTTTTTTTATCAGGCTGACACAACCAATGCCGTTCCGCTGTTGGAAGCCGCGTCGGCCAGCCCGGATTTTCAGTGGGGCGTGACCAAGCTTTTCGCGGTCATTCAATTGGACTGGAACCGGCCGCAAGAGGCGGCGCAACTGATGCAGCCATACCTGAAAGCCGAGGTCACGGAGGCTGATCAGGCGTATGTCATCGCTTCGCTTTGGCTGGCGGACGGGAAAAAATCCGAGGCGCTGTCGCTGGCAAACCGGTTTTTGACAAATAGCCCGACGCTCTTCTGGCAGGCCAGATTTGAAAAACTGCGGGCCAGAATTCAGGAGCAAAAATCATGATTCGAAAAGTCATCTCGTTTATTTTGCGCTGCCGGCCGGAAAACGTCATGGCCGTTGGTGTCTCAACTGTCTTAATCATTTTCTTTTCCGCCACCCGGATGTTCCATGCGTTCAACTTTGGCATGCTGGATCTTATTTTCATCCTGCTACCGGTCGGGATTTTGGGAGTGAAAAGCCTATTGACCCTGCTGGCCGCCTCGGGCAGCGACGAGGATGTGGACACGACAAAATTCCTCGCGAATTTTTTCCAGCCGTTTTTGAAAATCATCCGCGACTGGTTTCCCTTTTTGCTGTTGTGCGCCTGCTATTACGCCTTGTATAGCAATCTGATTCTGCGGGTGAATCCCCATCTGGCCGACGCTGCGCTCGCCAGAATTGACAGCTTTATGCTCGGCAACCAGCCGTCCTTTTTGCTTCAACCTTACATCCGGCCCTGGCTCACCGATTTTTTATATGCCGTTTATTTTTCGCACGTGGTTCTTTTTCCGGGCGTGGCACTTTTTTTCTATCTCAAAAAGGAGGAACCGGCGTTTCGCCGGCTGATGATGGGCTTTCTTACCATCATATTACTAGGCATCACCAGCTATCTATTTATTCCCGCCGTCGGCCCGGAAACATTTTTTGCCGATCAATACACCACCGACCTGCGCGGCCAAGCGTTAAGCAAAAGCGTGGACTATATCATCAGCATGGGCCGCGTTGGCAACGATTGTTTCCCCTCGCTCCACGTAGGTATTCCGCTGCTGATTTCGTTTTATCTGCGGGATTATCGCCGGAAGTGCTTTATCCCGATGCTCATTTATGTCGCGTGCATGTGCGTGGCGACCATTTACCTGCGCTATCATTACCTCATAGATGTCATCGCTGCCTTCGCTTTTGCGCCGCTGGCTTACTGGCTGAACGATTTTGTTTTGCGCCACTGGCCGGGCGAACAGCTATTGAAGGCTGCCAGTCCGGCGGTTTGTCCGGCTCAAGTTGGGCTTGAAACTTGAAATCTGAAACGGGAAACTTCCCGCATGGCATCTGCTGAAATTGACGTGAAATATGTCGCGCACCTCGCGCGGCTCGAACTCACGCCCGAGGAGCAAAAACAGCTCGGCGCTCAACTGGGCAGCATCCTCGGCTACATCGAAAAACTCCGCGAGTTGGATGTGACCAATGTTGAGCCGACCGCGCACGCCGTGCCGCTGGTCAACGTCACGCGCGCCGACGAAATCCGCCCGTCGTTGTCGCATGAAGACGCGCTCCGCAACGCGCCGAAAAAAGCCGGTGGCCTGTTTGTCGTGCCGAAAATTGTGGAATAAGCCACAGATAAACACAAATGCACACAGATTCAGAAAATCCTTTCGCCCGCCGTCAGGTTGATTTCATTTGTGTTTCATCCGTGAAAATCTGTGGCTAAAATTCTTATTTGAATCCCGCGCAAATCTGCTTACTTATTCTCCGTTGAAATGAAACCGACCGACCTGCGGGGCATCCTGCAATACATTCCGCAATTCCGCGAGAAGACGTTCGTTCTCGCGATTGACGGCGCGATCGTCACCGACGAAAACTTCGCCACGCTCTTGCTGGACGTGGCGGTGCTGCGGTCGTTGAACATCCGCGTGGTGCTCGTCCACGGTGCGTCGGCGCAAATAAAATTGCTCGCGGACGAACAAAAAATTTCCGCGTCCAATCTCGACGGCGCGGGCATCACGGACGCGGCGACGCTGCAACTGGCGTTGCACGCGGCGAATCGGCTGACGCACGAAATTCTCGAAGGGCTTTCGGCGAACGACCTGCGCGCGGTCTGCCCGAACGTCATCATCGCGCATCCGATGGGCATCATCGGCGGCGTGGACCATCAGTTCACCGGCAAGGTGGAAAAGGTGGACGTGGAGATGCTCCAGACGTTGCTCACACAGGGCATGATTCCCATTATTCCGCCACTCGGTTTTGACGGCGATGGCCGGACGTATCGGGTCAATTCCGACGGCGTGGCGCTCGCGGTGGCGGAGGCGCTCAAGGCGACGAAATTAATTTTCATTACAGCAGCGGACGGCATTCTCGTGCAAGGCCGGCTCATCCGGCAGATGCTCGTGGCGGATTTGGAGTCGGTCATCGCGATGCAAAAAAATGACATCGCGCCGGAATTATTGTCCAAGGCGCTGCACGCGGTGGCGGCGTGCAAGGCGGGTATTCCGCGCGTTCACGTCATCAACGGCAAGGTGGACGAAGGTTTGCTGGCGGAGGTGTTTTCCAATGAAGGCATCGGCACGCTGATTTATGCAAACGAATACCAGCAGATCCGCCGCGCGATGAAAAAGGACATCCGGGCAATCCAGATGCTGACGAAGGCGGCGGTGGAATCTGCCGAGCTGATGAAACGGACGCGCGCGATGATCGAAAAAAATCTCGCGGATTATTTCATTTTTGAAATTGATAAAAACCCGGTGGCCTGCGTCGCGCTGCACGTTTTTCCCGAACAGAAAAAGGGCGAGCTGGCGTGCCTTTACGTCAATCCGCTGCACGAAAATCGCGGCATCGGGCGGAAGCTGATCCAGTTCATTGAGAACAAGGCGAAGGAAATGAACCTGGACGAATTGCTCACGCTTTCGACGCAGGCGTTTACTTATTTCCAATCGAAGGGCGGTTTCGCCGAAGGCACGCCGGATGATTTGCCGCCCGCGCGCCGCGAAAAATACGACCAGAGCGGGCGCAACTCCAAGGTGCTGGTGAAAAAACTCGCCAAGCCGTAGCCGATGCAAGCGCGCGTTCTCATTTTGGGGATGAGCACGGCGGTGGCGGTTTGCGGTTGCGCCAGCTTCTATTCCATGAACGAAAAAACTTTGCCTCCCAAATGTCTCGCCGCCTACCAACGGCTCGGGGTTGCGCCGACGAAATTCATTTTGGCGGTGAGCATCGCGCGCCAGGCGGTTTGTTTGTTTGATGACGGCAAGTTCGTAAAAACATTTCCTTGTTCCACCTCGCGTTTCGGCAGCGGACAAATTGCAGGCTCGAATCGCACGCCGCTCGGCCTACATCGCATCGCGGAAAAAATTGGTGCCGGTGCGCCGGCGGGAACGGTTTTCAAATCACGTGAAGTCGTCGGCCACACGTCGCAGCCGGAATTTGCCGATGCGAAAATCACCACGCGGATAATGTGGCTGGAAGGTCTGGAGCCGGGCTTAAATCAGGGCACCAACGTGGATTCGCACGAACGCTACATTTACATCCACGGCACCGCCAATCAGGAAACTATCGGCGCGCCGGCATCGTGCGGGTGCATCCATCTGGCTGACGCGGATTTGGTGACGTTGTTCGACCGGTTGCCGGCGGGCACGCTAGTGTGGATTGCGGAGTATTGACCGGTGGCGTGGCCGGCGGCTTTCTATTTCATGTCCCAGTTCCGTGCTGGCTGAATTATTTTAGGACACCGGCGAGGCCTGATAAAAGGGGTTATTCAGGTGAATGCGGACTGGCACTGTTGCTGCTGTCCAGTAAGGCCGTTTCAGCTCGATTTGAACTTAAACTCGTTTACCTTTGGATTTACCATGAAAAAAATATTTTACCTGATGCTGGTGATTCTTTGTGGCCGGCTGCAGGCGCAGATTCAGCAACAACTGGTTTTCGGGGCAACCACGAACCTCCCCGGCGCCACGCTGGAGTTTGAGGCCGCCAGCAATTTTGTCTCCGCCAGCGGCTTTTGTTTCCCCACCGTTTCCGGATCGTATTGGGACAAAAACCTGTCCCGCTTCGGCGACCCGGACACTTATTCTTTCCCGTATGCCGGCTATTATTACAATTGCGTGCAAACTTTCAACGCGTTGCCGGCCACGGAGGCGAACGGCGGTCCGGTGGTCGGCGCGGCGGCAATGGGCACGGTGATTCAACTGCAACTGTTGAGCGTCGAAGGTCCGGCTGGCGCCAACTTTGCCTTTTGGGAAGGAAACCGTGATGGTTCATTTGGCACGAACCTGACTTGGAGCGTGCCGGTGCCGTCCAGCGGCGACACCAACCTCATCCGCATCACTCAAGCGGCCAACACGCCCACCAACGATCCTTACGGACTGGTTGCGAACCGGGTTTTTGGTTTCACCAAGCCCGGCCTTTACAAGCTGACCTGGCAGTTGGTGGACACCTCCACCAACGGTCCGGGCGGGACGCCGCTGGATCTGTCGTCCGCGCCGTTTTCTCTTTATTATCAGGCAGATTACACTATTTGCGGCATCGCCCGCGTGCCCGGAGGTATGCAAATCATCTTTGCGGCCCCGACCGGTTCGTTGCAGCCCGGTGGTGATTATCAACCCATGGTGCATTTGCTCGAACAGTCGCCCCGCCTCGGCGCCGCCGCCGATTGGCAGCCGGCTTTGGATGCGCAACACGCATACATCAGCATTGACGGCGATGATTATTTGCACACGAACACCGTGCCGGCACCCGGCGCCACGCGATTTTACCGTCTGAATGTGATGCCTTCCATAATCGGCGGCTGACCGGGCGGCAAACAACCTTGACTGCCGGCGGTTTTGGCCGAAGCTGTCGCCGTGCTGGCGCGCTGGACAAAAACTCTTGTGATTGCCGCATTGGTCGCCACGACTGGTGCGCACTGGGCCGTGCTGCAAACCGTCGCGTGGACGACGATGCTGGCGAATAATCTCCGCACGCAATCCATTTCCGAGGCGGTATCCGAAACTTTCGATGGCGAACATCCGTGTCCGCTGTGCAAAGCCATCGCCGCCGCCAAAAAATCCGGGAAGAAATCCGAGGCCGTGGCAACGACCTTGAAAATGGAATTCCCGCTCGTCGCTGAAAAAATAAATTTGTTTCCGCCGGCGCCGTTTGAGCGGTTGCCGCTGCAAAATAATTTTGCCGACACGTTTTCTTCCCCGCCACCGCTGCCGCCGCCGCGCGGTTTCTGCGTCTGATTCAACACGGTTTTTCCGGCCAACGTCGCGCGACGTGGGCGTAATTTTATTCTTTTAACTTGAGGCCGCCAATGGGCGTCCTCGCAAGCTTGAACTTTGAAAATGAAAAATTTGAATTCGCAGATGAAAAAAGTCGGGGTCAGTTTAGTCGCGGGGTTTTTAGCTCCGGGCGCAGCTTGGGCTTGCGCCTGCGGCTGCGGTGTTTTTGACGTGGCGACCAGCTCCATGTTTCCGACGGATGCCGGCGGCACGGTGTTTCTGAATTACGATTATCAGGATCAAAAACACAATTGGAGCGGCACGTCGTCCGCGCCCAACGCGAACAACGACGACCAGAAAATCGAGACGCATTTCGTCACGCTCGGCGCGCAATATATGTTCAACCGCAGTTGGGGCGCGCAGGTGGAACTGCCGTTCGCCAACCGCACATTCGATTCCGCCGGCAACGCGGCTTCGCTCAACTGGACGGGCCTCGGCGACCTCCGGCTCAAGGCCATTTACACGGGCTTCTCGGAGGATTTGTCCGGTGGCATGACGCTTGGTTTGAAACTGCCGACGGGCAGTTTCAGCCACACCGAGGCGCTTGGCGACATTGATCGCGACACGCAGCTCGGCTCCGGCAGCACGGATGTTTTGCTCGGCGGATTTTTCCGGCACGCGGTCGTCAGCGACAGTCATTGGCAATGGTTTGCGCAGGCAGAACTGGACGTGCCGACGCTGATTCAAGGTGCTTACCGGCCTGGCCTCGAAATGGACACGGCGGCGGGCCTTGATTATCGCGGTTGGAACTGGGGCCGCGCCAAAATCGCGCCGATTGTCCAAATCATTGGTGCCGTGCGCGGTCACGACAACGGCGCCGCCGCTGCCCCCGCCGATTCCGGCTATCAGCGGATTCTGCTCGCGCCGGGCCTCGAAGTGAATTGCCATCCGGTAAAAATTTATGCGGACGTGGAAATTCCCGTTTATCAAAATATGCGCGGCAACCAACTCGTCGCTCCGGCATTGTTCAAAGTGAGCGTGAGCTATATGTTTTGAAAATGCCGCCGTCATCGAGCAACGGAAAAAAATCCAGCGGGCGCGGGGACGAGAAATTGTTTCTGGTCATCGTCCTCGCGCTGGCCGCCATTGCCGGCCTCGGCAGTTGGCTGGCCGCCGGCGCGCTGAAACGGCATGACGATGTGCGCGCCATCGCGCCAGATCAGCCGCGTGTGCTTGGAAATTTTTCTTTGACCGATGAAAACAGAAACCCGGTCACGCGCGCCGACGTGCGCGGGAAAATTCTCATCGTCAGTTTTCTGTTCACGAGCTGCTCGCTGACGTGTCCCGAAGTCAGCAAGCGCATGGCGGAAATCCAGAAACTCACCGCGACCAACGATGACGTGCGGCTGCTCTCGCTGACCGTGGATCCGCGCACCGATACGCCGGCGGTGCTGGCGAAATGGGGCGCGCGTTTTGGCGCGGACACGAACCGCTGGCTGCTGCTCACCGGCGACAAGGCGCAGTTGCATTGGCTCATCGGCACAAGTTTTCTGGCGGCGGAAACGAACAATCCGTTCAACTCGATGCCGGGAAATTTTTCCGGCACTGAACGCATCGCCGTCGTGGATCAGCACGGGAATATCCGCACCTTTTTCGATGGCCTGCGCCTCGAGACGCCGGCGGCGGTCGTGGCGGAAATTCAAAAAATTCGGAAAGAACTATGATGAAACTGTTTGTCTGTTTTACTTTTGTGCTGGGATTGTTCGTTGCTGGCTGTAAACCAAATTCCTCCGTGTCGCCGGTTGTGACCGCGACCAACCAAACTTTTGCCGTGCGCGGCGTCATCCAGCAGATTCCGCCCGACCTTCGCCATGTCACCATCAAGCACGAAAAAATTCCCGGCTACATGGCGGCGATGACCATGGATTTTTCCGTGCGCGACACCAACGCGCTCGCCGGCTTCGCGTCCGGCGACGAAATTTCCTTCACGCTCGTCGTGACCGAGAACGATGATTGGATTGAAAATCTTTGGCGCACGGGCAAGGTCGGCGGTGTTGCCGGCCCGCCCGGCTGGCACGCGGTCGAACCGGAGTTGGCCGTCGGCGATACGCTACCGGATTACGAATTCACCAGTGAAACTGGGCAAACGGTGAAGTTTTCGGATTTTCGCGGGCGCGCGGTGGCGTTCACGTTTTTTTTCACGAGTTGTCCGCTGCCGGAATACTGTCCGCGCATGAACAAAAATTTTGCCGAGGCGCGAAAGCTTTTAATCGCGGATTCCAGTGCGCCAACCAACTGGCAGTTGCTTTCCATTTCGTTCGACACCGCCGTTGACCAGCCGCTGATTCTGGCGAGCTACGCGGGAATTAATCGCGGCACCAATGCCGACCGCTGGCTGTTCGCCGTCGCGTCGAGCAACACGCTCGTCAGTCTGGCGCCGAAAGTGGATTTGAATTTCTGGCGCGAGAACGGTTCCATTTCGCACAATCTGCGAACGGTAGTTTTGGATGGCAGCGGGAAAATTTTCAGGCAATTCGACGGCAACGATTGGACGCCAGCGCAACTCGCTGACGCCATCCGCGCGGCGGCCAACTAAAAGGGTTTTACCGGCCCAGCAGCCAGTTCCATCCGCGCCAGTGGTCGGGCTGCGTGGATTTGAAGCCGTCGCCGTGCGGTTTGTCCAAGTCAATCTGCATCAGAAAACTGACGCTGTTCGCCCCGCGTCCGCCGCCGCGCCCGGCGTTGAGACCGTAGCCGTAGCTGACGATGCACCGGAATTTATCCGACGGCGCGCGGTATAAAATGCCGGCACCGATGCCGCTGACCGAGTTGTTGGGCTGGCCGGTGCCCGGCAGATAATCCATCACGGCCGTGGCGGCGGTGAAGCTCAAATTCCAGCGCTGATCCGGCGCGATGGGCAGCAGATAGCTGGCGTTTAACAGCGCAAACTGCCGCGCGCTGAACTCCTGATAAAAATAGCCGGGCACCGACAATGGATATTCCGCGATGAGCGGGAGAAAGCCGCCAAGCCGATACGCGCTGAAACGGTCGGCGTCCACGCTCGTGCCGGCGATGAGGCGCACAAAGACATTTTGTTTGCTCTCCGGAAATGTGTAGGACAGTGCCGCAGCGCTCCAGAACAGGTGCGAGGCGGATTCGATTTCCCGGTCGCCGGCGAGGCCGTAGCGACCGGCATCCGAACGCAACAGGCCTTCATACCAGACGGAAAGTTCCATCGCGAGTTCTGGGAATAAGGTTGGCTCAATGCCGCCCCAGCGCAGCCCGGTGCGCACGCTGTAAGTCAGGCCGTTATCCGGCAGTTGAAAATTGGCGGCGGTGGTGTCGTTGCGGTCATAGGTGGAATAATGCGCCGCGCCGTGCAGCACGAAACTCAAGGGAATCAGGTCGCCGGGATTGACGAGGTGATAAATGCTGGCGGACAGTTCGCCGCCGTGGCCGTCGAACGACTGGTCTTTCCGGTATTGGCCGGCGATGATTTCGTTGTAGCTGTCTGCAAAGCCGCCGCCCGCCGCGCCGATGGCAAAATCCGTCTGCGGCCCCAGTCCGTGAGCAAAATCTAATTCCGTGTCCACATAAACCGGTGCCAGCGCCAGCCGCCACGTCAGGTTGGTGCGGACGAAGCCCGGCTGGTTGTGGTAATAAAACGCGTAGCCGCCGATGGGTGCTTGGCCTTCGAGCGGCTGATTGTAACCAAGCTGGATGAGGTCGCGCTTGACCGGGTCAATCTGCGCCGAAGCGGCGAGCGGGAGCAGCAGCGCCAGCCAGCACCAAACATTTCCGATTCGTCGCATCGCAATTTCTTAAAGCAATCTGGTCGCAGCGGCAAGCGTGTTCGCTTGGTTCGGTCTTAATCGTAATCCTAATCTTAATCCCGGATTTCTGCCGATTACGATTACGAACCAGATTAAGATTAGGACACTGCCGGATTAAGACGTGGCTGGACACGCGGAAAAAATTCCGGCTTACTATTGCGAATTTAATTTCGCCGAATGTCATCACTCAACGCCGAAAAACTCGCCCAAGCCAAGTCGCTCGGATTTTCCGACCGGCAAATCGCGCATCTCACCGGCACGACCGAGGACGCTGTGCGCGCCGAGCGCAAACGCATCGGCCTCGTGCCGAGTTACCGGCTCGTGGACACCTGCGCCGCCGAGTTCGAGGCCTACACGCCGTATTATTATTCCACCTACGATCGCGGCGACGACGAAGTGAAAGGTAACACGGCGAAGAAAGTTATGATTCTCGGCGGCGGTCCGAATCGCATCGGCCAGGGCATTGAATTCGATTACTGCTGTGTTCATGCGGCTTTTGCGCTGAAGGAGGACGGCTTCGAGACCATCATGGTGAACTCGAACCCGGAAACGGTTTCGACGGATTACGATACCAGCGACAAATTGTTCTTCGAGCCGCTCACGCTCGAAGATGTATTGCATATTTACGAGCGGGAAAAATGCTGGGGCGCAATCGCGCAATTCGGCGGCCAGACGCCGCTGAACCTTGCGCTCGGTTTGCAGAAGAACGGCGTCAACATCATCGGCACCTCGCCGCAAAGTATCGAGATTGCGGAAGACCGGAAAATGTTCGCCGCGATGCTGCATAAGCTGAACATCCCGCAGCCGCCAAACGGCCTCGCGACGAACGCGGAAGAAGCGCTCGTCATCGCGAAGCGTCTGACGTATCCCGTTCTCGTTCGCCCAAGTTTTGTGCTCGGTGGTCGCGCGATGCAGATTGTTTATTCCGACGCCGAGCTGACGCACTATATGAAGTTCGCGGTCGAGGCGTCGCCGGAACGTCCGGTGCTGGTGGACAAATTCCTCGAAGACGCGACGGAAGTTGATGTGGATTGCATTGCCGATGTGGGTTTGCCGAACGGCGGCACGATTGTCATCGGCGGGATGTTGGAACACATCGAGTTCGCTGGCGTCCATTCCGGCGATGCCGCGATGGTGCTGCCGCCGCACACGCTTTCGCCGAGCGTCATCGAAACCATTCGCAAATACACGCACGCGATGGCGACGGAATTAAAAGTCGTCGGCCTGATGAACGTGCAATACGCCGTCAAAGGCGAAATGGTTTACGTCCTCGAAGTGAATCCCCGCGCGTCCCGCACCGTGCCGTTTACCAGCAAAGCCATCGGCCAGCCGCTCGCCAAAATCGCCGCGCGCGTGATGGCCGGAAAAACGTTGAAGGAATTAAATTTCACCGAAGAAATCTGGACGAAGTATTGGGCGGTGAAGGAATCCGTTTTCCCGTTCAACAAATTTATCGGTCAGGACATTTTGCTCTCGCCGGAAATGCGTTCCACCGGCGAAGTCATGGGCCTCGACGCCGACCTCGGCGTGGCCTACGCAAAATCGCAGATGGCGGCCAACTCGCCGCTGCCGCTCGGCGGGAAAGTGTTCATCAGCGTCAGCGACGCGCATAAGCAGGAAGTCGCCGCCGTGGCCAAATCGTTCGCCGACCTTGGTTTTGAACTCATTTCCACCGGCGGCACGGCGGCGGTTTTGGAAAAAGCCGGCCTGAAGGTGCAGCGCAT
>Ga0316222_1003609_pt1 | contig 14975 bp, 4 predicted proteins | sample TBH18011metaG_FD_206008 | JGI IMG/M metagenome (GOLD analysis project Ga0316222, IMG submission 206008) | Freshwater microbial communities from Trout Bog Lake, Wisconsin, USA - TBH18011 | ecosystem: Environmental > Aquatic > Freshwater > Lake > Hypolimnion/Profundal zone | place: USA: Wisconsin...
CGTGTTCTCCACGCCGTTGACGTTGTTTTCCATCGTGTAGACGCCGACAGCCGTGTTGTCGACCCCGCTCGTGTTTTCCAGCAGCGCCAGCGCCCCGACGGCCGTGTTGTAGGTGCCGCTCGTGTTGGCCTGCAGCGCGGCCGCGCCGAAGGCGGTGTTGGCGGCCCCGTTTGTGTCGGCTTTCAGGGCGTCCACCCCGATGGCCGTGTTGTCGTAGCCGCTTTGCGCCGGATTGCCGGCGGTCCCTTCAAAATAGTTCCCGGTCCCGCCGTTGGTATTCCCGTAACTGGTCAACTGGGACGCCGCCAAGGCCGACAAGCCCGCGCCGTTGCCGGCAAAAACCGAGTTGGTGATGAAGGCGTTCGTGATGGCGATCCCGCTCACCACGTTCGTGGCCAGCGCCGCATTGCCGCCATTGGCCGAGGTCAGATAACCTTGCGCCAGCACATAGTTGATGCTCGCCAAGCCGTTCGTGGACGGGATCACCGGCGCGCCCACCAGATTCGCATAGACGAGATTGGTCAGGCCCGTCCCGTTCCCGCCGAACACGCCGCCGAGCGTGACGCCGGTGGCATTGTTCGTCACCACCGCCAACGGGAGTTGGGCCAGCGAAACCGTGCCCGTCAGATTGGTCGCCGACAAGCTCACATTGAGGTTGGTCAACCCCGCCCCATTGCCGCAAATGGTGCCCGCCAGATACGTGGCGGTCTGGCCGCTGCCGATGCGGATGAGGTTCGCATCCGCAGCCACGCCCGGATTGCCGATGTCAATGTTGCTGCTGCCGGTCACAAGGAAATATCCCGCCAAATAGCCCACGGCAATATTGTTGCTGCCGGTGGTGTTCTCATACAACGCTCTCCCGCCGATGGCCGTGTTGTAGGCGCCGCTGGCATTAAATTCCAAGGCCTCCTCGCCGACACCGATGTTGTCCGCGCCGCTCGTGTTGGCATACAGCACCCCCTCGCCAATGGCCGTGTTGAAAGTGCCGCTCGTGTTGGCTTGCAGCGCGCTCGCGCCCATGGCCGTGTTGTAGGAGCCGCTCGTGTTGGCATACAGCACTCCCCCGCCGACGCCCGTGTTATAGGATCCGTTCGTGTTGAACAACAGGACGTCCACGCCGACAGCCGTGTTTTCCACGCCGTTGACGTTGTTTTCCATCGTGTAGACGCCGACGGCCGTGTTATCGACCCCGCTCGTGTTTTGCAGCAGCGACAGCGCCCCGACGGCCGTGTTGAAAGTGCCGCTCGTGTTGGCTTGCAGCGCGGCCGTGCCAAAGGCGGTGTTGGCGGTCCCGTTCGTGTTGGCCTGCAGCGCGCCCACACCGACGGCCGTGTTGTTGTTGCCGCTCTGCGTCGGATTGCCGGCGGTCCCGGCAAAGAAGTTGCCGGTGCCGCCGTTGGTGTTCCCGGAGCTGACCAATTGGGACGCACTGAGGTTCGTCAGCCCCATGCCGGTTCCCGTGAAGACGGAGTTGATGATGGTGACGTTGGTGAGGGAAGTTCCCGCCGCCAGGAGGGTCGCCGTGCCGGCTGATTCGGCATAGACCGCATAAGGCACAGGGGTGATTTGCTGCCGGGGGGGCAGTTCCAAGAAGGCGCTGCCCGGGTTTGTTTGCACGGCAATGTCCAGCCAGTTGCTCCCGCCCACAAAGGCCCCCGGTCCGAAATTCACCAGCGTGGAGAAAAATCCGTTGGTGAAAGTGATGTTACTGTTGGTCACCGGTCCGGCCAGCGGGGTGCCGCCGGAGTTGGTGGCGTACAGGGTGAACTGCAGGGCATACGTGCCGCTGGCGGGGATGGTGGGCGTGTTGAGGAGGCCTTGGTAGGTGAAGGCGGTGCCCTGCGCCCGGGCCTGGTTCAGACCCGGGTAACAGGCCAAAACCAGCAACACCCACCAGCGGGTTCTTGCAAAGAGTTTCATGTGCATGCCTCTCATTTCAAACGCCTTTTTGTTCGCCGTCCTGCCACACTTTCTGTTGGACAGCCTTGCCCGCCTCATATTTCACGGACGCCTTCAGGCAGCCGCTGGGGTAATAGGCCCGGCCCTCGCCCTCGATCCGGCCGTCTTGCATCGGAATCTCCTCCGCCAGCTTCCCGTTTTCGTACCAGCGCCGGTAAAGACCCGTCATTTTTCCGTGCACCACGGCGGCCTCGGACAATTTGCCGCCCGCGGCATACCAACGGACCCGCGTGCCCTCGGAAAAATTCGCCCGGTAGGTCTCCTGCACTTGCAACTGGCCGTTCGTATACCAGCCCTCCGACAATCCGTTGAGCAGGCCGTTGGAGACGACGGACCGCGACATCAGCCGGCCGCCGGGATAGTAATCAACCAAAATGCCGGTGAACGGGTTGGTTTGCCCCTTGGGATACCAGCCGGTGGCACGCAGTTCCAAGTTGGTGCGGGCCGCTTCAACCAATACGGGGGCCGGAGCCGCCGGGGCCTTGGTCCGCCAACGCACTCCGGACACCACCAGCAGACCCACACTCAGGGCAATGACCATGAGCACGGCCCGCCCATAGGCGAAGCGATGGTGGGCGATGTTCTTCATTCACTGTGGGAGCGGATTATTGCAATTGCAGCCGGAAAAAATTCATCGTCGGCGCATTGGTCGGCTGCACCGTCTGGATTTGCACCGGCTGCAGGCTCGGTGCCGGATAAGCCGACATCGTAGCCGGCCCGGAGGCCGGCACGCTGAAGGAAACCGGGGTCCAATTCAGCAGATCCGGCGACCCCGAGACGGAATAGGTGCGCCCTTGAATCGCGGTGAAGGCCAGGACCGCCTGCCCGCCATTTTGGGATACCATCGTCACATTGAAAGTGTTGGTGGGATCATAGGGGTAATTTCCCAGCAGATACTGCTGCTTGAGAGTGCGACCATCACGGGTATAGATACCGTTGGGATTGATACTCGCCAGCGGGATGTTGGTGCCGATCTGCGCCAAAAACATGGCAATCCATTGATCCGGTATGCCCGAACCGTTGGTCGCAGTTCCCAAGGTCAAATCCTGGCGGAGGTGGAAGGCCGGGTCACCGGCCCGCACATAGTTTCCCACCATTTCGATGGGCAGGTTGGTGTTCCCCCGGACCGAGACATAAAGTCGGAACGGTGCCCCGGCGGTGAGGGAATTGCTGACGTACAGGCTGGACAGAACCCCGGCATCCATCGGCACCGCCACCGCAAAGTTGACCCCCACCGCCAAGTTAGGCTGGATGGAGGTGACGATTTGCACCCCTCCGGTTGTCTGTAAGATGACCGCATTCCCGGAATTCATCAGCGGGGTGCCGTATTGATCCTTCACCAGTCCGTAAACCAGCCCGTCCGGGCCGGGCGGAAAGGCCAGCGCCGGGGAAAGTCCGAGAACCAGCAGGAACAGCGAAATTTGAATCCGGGAAAATGGGCTCATAATTAATTAAATGATCAGTTGCCCGCGTATGAATACGTCACAAAGTAAAGGTGAACGTCCTTCACCGAATTGATGAACCGCTGCAACCCCTGGTTCGGGTCGTTCAGCAGGGTGTAGCCCGGGATGACCAGCTTCCATTTGCTGTTCCAGATGGAACGGCCGATAAGCCGCTGATTGGTGTACTGCGAGGGCTGCAACGAGCCGGTCGCACCGTAGATGCTCGTGTTAAAGGCATCGAGCGAGGAGACCGGCCGGAATGACTGCTGCTTCCGGATGGCGAACAGGGGCTCGCTCAGGGAATCCGCCGCCTGGTAGAACGACGCTTCCGAGAAATCCGAGGAGCCGATGTTGAATGGCAGCGGAATCGCCACGTCATCCACATTCCAGGTACGGATCGTGCTGGTGTCGCCCAGTGGCGGACTGCGCATGGAGTCGGCGCCGCAAGGAATCAGATAGCAATAGGGCGTGGCCGCGAGACCGTTCGGATCCAGGGTCGGGTCCGTGGGCGTCGTGCCGGCGGCGCCGCTGTTCGAAATCGGATTGTCCATGCCGACGTAACCGTCAAAGTCCACGCCGACCGAAAAGATTTTGGTGGCGAAGGAACTGGCCGAGAACGCATGGTCGCCAGCCGCCAAGGGTTGCCCGAACAGGTTCTCGCCGTCCGTGACCGTGGTGCTGAAGGTCAGGATGATGCCCGGCACGGCCGCCCCGCTGCCGTCGCCCACCTGGAGGCAGTTGTTTTTGACATCCGTGTCGGAATTCAAATCCGCCACCAGATTCTGCTGGAGCAGTTCCTGCCATTGCGTATCGCCGGCCGTGCCGGGGAGAATGCGGTAGTTTTCCTTCCGGAGGGAAACAATGGTGCCGTAACCGTCCGGATTATTGAAGCCGAGTCGGCCCTTGACGGATGACCAGTCGGCGTACATTTCAGCCAGGGCATTGGCCAGGCCCGGATCGCCCGTGCCGGTACCCGAGACTTGGGGCTGGCCGTTTTGGATGACCCCCAGCGCGCAGGAACTGACAATGCTGTTGATGTAGGACTGGCCGGCGGGCGTGCCCAGCAGGCCCGTCTCATAGTCATAGGCATTGGCCGCCAGATAGGCGTATCTGGCCGCGAGATTGAAGAGGGTGGTGTAACGCTCCAAATCCTCGTTCTGGAAGACCAGGAAAGCCGAATTGGCGACCGTATAACCCTGCACCTGGGCCGCCGTGTGCTGGCGGAAGGTCAGGCGCTCCTGCTGGATGCGGTTGCCTTGGGAGACCAGAGTTTGCAAGGCCGCCTGCGCGCCACTCAGGTTATTTTCCGCCGAGTTGATGACCGTCAAATCATTTTGCAAGGCACTGAATTGCTGCGCCAGCGATTGCACGGAATTCTGCAAACCTTCCTCGTTTTGCAGGCCGGCGACCGTCTGGTTGATATCGAGGATGTTGTTTTGCATGTGAGTGATCGCGCTCCCGCCACTGATCTCGTTGATCATATTCCCCACGGAAAGGGCTTGCACCAAACCGTAGAGAGTCGCATAAATGGGACTCATGGCCGCTTTGAGAAAATCGCCGCCATTCGCGAACCCAACGATTACGAAGGTAGGGGTTGACGCTTCAAAGTCCTGCCCGAAATCGTTCAAGGCCTGCTCCGCTTCCGTGTCAACATCACTGACAATATTCATGGCATTTTGCGTGTCATTGATGAGTTTGGTGGTGCTGACAATCTGCTGTTCATCATTTAGGATGTTTGTGTTAATCCCGTTTTGCGCCTTAAAGATGGCGACGGCTTTGTCCAAACTCTGCTTGTCTGACTGGGCGCTGGCGAGCGCCTGGCGCAAGGCGTCCTGGGCGGTGTTCACCGCTGTTTCCGCTGTTTGAATGCTGCCTGCGGAACCGCGCGTATAGGTCCAGCTCGACGGTTTTGAAAACCCATTCGGGCCAACATTAAACACAAGGTAATTGGTGTTCTGAACGTAGTTTTCCGCAGTGGCGGGAATCATGAAATCGAAATTCTCGTAGATAGAGCTGGCCCAATTCGTCGGAAAATTCTGGATGTCCACCTCAAAGGTCTGGTTGGTCGTCGGATCGGGCAGGATTCCTCCATAAGTATTCGTATCGTTGCCGTCCACATACATGTAATGGATCAAATCGGGTCCGGTGTAGCCCTGCGGATAGGTCTGGCCCGCGCCGACGTCGTCCGGATACGGGGTGCCATACAGTTCAATCAACTGGTTGTTGTAGGCCTGTTCCTGGGCCGTCACGGCGGCCTGCAAATCCGAGAGGGAATTTTGCTGCTGCCGCAGGTCGGCCGTGACGCTCTGCGCCGCATTGAAGGCCACCACGGCGTTATTGAGCGCCTGCACGGCGCGGGCGTAGATCTGTTCGAAATGCGTCTGCGGATTGGCCCCGGTCACCTGTTGGGGATTGATGTCAAAGGCGATGGCGTTTTGCGAAAGGCCGAGCGGATTGAAGCCGGCGTTGGCATTATCCATATCGTTTTCCAAAGCCGCCGCCGTGGCGGGCAACTCCTGCAAATCCTGAACCGTGGTCCGATCCACTTTTTCGATGCCCTGGTCATTGGGATTGGTGTCCACCGCCGGCAATATCGCATTACCCGCCAGCCAGTTGACCCACATCCCCTGCCCCACGCGGGCAGCCCAATGATCCATGCCCCAATAGCGAATGATGTGCTGGGTGTTGGTGTTGTTGTCGAGGTACGTGTATTGTCCGGTGTAGTTGGTGGCAAAATAGCCCCAGCCATTCGCCGTGCCGGCCTCATAATCCTGCCGCCAAGTGAGTTCAAAAACCTGCCGGCCCGTGCGGGCCAGCGCGGCCGCCGTGGCGGCGAACTTCTGCTCGTCCTGATAGTTCACCTGCACTGTCGCGCCGAGGACGCTGACCGCTTCGCTCTGCGGCACCCAGTCGAAATTCGGATTCATGATCAGTTCGAAATAATTCATGAGGGCTGTGAGATAATGCCCGTACGCATCGCCGTGTCCCTGCGGATACATGATGGCCGCGTCCGCCGCATTCACCACCCCGTCCCCGTTCTGGTCGGTGATGTTGTAATTGAGCGCATACATCACTTCGCCGGCCGCCAAGCCGTAGGTGTAATTCCACCACAGATGGTTGTAAACCGGCGGGACATCCACCCCGGGGGAAAGGCTGTCATCCCGGCCGCGCAACAGCGCAAGATTTTGGGCGAGCAAGGTCGGCTCTTCCCCTTCGAAGACGAACTGGGAGGTGGCAATGTCCCCGTAAGTCTGGTTATCCGTGCCGATTTCGATGGTGGGATTCAGCGAGTTCGCCCAGGCGTCATTGCCCAGGGTCACGTAGAAATCATTCAAGTAGCCGGCCGCCAGCAGCAGCGCCTGATTGGCCGGGCCATAGTTGATCCCGGCATTGATGCTCAGGGATTTTCCCTTGTTCAATACGGACTCGTATACTTGGATCAACCCGTTGTTGGTCAGCGTGGCCGCATTCAGCGGCACATCCCCATTCCAGCGGGACCCCGCGAGGGCAATGATACTGGCGGTGGTTGTCGCCGGATTATTGTACAAATTCTGGGTTTGGCCGGCGATGGGATCGATGCTTTGCGTCACACGTTTGATCCAGCCCGGCACAAAAATCGGCGGGGCCCATGCCGCCCAGTTGGTATAAGCCACCCCGTTCGCCACCCCCGGCTGCCCGTAGCGCATGGTCACATAATTGTCCGTCAGCCCCTGGATGCCCGAGGCTCCCAAGGTATAAACCGGGCCGGGATTGGCCTGCACCAACTGGGCCCAAGACAAAAGATCATTCGTGGATGGCTCAACGCCGTTTACCGGCGGCATGATGCGCCAATCGTACACATACTGGCTCGTGCGCCCGGCCAGATCGGCGGTATGTTGGAAGGTGACCAATTCGCTGAACGGACTGGCATTGGCCGAATTGACGTTCACCAGATTGCCTTGGAACAACGGCTGTCCCACCCGGGCGACATAGACAGATACCGGATCGCCAGCCAGTTTCGGATTGAGCGTGTTATTGACCACATACGTGATGTAACCCTGGCCAGGCCCGGCCGCGCTCAGGGCATACGAAGTCACCGCCGTGTCGGAATTGGTCACTTCCAGCAACGCCCCGGCGAGCCGGTTCGCCGTCAAATTGGTATTGATGACATAACTGCCGGGCACGGCGGGATTTTGATAGAACGTGTATTCGTTGGCCGAAAGGCTGGCCACGGCGTTGGTCCATGCCTGATAATTCACATCGTTGGCGGTGCAGAGACTGTTGACGGCCGCCAAGTCGTCGCCCCGCAGCACGTTGAGCATCACATAATTGCCGTTCACGGCATCGGCGACATACTGGCCGGACAGCACCAGATTGGTCCGGCTGGGATCAAACCAGACCCGGCTGATAAGGTTGGCCGGCAGATTGGGAAAATACTGGAGGGCATTGTAGTTATCCGAGAGGACACTGACAGGCAGGCCGCCCATGGCACTCAAGGAGGCTGTTTTTTCTGACTCCGGATCGAACAGCACCACGCTGGGGTTGGTGGGGGTCGCGACAGAATTGGTGGCGATGGATTGCTGGTAGAGCACCTGCACGCTGTCCTGACCGCGGACCTGCGCCAGACCGCCAATTGCCGTGGTCAGGGTTTGTCCCACGTCCAAGGTCGGCAGCGGGGACGCCCCATCGGAGCCCAATTCCGGCCAGACCGGGCGGTAAACAATATCGAGCGAAGCCGTATTGGTGCTGGTGCCGTCCCCGCCGGCGAAAGTGCCGTTGATTTTGGGGCGCAGGTAGGGAACGATCGTCCCGGCCGCCGGCCAATTGCTGCTGTTGCCCAGATTCGGCCACGCAAACCCTGCCAGCGTCTTGTAGTAGAAACGCATGGTGAAGCTGTTCGTCGTAGTGGGCGCGGCGGCCAGCGTAGGCGGCCGCCCGGTATACTGGTTGGTGCTGCCGGTATACTGGTTGGTGCTGATGATGACGAGCGGTCCCAGCCCGGAGGCGGTTCCGATATTGGTGACCATCACCGTGAAGGGCACACTGGCCACGCTGCTGTCGCTGATATCGCTGACCGTGACGGTGCCGCTGAAGGACCCGTAACTGGTGGGGATGCCATAGAGAAACAGTCCATTGGTGTAGTTTTCCCCGATACTCAACCAATTGGTCAAACTGCCGGACAAACCCGCCGTCAGCGAACCCAGCTGGCGGGAGACGTGGATGTAGTTCGTGAAGGGTTGGCTGACAATGGCGGTCGCCGCCGGGAAGTTGGTGAAAACATTGTGATTGGTATCGTAGCAACCCGCCAGCAGCGGCGGCAGGCCGGCATTCAAACCGCGATAGACCCAATAGTTGTGTTTGCGATCCTGAAACGTAAAGTTTTGATACAAGCCGTAGAGTCCCCCGGCCAAGGAACTGTTCCAGCCTGCGGGCAGGTCGGCGGCATTCACCGCAGGGGGAGTATTATAATTCGTGTAACCGGTGGGATCATTGGTGTTGAGCACCAGCGGCAAACTCATTAGGCTCAATGGCATGGGGGCTTGCAGTTGGGTGCCGGCCGCCACCACATAATCAAAGAATTGGCCGGCCGCCGGATTCTCGCGCAGCACCTGATAGGCGGTCATGGCCGGACGGCCATCGCTGCCGGTGTATTGCAACAACACATACGGGGCGGAGGAATAGCCACCAAAGGGAAGGGACGGATTGTTGGTCGCGGTGACATTCAAATCATCCCGCAAGGCATAGACCTTGCCACTGAGCATCACCGCGTGCTCTTCATTGGGATTATAACCCGTCAGGGTGGGATCATTCTGGGTGTAGATGCTGCCCGCTGCGCGATAACTGTCCAGCGTGCCGGAGCCCGCGTTGTTGGCCAAGACAATCTGCGGCGGGTTGACCGGCCACTGGATGGTGTAGTCCGCCACAATCGCCGGCCAATAAACCGGCTGGAAGCCGAGGGCGGGATTCGCATTGTTCTGGCGAAACCAGAGCACTTCAAGGGTGTTGCTGCCCGGAATCGCGTTCACGGGGATGATGGCCCCCTGATTCGCGGCGGCGAAGCCGTTCGCGAACGGATCGGAATAAGCCCCCGGGGCAAAGGAATTCCCCCGGCTCTGGTTGATGTAGCCGGCCCAATAATCACCATAGGTCCCGTTGGTGGACCCGATTTCCCCGGTGGGATCCGCCAAGGCCTGGCCCACATAGGCCGTCCAGTTGGTCGCATACGGCGGATTAAAGCCGGCGGCGAAATTGGTCAGGGTCAGATTATTGGTATTCCATGCCGTCAAATTGGTCACCACCGAGTTGGCGAACAGGAAATTGGTCTGTAGCGCCTGGGTCAAATAGGAAAAGACGCGCTCAAACCGGACGTTGTTGCCGGCATTGAAACGCAGCAAGGCACGGACGCTGGGTTCGGCAGGCGTCAGCCAAGTATAAAAGGTGTTGGTGCTGGTGATAAACGCGCGCTGGGTATCCAGCGGGTCCCAATAGTCCAGCGACGGCGCTTCCGTGCTGTCCAGTTGCACGGCCGTCTGCGCCGCCTGGGCCTGATTGGCCACGACCGGACGGACGTATTGACTGTATTGGGCCGCATCTGACGGCCAGGCCAGACTGTAACTCGCAAACCAATCCGGCCAGAGTAGACCCTGCACCCCGGCGGCGAGCCAGTATATCTGCAATTGATTCTGGCCGGTGGTCTGCACATCGGCATACAGAGTCTGGGTGTTGTTGGCGAATTGCTTGTAATAATATTGCGTCCCCAAGGTATTGTTTAATGGATAGGAGGTGAGGGTTTGCCCCTCAAAACCATCGGGGTAGGGGGTGATCTGATCGCCCAAATAATTCGTCACATAGGCCGCCGAGGGCGATTGGGCGACATCCACAATTTCGAACCCAAGATACTGATAATTGTTGTTTCCGGAATTGGGTGGGCCCAGCAGTTCCACAAAGACCCGCCCTGAGGCGTTGTAGGCCCGGATCTGGTTTTCAGTGGGGGCAAACCACATGGTCCGGAATTCCTGAAGGGTATTGCTGGGGGCCGTCTGCGGCACATCATTGGGGCTTACATAGGGGTTCGTCACCGTCTGGGGAAATTGGGTGTTATACACGACGTGGACGGATTCCACGGTGCCGTTTGCAACATTGATGGGATACCCGGTGTTCTGGAAATCTCCCTCCGTCCAATACATCTTATGCGTCGGCTTGACCGGTGTACCCGCCACCACATACGTGGCCGTGTACAGCGGATACACCAGTCCGCCATTGGTATAAAAACTGGGATAGGCGCCGCCCGGATTCACGTAGTTGGTGGTGTATCCGGGGGCCGCCCCCGGGACATAGGGGGTGTTCGCAATCCACGTGATCTGAATCTGTCCCGGCTGGGTGGCAAAAACCACCCCGGCATTCGGGCTGTAATAAAAGGGGGCGGTGGCGAAGCTGTTCGTCGTCCAAGGGATGCTACCCCAGTAGGCCGTGCCATTGGTCAGCAAGGCCCCGCTCACATCGGTGAGCGGCGGCGAAATCACGCTGCCAAATTTATAGAGAGGGGGGGCCGCCTGCCAGGCCGCGCCCAATTGCGCCTGTTGCAAAATCATCACCACGGATCCGCCGACCTGCCCCACGGGCAGTTGCATGGCCTGGGCCACAGCGGCGGAGAACGCATTGGTCCCGGCGAGCAGGCGGGCGTTGGCCACGTTCGTCAGATTGACCAGATTGGTTCCGTACAGCGTGGATCCGCCGCCGAATGACGTCATGTAGGAATACTGGAACTTGTTCTCCCCGATGAGACTCATCGTGTATCCCGGACTGCCCGGGCTGTAGCTGCTGTTGACCAAACTTCCCTTGCCGTTGGAACCGGAGACGTTGGTGGTCGTCATGAACGGCTGCCCGCCAAGGGAGAGCTCGTTCACCGGGGTGGCGGATTGCACAAATTCCACCGAGGTGATTTGGGCCATGACCCGGTCGGCACCGCCCCCCAAGAGAACGGCGCAGCAGAGCAGGCTTAGCTTTAGTTTCATAGCAGTGACAGACAGGCAATTGACCGTCGGTTCAGCGGGTGGTGGTGGCCACGGTGTTGGCGGCATCAACCGCCGTCCGGGCGGCCGTTTTGGGAGCGTTGGGGGCGGTCAGTTGGGCCACCAGACTTTTCAGCTCGGCCACCTGGCGGGACAAATCGTCCACTTGAGCGGCCTTGCGTTCGAGCTCGGCGATGTTTTTCTTCGCGATGGCGATTTCTTCCACCTGTTTGGATAGGCGTTCCACCCGGGCGTTGGCGGCGGCGGCCTGCCGGGACAGTTCCTGGATGGCTCCCAGACCCGTGGCGAAGAGCTGGTTATAATCCACTGTCATAAAGTCATTTACCCGGCGGCCATACACAAAGGCCTGGGATCCGGACTTGTCGGTCCGGATGGTAAAGGACTTGTCGTCCGGCGTGGCAATGACCTGGCACTTCACGTCGGCCTGATCCACCAAAACCCGCACCCAGTCATTCACCGCCAGTTGGTGGGCCTTGGCCAGGTTGATGGTCAGGGTGCCGTCATGGGCATTGCTGCACAGGCTCACTGCGGGCGCATAGATGTCAGGGATATAGTTGGTGTTTTCACTGACGGCCTGGGGCAGGACCTTTTTGACCTCCTGGGCGATGACGCCTCGATGCATTCGGGGACCATTGGCCAGCCAGTCTTTCATGAAATAATCCGTCACGCGCAATTGCATGACCTGCTGCAAAGCGTTGCTTCCCGCCGGGCACCCCACAATGTTTTTGATGCGCCGGTCCGAGGTGGCCATAAAGGCCTGGGCGGCAATGCCACCGTTGTCCACGTAAATGCCGATCGGATAATAACAGTTAAAATCACCGTCAGAATATTGGCCGTTGGCGCTCCACAAATCCGGATTGCCCAACTGGAACTGGGCATAACCGCTGCCGGAAATGCTTTGGGTCACGGCAGTCTTGCCATAAAAGTAAGCCCAATTATATCCTGATACCTCCACGGGATAATTGGGCGCCGTAGTGCCGATGCCGACATAGCCGGCGCCGTTGATTACCATGGGGGTTTGAATGATCCCATTGTTGGTATTGAGCTCATCAAAATAAAACCCGCCGGAGCCGAGGCCCTTTTGGTTCAGAAAATCGGTTTCCCCTACGCCTCCCGTCCGGTTCCACTGGATATAGGCACCCTGAGGTGTGGCCTGAGTGACGATAACATTACTCGGCACAAAAACCCCCTGGCTAGCCGTAAGTGTTTGATTAACCTGAAGGTTTCCACTGACCACCAAACTGCCGGAGGTATTCAGCTGGCTTACGGTCAATGTGCCGTCCACTTTCGCACTGCCATTGACTTCCAACGTCTGGGTTGGCGAGGTGGTGCCAATGCCAACTGCCCCGGAGTGCGTAATTGTCATTTGGGGGGAAAAGGTGGTGGCGGAGGTCATCTGCCCCAATTGGATGGAGCTGGACCCGTTATAGGAGGAGGAATACAACGCCATGATGCCGCCCGTCAACTGGCCGATGCCATACCGGTCATTGCCGGCGTAACTGCTTTCAATCATCCCGTTATAGGAGTTTTTTGAACCGGGGGATTCGATGGTGCCGGTGCTCGCGACTTGGAACAGCCCAAGCACGTCCAACGGGGCGGCCGGCGCCGTGGTACCGACGCCCACATACCCGTTATTGCCCAGCCACATCACGTTCGTGCCAATATCATTCCGCAGGTAAAAACCGCCGGTGCCATAGTTCAGATAGGTGGCGTTGTCCACGTAACGGGGGGTCAAAAAAGTCTCCGGCGTGCCGGCGGTGTTCTTGGCGTAAATCGTTTGCGCGTTGTTCAGATACAGGTTCCCGTCCAACTGTTCGTTGCCGTTCACTTCCAGCTCCTGACTGGGAATGGCGGTACCGATGCCCACATACCCGTTGTAACCGCTGACGGATGAAACGCTCACCGCGGCGCTGTTGCCATTGGTGTTCACCAAGCCGTTGGCACTGACGGCATTGGCGGCATTGGCCGCCAGATAGGCGTAAGGCGAGGAGACGAGTTGCAAGCGCGGGGCCAGGGTCACATTAGCTGAGGGGGTGCCGATGCCCACCACCATCATCTCCACGTAGCGGAGCGATGCACTGCTGCCGGTAAAGACCTTGGCCAGATTGTTGCCGGCGCTCGGCTCCGACTGATAGGGACTGCCCTGGCCGAGCAAAATGCTGAAATAGCCGTTGTTCACGGTCACGGTCTGCTGCTCAGCGTGGAGTTCATCCGCGCTGCCGATGGTGCCGCCGGTAGCCATGTCCCAGATGCGGAACACCACCGTGTAATTTTTCGGGCCGGCATTGGTGGCGCCCAGCGGATTGCCGGACTGGTCCGTCAGGTAACCCTGGAAGGACATCTGGCCGGGCGGGGCCGCAGTCTGGCCCTGCGCAGCGGGCAGGGCAAGCAGCAGAAGGCACAGCGGCAACAGGCGGCGCAAAGCCGGCAGGATGGGCAGGTTCATAGAATGCATGGTGGTTTTCGGATTGCGATTAAAAATATTCATTGCGTGGTCAGGGTGGCGATGGGACTGATCTGCTTCAGCGAAAAAGTGCCGGCGGAAGTGAAGGAGCGCGCGGTTCCGGCCAGGCCGGATAGCGTGGTGGTCTCCTGATAATAGCCGGACAAGGTGCTGTTGGCCGTGGTGAGGGTGATGAAATCAGCGGTGTTCGGGGCCACGGTCAGCGAGATAACCCGGGTAAGGCTGAAAGACTGGCTGCCCACGGGCAGTTCCTGAGGCGGATTCTTGGTGAGGTCCAGATTGTTATGGTCCGGATGGTAAGTATGGAGGAAGGGATTGGCGGCCTGGTCGTCGTAGGCATCCGTCACGGTCGTGGTGAGGGTGCCGCCCATCACCAACTGGCCGGCAAACGGCCAGTAGTTATTGGCGGCCGACCAAGGCAGGCTGGTGCAGGAAATCCGCCGGGCCGAGTTCAAATGGGAGACATCAAGCACACTCTCGGTGGTGGCCACCACGAGATTCGTATTCTGGCGGATGCCGTAAAAGACCCGTTGCAGAAGGGTGGCGTTCGTTCCGTCGTTGAAGACGATCAGCCGCAAGGGGAAAGGCGTGACCACCGGCCCCAGGTTGGTGTTCAGCCCCGTGACGACGTAGCTGGTATTGGTCGTGACCACGGAGTTGGTCAGGCTGACGACGTAGGCCGGATTGGTCGCAATCAGCACTGAGATATTGGTCGTGGTGTAGGCCGCCGTGGTCGTGGTGGCCGCCGAAACGCTGGAAAGCCAGGTGGAAGTGGTGGAGAGCCAGTTGGTCACCCCGGCGATAATGGAGTAGACGTTGGTGACCGCCAAAGTATTGGTATACGATTGGGCCTGGAAGACATTGGTGGCGAAGTACACGTTGGTGGCGACGTTGAAGGAAATCCAGTTCGTCACCGGCAGGATGATGTTGGTGACCGTGGCCACGATATTCGTGACGCCGTTGACCAGATTGGTGCTGCCCGGAATATAGTTGGTCGATCCGCCCGCGATGTTGGTGATGACCAGCAACGATCCGGACATGGCAAAGGTCTCGTTGGTGACCACAACGGCATTGTTGAAGATGTTGGTGGTCGCGACC
>Ga0316222_1003612_pt1 | contig 14960 bp, 16 predicted proteins | sample TBH18011metaG_FD_206008 | JGI IMG/M metagenome (GOLD analysis project Ga0316222, IMG submission 206008) | Freshwater microbial communities from Trout Bog Lake, Wisconsin, USA - TBH18011 | ecosystem: Environmental > Aquatic > Freshwater > Lake > Hypolimnion/Profundal zone | place: USA: Wisconsin...
TCCTCGGCCGGCCGCGCTCGCCGGCGGCCGAAGCGGCCGGCGAGGTGGAGTGGTCGATGCGGCTGGCGATGGTGGTGCTGGCGCTGCTCTGCGTGGTGCTGGGCGTTATCCCGGTGACGGTGACCGAGGCACTGGACGGGGTGGTGCAGCCGCTGACCGGAATCCATTTCGCCGTGTCGGCCGATCTCGGCTGGCCGTGGCTGTCGCCGGTCAGCGCCACGCGCGGTTCCTATTCGGGCACCGTGCTGGTGATGGTCGGGCTGGGCATGGTGGCGCTGACCGTGTTCGCCGTCCACCGCCTCGGCACCACCGCGCTGCGGCGCTCGGACGCTTGGGATTGCGGCCACCGCGAGGACATCCCCCAAAGCCAATATACCGGCCAAAGCTTCGCCCAGCCGCTGCGCCGGGTGTTCGCCGAGACCCTGTTCGCCGCCCGCGAAGAGGTCGAGATGCCCGAGCCGGGCGATCTTGGCCCGGCCAGCCTCAAGGTCACTTTGATCGATCCGATTTGGCTGGGGCTCTACGTTTCGATCATGTGGGTGGTCGATTTCATCGCCGACCGAGTTAACGTGCTGCAATTTCTCACCGTGCGCCGCTACCTGCTGATGATGTTCGCCACCCTGGTCATCCTTCTTCTCGTCGTGGCGTTGAGGCAGCAATGACCATGGCCGTGCTCTGGCAAGTGCTGCACACCCTGCTGATCGCGGCGCTGGCGCCGCTGGTCACCGGCTGGGTGCGCCTGGTCAAGTCGCGGCTTAACGGCCGGCGGGGGCCGTCGCCGCTGCAGCCCTATCGCGACCTGTTCCGCTTGCTGCAAAAGGAATCGGTGGTGGCCTATTCGGCGTCGTGGATCTTCCGCGCCGCCCCCTACGTCACCTTCGCCGCCATCTGGCTGGCCGCCTGCGCGGTGCCCACCTTCACCCTGAACATCGCGCTGGTGCCCGCCGCCGACCTGATCGCGGTGGTGGCGCTGCTGGGGCTGGCGCGGTTCTGGACCGCCTTGGCCGGAATGGATGTCGGCACCGCCTTCGGCGGGCTGGGCTCGTCGCGCGAGATGCTGATCGCCAGCCTGGGCGAGCCGGCGATGCTGATGGTCACCTTCTCGTTGTCCTTGCTGTCGGGTTCGACCTCGCCGGCCCGGATCATGCTGTTCGTGCTGTCGGGCAATATCGGCCTGTCGGTGTCGCTGGGCTTGGCGCTGGTGGCGCTGATCATGGTGGCGCTGGCCGAGACCGGGCGCATTCCCATCGACAATCCCGCCACCCACCTGGAACTGACCATGGTCCACGAGGCGATGGTGCTGGAATATTCCGGCCGCCATCTGGCGATGATGGACATGGCCGCCATGATCCGCCTGCTGCTGTTCCTCGCCCTGATCGGCGGCCTCTTCCTGCCCTTCGGCATCGGCCTGCCCGGCGGCGGCATCGCCCAGGTGGCGGTGGGGTTGGCGGCGTTCCTGGCCCGGACCTTCGTGCTGGCCTCGCTGATGGCGGTGTTCGAGACCTCGATCGCCAAGATGCGGGTGTTCCGCTACGCCGACTTCCTCGGCGGCGCCCTGCTGCTGGGGCTGCTGGCCACCATTTTTCATTACGTGTCGGAGGCGGTGTAGGTGCTCAGCCACTATTCCTACGACATTGCTCACCTGATCGGCGCCGCCGTGCTCATGGCCGGCTTCGCCCTGTTGTATCAGCGCCGCCTGCAAGCGGTGCTCAACACCTTCGCCTTCCAGGCGCTGGCCCTGGCCGCCGCCGCCGGCTGGCAGGCCCACATCCAGAATGCCCCGCATCTATGGGTGACCGCCGGCATCGCCTTGGTGTTCAAGGCCATCCTGGTGCCGTTCGCGCTGCATTGGCTGGTCAAGGAACTGGGCATCCATCGTGCCGTCGAGACGGCGCTGTCGATCGGCTGGACCATGATCGTCGGCGTTGCCCTGGTGGCGTTGTCGATCATGCTGGTGCTGCCGGTCACCGCCAACGCCGCCGCCCTGACCCGGGAAAGCCTGGCCCTGGCCATGAGCGTGGTACTGCTCGGCCTGCTGATGATGATCACCCGCCACAACGCCGTCACCCAGGTGGTCGGCTTCATGGCGCTGGAGAACGGGCTGATCCTGGCGGCGGTGTCGGCCAAGGGCATGCCGCTGGTGGTCGAAATCTCGGTGGCGTTCTCGGTGCTGGTGGCGATGACCCTGTTCGGCATCTTCTTCTTCCGTATCCGCGAGCGCTTCGATTCGCTGGACTTGCAATACCTGGAAACCCACCGAGGCGACCGCTGATGCTGGCGCTGATCCCCGAATTCGCCAACCCGCTGTTCTGGGTGCTGGCCTTCCCGCTGGGCGGCGCCGGCTTCTTGGCGGTGCTGCCGAGCTGGCGCCAGGCCGGGCTGATCAACGTGGCGATTTCGATCGGCACCTTCGCCGGTTCGCTGACGCTGTTCGCCCATCGCCCGGAACCGACCCGGCTGCTGTTCATCGACGACTTCAACATCTACCTGGTGGCGCTGACCGCCTTCGTCGGCATGACCACCGCGGTGTTTTCGGCCGCCTATATCGGCCGCGAGATCCGGGCGCGCCGGCTGAACTCGCTGCGGCTGCGCTTCTACCACTCGATGTACCAGGCCTTCCTGTTCACCATGCTGCTGGCGCTGACCGCCAACAACACCGGGGTGATGTGGGTGGCGATCGAGGCGGCGACCCTGGCCACCGTGCTGATGGTCAGCCTCTATCGCACCAAGGAGGCGATCGAGGCGGCGTGGAAGTATTTCATCCTTTGCTCGGTCGGCATCGGCCTGGCGCTGTTCGGCACCATCCTGGTCTATCTGGCGGCCCAGCCGGTAATGGGCGACGGTCCCGACGCCATGGCCTGGACCCTGATGATCGGCCACGCCGCCGAGATGCAGCCGGATCTGCTCAACCTCGCCTTCGTCTTCGTGCTGGTCGGCTATGGCACCAAGGTCGGCCTGGCGCCGCTCCATGCCTGGCTGCCCGACGCCCATGCCGAGGGTCCGACGCCGATCTCGGCGGTGCTGTCCGGGCTGCTGCTCAACGTCGCCCTCTATGCCCTGCTGCGCTTCAAGATGCTGATCACCGCCAACGGCCATACCCTGGCGCCGGGGCCGATGATGGTGACGATGGGGCTGTCCAGCCTGTTCCTGTCGGCCTTCATGCTGTACCGCCGCGGTGACATCAAACGGCTGTTCGCCTATTCCTCGATCGAGCACATGGGGGTCATCACCTTCGCCTTCGGCATGGGCGGGCCGTTGGCCAATTTCGCCGGCCTGCTGCACATGACCATGCATTCGCTGACCAAGTCGGCGATCTTCTTCGCCGTCGGCATCATCTCGCAGAACGCCGGCACCAAGCACATCGCCGACATCCGCGGCCTGACCGTCAGCCATCCCACCATCGGCTGGGGCTTCCTGCTGGCGGTGCTGGCGATCGCCGGGGTGCCACCGATGGGGGTGTTCATGAGCGAGTTCCTGGTAATCTCCTCGACCTTCGCCCGCCAGCCCCTGCTGGCGGCGCCGCTGGCGCTGGGACTGCTGATCGCCTTCGGCGCCCTGATCAGCCGGGCCTCGTCGATGGCCTTCGGCACCCTGCTGCCCCCCCAGGCCCATCACGGCAAGGAAGTGCCGATCGCCACCGCCTTCGCCTACACCGCCTTCGCCCTGCACATCGTGCCGGTGATGGTGGCCGGAATCTATCTGCCGCCGGCCCTGGTGGGCTGGTTCCAGAACGTCGCCAGGATGTTGGGGTAGCCATGCCGGGCCAGGGAACGCTCAGGGACTTCCTCAGCATCGGCCGCAATGTGGCGGCGGCCAAGCCGTGGCCGCGCGCCGAGCTGGACGCCAAATGCTGGCGCCTGCTGATCGAGCGCCTCGACGGCGCCGATTGGACCCTGCTGGCCGAATGGGCCACCCCCGAGGCGGTCCACGCCGCCTTGCGCGACGAGGCCAATGGCGAGATTTCCATCGCCAGCCGGCCCTGTCCCGACGGCCGCTTTTTCGCCATCGGCCAAGTGCGGCCCGGCGCCATCCGCCTGGAGCGGGCGATCCGCGACCTGTGGGGATTGGTGCCCGAGGGCCTGGAAGACCAACGGCCGTGGCTCGACCATGGCCGCTGGCCCAGCCGCCGGCCGCTGGCGGCCGATCCGCTGCCGGCCGCCGAGGCCCCCTATCGCTACGACTTCCTCGCCGCCGAGGGCGACGGGCTGCACCAGATCCCGGTGGGGCCGGTCCATGCCGGCATCATCGAGCCGGGCCATTTCCGCTTCCACGCCCAGGGCGAAACCGTGGTGCGGCTGGAAGCGCGGTTGGGCTACGTCCACAAGGGCATCGCCGCCGCCCTGGTCGGCAAGCCGGTGGCCCAGGCGGCCAAGATCGTCGCCCGCGTATCCGGCGATTCCACCGTGGCCTATTCGCTCGCCTTCGCCCGCGCCGTCGAGGCGGCGGTGGATTTCACCCCGCCACCGCGCGCCCAGTGGATCCGGGCGCTGCTGGCCGAGCTCGAGCGCATCGCCAACCACGTCTCCGACATCGGCGCCATTTGCAACGATGCCGCCTTCGCCATCATGCTGTCCCATATGGGGGTGCTGCGCGAGCGGGTGCTCAGGCTCAACGAGGGCCTGTTCGGCCACCGCCTGGCCATGGACCGGATCGTCCCGGGCGGCGTCACCATCGATTTGCGCGAAGGCGCCGCCGAGGCCATCCGCAAGCTGCTGCATGACCTGGCCAAGGATTTTCGCAAGGGGGTGCATCTCTACAACGAGACGCCGTCGCTGCTCGACCGCACCACCGGCACCGGCTTTGTGCCGTCCAGCCTGGTGCACCGCTTCGGCGCCGGCGGCTTCGTCGGCCGCGCCTCGATGAGCGGCCACGACGCCCGCAAGACCCCCGGCTACCCGCCCTACGACGATCTCGACTTCGCGGTGCCGGTGCTGGCCGAGGGCGACGTTCACGCCCGCATCGAAGTGCGCATCGCCGAGGTTCAGGCCAGCCTGGGGCTGATCGAGCAGATCCTGGCCAAGCTGCCGGCCGGGCCGGTGCAGGCGCCGCTGGCGCTGGGACCCGGCGAGGGGGTGGCGGTGGCCGAAAGCTTCCGCGGCGAAGTGCTGGTGTGGGTGCGACTCGACGAACGCGGCCACGTCGCCCAGTGCCATCCCCACGACCCCTCGTGGTTCCAATGGCCGTTGCTGGAGGCGGCGATCGAGGGCAACATCGTCGCCGACTTCCCGCTGTGCAACAAGTCGTTCAACTGTTCCTATTCGGGGCACGACCTGTGATTCCGCCGATCGCCCACTTCTTCTTCCGCCACCTGGTCAAAGGCGCTTTCACCCCGAAGGGGCGGGTCGAGCCCGATCCCGACGGCGTGGTCGAACTGGCCGAGGCGGTGGGCCGGGCGGCGCGGGGGCGGTTGGGGCGCTCGCTGGCCATTCGCGCCGTCGACGCCGGCTCGTGCAACGGCTGCGAGCTGGAACTGCACGCCGTCAACAATCCCATCTACGACATCGAACGCTTCGGCATCCGCTTCGTCGCCAGCCCGCGCCACGCCGATGTGCTGCTGGTCACCGGCCCGGTCACCGCCAACATGGCCGAGGCCTTGCGCCGCACCTACGACGCCGCCCCGGCACCGAAATGGGTGGTGGCGCTGGGCGATTGCGGCGGCGATGGCGGCTGCTTCGCCGGCACCTACGCGGTGCTGGGCGGCGTTGACCAGGTGATTCCGGTCGACCTCCACATCCCCGGCTGCCCGCCCGCGCCCAAGCGGATTTTGGCCGGCCTGCTGGCATTGCTGGAAACGGTGGCGGCGAAAGGGTAGGTTGGGGGCCAAGTTCGCGCCACCGCCTAAGGAATCCCCGACCGTGAATATTCTGCACACCATCCCGGGACGAAATTGGGGTGGGATGGAGCAGCGGACCTTGGAGCAGGTGCGCTGGCTGCTGGCCCACGGCCATTCCGCCTGGTACGGCACGCCACCCGACGGCGAGCCGTTCCGCCAAGCGACCAAGGCCGGGGTGCCGGTGGTGCCGCTCAGCTTCGATCCGGCCTGGCGCCTGGACACCATGCTCAAGCTACGCCGCTTCGCCAAGGCCAACCAGGTCGACATCATCGACACTCATGTCACCCGCGACGCCAAGGCGGCGATGTCCTGCCTCGACCTTTGCGCCGTGATCCGCTCGCGCCATGTCGACCAGCCGCTGGTCAGCACTTGGGCGCGGCGGCTGCAATGGCGCCGGGGCGCCGACCACATCATCACCGTCGCCGACAGCATCCGTCGCGGCCTGATCGAAATCGGCCTGGCCGACGAGAAGCGGGCCACCTGGGTTGGTGGCTGGGCCGAGGAGAAGTTCTTCGCCGCCGCCGATCCCGCCGTTGCCGGCGCCCGCGCCCGCATCCGGGCGGAACTGGACCTGCCCGACGACGTGCCGGTGCTGCTCTGTGTCGCCATGCTGCGCCCCGACAAGGGCCAGGACCACCTGATCCACGCGCTGGCCTTGCTGGCCAAGCGCGGGCTGGCGCCGATCTGCCTGCTGGCCGGGGACCCGACCATCCAGACCGGGGCCTATGCCGCCGGGCTGATGCCGCTGGCCACCGAGCTGGGGGTGGCGTCGCAGCTGCGCTTCCTCGGCTACCGCACCGACATCCAGGAATTGATGCAGGCGACCGATCTGGTGGTGATTTCGTCCCTGGTCGAGGGCCAGCCGCGGGTGGCGGTGCAATCCTTCGCCAGCCGGCGGCCGCTGGTGGCCACCAGCGTCGGCGGCGTGCCCGAGATCATCAAGGAGGGCATTACCGGCTGGCTGGTGCCGCCGGCCGAACGCCAGCCTTTGGCCGACGCCATCGCCCACGCTCTTCTCCACCCGGCCGAGGCGGCCAAGGTGGCGGCCAACGCCCGCAGCCTAGCCGAAGTGACCATGCGCATCGACGTGCGGATGGAACAGACGCTGGAAACCTACCAGACGGCGCTGGCCTACGCCCGTAGCCGGCGGTTTCCGCGCTGGCGGGGCGCTCGGTAGCCAATCCTATCGGGCCATGCCGAGCTGAACGAGTGCCGCGCGTTCAACCGCGTCCATATCCTCCGGCGACAGACCGCCAAGGCAGCTGCGAAGCCGCGCCTTCGACACCGTGGCAATCTGATCAGCCATCGCCTTCCGACGTTCACCGTTCAGGGTCACATAAGCCTCGCAGGGGTACAGCCGCGAAACGTTGCTGGTGAGGGGGACGACCTGAACCCGGTTCAAGGCGCTATTCGATGCGTCATTGCTGACGATCACGGCCGGGCGCGTCTTCTGAATTTCACCGCCAAGGGAGGGGGCGAAACTGACCCACCACACGTCACCGCGGTTCATGGGTGGCGTCGGCCACGACGGCTTCGACCCACTCACGGGCCTCGCACTCCCGGTCTTGGTCCTCGGCCATGTCGCGGTAAGCGGCAGAGAGATCGGGCGCGACCACATGGGGGCGGGCCAACTCGTCGAGAAAACGGCTGATTCGCCGCCGCCCCACACGCTGGTGCAAGCCGGCGTACACATCGTCGCTGACGGAGATGGTTAACTTTTTCATAGTGGTATTCTCTACGTCTATGCCCTGCCGGTCAAGCGCCCCTTCGGCGTGCGGCAGCGGCCCTCTATAACGCCTCGATATCCCCCAACGCCTCCGCCTCCGCTGCCTGGGTGGCGAATTCCCCCACCCGGCCCTCGGCGATAGCGGCGCGAAGCCCGCGCATCAAATCCTGATAGGCCTGCAGATTGTGCCAGGTCAGTAGCATCAGGCCGAGGATCTCTTCCGACCGGGTCAGGTGGTGTAGATAGGCGCGGCTGTACTGGCGGCAGGCCGGGCAGGCGCAGCCTTCCTCCAGCGGCCGGGGGTCGTCCTGGTGGCGGGCGTTTCGGAGGTTGACGGCGCCGCGCCGGGTGAAGGCCTGGGCGGTGCGGCCCGAGCGGGTCGGCATCACGCAATCGAACATGTCGATGCCGCGCAGCACGGCGCCGATGATGTCGGACGGCCGCCCCACCCCCATCAGGTAGCGCGGACGCTGGATCGGCAGCTGGGGCGTGGTCGCCTCCAGCACGCTCAGCATGGTCTCCTGGCCTTCGCCCACCGCCAGGCCGCCGATGGCGTAGCCGTCGAAGCCGATCTCCTTCAGCGCGGCCGCCGATTCGGCCCGTAGCTCAGGGTAGACGCCACCCTGGACGATGCCGAACAGGCCATAGCCGGGACGCTCGACAAAGGCCTGGCGCGAGCGCTTTGCCCAGCGCATCGACAACCGCATTGACTGGGTTGCCTGGTCGGGCGTCGCCGGGAACGGGGTGCATTCGTCGAAGGCCATGGTGATGTCGGCGTCGAGCAGGCGCTGGATCTCCATCGAGCTTTCGGCGGTCAGCAGGTGGCTGGCGCCGTCGATGTGGGATTGGAAGGTGACGCCCCGCTCGTCGATCTTGCGCAGCTTGGACAGGCTCATCACCTGGAAACCGCCGGAATCGGTCAGGATCGGCCCCGGCCAGTTCATCATTTGGTGCAGCCCGCCCAGGCGCGCCACCCGCTCGGCCCCCGGCCGCAGCATCAGGTGGTAGGTGTTGCCCAGGATGATCTGCGCCCCGGTGGCGGCCACCGATTCGGGCAGCATCGCCTTGACCGTGCCGGCGGTGCCGACCGGCATGAAGGCGGGGGTGTCGATGGCGCCGTGGGCGGTATCCAGGCGGCCCAGGCGGGCGGCGCCGTCCTGGGCGATCAGCTCGAAGCCGAAGCGGGTCACGGAAGGTCCTCTCGGTGCAGCAGGCAGCAATCGCCATAGGAATAAAAACGATAATCGTCGGCCATGGCGTGGGCGTAGGCCCGCTTCATCCGCTCTAGCCCGGCAAAGGCGGCGACCAGCATGAACAGGGTCGAGCGCGGCAGGTGGAAGTTGGTCATCAGGATGTCGACGGCGTGAAAGCGCGTGCCGGGAGTGATGAAAATGTCGGTGGCACCGTCGAACGGGGCCAGTTCGCCACTGATCGCGGCGCTCTCCAGCAGCCGGGCCGAGGTGGTGCCCACCGCCACTACCCGGCCGCCGGCGGCGCGCGCCGCGGTAATGGTGGCGCAGGCTTCGGCCGTCAAGGTGCCGCTTTCGAAGTGCATGCGGTGGTCAGCGGTGTCGTCGACCTTGACCGGCAGGAAGGTGCCGGCGCCGACATGCAGCGTGACGCCGACCCGGCGGATGCCGGCGGCGTCGATGGCGGCCAGCAAAGCCGAGGTGAAGTGCAGTCCGGCGGTGGGGGCGGCCACCGCGCCCTTGGCGCGGGCGTAAACGGTCTGGTAATCGGCACGGTCGGCCTCGTCGGCCTCGCCGTGGCGGATATAGGGCGGCAGCGGCATGCGGCCAAAGGCCTCTAGCGCTGCCATCAAATCGTCGCCGCCGCGATCGAAGGCCAACGTCACTTCGCCGGCCTCGCCTTTTTCCGCCACCCGGGCGGCGAAGTCCTCGGCGAACACCACCTCGTCGCCCTCTTTCAATTTCTTGGCCGGGCGGGCGAAGGCCTTCCAGCTGGATAAATCCAGGCGCTGGTGCAGCGTCACCTCGACGCCGGCGGTGCCGCGTCGGCCGAACAGCCGGGCCGGGATCACCCTTGTGTCGTTGAACACCATGACGTCGCCGGCCCGCAACAGGCCGGGCAGCGCCGTCACGATCAGGTCGTCGAAGCGGTCGCCGTCGACATGCAGCAGCCGCGCCGCGTCGCGCGGGTTGGCGGGGCGCTCGGCGATCAGCCGGCGCGGCAGGTCGAAGTCGAATTCGTCTACGCGCATGGAGGCCCGCGTGTCGCAGGATTCGGGACAAGCGTCAAGCTCGCACTTTGCCGCCGGTCGTGGCACAGTGCGCCGCCATGGACCTGTTCCCGCCCATTGACGCGCTCCACACCGGCCGGCTCGACACCGGCGACGGCCATCGTCTGTATTGGGAGGAATCAGGGAATCCCCGTGGCCTGCCTGTGCTGTTCGTTCATGGCGGTCCCGGCGCCGGCACCGCGCCCGGCTATCGCCGCTTCTTCGACCCGGATGTCTGGCGCATCGTGCTGTTCGACCAGCGCGGCTGCGGCCGTTCCACCCCGTCGGCGTCACTGGAGGACAACACCACCCCCCATCTGATCGCCGACATCGAGGCCTTGCGCCGCCAGCTCGGCATCGAGCGCTGGTTGCTGTTCGGTGGCTCGTGGGGCAGCACCCTGGCGCTGGCCTATGGCCAGGCCCACCCCGAGCGGGTATTGGGCTTTGTGCTGCGCGGCATCTTCCTGTTCCGCCCCGACGAGGTCGAGTGGTTCCTGGCCGGGATGGGGCGATTCTTCCCCGAGGCGGGCGCCCGTTTCCTCGGCCATCTGCCCGCCGACCAGCGCCACCGGCCGCTGCACGCCTATCACCGCCTGCTGACCGACGCCGATGCCCGTGTGCGCCTGGCGGCGGCGCGGGTGTGGTGCGGCTACGAGGATGGCTGCGCCCGGCTGCTGCCGCGCCACGACGTCGAACTGGACGATTCGGCCTGCCTGGCGATGGCCCGCATCGAGTGCCATTACATGGTCCATGCCGGCTTCCTTGCCCGGCCGCTGCTGGACGGCATGGCGGCGATCGCCCATCTGCCCGCCGCCATCGTCCAGGGCCGCTACGACATGGTCTGCCCCCCCGCCAGCGCCACCGACCTGGCGCGGGCCTGGCCGGCCGCCACCCTGACCATGGTGCCCGATGCCGGCCATTCGGCGATGGAACCCGGCATCCGCGTCGCCCTGGTGCTGGCGCTGGAACGGATGAGATCGGCGGTTGATTAGCGTGGCGGGCTGAGGAAACCTGCCGCTCCCCGGCCTCATTAACACATTTCGTCACAAGCTGTCGCAAGTCGTGGGTGGCCGCGAACGTGTTCCGGCGGGACACTCCGCACAATCAAGGTTCGATCCAGGAGCACCCGCCGTGCAAGTCGCCATCGCCCAAACCGAATACCCGCAGTCGCGCGCCTCCTCGCGCCGTGAGCCGCGCCAGCCGGTGGTCGCCGATATCATGCGCATCGTCGCCAGCGATTTCGGCCTGTCCGTCATCGAGATGATGGCCCCCACCCGCGACCATGGGGTGTGGAAGCCGCGCGTCGCCGCCATGTATTACGCTCGCCTGCTGACCGATTGCTCGCTACCCGAATTGGGCCGTTGCTTCGGCGGCCGCAGCCACACCACCATTCTGCGCGCCTTTCGCTCGTGCCGCGCCCTGATGGAACGGGACGAGGCCTGGGCCGATCGCATGGACCGCCTGCTGGCGGTGATGATCGACCGCGTCATTCTTCCCAACGCTTGACGCGCGGATCCCGCCGCGCAAGGGTATAGCCGGCTTGGGCGGCGGGGAAAGCGAATGGCGTTGATCGCGGTGGTCGAAGATGAGCAATCGCTGCGCGGCGACCTTGTCGAGTACCTCGGGGCCTGTGGCCACCGCGTGGTCGGGTGCGAGGACGGCGTCGCGCTGGACCGGGCCCTGGCCACAGGCGAGGTCGACATCATCATCCTCGACGTCAACCTGCCCGGCGAGAACGGCTTTGCCATCGCCAGCCGGCTGCGCGAGCAATCCAGCGTCGGCATCATCATGCTGACGGCGCGCGGGCTCAACGTCGACCGGGTGGTCGGGTTGGAGCTGGGCGCCGACGTCTATATGGTCAAGCCGGTCGAGCTGCGCGAATTGGAAGCCCAGGTGCGCTCGCTGTCGCGCCGGCTGGGGGCGACGGTCCAGCCGGTCGCCGCCGCCCCGGCGCCGGCCAGCGGCTGGGTCTACGATCAACTGGCCTGGGCGCTGGTGTCGCCGTCGGGGGCGCGGATCAAACTGACCGCCAACGAGCGGACCTTCGTTACCCTGCTGGTGGCCAAACCGGGCGAGCCGGTCTCGCGCGACGAGATCATGCGGGCGCTGGGCAAGCGGGCTTGGGATCCCACCGACCGCTCGGTCGATTCGATGGTGCGTCGCCTGCGCGCCAAGGGTGAGGAGCTCGATGCCGGCGGTCTGCCGATCGAGGCGGTGCATGGCACCGGCTACGCCTTCACCGCTCCGGTCGATCGGACCATGATGGGCGAGCGGAGCTGAGATGGCCGAGGGCGCCAAGCTCAGGCTGTCGCGGCGCGCCGCCGCAACCCCCTCCGAGCCGGAGCCGTGGCGGGTGCTGGTGGTCGACGACGACGAGCAGGTTCACGAGATGACCCGGGTGCTGCTGCGCGATTTCCGCTTCGAGGGCCGCCTGTTCACCCCGGTCTCGGCCCGCTCGGCAGCCGAGGCTGCCGCCATCCTGGCCGCGGATCCCGAGATTCCGGTGGCGCTGCTCGACGTGGTGATGGAAACCCCCGACGCCGGCCTGCTGCTGGTGCGCCGCATCCGCGAGGAGATGAACAACCAGCGTCTACGCATCATCCTGCGCACCGGCCAGCCCGGTGAGGCACCGGAACGCGACGTGGTGCTCGGCTGGGACATCAACGACTACAAGAGCAAGGCCGAACTGACCGCGGCCAAGCTGTTCACCGCCCTAGTCGGCGCCGTGCGGGCCTGGCGCGACATCGTGCGGGCGGCGAATCTGGCCGACGAACTGGCCGCCCTTAACCGCTCGCTCGAAGACATAGTCGCCGAGCGCACCGAGGCGCTGGCCCGGGCCAAGGACGGTGCCGAACTGGCCTTGGCGCGCGAGACCGAGGCCAAGCGCCAATTGCGCCAGTTCCTGTCGATGATGTCCCACGAATTCCGTACCCCGTTGGCGATCATCGATTCGGCGGCGCAGATGCTGATCATGCGGGCGCGGGAAGCCAGCACCGCCATGCTGCCGCGGCTCGACACCATCCGCGCCGGGGTCCATCGCCTGATCGACCTGATCGACACCTGCCTGGCCGACGAGCAATTGGACGCCGGTCGGATTCAGCTGCACGAAGTGGCGCTCGATTTGGCCCCGGTGCTGGAACTGGTGGCCGCCCAGCACCGCAGCAGCACCGCGCGCGACATCCGGCTGAATGTGGCGGCGCTGCCGGCGGTTTGGGGCGATTCCGACCTGCTGCGGCTGGTGTTCAACAATCTGATCGGCAACGCCCTTAAATATTCGCCCACCGGCGGGGCGATCGACGTGGCCGCCGCCGCCGACCATGGCACCATCCGCGTCAGTGTCAGCGATGACGGCATCGGCATTCCGCAGGCGGACATGCCGCGAATCTTCGACCGCTTCTATCGCGCCGGCAACGTCGACGGGGTGCCAGGATCGGGCATCGGCCTGCACATGGTCCGCCAGATCGTCGAACTTCACGGCGGCACCATCCAGGTGGCCAGCCGGGTGGGCGAAGGCACCTGCTTTACGGTGCGCTTGCGGCCGGCGCCGCAAATGCCAGCCCCCAACTTGGGAGATCCGACATGAAATCCGTCTTCGCCTGGTTGGGGGCCATCCTCCTCTTCGCCCCATCCTGGGCGCGGGCCGACGAGGTGGTAATGGCGGTGGCGCGCTCCTTGCCGCCCTATGTCATCGCCGACAATTGGAGCGGGCTGGAATACGACATCGTCAAAGAAGCGCTCGCTCTGGAAGGACACATCATCAAGCCGCGGCCGATGGTGCTGGCCCGGGTGCCCAAGGAACTGGATGCCGGATTGGTCGACGCCGCCATGCCGATGCGGCCCGATAGCGGAGTCAAGGCGTTCTACTCGGACAGCCATGTCACCTATCGCAATTTCGCCATAACCCTGGCTAGCCGCGACATTCGCCTCGACCGGGTCGAGGACCTCGCCGGCAAATCGGTGCTGGCATTCCAGAACGCCCGCAGCTATCTCGGTCCGGCCTATGCGGCGGCGATCGCCGCCAATCCGCATTACCGCGAGGAGGCCGGCCAGGCATTGCAGCCGCTGCTGCTGTTCCTCGGCCGCACCGACGTGGTGATCGCCGATCGCAACATCTTCACCTGGTTCGCCGCCACCCCCGAGGTGACCACCAAGTCGGATGCCACCCAGGCGGTGCGGTTCCACCCGATCTTTCCGCCCACCGATTATTACGTCGCCTTTCGCACCGAGGCGCTGCGCGACAGCTTCAATCGCGGCCTTAAGCGGCTGCGCGACAGCGGCGAGGTCCAGCGCATCCGGGAACGCTACGCCCGCTATCTTCCCGAAGAGGACGGGTTGCGCCACTAGGGGATTCGACGATACCATACGCGCCGAAAGCGCCACCCCGTGTCCGGCGGAGAGACTCTTCGATGCTCGCGCAATACTACCGCACATTCAAACGCCAGCTCGATGAGAAGGGGATCGTCTTCTCATTCTCCGGCTATATGTCCGAGGGCATCCTTTATTCTCTGGGCGAGGCGCTCCGTCAGAAGATGACGCTGGAGGAGACCAACGTCACCACCATCAAGAAGGTGTTCTCGGTCTTCGTCGAGCAGGCTCAGAACATCATCCGCTATTCCGCCGAAAAGGTGGAAGGCAACGTCGGCCGTCGCATCGAACTGTCGTCCGGCATCGTCACCATCGGCACCGAGGGTGACCGCTTCTTCATCGTCTGCGCCAACGTGGTGCTGAACGAGGATGTCGAGCGCCTGCGCCAGCGGCTGGAGCAGTTGCAGAATATGGACCACGACGCGATCAAGGCGTTCTACAAGGAGCAACTGCGCGAGGCGCCGGACGAAGGGTCGCGCGGAGCCACCATCGGGCTGATCGAGATCGCCCGCCGGGCCAGCGCCCCGCTTGAATTCGACTTCGAGACCATCGACGCCGAATCGTCGTTTTTCTGCCTGCGCGTTTGCATCTGAAGGGCCATCATGGAAAATCTTCGCATTGCCGCGACCGAACGCTCCCCGCAGGTGGACTTCGACTTCGCTGCTGGCCGGCTCTCGCTCAAGGGAGAATCCTATCCCGAGGATGCCAGCAAGGTGTTCGGGCCGATCTTCGCCGGCTTGGAGGGCTTTCTTGCCGAGGCGGTTGGGCGCGACATCCGCTTCGACATCGAGCTGGTC
>Ga0316222_1003614_pt1 | contig 14956 bp, 16 predicted proteins | sample TBH18011metaG_FD_206008 | JGI IMG/M metagenome (GOLD analysis project Ga0316222, IMG submission 206008) | Freshwater microbial communities from Trout Bog Lake, Wisconsin, USA - TBH18011 | ecosystem: Environmental > Aquatic > Freshwater > Lake > Hypolimnion/Profundal zone | place: USA: Wisconsin...
CTATGCCGAGCCGATGGCTCTCAACGTCATGCCGGCCGCGGCCGGCGAATGTCGGCTCGGCATAGTTCGGCGTTCGGCATAAACCGCCAAGATGAACGATGTCGATCCCCAAGCCTGGCTGGCCGACATCCTGGCCCGCATCGCCGGGCACCCTGCCCACCAGCTCGATGAACTCCTGCCGTGGAACTGGCGCCCGCTGCCGCGCGTCGCCGACAGTCAGGCCGCCTGAACCACCCCGAAATCGCCGCCGGCTTCACCTGCGGTGCTCACCGGATGCTAACACCGAACCGAACACCCGGACATTGACCAGCCGGTGCCGCGCCGACAACGCGGCGAGGGCATCGCGGTTGTGATGGAGCGCGATCGACGGGCGCATGGTCGGGGGTCCTCGTGTTGGTATGTCAGGCGATCATACGCTACGGGGGGCAAGCCCGCACTTTTCGCGTGCCGTCTTCCCCAAACGCCGCGAATGCCTTAAAACATGGGTCTGAATCCGCCCGATGTATTGACGCTGGGCGGATTCCGCCCTACCTTAGGAGCCGTGGATGCCGCCGCTCACCACTCTCGGCAACATCGAGATTCGCGTCTACTGGAACGACACGGACAAGCACAAGCGACCGCACTTCCACGCGGTTGGCCCCGAACGAGCCTCGGTCTTCGGCATCCCCGAGTTGGATCAGATCGTCGGCGATCTCAAAGGCAAGGAAGTGAGGGCCGTCCTGGAGTGGGCCGAAGCGAATTGCGACGGCCTTGAGCGCCTGTGGAACGAAAGAAATCCGGGTTTCCCCGTGCGGGGAAAGGAAGAGGGAGGTTGAGTATGCGTCGAATCGCCAGTGTGCAGGCGCACGAGCCAAGCAAACTCACCATCGCCTGGCGGGACGGCGGAATCGACACCGTCGATCTGACCGGCGTGATCGCCGGGTTCGACCCCTTCGCCCCGCTTCAAGATTTCGCGCTGTTCCGCACGGCGACGGTTGTCGGCCATGGCAGCGGGATCGAGTGGGACAACGGCCTCAGCTATTCCGCCGACTCGCTTGAGTGCGTGGCCGAGGAACAGAAGGTTCAGACCGGCGACGACTTCAAGGAATGGCAGAAATCCTTCAACCTGTCGCTCCAGGAGACGGCCGACCTGTTCGGGGTGGCAGTCACCACGGTCAAGGCCTACCGGAAGCTCAATGTGCTGCCCGTCGCGGTCCAGATCGCCTGTTCCGCCATGACGCGGGACAAGGACGTGTTTCTGGCCCGGTATCGGCCTCGGATCAGCGGGCGTCCGAAGAAGAAAGGGCGGGCGGAGGCGGCGGCGGAGTAGACGGAGACGTAAACCCTCGCCCGCCCTCGGCGGGAGAGGGTGGCGAGCATAGCGAGCCGGGTGAGGGCGCGCGCGTCGGCGCGCCTTATGGCCCATTTCGGCGTCGGACGTCACGTCAGGTGGCATCCACCCAATTCATACTGTGTCCCTCGATTGCGAACGTCAACTGGGGCCCCGACTTTGTTGGACCGTCTCCAGGAGTCGTTCCTTGTAGGGGTATAGCGGCACCAGGCAAAGCCGGAAAATCAGCCAGCCCGCGTATATCGCGTCGGCCCCATAGGGAGTGCCGTCATGCGCCAGACCGTGGGCGATGGTGTGCCGGAGGCGCGGCCCGGGGTGGTTGAGGAAGACGTTTTCAATGTCCGTTGTGACCGCCCTGGAGAAAATCGCATCGAGTTCCTCCCGCATCTGCTCGAAGAGCGAGGATATGGTCCGGTCCTGTTGCGTTTGGTCAGTGTCGTCGAAGGTCGTGACGTCGTGTCCGTTCATCTTGAGGACGTGCCGAAGCGAGTTTTCCAACAGCGGTGTCAGGATGTAGATGGCGCTGGCGAAGTCCCCCTGGAAGAATCGCAGGAAACCCCGGCTGAATGTACCCAGCAACTCGGGCGGCACGAACGGACTATGATGGAGCAGGACCACCAGCAGATTTTCTGGCACGGAACCCTGCGCCATCATGATCCGCCGGGCGGCCTCGATTGCCGAGCCTACGGCATTCCGTCGAATGGATTCAGATTGGGCTATCACGCGGATGATGGCCGGGTCCGTCGGATCATCGGATTGTCCCCCGCTGCCCGAGCGGTGGATGGTCTTTCCATCCTTGTCGGTGTGCGCGGTCGGGATAAGGGCCGACAGCGGAAACTGTGACACCGTGGTCCGAGCCTCCGCGACCAACTCCGCCGGATCGGGCGAACGGGCAAGTGCCGAGAATATGAAGAGCTGCTCGATGAGGGGCTTTTCGCCGATGGCTTCCTTGACCTGGGCTTCGGTTTCAGCCGTATCCCACTGATGCGAAAAGGTAGTCATCTCGTCGGGGATACGGGCTTGGATGTCGATCAACCGATGCCGAAGCGCGGTCCTCCGTTCCTTCGCATTCGGCACGCCGTGCAGTTGCGCTATGGCGTTGCTTATCATGTGGGTTGCCAACATGGCTGCCCCCTGTTCAGCGAGGATGCGGTCGGCCTCCGTGACCATCGCCTCGGCGGCACTGGCTTGACAGCGATGCCTGTCGTCATTGCGCCCGGCCTTCCGGTAGCCACGTGCAGCAAGGCGCCATAGTGACGCCAGGAGATGGACATTGGTGGCAGGCTCCGCCACCAGCATCTTTTCGATATCGGCGGCGACCGATTCCGGAAGGGATGCGCCGAATTCCAAATCAAGCTCGCTGAACCACATGACGGCAGCCGGAATTCCTCGCTCGGCTGTCTTGAGGCGAAGTCTGGCAAGAGCTTCGCAGGCATTGACGACCTCGGGCTTATCCCGTCCGATGCCTAGACCGATGTAAAGAGCGCGGCGCAACAGCTCGCAGACGCGGAAGTCGAGGCCATCACTGTCTCCGGCGAAGGGACGCGCGAAAGCCCCCGATTCGACGCATTCCACCGTGTCGATGTAAGCCGCGACGGCAGCGCTGCCCAGGCTTCCCCGCTTCCGGTCGAGCAGCCAGCATACATCCGCCAACCTAGCCCTCAGCACAGGATTGGTGGCGCGGATGGCCAGTTCCGCGAGTAGGTCGATGTGCCCGCGGAAATCGTCGGAGATCGCCGTGCGGTTTCCATCCGAAAACGCGAACCTTGGTCCGAATGGTTCCGCACGGTCGCCCGACTTCAGGTACATGCTGGTGACCGCCGAGAGAAAGGCGAACAGCCGTATATGGGCAGACGTCTCCAGTGTCTGGCCCTCGGCCTCCAGCGACTGGGCGGCGCTGCGGTACACCTCGCTGAGATCCCAGGTATCAGCTGTCGAAAAGCCCGCAATCGGCACTTCGAAATCCACGTCGATGAGGTCGGCAAGCGTCGCCTGGAGCCAAGGAGTGGTTGACATCGGAGATCACCTCAAAGAGCTATCGCGGCCCCAGAGTTGCAGCACATGCACCGGGCTGCCCCGCCAGTGCATCAGTGTTCCGGTTTCCCCCGCCCAAACCCCTTTGTTTTAGCCGTTCACCCGCCGCACCGGGAGGGTGCGGCGGGTGTTTGGTTCGTTTGAGTCACTTTACGGGGTGGATTCGACCATCTTATGGGCCGCTCCCCACGTCGCCGAGGCGGGGCCCCATCAACTACACCCCGTCGTCCCCCCGCACGTATCGCACTTCAAGCACGTCCCGTTCCGCACCAGCGTGAAGTTCCCACATTCAGGACAGGCGTCCCCCTCGTAGCCCTTCATCCGCGCCCGGCGGATTTGTTCGGCGCGGACGTCGAATTCCTGGATCATCGTCTCGGTGTCGATGGCTACCGTCATGGCGCTTTCGGCCAGTTGGGCGCCGCCATTGATATCCGCCGACAGGGCGGCGGCGGCGTTGCGCCGCACCATCACCAGATTGGACCGGACATAGCCCTTCGAGGTGACCCGTTCCACCACCGCGCCGATCTGGTTTTCGTGGGCTTCCAACTGGCTTTCGCTGGTGCCCCGGCCAACCGTGTCGGGCAGCAGATCGGCCGGCTCGACATGGGCCAATTCGTTGCGGCCCAGATAGGAGATGGCCAATTCGCGGAAGATGTAATCCAGGATCGAGGTGGCCATGCGGATGGTGTCGTTGCCCGACACCATGCCGCTCGGCTCGAAGCGGGTGAAGGTGAAGGCCTCGACGAATTCCTCCAGCGGCACGCCGTATTGCAGGCCCAGCGAGATGGCGATGGCGAAGTTGTTCATCATGGCGCGGAAGGCGGCGCCTTCCTTGTGCATGTCGATGAAGATCTCGCCCAGCTTGCCGTCGTCGTATTCGCCGGTGCGCAGGTAAACCTTGTGGCCGCCGACCATGGCCTTCTGGGTGTAGCCCTTGCGGCGGTCGGGCAGCTTGGAGCGGCTGGCCGCGACCACCCGTTCCACGATGCGTTCGGCGACGATGGTGGCGCGGGCGGCCAGCGGCGCCTCGGCCAAATCCTCTTCCAGCGCCCCGGCATCATCCAGCAGCGAGGCCTGCAAGGGCTGCGACAGCTTGGAGCCGTCACGGTACAGCGCGTTGGCCTTGACCCCCAAACGCCAGGACAGCAGGTAGGCGTCCTTGCATTCGGCCACGGTGGCGTTGTTGGACATGTTGATGGTCTTGGAGATGGCCCCTGAGATGAACGACTGGGCCGCCGCCATCATGCGGATATGGCTTTCCACCGACAGCGAGCGGGTGCCGATCTTGCCGCAGGGGCTGGCGCAATCGAACACCGCCAAATGCTCCGGCTTCAGGAAGGGCGCGCCCTCCAGGGTCATGGCGCCGGCACAGAAGGTGTTGGCCTTCTCGATCTCGTCCTTGCTGAATCCCAGATGGGACAGCATGTCGAAGCTGAAATCGTCGAGCGAGGCGGGCGGGATGGCCAGCGTCCCGGTGCAGAATTCCTCGCCCAGGGTGTACTTGTTGAAGACGAATTTGATATCGAAGGCGCTGGGCAGGGCCGCCTCGACCCGCTTGAGCGCTTCGGCGTCGAAGCCCTTGGCCGCCAAGGTCTGGTGGTTGATGCCGGGGGCGCCGTCCAGGGTGGCGTGACCGACGGCGTAGCGGATCATCTCGCCAATGTCGTCGTCGTTGTAGCCCAGCGTGCGCAGCGCCTCGGGGACCAGGCGATTGATGATCTTGAAGTAGCCGCCGCCGGCCAGCTTCTTGAACTTGACCAGGGCGAAGTCCGGCTCGATGCCGGTGGTGTCGCAATCCATCACCAGGCCGATGGTGCCGGTGGGGGCGACCACGGTGGCTTGGGCGTTACGCCAGCCATGCTTTTCGCCCAGCTCCAAGGCGTGGTCCCAGGCTAGGCGGGCGGCGGCGACCAGGGCGGTATCCGGGCAATTATCGGCATCCAGTGGTACCGGCGGCACCGACAGGGCCTCGTAGCCGCTGGCCAGGCCATAGGCGGCGCGGCGGTGGTTGCGGATGACGCGGAGCATGCCGTCGCGGTTGGCGGCGAAGCCGGGGAAGGCCCCCAATTCGCCGGCCATCTCGGCCGAGGTGGCATAGGATTCGCCGGTCATCAGGGCGGTGATGGCGGCGATCACGGCGCGGCCGGTGACACTGTCATAGGACAGGCCCGAGGTCATCAACAGGCCGCCGACATTGGCATAGCCAAGGCCGAGGGTGCGGAACTCGTAGGACAATTGGGCGATCCGTTCCGAGGGGAACTGGGCCATCATCACCGAGATTTCCAGCACCATCGTCCACAGCCGGCAGGCGTGGCGGAAGCCGGCGACGTCGAACGAGCCGTCATCGTTGCGGAAGCACATCAGGTTCAACGACGCCAGATTGCAGGCGGTGTCGTCGAGGAACATGTATTCGGAGCAAGGATTGGAGGCGTTGATCCGCCCCGATTCCGGGCAGGTGTGCCACTCGTTGATGGTGGTGTCGAACTGGATGCCCGGATCGGCGCAGGCCCAGGCGGCTTCGCCGATCTGTTCCCACAAATCGCGGGCCTTCAGGGTCTTCTTGACCTTGCCGTCGCCGCGCCGGGTCAGGTTCCAATCCTGGTCGTTCTCGACGGCGGCGAGGAAGGCGTTGCTGACTCGCACCGAATTGTTGGAATTCTGGCCCGAGACGGTCAGATAGGCTTCCGAATCCCAGTCGGTGTTGTAGACCGGGAAGTGGATCTCGGTGTAGCCCTGGCGGGCGAACTGGATCACCCGCTGAAGGTAATTCTCGGGGATCATGGCATTCCGGCCGGCGATGATCGCCGCCCGCAGCCGCTTGTTCAGCTTGGGGTCGAAGCGGGCGTCGGACTGGTCGGCGCCGTCCCATTCGCGGCAGGCGGCCATCACCTCGGCCAGGTGCTTGGAGGCCAGGCGTGATCCGGTGACCAGCGCCGCCACCTTCTGCTCCTCGGTGACCTTCCAATTGATGAAGGCCTCGATATCGGGATGGTCGATGTCCAGCACCACCATCTTGGCGGCCCGGCGGGTGGTGCCGCCCGACTTGATGGCGCCGGCGGCGCGGTCGCCGATCTTCAAAAAGCTCATCAGGCCCGACGACTTGCCGCCGCCCGACAGCTTCTCGTTCTCGCCGCGCAGCTTGGAGAAATTGGTGCCGGTGCCCGAGCCGTACTTGAACAGGCGCGCCTCGCGCACCCACAAATCCATGATGCCGCCCTCGTTGACCAGATCGTCCTCAATGGACTGGATGAAGCAGGCATGGGGCTGCGGGTGTTCATAGGCCGAGGCCGACTTGACCATCTGGCCGGTCTTGGGATCGACGTAGAAATGGCCCTGGCTGGGGCCGTCGATGCCATAGGCCCAATGCAGGCCGGTATTGAACCATTGCGGGGAATTGGGGGCGCCCATCTGGCAAGCCAGCATGAAGCGCATCTCGTCGAAGAAGGACTTGGCGTCGTCCTCGCCGTCGAAATAGCCGCCCTTCCAACCCCAATAGGTCCAGGTTCCGGCCAGACGGTCGAACACTTGGCGGGCGCTGGATTCGCCGACATTGCGTTGCTTTTCGGGCAGGGCGGCCAGGGCCTCGGCATCCGGCTCGTGGCGGGACAGCCAGTCCGGCACGCCCTCCTCGGCCACCGGGCGCAGAGCGGCGGGAATGCCGGCCTTGCGGAAATATTTCTGGGCCAGCACGTCGCAGGCCACCTGGGACCAATCGGCGGGCACCTCGATATCGGCGGCTTGGAACACCACCGATCCGTCGGGGTTGCGGATCTCGCTGGAGGCCTTGTGAAAGGCGATACCGGCGTAAGCTTCTTGCCCGGACTTCGTGAAATGTCGCTGGACCCGCATGGCACCCTCTGGTTCGACGTGGCGAACGGAGGTTTTCGGGCGTTTCCCCCGAAATCACAACATATTGTGCTCTCACCCCCGAAGGCCCCCAAGGTATGACAGCTCCGCGACGGTTTCAACAAGATTTTGACAAAATTTGGAAGGCGGCCACATCATGTTGAAGCGGTGGTTTCGATCTTTTCGCGGAAATCGGCGGCGATTCGCCGTCTGCCACTGGACGTGCGCGCGCGGTTTTGCCATAGTCCCGGCCGAACATTTCCGTGACGCCGGGGACGCTATGGCTACGATCGGTACCCTCCTGTTTACCTGGACCAAGGGCCGCAAGGTCGGCACCGACCAGGACGGCAACACCTATTACATCGAACGCAAAGCGGTGACGGGCCGTCGTGCCAGGCGCTGGGTGATCTTCAAGGGCTCGGAAGAGGCCTCGAAGGTTCCGCCGGAATGGCATGGCTGGCTGCACTACACTTGCGACGAGGTGCTGACCGCCAAGCCCAGCTATGCCCTGCCGCACCAGACCAATCAGACCGGCACCGCCGGGGCCTATCTGCCGCCGGGTCACGATCTGCGCGGTGGTAAGCGCGAGCGGGCGGCCGGCGATTACCAGGCTTGGCGGCCGTAACTCGCCTTAGGGGCGTCCGCGTGATGAAGGTCAAGGGGGAGGACCGCGATATCGTGGTCGGCGCCGTCGTCCTTGTGACGGCGGCGCTGCTGTTCGGCATGGTCTATGACAAGGAGGTTCACTCCGAGTCCGGGGCCGGCTATTCCCTGCAGGCTCGCTTCCGCCATGCCGACGGGTTGACCATCGGCGCCGATGTCCGCCTGTCCGGGGTGGTGGTTGGCAAGGTGATCAAGGAAGAGCTTGATTCCCAGTACCGGGCGGTGGCCACCCTCAGGATGAAGCCCAACCTGGATCTGTCCACCGACACCGCCGCCGCCATCCAGACCGACGGTCTGCTGGGGGCCAAATATCTCGACTTGAAGCCGGGTGGCGACGACGCGGTGCTCAAGCCTGGGGCCGAAATCAGCTACACCCAGGACTCGATGATGATCGACGACCTGCTGGCCATGATCATCGACCAGGGTCGGGCCAAGCGCGGTTATCTCGATAAGCCGCTGTCCAACGAACGCCGGTGAGGAAAAGGCCATGGGACGCAACCTGATCGAGACCATCATGGGCGCCGTGGTGCTACTGGTGGCCGGCTTCTTCCTGGCTTTCGCCTACAGCCACGCCGACCTTAAGCAGATCAAGGGCTACACCATTCAGGCCCAATTCGTCAGCAGCGGCGGCGTCGATGTCGGCGCCGATGTCCGCATCAACGGCATCAAGGTTGGCACCATCGCGTCGCTGTCGCTCGATCCGCAAAGCTTCAACGCGGTGATCAAGATGGGCATCCGCCCCGAGATCAAGCTGCCGGTCGATACCGTCGCCAGTGTTTCGAGCGAGGGTCTGCTGGGCGGCAAGTACGTCCGCCTCGATCCCGGCAAAAGCGCCCAGATGTTGGCCGATAACGACACCCTGACTCACACCAAAGAACACAAGTCGATTGAACAGATGGTCGGCGAGTTGATCTTCCTGGCCACCGCCGACCAATCCGGCGCACCGGCGGCACCTGCGGCGCCCGCCGCGCCGGTGGTCGAGCCGCCGAAATGAGATCCCGCTGGATCGCCCTGGCCTTGGCGGCGCTGGCGCCGCTGGGTGTTGCGGCCCAGCAAAGTCCGCCCTTGCCGCTGGCGCAGTCCGCCGCCGCGCCAATTCCTGCGCCACCAAGCCCGACTCAGACCCTCGACAGCCTGATGCCGCCTCCCGCCGATGGCGGCGGAATGCCGCTTTCCGGCGATTTGTCGCTGGATGTCGCGGTGCTGGGCGGCCTCGACAAGGTGACCGCCCGGGTGGTTACCATCGAGGCCCCGGTCGGCCGCCCGGTCCATTTCGGCACCCTCGAAATCGTCGCCCGCTCCTGCATGAAGCGCCGCCCCGAAGAGAATCCGGAAAGCGCCGCCTTCCTTGATGTCTGGGATCTCAAGATGGGCGCGGCGGCGAAAAGCCTGTTCCGTGGCTGGATGTTCGCCTCCAGCCCGGCGCTCTCGGCGATGGAACACCCGATTTACGATATCTGGGTGCTCGATTGCCGCGATTCCAAATCACACTAGCGCCCGCTCCCAACTGACCTCGCCGCTTTCCAGCGGTGCCGGCACGTCCAACGCCTGGGCCAGGCGGCGGATATACTCGGCGCGGGGAATCTCGATGGCGCCGAAGCGGGCCAGATGGTCGGTGACGAATTGGGTGTCGAGCAATTGGAAGCCGCTCACTTTGAGCCGGGCGACCAGATGCACCAGCGCCACCTTCGAGGCTTCCGACTGGCGGCTGAACATGCTCTCGCCGAAAAAGGCGCCCCCCAGCGCTAGGCCGTAGAGGCCGCCCACCAAATTCCCGTCCCGCCACGTTTCGACCGAATGGGCCAGTCCGAGATGGTGCAATTCGACGAACAGGCGGACGATCTGTTCGTTGATCCAGGTGTCGGGACGGTCGGCGGTGGGTTCGGCGCAGGCCCGCATCACCGCCTCGAAGGCGGTGTCGAGCCGGATGTCGAACAGGGCCCGCCGCAATACCTTCTTGAGGCTGGCGGGGATGTGGAAGGTCTCGAGCGGCAAGATGCCGCGCTGGTCGGGATCAACCCAGTACAGACGCGGGTCGTCGTGCGACCGCGCCATCGGGAAGACTCCCATGGAATAGGCGCGGAGCAGCAAATCGGCCGTTAACTCTCGCATGCATTGTGCCTCGGGCGATCTTCGCCCGACCTAGGCTGGCGCAAATTTTTCAGCAGGTCCAGCGTCGCGGCGACATAGCGGCCGGTCTGAGCTATCGTCGGCGCAGGAGGGACGCCCCTATGCGATTGATCATCACCCCCGATGCCGAGGGCGTCGCCCGCGAAGGCGCTAGGCTGGTCGCCGATCTGGTACGGGCGCGGCCTAGCGCCGTCCTGGGGCTGGCGGCCGGAGCGACTCCGGTCGGGCTTTACCGCCGGCTGGTGGAGGCCCAAAGGGCCGGCACGCTCGACCTGTCCGGTATCACAGTGATCGGTCTCGACGATTACCTTGGCCTACCGCCTGGCCACCAAGCTGCGTGCCGCACCGTTCTGGAGCGTAGCTTGTTGGCGCCGCTGAATTTGCCCGAGGCCCGGCGGCACTTGCTGGGAGCCGGCGATCCCGCCGTTGCCTGCGCCGAGCATGAACGGGCGATTGCCGCCTGCGGCGGAATCGATCTGCAAATCCTGGGCATCGGCGTCAACGGCCATATCGGCTTCAACGAGCCAGGGGCGGCATTCGACGCTCGAACCCATCAGGTGGCCTTGGCGGCCACCACCCGCACGATCAACCGCAAGGATTTCGCCGAGGGCGAGCCGGTGCCAAGCGCTGCGATCACCATGGGCATTGGCACCATCCTGGAGGCGCGCCGCATTCTGCTGCTGGCCACCGGGGCCAGCAAGGCCGACGCGCTGGCGGCGGCGGTTCTGGGGACGGTGACCGAGGCGGTGCCGGCCTCGGCCCTGCAGCGTCACGCCGACGTTACCGTGATCGCCGATTTCGCCGCAGCGGCGGGGTTGTCTTCCTGATTTCCGCCTCCAGGTTTCCTTGCCCCTCCTGGATTGAAGGGCTTGAGTTTCGGGCGCCGTGTCATGTACCTTGGCCCTGCCCCGTCGATGGAGTCGTGTTATCGCCCCGTTTCGTCACCTGTTGCCGCTTGGAGTGTTGCTGGCCGCCCTTCACGTTTCGGCGGCGCATGCCATGTCGGCGGGGCCGTCGCAGCCCGCCCCGGACGAAGAGGCGACTCGGGCGGATTTGACCAATGACAGCGTCCGGACCCATTCGTGGATGCTGGGCAAGGCCTTCGTTCCTGCGGCGGGGCTGCGGATCAGCCCCTATCTCGAAGTTGGTACGGTGGACTTGGACCCGCGCTTGGCGGGACGATCCGTCACCGCTAGCACCGCAACCTCTGGGCATCTCCTGTTCGGTGCCGTTGCGCGCTATTCCTTGGCTCCCCATTGGGCGCTGTCTGCCGACTTCGCGGCAGGCGTACCGCTGATGGCGGGGCAGGAGGACAATCCCCGTCTCGCCTCGCCCGAAGGGGACGATGATGGCCCCGGTTCCATCTGGCGGACCGGACTCAAACTGGGCTACACCCTGGGCAAGGATTTCAACGCCTTCGCCACCGCCGAGTTCGGCAGCGTCCGGGCCGGTCTGACGCCCGAACTGGCTGGCACATCGCGGTTCGGGTCCGAGGCGACCGAAGCCGCCCTCCATCTTGGATTTTCCTACAAATTCCAATGACGACACCGCCTCGCCTGCTGCTGGTGGATGACGACGTCGAACTGGTCGAGATGATGCGCGAATATCTCGAGCCGGAAGGATTCAAGGTCGATGCCGCCCATGACGGCGCGGGCTTCTGGGGTGCCGATCCGATCGGCGCCGATTTGATCGTGCTTGACGTCATGCTGCCCGGCCGCTCCGGCTTCGAATTGCTGAAGGAATTCCGCAAGAATTCCGAGGTTCCGGTGATCATGCTGACCGCCAAGGACGATGACGTCGATCGCGTCGTCGGGTTGGAGATCGGCGCCGATGATTACGTCTCCAAGCCCTTCAATCCCCGCGTGCTGGTGGCGCGGGTGCGCGCGGTCCTGCGGCGCGCCAGTGGTGGCGCCAGGCCCGAGGCCGCCTCACGATTGACCGTCGGCGACATTGCGCTCGACCCCACCACTCGCGAGGCCTGGCGCCGCGAGAATCTGCTGGACCTGACCACGGCGGAGTTCAACCTGCTTGAGTTCCTGCTGCGCAATGTCGGCGAGGTGCGCAGCCGCGACGAGTTGTCCCTGGCCGCCTTCGGGCGACAGAACGGCGACAAGGTCGATCGCAACGTCGATACCCTGATCAGCAAGCTGCGGCGCAAGTTGGATCCCGACGAGGCGACCGAGTATCGCATCAAGACCGTCCGCAATGCCGGCTATATCTGCATCCTGCCCGCCGGATCTGAGCGATGATGGCGGTGGTACGGACGCTGTTCGGCAAGATTCTGCTGTGGTCGGTGTCGGTGCAGTTGGTGACCTTTGGCACCATCTTCGCCCTGGTGACGTTCTATCTGCCGGAATCGCAAAAGGCGGTCGATAATGCCTTTTCCCTGTATGCCGACACGGCGGTGGCGCTGTTCGAGCGCTTCGGCCCCGAGGCGTTGGACAAGTTTCTTGCCCGCAGCGGCCAGACCACCTTGCTCCAGCTCAAGCTATCGGCCACCGATCCCGGCACCGAGTGTGGTCCCCATTCCAAGAATTCCACCAGCATCGTTGCCCGTGGCCAGACCGGCAGCTATTGCCTGACCGTCCATGCCGAAACCGGGGCGCTGCCGGATAGTCCGGAGAGCCGCCGCTCGCGCCTGCAACTGACTATCTTGCTGGAACTGGTAAGCTGCGCCGGACTCAGTTACGTCATTGCCCGCTATCTGTCCCGCCCGATCTCGGATTTGCGCGAGGCGGCCACCCGCTTGGCCAAGGGCGACCTGACCGCTCGGGTCGGAGCCAAATTCGCCGGACGGCGGGACGAGGCGGCCGATCTGGTGCGGGAATTCGACCAGATGGCCGACCGGGTCGCCGCCCTGATCGAAGCCCAGCGCCGCCTGATCGGTGATGTCTCCCACGAGATCAAGTCGCCGCTGGCCCGACTCAACATGGCCTTGGGACTGGCCCGGCGCGACGCCGAGGAGCATGCGCCCAAGCAGTTCGAGCGGATGCAGCGCGAGATCGACAATATCTCGCATCTGGTGCGCGAGCTGCTGACCCTGGCCGGTCTGGACGCCGCCGCCAAGGCGCTGATGGAGCCGGCCGATTTGGGTCGGGTGATCGCCGATGTCCTTGCCGATATCGCCTATGAATCGCCCGACCGCGCCGCCGATCTGGTGTTCCGCCCGCCCGAGCGGCAGATTGTTGTCCCTGGCGATGCCGCGCTGCTGGGCCGCGCCATCGAGAACGTGCTTCGCAATGCCGTGTTTTACACCGCTCCGGGCGCCGCCATCGAAGTCGATTGCGAGCCGATTCCCGGCAACCGAGTTCGCATCACCATCCTGGATCATGGTCCCGGCGTTCCGGCCGCCGCGCTGTCCCGATTGTTCGACCCGTTCTACCGGGTGGACGATGCGCGCACCCGTCAGACCGGCGGGGCCGGCATCGGGCTGGCCATTTGCCGCCGCGCCCTTGAGCTTCACCATGGCGAGGTTCGGGCCCATAATGTCGAACCGCACGGCTTGGCGGTTGTGATGGAATTGCCACAGGTGGACGAGAACACCGGGCCTGCGAGCAACTCCACACAACTCCATGATGCGGTCGGGTAACGTTGGTGCCGGTGAATGGTCACAATTGGAATGTGCGTGATGAACGCTAGGTCGCTCGGCCTTATCGGGATTGTTTTGGGGACGCTCGCCCTCGGCGGCCCGGCCTGGGCCTTCCCCGAGGATTCCGGCGATTCCAGCCAGGACTCGTCCGGCGACCGGGCCAGCGATTACCGCTATTCCGGCGCCGGCTTCAATTTCTCCATGAGCCGCAATCCGACCGAGACCAGGGGTGCCGCCCCGGCGAATTCGACCGATGCGGAATCCGACCAGACCCAGCCCAGGCGGGAGCGGCCGGGCTTCTTCCAGCGGATCATCCGCAGCGTCGTCGGCGGGGATTGACGCCGTTTAGGGCGGGCTTTGGGCGGGATGATTTTCCGTTGAATCATACTGCGACAGAGGCCATCGCGGCCGAGGTCAAGTAATCCTGGGGGGGCGCCCGGCACGGCCCCACCGCCCCCCGTTTTACATTGTGAGCGGGTGCGCCGGCCCGAACGAGCCGATCAGCAACGACGCCCCAAGCAGGAAGATTGCCACCCCGCCGACCAACGCGATGGCGCTTCCCACTCTGTGCCATGTCTTTTCCCGACCAGCGAACAAGGCGACGGCCCAGTGCCGGGCCTTGACCGTGATCACGGCCAGGCCGGCGACGGTGATCGCGGTGCCGACAGACATTGCAGTGACCGCCGCGATGCCAGCCCAGGCCAACCCCAGGACATTGGCCAATGCCAGCACCAGAACCGCGCCGCTGCAAGGGCGAAGTCCAACCGACAAGGTAACGGCGATGGCGTCGCGCAGGCCGTGAGCTTGCTCGATCTGGCGCGGGGTGGGACCATGGTTGCATCCGCAGCCGTGACCATGGTCATGCCCTTGGTAGGGCTCGACGGAGTCACTCAGGTAACGCGGCGAGCTTGGCGGGGGTGCGGCTATTCCCGCCAAGGCGCGAGCCGCGAACAGCACGCCCATGGCGGCGAGCAGCGCGAAGCTTATCCTTTCGGTCCAGGCCACTGCCGATTGCATCTCGCGCGGCAGCCAGCCGGCGACAAAGATCAGCCCGTAGACCAGCGACACCGCAACCAATCCCTGGCACAGGGCCGATGCGACCGCCAAACCGACGCCGCGCCACAGTCGGCTTTCGTGGGTGACCAGATACGTGGCGATCACCGCCTTGCCGTGGCCCGGTCCGGCGGCGTGGAAGACACCGTAGAGAAAGCTTACCGTCACCAGCGCCCAGGTCGCGGCGATGGAGCCGCCCGATTCCAGTGCTCGTAGATGGTCGGCCAGATCGTGGTGCAATAGCCGCTGTTGCTCCATGACCCAGGTGATGGCAAGACTCCAAGCGTCTGGTTCGGCAATGACGGCGGTAG
>Ga0316222_1003615_pt1 | contig 14954 bp, 21 predicted proteins | sample TBH18011metaG_FD_206008 | JGI IMG/M metagenome (GOLD analysis project Ga0316222, IMG submission 206008) | Freshwater microbial communities from Trout Bog Lake, Wisconsin, USA - TBH18011 | ecosystem: Environmental > Aquatic > Freshwater > Lake > Hypolimnion/Profundal zone | place: USA: Wisconsin...
GAAAGAAAAAGGCTTGTTTGCCCAGGGCGGTGGATTGAGTTTGGAACGACATATGGTTTCAGTGTTGTGTTGTTGGTGGTTATTCGGTCACGGGCAATTACAAAACGGGGCTGCGGCCGAGATCGGCGGTGATGGTGCCGCCGGTGCAGCGCAGCTCCAGCGCCACGGCCACGCGGCCGGGCAAGGCGGCGCGATCCTTGTCCGCAATGGTCATCACGCAGCTATCCACCGGCTCGCACAGCACGCCGCCGGGGTTCGGCAGCAGCAGGCCGGTCACGGCCGGGAGGACCAGGTCCACCAGGCCCTCCGCGCCGGGCGTGATGACCGGGCCGGCGGCGCTGCCCAGGAGCGCGATCTTGCGCTGGGATTCGCCCAGCACGCGATCACTGATCAGCAGCAGCACCGGGAGGGTGCGCTTGACCAGCAGCCGCGGCTGCTGCAGGACGGATTCAAAACGTTCCTCCAGCGGCACCACCACGCACACGCGCTGCTCGGTGATGAACAGGGCCTTGAACGCCTCGGCCAGCTTCTCGCTGTCAAAGAACTCCACGCGCTGAAACGCGGCGCCGCCGGCGGCCGGCAGTTGCACGGCCTGCAGCGCGGCGACCAGCGCCGCGACGATCGCGGCGGTGCCCTGGCGGTTGGTGGTGGCGCTCATATAAAATTACCAGCCGCAACGGCCCATGCGGCCGTGGACGCGGTGACCGGAGCCGAAGCCGCCGGCGTTGATGGCCTGGTCGCTGCTCACCGTCTTGGCCAGGTTCGGGCGCTCGCCCTTGGCGATGGATTGCAGCTCCTTCCAGGCGGAGTCATAATTTTTCTCCACATCCGTCGGCACCAGGCCGATCGCGCCATAGGCGCGGAACAGGGCGAGGGCGCGGCCGAAATTGGTGAACGAGTTTTGGGAGATGACATAGCCATCCGTGAGCCGGGTGACATCCTCGGCCGCGGCATTGCAGATCTCCTGCAGCGCGGCATTGGTGCCGCTGGTATCGCCCTGGGCGGCGGCGAACTGCACCAGCTTGTCGGGGCTCAAATCCAGATCGGAGACGGCTAAGGTCATGTTGGTTCCGGGGTGATCCGCCGCCGCCGGCACTGCGCCGGCGGCGGCGGGATGGTTACTTCTTGGTCTGTTCCTTGGGTGCTTCGGCCTCACTGCCGTGTCCGCCCTCGATCAGGACATTCGCCTGGTCTTCCGGGAGATCCACGGTGGAATTGCCCTTGTGGACTTTGCCGCCGATGGTGACGTTGAACTCGCCGATCTGCACAGAGACCAGCTTCGGTTTTTTGGTTTCAGCCATAGCTTTGATTGGTTTGATGGTGGATGGTTGGGGTCGCGCCTATTGGTTGCTGTACGAATAGGTGACGGTGTATTTCACCGTGTTCGTGGTGGGACCGCCGCCCACCAGGGCATTCGTGGCGGTGGTCCACTGGATCTGCCGCACGTTGTTCAGCGTGGCGGCCGGCCAGTTCGTCCAGTAGGTGTTCGTGGCCAGGGTGCCGGTGACGGCCGCCGCCGTGGGAAACGAGAAGCTCAGCGGCTGCGTGGTGGTGTAAACGGTGCCGTCATAGGTGACATCCCAGCCCACTTTGCCGGTACCGCCCACGGAGTTTGAGCTGATGACCGTGACAAAGACAGACAGGCCGGTGTTTTGTTTCACCGTCTGCTCGATGCTATTGGTGCCGTTCGCCGGGAACACCGCCGCGCCGCCGTTCGTGAGGGTGAGCGGGCTGGCATTGGTATCCGTCCGGTAGAAGTTCGGCTGGTAGGGCGTGGTACCGGGAACGCCCTGGGCCTTGACTTGCGGCAGCAGGAATGCCGCCAGCAACAGCAGGAATGTGAGGAGGAAAAACACCTGGATCGGCCAGGCGGATTGAAGGGATTTTTTCATAGTCAGTGGATGTGTGTTTTTTGAGGTTGGTGACGGCCGCCGTTCACCGGCGGCCGTCACGCGGTGACTTATTGCAGGCAGCCTTTCAGCAGGTAGCCGCAGGCGGGGGCCACGGTTTTTTCGACCACGTAGTGGTCGCCGCGGTGAACGTCCGACTTCACGGTTTCGTCCCGGTAGGTGAAGATGGACTGTTCACCCGGACCGCCGCCGGTGCCGGTGGACGGGGCGGCGCCGCTGTCCAGTTCGGTGATCTGGCTGGAGAACGCCGTCCAGTAGAACGTGCGGGCCCAGCATGGCACTTCCAGATCCGGGGATTCCACATCCACGGTAAAGGAGGCGACATTACCCCAGATGTCCGAGGCGCTGAACGCCTGGCCTTCGTCATTCACGGCCTGCACGTTGTACGCCACCACCACCCGGCGGACGCCGAAGTAGCTGGCCAGCTTCTCCTCGTTCAGCACGCCGGCCACGGTGTACTTGAAGAGATCCACCAGGCGCGGATGTGTCTGGAGCGCCAGAAACGTGGGATGGCTGATGGTCATGGTGATCGCGGCCTTGGCCGTGCCGCTTTGCTGGCGGATGATTTCGCAGGCGGCGTCCACGTCGCCCTTGGGATTGCTGGAGCCGTCATTCCAGGGCACGGCGATGTTCGCGCTGGGCATGGTGTTCACCAGGTTGACCACGCGGATCTCGCGATTGACGCGGATGGTGTCCACGATGCGCGAGACCTTGACGCGGTCCAGGTCAAAGAAGTTCGCGTACTTCTTGCGCTCTTCGTCCGGTGCCGGGGCTTCCAGGCCGTAGTTTTCGCAGGCATAGGAGTCGCTGCCCACCTTGGTCTGGATGCGTTGGTAGGGCGTGCCCGGAGCGCGCGGTTTGAGGTTCGGCACGTTGGCGATGTCCGTGGGAGCAAACAGATAGTAGCTCCCGGACTGCAACGGCGCGGGGAAGCGCGGGCAGATGATGTCCGCGACAAAGCCCTTCGGATCGCGCATGAACTGGTTCGCGACGACCGTCAGGACGGGGTTCAGTGTGGCTGTGGTTTCCATAGTGGTGGATCAGTAAACGTTGTTGGTGGTTGTTTCAGTGGTGGCGGTCACGCAGTGACTCAGGGCATGACGGCATCGAACGCCATGAAAGGGACGATGCTGCCGGCGCCGGAGGCGCTGTCCATGAGCAGGCCGCAGACCTTGTCCCCGCTGTTCGCGGGCACGAGGCCGGTGCCGGACTGCTTCACATAGATCGGCGTGGAGTTGGTGACGTTCATCGCCTGGGCGGCGACGCCTTTGCGGATGGGACCGCGGGTGTGGACCAGCCAGGCGGCGGAACCTTCCAGGTTCTCCGCCAGCACGCCGACATAAATGCCGGCGTTCAGGATCTGGATGGTGGTGGCGGACTGGCCGATGGAGACGATCTCCACCGGATAGCCGTTTTTTCCGACGAGGTTCGCCGGCACGGCGGCCGTGAACGATTCCTTCGGGAACTCTGTGTAGGAACGAAGAGCCATATGTTTTGATTATTGGATCAGTTGCGGTTGGGGAGGTTTAGCGGGCCTGCACGATGTCGCGGCGGTTGGCACTGCGGCCGGCCAGGGTCTGCGCGTAGAGGGCATTGCCTTCGGGCGTGCGCAGGAACGCCTCCAGCGCCTGGGCGTTGCTGGCGATGGCCTTGTTCTTTTCCTTCAGCTTGCTCGCACCCTCCAGCATCAGGCGCTCGGCTTCGGACATCTCCACGGCGGAGGTGGCGGTGTGCGTGCCCTGGCCGGGGTTCTCGATGAAGCGGCCCTGGGCTTTGCCGGGCAGCTTCTTGAGCTGGACCTCGGCGGCGGCGGCGTCCGCGAGCCAGGTCTTTTCCCAGAACTCGACACTGGCGGTGTCCGCCGGCGCGATCGCGCCCCGGCTGACATGCGTCTGCACGGCGGCTTTCGCCTGGGCCTTGCGGTTTTCCGTCTGGCCCAGTTCGATGGCGTCGAGCTTGTCCGTCACCGGCTTGAGGGCCTTGGCGATGGCTTTGGTCAGCTCGGTTTCCCCCGCGGCGCCTGCGGCGGCCGGGGCCGTTTCCGTACCCTTGGCGGTCGCCTTGAGCGCGGCAATTTCACTGTTGATCGGCTTGAGGGCGTCAGTGAGCAACGCCTGGAACTCTTCTTTTGTCATGTTCGGTTTTGTGTTGTTGGTTGCCGCGGCGGCTTTGACCGACGCGATGTTTTTGAATGCGGCCCGGTTCACCAGGCCGCCCAAATTGGGTCCGATGGCGAGCGGTTCGCCATCCTCGTCGAAATACCACTCCGGGCTGAAGCGGGTGTAGTCCGGGGCCTCGCCCGTGACGCCGGCTTTGCCGCTGGCGGTCCATTTGCCCTTCAGGCGGATGCCGCCTTTCTTCAGATCGTCACCGCCCCAGTACATCTCCACCGGCCGGCCGCTGGCCCGGCCGTCTTCGTGGTCGAAGTCGATGAACGGCAGATCGCCCTTGCCGGCCGCCGCGGCGCTGCGGAGCGCCTGCAACTGGGCATTGAAGGCGGTGGCATGGTGCGGCTTGACAGTGAAGCTCAGCTCCTTCGGCTTGCCCTCCACGGTGCAACACGGCGTTTGCTGGCCCGGCGGCATCCACTGGATGTCAAAGTCATCCCCGCCGGCCGCCGGCAGCAACACGGGCTCGCCGGCGGCGAAGGCGGCGCGGGCGGTGGCCATGGGTGCCGGCGTCTGGCACTGGGGACAGGCGGGCGCGTTCACGCCCAGCGTGGGGATGAACTCGGCGCCACAGCCTTTGCATTTGATTTTTTTGTTCATATCTGGGGGTGGGGCTTTTTTCCGGGCGGGCATGGCGGCAGACGCCGGCGCACGCCCACATCATGGCTTCCTCGCATTTGGTGAGGGCCACGGCCTTTTCCCGGCCGGCGGCCGGCGGCAGCAGATCGTCGATCAGTTGCGCCAGCTCACGGGCCTTTTCCCGGATCCGGGAATGGGCTTCCGGCGAACTCGCCACCGGCGGGTGATAGGCGAAATTATGGGCGATGGTCGCATTCATTCGGCAGGGGCCTCCGGGGTTTGCAGTTCGTTATCCAGCACCTTTTGGGCGCGGGCGAGGATGGCTTGCTCCAGCTTGCTCTTGGGCGGCAGCGCCTCGGTATCCGCCTGCTGGGTGACGGACTTGGTGAGGATGTATTCCACCGTCAGCCGCTTGGGATCGTTCGGATCCGCCACGGCCAGCACGGCGTTCTCCAGGTTGTTCGCGGCACTGCCGCCGGTTTTCACCAGGATCAGCTTCAGGCCCGTCTCCGCCTCAAAGGTGGCGGCGGAACGGCCGTAGGCCTTTTCTTCCACGGGGAGGCTCAGCGCGCCGGCGAGCTTGGCGGTGATGGTGCCGCCAAACAGCTTCTGGGCGAAACGCGGATCCGAAATGGTGACGCTGACGGTGAACGGACCTTCCACCACCGGCTGATTCACACTCTGGGCCACCTGCAGCCAGAAATGCACCCGCCGTTCGCTGAGCCGGTTGGCGTTCGTCTTGTCCCGCTGCCGGAACCAGGCGCGGAGCTGGCTGCCGGCTTCGCGGCCGGCATTGAGCAGCACATTGCGCGGGTTTTTGACCCGCTCGACGATCGCGCCGAACTGCGCCTGAAACTTGGCATCCTGGAATTGGAGCGAGATCACTTGGCCACCTCCAAGTCTTGCCGGGTGCCCGGCTGGCGCTGGCCCCCGCGGACGGCACCATTCACCACGGCGCTGGCCATGGCGTCTTCGATCACGCGGCCCAGGGCATTGTGATCCATGCGGTGGAACACCTCCGGCAGATCCTTCCGCGCTTGGGCGATGGCGGCGATCAGATCCGCGTCCGAAACATTTCCGGCCTTGGCCTTGGCGATCAGCGCCTCAAACACCGGCCGCACGGCCCCCAGCCAGCGCGGGGCGATGCCCGTGGCATCCGCCAGCGCCGCATCGACGAGCTGGCGATCGGCGCGGGCCTGGGCCCGGTGCAGGCCGTGGCCGCAGCCGGCATGCTTCCCTTGCGCCATTTCGAGATCGGCCGGGCCGTCCTGGTTATTCCCGCCGGCATCGCCGGCTTCACCGGGGTCCGGCTGGCCGCCGCCGCCGGCGCTGGCCACCAGCACCTCGTCATCATCATTCGGGACCACGAGATCGTTTTCCTCGTAATACTGATCCCGGCTGACCTTCACGCCCGGCGTGCTGAGAATGATCTTATACCGGCTGGCCACAGCCATGGCATCCTTGCCCTTGGTATCCGCCGGCACGAGTTGGGGGCATTGGGAATCATCCCCGAAGTTCAGCCGGCAGAGCGCCGGGAGCATCTGCACGTTCAGGATCTTGGCCGTGCGGCCGGCGCAACCGTAGATCTTCTCCTGGCGGACCTCGTTATGGACATTGCCCAGGCTCTGGCTGCCGTGCGTGCCCTGGGAGGTGGTGAGCGTCTGGCCCAGCACGATGATGTCGCAAATGGTGTCCGCGGCGTCGATCAGCACCTTGTGCGGCACATTGCGGGCATCCGTGGCGCCGGTCTTCAGCTCCAGGTTGGTGCCCTGGGGAAACGCGCCATAGGCGAGCTGGCCCATCTGCTCCAGCATGGCCAGGATGTTCTCGATGGTGGCACCGGGGACGTTCGGCGCATACGTCGCCCAACGGATGGGCATACCGAAAAGCTGGGCGAAGTTCAGGAACCAGTCCCAGGTAAAATTACTGGCCGCCCACCAGAAGCCCAGGATGGCCAGCATGGACCCGCCCAGCGGATGCCCGGACTTCTGTTTGAAGATGCTGACGATGAACTGGTCCGGCGGGATCTCGCCCCAGATGCCTTCCGTGGCGGTGAGCGGGGCGCCGGGATTGTTTTGCTGGATTTCGCGCACGTTCAGCATCATCCGATCGGCTTTGCCCTCGCCGGAGGGATAACCGTAGTAGCGCGGATGCACCCACTGCGTGGCGCGGGGGCAGATCAGCTCCTGCATCTGCGTGTCCTTGGGATCCATGGCCACGTTGATGGGGCGCGGCTCGAAATCCACCTGCAGCAGGGCCACGCCCTTGCCGATGCCGTCCATGACATCATAGAGGGTGTCCTCGAAATCGTTCTCATTGCGCTCCAGGGAAGGGCGCATGGTCCAGATCATCTGTTCCAGGATGCGGGCGCGGCGCTGGGCCTCCGGGGTGGGTTTCTGGCCCTTCAGCGCAAACGGCTTCATGTTCCACCCCAGGCTGATCACGGCCGTCTTCAGCTCGTTCAGGTTCTTGGAGAGGCGCGGCCAGGTGCGTTCCATCAGGTCGAACATCAGCCAGAGGGATTGCAGATTGCCGGACATCGCCCCGCGGATCGTGTTTTCGATCAGCGTGGGGGTGTACATGCCGATCAGGCCGGTCTGCCACCGGTCGCGGACGGATGGCAGCACGATCTGCTCCAGCCCGGCCGGTTTCGCGGGCGGCACGGCCGCCGCCGGCGGCGGCGTGGCCGGGGCGACGGGCGCGGCCGCCTCGCCCCGTTTCGGGGGCAGGCCGCCGGCCTGGGCCAGGCTGATGCCGGGCCGGGCGTTTTCCCTGGTCAAAGCATGGCTCACAACCCCACCTCCCTGGCGTCCACCCTATCCGGGTGCATATTGATGTTGTGACCGGGAAAAATCTCCCCCATTGCAGCGCATTGCAGCCGGGCCGCCGCCGGACGGACCGCCGGCGGGACGAATACGCCTCCGGCCGGTTTTTTTCCGGCGGCGGGCGTCAGGTGGAAGCGGAGGTTGGCGGTCATGCGAGCCTCCGCGGGGTGAAGGTGCCCATCCGGGTGGTGGACCGGGTGCCGAACTTCATCATCTTGAGGGTTTCCTCGGTGATGGCGCCGGCGGCATTGGAGATCAGGGCGTATTCCGCCTGTTTACCGGAATCAAAGGTGTCACCATGCCGGCCGTCCGCATCCACGGGGCAAACGTACCGGCCCTGATCTTTCATCGGCAGCCGCTGGTCATCTTTCACGTATTTGTCCGGGGGCAGTGCCGTGCGGCCTTCATTGACGGCGGCACAATAGAGATCGCCCTGATACGTCTTGTAATTGATTTCGTTCTCGTAGCCGGACGGCCGGGGATCCACGGTGGCATTTCCCAGGATCAGCTCCACGGGAATGAATGCGCTCAGGTCATCCTTGGTTTCCTCGGCCGCCAGGCGTTCGTTGCTGGCGTCAATGCACAGCCGCCGGGCCGGGCCGCCGGCCGGCCGCTCGCGGATCACCGCCACGATTGCCTGCAGGCGGTCGCTCATCACCTGGCGTTTCTTGGATTTGAACACCACCACCAACCTTTGAAACCGCTCGCCGCCGACATTCTCGGTCACGGTGATGCTGGACGGGTTGCTCATCTCACTGGTCGTGCTGGCCACGTCAAAACCGATCCCCACCGGGCCATCAGTCAGCACCGCCCGCAGGAGTTGCAGGGCACGAATGAAATCCGCCTCCGTCTCCACGTAGATGAAATTGCATTGGCCCACGCCGCGGCGCTGGGCGGAGATCAGCGCCACCAGGTCGATGGCCGCCGCCCCGCCGGATTTGTGATTGAGTGCATAGGTGCCGTCCCAGCCGGACTTGAACTGGGGAAATACCCGGCACTGCTCATAGGACATCGGCTGCCCCACATCATCATAGAGCTTGTGCCCGGCCGCATAAGCATCCTTCAGCGCCACGCGGTGGACCAGGATTCCGTGCTGTCCAATATAGAGATGGCCGCCGGGGTTCGCGGGAAACTGCTCGTCCTCCGTCTCCGCGGTGATCTCCCTGGGCATTGTGGTCTCGAAATACGGATGACGGTCATTCGAGCTAAGGTTCGAGGCGTAGATGATCTTCAGGTCCGAGGTGTCCCGCATCATCGGATCAGTGGCGTTCCGCAGCTCCGTCTCGAAGTTAGGCGAGGTGAACCCGGCTTCATCACGCAACACCGTGGCCCGCCAGGACCGGGCCGTGGCCGGGTTGGGCGCGATCACTTGCAGGCGGGAATAACGTGTGCGGTCAAAAAACAGCCGGAACTCCATGCTGCTGGTCCCGTACATCTCCGTCAGATCCTCGGGAGTCCAACCCTTGACAATTTTGCCGGTGTTCCGGTTCGCCACCTGGAGATCGAGGTTTTGGGTCGCCGCGCCGGCTTCAAAGACCTGGCGCATGGCCTCGGCTTCGCCGGCCACAATCATGGCCTGCTCGGCGGCGGAGAGCGTGACCCCCACCAACTCCTTGCCCAGGAGCAGCGAGGCGGAAGCCGCGATCACCATCCGGCCGGGCTCCTTGGACAGCTCATCAAAGGCGATGTCCCCCAGCGTGGTGGACTTGCGGCACCGCCGGGCCCAGTAGAGCGCGATCTGCCGGACCTCGCGCACGGCCACGAGGGCGACGTTCTGATATTGGCGGCGTTCGCGTTTCATGCCTTGGGTATTTTCACCGCACCACTGGCCTGCAGCTCGTCCACCGACTTGAAGGCTTCCTTGCGCATCGCCGCGATCTTGTCCGCATTCGACAGGTTCGAGTTCGCGATCTGCGCCGCCTTGTCGCGCAATGCCTGGTCCAGAATCATTTCGCAAAACTCCAGTTGGAATTTCTCCTCCGCCAGCTTCAGCTCGCGGCCCTTGAACTCCGCCTTCGTGCGGCCGGACACATATTGAATGACTGTGTTGGTGAGCTGATCCGCCAGCTTCACCATGCCCGGATCCGCCGCCCCCTGGGTGGAGAGCTGCAGCACCAGCACCCGCTGCAGTTTGATCAGCGTCTCCAGTTCCGGCGCCGGATTCTTGGCAAAAGCCTCCTCGATCTCCTGGGACCGCCGCGCACCCGAAACAATGCGCCCCAGGATTTCCTGCTGCTGCAAGGCTGACTGCCGTTCCGACCACCATTCCGACAAGCGCCCGGCGGAGACCTCGCACCCATCCAGCCGGAGCTGCTCCTGCACCTCCGCGATGGTCTTTTTGTCCACGCCAAACCACTGATCCAATCGCTCGGCGAACGGATCCAGCTTGGAGGGTTTCTGTTTGGAGGCCATACATGGGTGGTGGAGTCAGAGGCGCTGGGCGTGGATCTTGCCTTTGGGGGTGAGGGTCCAGACCACGCCGGCCACTTCGTCATTCGTGCCGTCGATCAGGCAGGCGGCCTGCGCGTCCTTGATATGCTGCCGCAGATCGCCGTCCGTGAACGCCACGGCCGGGAAGGCCCCGGTGATGGCTTGCGTGAGCGTGTCCTCCGGCAACGGCAGGCCCTTGGCGGCGAGCAGTGCCTTCAGGATGAATTTGCGGATGTCCGTATCCAGTTTCATTCGAGCAAACCTTTCGCGTTGCGGAGATCGGCCACGATGCGGGACGGCATGGCGTCGATTTTTTCACTCAGCTCCTTCCGGACCAGGCCGATCTCGTTGTAAATGGACTTGCGCTCGATGCTGCCGTGGACATCGATCTCATGCCGGTCCTTTTTCTGTTCCGCCCGGATGCGTTCGAGATCCTGTTTGTTATCAGTGACGTGGGCGGTGAACTCGCTCTTGGCCACAAAACTCTCCAGCAACTGGATGCTGAGCGGTTGGTCCACCTTCACATCCTGTTTCTTGTTGATGGTGATGATGGCCACGACCAACGCGCCAATGCCGCAGATGGCCCCCACGATGGTGCAGCCCAGGATCCAGCCTTCGGTTGAGGAAAATTCGGCGAGTATCATTTGTCAGTGATGGTCAAAGGCTGGAGGGAACAAACATTGGTGAAATATAGAGATCGCGGGGGCTGACCCAGTCGCCTTCCATGCAGCGGACCAGCGGCCAGAGTTCCGGCGGGGCCACCCGCATGATGGTGTGCATCACCAGGCGCGAGCAGAAGGTGTGCGCCTCATCCGTGTTCGGCTGGTTGAACAGGAAGCCGAACAGATCCTCGCCGGAATACGCCGGCGGCGCGGCCAGGATGCGGTCGAACTCCGCTTCAAAGGCATCTTCCAGCGCCGGCGTCATGCCGCGGAGCGCAAAAACGCTGAGGTGGCGCACGCCGCCGAGATCCTCAGCCGTGACCAACCGCTGGGTGACATGCGGCGGCACCGCTTCCAGGATCAGCCCCGACCGGCGCACGAACCCCGTGTGATGCACGGTGCCATGCGTGAGCGCTTCAATCGCGTCACCCAGGGCGTAGCCGGGGATATGGTTGGAAAAGAAGACTTTCACAGGGAGAAAATGGCGCCGCCCCACTTGCCCATATTCACTTCACGGCCCGCGCAGGAAAGGGCCTGCTCTGGGAGTTCCGTTACTGGGGCGGCTTTGATCATGGTGAATTTCTTAAAATTTTGGCCGTGACGCAGTCACTCAGTACGTGAACCCGGTCTCCAGGTAGAACGTGGGATTGCGGTTCAGCGTGCCCTTGAAAAAGACGGGGAGGCCGATGCCCGTCTTCAAAAACGTGTTCGGGGTGAGCTTTTTCTCGATCATCACCAGCGGTTCCACCTCCCCGCCATGCACCGTCCAGTCATAGCCGGCGCGCAGATCGAAATCCACCTTGGCATCGTAGTGCTGGATCAGCGCGTAGCCGCCCTGGGCCTGCACGGCATTGACGGGACTGCCCACGCCGGAGAACTGGAAGGCAAGGCCCGCATTCCAGCGCGTGGCGAAGTCATACTGCACGTCCAGGACCGACGTGGCGCCCACGCCGGTGACCTGCTTGTACCCGGTGGCCGCCTCCAGACTCACGCCCGTCCAGGTGAAATTCGTGTTGAAATCCGTCAGATACGTGGCGGCGGAATCAAAGAACGTCGTGCTGTTCACGCCGGCGATCGCGTTGGTGGTGACACTGACGGCATTCGTGCCGCCGGGGCCGGTCTGCGCCTGGCTGACGGCCGGAGTGAGCGCCAGCGTGCCGAGGCAGGCCAGCCCGAGGATCCATTGATTGAACTTCATACGGTTGGTGTGGTGGTTGCGGATGGTTGCGGTTGTGCCGGCGAGCCGGCGGTTTGTTTTTCGTGAACAAGTCGGGCGATCGCCGCGAGGTTCTCCGGCGTCAAAAGCGATTCCAAGGGCAGCGGCGCCGGCTCCGGGCCGGTGAGGAGGGGATGTTTGTCGAGGTAGTTCAGCAGGCCATGGCCGAACGCCGCCAGGAACAGCCACGCCGTCTGCGGCACGGTCAGGGCCGCCACACTGTCATTCAGCGCGTGAATGCTCGCCACGCTGCCGAAGCCGACGACCGCGTGGACGCCGCTCTGCAAGGCGCTGGCATTCATGGCCGCCCAGTATCGGAGGAGGTGGAGTTTCAGCGCCGGGCTCATGCGGTCCTCCCCGTGGTGTCATTGACGAAGTCAGGACGGACTCCCTCCTGGAGTGCGGAGATGAAGCGCAGCCGATTAAGGCAGGGGAAGGAATCCGCCTGTCCGGCTGGACGCCGGAAAGCGGAAATTGTTTTTGCAGGTACGACTCGCTTCATCTGCCACGATGAAACCAAAGTTCCACGTGGAAGTATCAGTCGCGGGGACCGACTTGTGGCGGGGGCGGTGAAAAACTCAGGAGAGCTTACGGCTGCGAAGGAAGGCGAGAATAGAGGCGCGGGCGAAAACCGTAAAGGAATTTGGGCCATCCGCCTGGCGCGGTTCCCGTGTCACGGTGAAGCAGTCCTTCAGCTCGTGGATGTGCTGGTGGGAGCAGGCCAGGATCCGCTGCAGCTCCGTGGAGCGGATGTCCCGGTTTGGCAGGATCAGCCGGTACACCTGGTCATCCGTGAGCGCCGGCATCGGCTTCTGGTAGCAGAACGCCCACGCGCTGGGGGCGTAGATCCGGATCTCGCGGCGCTTGGCGGCCGGCGTGGCGATGTCCCAGGAGAACTTGATCACCTGGTTTTCCACGTCCTTCACCAGCACGTCATAGTCACGATCGAAAAAATCCGCACAGCTTTCCAGCGCCAAGGTGGGCTTGGTGCGGGGCAGATCCACGGCCGTGAACTGGAGCTGGCTCATTTGCAGGGGCAGTGTAGCGCGGCTGTCAAAACCCTATTCGCGGGAATAGCACTTCAGCGGCTTCAGCGTGGCGATGACCTTTTCCCCCTCCATCACCAGCACGTTGCCGGCGGCGTCATGGGTGGGCAGGCCGGCGACCAGCGAGGCATAATGCGCCGCCGTCTCCTGGCTGTAGCCTTGCCGGGCGATCTCCGCGATCAGTTGATTAAAGCCGTCAGCATTCATGCCGCTTTGAAATGGTAATGTTGCCGGCCATCGGATCAGTTGAAAAAACAAACCCGCAATGCTCCAGATAAGCCTCCAAATTTGCCAACCTGGACTCCTTGGTAAAGCCGGCGATCCATTCCCCGGACTCGTACCAGACATTTAAATCCAACGAGATTTGCGTTTTCGGATGCAACGCCTTCAGTTTCTCTTTCAAAAAATGAAAGCAGGGGGTGCTCTTTGGCTCAATGGGTTCCATCGGTTTATTATTCATAACCAGCCCAGTTTGGCGAACATGTTTTCAATGGCCTGGGCCACGGGGGCGAAATCCTCCGTGTCCCATTGCCGGTCCGAATTCTCCGCCTGCGCCCGCCGCAGGCCCTTCAGCAGCAACGGAGAATTCGACCGCTCCGCGATGAACTGCGCATACGCCCGCGCCCAGATCTCATCCGGCCGCAGCAGGTACAGCAGAAAACCGTGTTCGGCGAAACCCGCCTGGTCCGCCTGCTCCCGGAGTGATTTCACGGCGTCCGTCTGCTCCGCCGCGGCCAGCACCTTCAGCATCTCCGGATCACCCGCCCGCGTGGCCAGGCGGCCCACCGGGCCCAGCGCCGCGATGTCCAGGAAGTGGCCGATCTCATGCACGGCCGTCAGCGCCGGCCACGGGCCGGATGCCCGCACCGCGATGTACTCCGCTTCCAGTCCCCGGTCCGTTTTCACCGGCTGCAGGAAGCCGAAATCCGCCGTGCCCAGGGAATCAAACACCGGGATGGGCGGCAGCACGCCGTCATCATGCACGCGGTCGATCGCCGCCAGCGCCTGGTCCACCTGGCGCTTCAACGCGCCGAACACCTGCGGCGTGATGGCGTCGGATACCGGCGATTGCCGGACCGGCGCCGGCGCCAGATCCGCCGCCGGCACCATGCCGCCGGCCCAGCGCATGGTGTCGCCCTCGATGACAACCTTGCGGCCGAAAACCTGCTGCAGCTTCTCGATCAGGTCCGGATCCAGCCGGGCGATGCTCGCCTGGAGATTGTTGTTGAGGCTGCGCTGCAGCGGCGCGAGGCGCTGGCCCGGCTTCAGCAACCGCAGCTTCTCCGCCTCCGTGCGGTCCACGTCCTCGACATCATGGCCGCAGCCCCAGCCCCAGGGGCCCCACGGCACGCCGAAATCCCGGTTGATCTCCAGTGTCCAGATCGGATCCGTTTTCAGGTACACCTGGTCCTGGAAGGGCACATGGCCCTCGCGCTCCGTCTTCACCTCGCGCACGCGGATGAACCGTTGCGCCGGAAATTCGTTCAGCACCAGGGGATTCATGCCCTGTTTCCAGTAGCCGTAATCCTGGGCCTGGCGCGTCTTCACATCGAAGATCAGCCCCAGCCGCTTCTCGCTGGTGATGTCCTGCAGGCCGCCGCCGGCGCGTACCACGCCCTCATCCGCCAGGAACTTCTGCATCTGGTCCACGAACGCCGCCCGGCTGCCGGTGGCGAGCATGGTCTGGCCGTCCTCCGTCACCACGCGGCTGCCGGTGACGAAATCGCCCAGGGCATCCTTGGCCCGCTGCAGGAACCGGGCGGACTCGATGCGGCTGGAGAAAAACGCATTGTCGCGCAGCTCCAACGGCACGTCCGCCCACTCGCTGGATGACAGCGAGCTGGCCACGATCGTCTGCTCATCGAGCTTTCCGATCGCGTCGTCAAACGGCATGGGCTGGATAAAATCCATGATTACAAATCAATTCTGACCGTTCTGTTCATTCTGTCAAAGGATTAGTCCGGGTAGCGCGGCTCACCGCTTCGCGCCAATACGGCGGCGTCTCGAACGGCAGACCGTCCGCCGCGAGCGCCACCATTTGGGAATACTGCCGCCCGGTCCACTCATCACGGAACCGGTCGCATTGTTTCAAAAAACCTTCAACCGTGTACATGTCCT
>Ga0316222_1003624_pt1 | contig 14929 bp, 8 predicted proteins | sample TBH18011metaG_FD_206008 | JGI IMG/M metagenome (GOLD analysis project Ga0316222, IMG submission 206008) | Freshwater microbial communities from Trout Bog Lake, Wisconsin, USA - TBH18011 | ecosystem: Environmental > Aquatic > Freshwater > Lake > Hypolimnion/Profundal zone | place: USA: Wisconsin...
GGGGGAGGCGGGACCCTGACCTATAACATTTACGCAGATGCTGCGCGGACTCAAGTGCTGGGCGACGGCACCGGCGGTGGTGCCACGCTCCTGATTAACGGGCAGAATACCTATACCCAGCCGATTTGGGCGCGCATCCTGGGGGGGCAGCAAAGGGTCGCTTCCGGCAGTTACACCGACACGGTGGTCGCGACGATCTCTTACTAAGGGTCAGTACGAAATCGTCAGCATGGCCGCACCGGGACCGGCGGGGCCGGATAGTCGCGACAGGTCCAAGCGGTGCTCGCCGGTAAAGACCAGCCCAGCGTCACCGCCGGACCCGATGACGCCAGCGGTGGCGCCGTAGCTCAGGCTCGCACGAAACGGATAGGTGATCGGGCAGGTGACGGTCGCCGCGTCGCTCCGCGTCTGGTTTGTCGCGGCGAGCGAAACGCCGTGATCGGCGCGAACTTCGCACGACGCCTGGACGGTCATCGACACCAACAACGTGCCACGGGCATTTTCCGCGACGGCTACCGCCGCTACGGACGGCCCCAGCAGCCACGATACAAGGGCTAAACGCAAGGCAGAATGGAGAATGTAGGCGCGCACTTTACTGCACCCCCGAGCCGAAGCTTGAGATTAAGTTCACAATCATGATAGTCCGAATCGTGCCGCCGGTGTGGCTTATTCTCAGGGAAGCCGCCCGGCGTCGTCGGATTCGTCTTCGCACTACGCCGAGCGTGGTGATCGCCGCTCCGGCAAACCGTCCCCTTTACGAGAACTCAATACGCGAGGATGGGGGCGCCGTCCCCTGGGTAGATTCCGACTCTGCCTCGAATCCGATGGTTGCCTCAGGGTGCGTTGTCATCCACTAAGAACCGCGAGGCGCTCGTTATGCCCACTCGAACGATCATGGCGATGACCTCCGACGCGATGGCAACGGTGCGGGCCGATCCCGATCTAACCCGGTCGGCCGCGAGCCGAAGCATTGGATTGACGCCATGAACCACCCCCCCGTTGGCGACGCGCTGCGGAGATCGGAAAGCCGCTACCGTCGATTGTTTGAAACCGCCCTGGATGGGATTCTGCTGCTCAACGCCACGACCGCCCAGATCGAGGACGTCAATCCGTTTTTGATCGGCCTGCTTGGCTACTCTCATACTGAATTTCTGGGGCGGAAGCTGTGGGAGGTCGGTCCCTTCGCGGACATCGCCCAGAGCAAGGAAATGTTCGAGAGGATCCTGGTCGATGGTCGAGTCAGATATGATAATCTGCCCCTGAGGACCAAAGGGGGCGCCCGCATCGACGTGGAGTTCGTCAGCAATTCCTATGATTGCGAAGGCATTGTCGTCATTCAATGCAATATCCGCGACATCACCGAGCGCAAGGCGGCCGAAGCGGCGGTTGTCAAGAAAGGTGCCGAGCTGGCCGCCTCCAACGCCGAACTTGAACAGTTCGCCTATGTTGCCTCCCACGATCTGCGTGAGCCGCTCCGAATGATCACCGCCTTTCTGGCCTTGTTGGAGCGGCGCAACCCCCAACTCGATGCAGAATCGAGGGAATTTCTGGAATACGCCAAAGAAGGGGCGGTGCGGATGGACAATCTGGTTCTGGCGCTATTGGAATTGTCGCGCGTCGGCAGGACCGCCACCGCCCACTCACTCGTCGATACCGGCGCCGCCGTGGCCGAGGCTTTGTCGGACGTGGACCTAATGATCGTCGAGACGGGGGCCAAGGTGACGGTGATGACGCCGATGCCCTTGCTGATGGGCAACTGGCTGGAATTGACGCGGCTGTTTCAAAACTTGATCGGCAACGCCATCAAGTATCGCGACCCAGGCCGTCGCATTGAGGTCGCTATCTCCTGTCACGCCTGTGAGGCTGGCTGGCAGTTCGCCGTGGCGGATAACGGCATCGGAATCGAGCGCGAATATTTCGACCGAATTTTCGTTCTGTTCCAGCGGCTGCACACCCGGACCGAATACGAAGGCACCGGCATCGGCCTGGCGGTGTGCAAGAAAACCGTCGAAGCCCATGGCGGCCGCATCTGGGTCGAATCGGTTCCCGGCCAGGGGAGCACCTTCTTCGTGACTCTCCCCAGGGTGGTGGTGGATTAGGGATTGGCGGAACCGAGAATGCGGCCATCCTCCATGTGGATGATCCGATCCGCGAATGAAAAATTGCGCGGATCGTGCGTCACCACCAATACCCCGCGCCCGAAATCTTTGGCGATCCGTGCCAGGATCGTCATGACGGCGTGGCCGTTCTCGCTGTCGAGCGCTCCGGTCGGTTCATCGGCCAGGATGATCGCTGCGTCGCCGACGATGGCCCGGGCGACCGCCACCCGTTGCTGCTCGCCGCCGCTGAGTTCACTTGGAAAGGCGCCCGCCTTGTGGGCGAGGCCGACGGTCTCCAGCAGGTTCATGGCTTTGGCGATGGCGGGCTGGGCCGGTTCGCCGCGCACATCCAGGGCCAGCCGCACGTTGTCCAGCGCCGTCAGTGTCGGAAACAAGCGATAGGATTGAAAGACGAAGCCAAGATGGTCGCGCCTGATCTTGGCCAATTCCTCCGGCTGGGCATGGGCCACTGACCGGCCCAGAATCTTGACCGATCCTGCACCGGGGGTCAGCAGGCAGCCCAGCACGGAAAGCAGCGTGGTCTTGCCGCTGCCGGAAGGCCCCATCAGCAGGGTCAGTTCGCCACGGTGGAGCGCCAGGCTGACGCCCCTCAAGGCGTGAACCTCTGCCGCCCCTTTGCCAAGGAATTTGACGATTTCGATCGCTTCGATGACCGGTTCGGTCATTGCGCGAAGACCCTGACTGGATCGATCCGCGTCACCTGCGCGATGGCGGCGATCGCCGACGCCACGCACATGGCGACGGTGAGCAGGAATAAGCCAGCCGTCAATTCCGGCGTCATGACGATGGGCAGCGGCGAATCGCACGTCATCGTGACGACGATCAGGCCGATGCCAGCCGCGAGCGAAAAGCCGATGACGGCGCTAAACAGCGCCTGGCAGATGATGACTTTGTGGATATAGGCGCTCGACGATCCGATGGCGCGGAGGGTGGCGAATTCGATCAGATGATCCTTGGTGCTGGAATAAAGCGTTTGGGCGACGATCACCGTCCCGACGATGGTGCCCAGCAGCGCCCCCGCGAACAGCGCCGCCCCGGCCCCTGTGCCAAACAGCCAGAAGGCGCGGCTGCGATCACGGAACTCCGCCGAGGTCAGCACCTCGACCTTGCCGAGGCTGGCCAGCAAGAAGCGGCGTGTGACCTCGACGTCGGTCCCAGGAGCGAGATGGACGAGAAGGTACGAGACCTTGTTTGCCGGCGTTCCCACATAGGCTTGCGCTCGATCAAGCGCGGTGAAGACGAAGGGGGTGGTGGTGAACGAACGGATGCCACTGGTGACCGCCGCCACCCGCACCTGCTGGTCGCGAATATCGGTGATGGCGCCGCTGCCGGAGATGCCGAGCCGCTCGAAATAGGTGCGATCGACCGCCACCGCATGGGGCGGCGCCAGGGCGTCGAGATCACCATCGACGAAGTTCCACGGATGCAACCCGCCATCGCCCGGATTGGAGCCGATGACGAATACTGGCGTCGAGCCGCCGCTCGGCACCGTCCACTCGGAGAATCCGATCAGCACCGGGACGGCCGCCGTGACGCCGGCCACCGACAAGGCGTCAGCCTGGTCGCGCATATCCAGCAGCGAGGCATCCTCGAAGCATTTGGTTCCGAATGGCACGATCCACAAATCGGCGGCGGCGTGGTCGATCATCGTCGTCACCATCCGCTCGAAGCTCAAATAGAGCCCGATTTGAATATTGACCAGAACGATGGAGAAAACGACGCCGATAACCGTCGCGACGAATCGCAGCCGATCCTGGAGCAGGTTTCGCGAGGCGAGCCGGAAAATCAGCGACATGGCGCGCCTGGCGCTTCGCCAATCAGGCGGCAGCCAAATCGATTGCGCCGCAATGCGGTGGTCGCCGCCCAGGCCAGACCCAGGCTCGCGGCGAAAACGATCGCCGCCTTGGCGATGGCGAACAGCACGATGTCGAGCAAGGCGAATTGCAGCCAGACGACGAACAGGTAGTGCAGCAGGTAGATGCCGAAGGCGTTGCTCGACACGGTGTCGACGATGCGTGACCGCATCTTGCCAAACCGAAGGCAGGTGGCCAGCATGAACGCCCAACTGCTGGTGCAAGCCACCGCAAAGCCAAGGCCGACGGCGTCTCCGACGCAATGGAAGCCGACTTGCTCAAACACTGCAAGTCTAAGATGGCGCCATATAAGTATCCTAGGTGGTTCAACTTCGTCGATGAGCTGCCGATGACAGCGACCGGAAAAATCAAGCGCTTCCAGTTGCGCGCCGCCGCATGATCCGGCTATCCACGTGGTGGGGCCAATCAAACGATTCAGGTGCGGAAAAGCGTGGATGGCCGGACTTGATCCACGGCTGTCCGGCCATGACGAATCGGGAAAGAAACCCTTCGTACCTTCGCGTGCCAAAAAATCAAAATGGACAGCCGCGGAACAAGTACGTCCATGGCGATGTAACGTAATAGAGCATAAAGATGTGTACATCCACAAGCGTCTGCGCGGTAGTTGCGTCGAACATGCATTAATTCGTCAGATTTTTAACGGCCTGTTACGCCAGAAGACCGGCGTAAAGGTCGGCGAATTCGAAATGGTAGGCCGCATTGGGCGCATCGACAATCGAACCTATCATTTGGCCGGAAATATAGTCGAACCCGGCGCCCAGGGCGGCTGTGGTGATGCTGCGGGTGCGCAATTCGAAGGCGTAAGTGTGCAAGCCGGCTTGGTTGGCTGCCTTGGTGAAGTGGTTCATGCGGCGAGCCAATTCGGATTCCGACAGGTTCTCCCGCCCCAACGCGACCCCGACCGATGAAACATTGGCGGCGCCGAAGGTCTCGAACTGCCCCTGGGATAGGGTAATTCGGACACTGAGCGACCGGGCAAAGGGACGGACATAGCTCAGGAGTTCGGCGATGCGGCCACCCGGCGCGTCCTCGGGCAAATCGACCAGTTCGATCGCTAAATGCCTCCGGACCCCCTCATTCAACGCGGCGCAGACGGCTATGTAGCGCTTGCGCTGGGCGCTTTGCGCCAGCGTTTCGAAGTGCACCGGCAGCGACAGCGCCGCATGCTTGCCGGCGGCCAGTAATGCCCCGAGATCGTCGGCCACCTTCTTGAGCAGAGCGATGTCCAATTCGCACAATAGGGCGGCCGGGGCGGTGGCGAAGATGGCGTCGCCAACCAGCGACTGCGACGCGCTGACCGGCAGGATCGGCAGGCAGAGGAAGGTGGCGATGGCCCGATGTTTAACGTGCCACAGCGGTAAATAGATGAAGGACAGATCGGGCGGACATTCCGGCACCGCCTCATAATACCAATCGTTGACGGCGGCGGCCTTGGCCTTCCCCTCCCGATTCTCGACTAGCCAAGGATTGTCGAAGGCGCCGTGGGGCGCTGCTTCCTCGGCGACCACGGGGCCTGTCTGCCCTTCGGCCATCACCTGCTCCGCCTCGGCCATGAGGTAGGTCAGGTCGCGGGTGATATCGCCTTTGCTCAATCCGGCCACGCTGGCGGCCACCCTAACGTCTTTAAACTTGGGATCGCAGCCGATCAGACGCTGGGCGATCTCCTCGGATATCGCCGCGCATTTGAGCTTAGCGGCATCAAGCGACAAGCGGGCGAAGACGATGAAGAATATAGGGCCGGGGAGACAGTGGAATATGTCGGCCGGCTCAAGGCGTTGCCTGATCATCTGCAGGCAGATGTTTTGCACGCGGTCGGCCAGGCGATCCCAACGTCCCTCGGCGATCAACGCCTGGCGCACCTTCGACAGGTTGACCATGTAGATCGCCCCGGCCGAAGCGGCCGCCCGGTCGCCGAAGACGGCGCGCACGCGCCGGGCAAAATCGACGAGCGGGTCTGCGGGGGGCGATCGCCGCTCCAAAGCCGGCGGAACCTGAGCTGCTGGTGGAGCGGGGGCGGCGGTTCCGCCGAGCTTGCGGGCGAGTGCGCCAACCTGCCCCCAGAACGCCGATTTGCCGTCGTCTCGTCCGTCCCGCATGTTTATCATCCTAGAATCGGTTCGCCGATCAAATTGACCACCCGCAGCAGCAACTCCGATTGGCGGAACGGCTTGTCCAGGGTGTCGTCGGCCCCAGCGCGCGGCGCCAGCGCCAGAAGATCCATGGCGTGGGCGCGACCACCCCCGGAAATGGCCAGAACCTTGATTGCGGGCCATTCCGCCTTCATGGCGATGATCGCCTCGATGCCGTCGCGATCCGGCATGATGATGTCGGAAATGACCAGGTCGGGGTGCTCCCGCCGACAGGCATCCAGTGCCTGATTGCCATCGCCCGCCTCGATTACCCGGTAGCCCTTGCCTTCGAGAACCTTTCGCAGAACGTCCCGCAATCCCTTTTCATCGTCCACCACCAGCACCGTCGTCATGGTACCCTCCTCTTGGTTCATGGGCTCGCCGCTGCCATGGGTGGCCGCTCGCCAAGGGCGGACAAGGCGCGGGCCAAGTCATCCTTGCGAAACGGCTTGGCCAGCAGGGGGGCGGTGATGGGTCTGCCCGGCTGTTTCCGCGCGTCGATGGCGGAGCGTTCGGTGAAGCCGGAACACAGCAGGACGGCAAGGTTGGGCATGGCGGCGCGCAAATGGTCGGCCAATGCGAGTCCGTCCATGGTGCCGGGCATGATGATATCGGTGAACAAGATGTCCGGTGTCAGGCCTTCGCCGACCAGGGCGAGCGCTTCGTCGGCGTTCCTGGCCTCACGCGTCCGGTAGCCGAGGTCATGGAGCTGGCGGACCGTCACCTTGAGGATATCGGGATTGTCGTCAACCACCAGGATCAGCAGATGGCTGGGATCGGCGGCGACGGACGACAAGGAAGCGGATGCACCTGGCCGGGCTGTGTCGTCCAGGCAGCGAGGCAGCATCAGGCGGATGGTGGTGCCCTGGTCGGGCGCCGAGGTGATGCTGACATCGCCACCCGACTGGTTGGCGAAACCGTGGACCATGCTCAGACCCAAACCCGTCCCCTTGCCCACCTCCTTGGTGGTGTAAAATGGCTCGAAGACATGGGCCAGCACGTCCGGATTCATGCCGCAGCCGGAATCCGTCACTGAAATGACGACATAATCCCCTGGCGGTAGGCCGATGGCGGCGTGATCGGCCGCCAGGTTGCGGCAATCGATGGTCAAACGACCGCCCTCGGGCATGGCGTCGCGGGCATTGACGCCAAGATTGACAATGGCGCTTTCGAACTGGCTGGGATCGACCTTGATCGGCCAGCAATCCGGCGCGGAGACTTGGACGATTTCGACTCGCTCGCCAAGCGAGCGCGTCAGCAGCTTAACTATGTCGTCTAGGCTGCTACCGACTTCGATCCGTTTGGGCTGTAGCGGTTGGCGGCGGGCCGAGGCTAGCAGGCGCTTGTTGAGCTCGGCACCGCGCAAGGCCGCGTCCAGTGCCGCATCGGTCAGCTCCAGCCCTTCCGGATCGTCGAGTAGCCTTTCCCGCAACAGATCGAGGTTGCCGATCAGTACGCCGAGCAGGTTGTTGAAGTCGTGGGCGATGCCGCCGGTCAACTGGCCGATGGCGTCCATTTTCTGGGATTGGTACAACTGGCGCTCCAATTGGGCCCGCTGCACCTCGCCGTCCCGGTGCGGACGGAGGTCGAAGTAATTGCCGACGAAGCCCTCCGGCACGCCATCGGCGGCGCAGACTACGCCAATGCTGGCGAAGACCGGGACCAAAGCGCCGTCGCGGGTCAGGCATTGCAGCTCACCCGACCAATTGCCGGTTTGGCGCACCTGGCGCAAGACGCCCGCCTGCACGGCGCGGCTGGCGGCGTCGGGACACAGCCGGGCCACCGATTGGCCGCGCATTTCTTCGACGCCAAAGCCCAGCAAGCGGGTGAAGGCGGGATTGACGAAGGTGATGGCGGCGTCGATGTTGGTGAGGAATTCCCCCCCCATTTCAACGTTCTTCGTCCGGCTTGACTCACGCCGCTCCCATCCGCACCACGATGCGATGGGTGGCGCCGTCGTCTTCCAGCCGGATCCGTGGTGGCCGCTCGCTGACGATTTGGTCGTCGAAGGTGGCGAAGGCGATGCCGTGTTCCATCCCATGCGGGTTTTCGACCCGGATCTCGTAGCGGGAAGCCCCTTGGCGCCAGGTGGCTTCGAAGCCCGGCCATGTCCGGGGGATGCAGGGGTCGAGCTGCAGGAAATCGCCCAGCCGCCTCAATCCGAGAATGCTTTCGATTCCCGCCCGCTGCATCCAGCTTGCCGAGCCGGTGTACCAGGTCCAGCCGCCTCGCCCGACATGGGGCGCCATGGCATAGACGTCGGCGGCGACGACATAAGGTTCGACTTTATAACGGTGGACGTCGGCGCGATTGCGAGCGTGGTTGATCGGATTGAGCAGCGAAAATAGGCTGCCGGCCTTGTCGCCTTTGCCGAGGGCGGCGAAGGCCATCACCGACCACAGGGCGGCGTGGGTGTATTGACCGCCGTTCTCGCGGATACCCGGCGGATAGCCCTTGATGTAGCCGGGGTCGTGCGGGGTTTGGTCGAATGGCGGGGCGAACAGCAGGGCCAGCTTGTCGTCGGAGTGGATCAACCGGCGCTCGACCTCCGCCATGGCGCGGTCGGCGCGTTCCGGGCTTGCTGCGCTGGACAGCACCGCCCAGGACTGGGCGATCGAATCGATGCGGCACTCCAGCGAGGCCGTCGCCCCCAGCGGGCTGCCGTCGTCGAACCAGCCGCGCAGGTACCAATCGCCATCCCAGGCCGATCGCTCGATGGCGCATTTCAGCGTTGCGGCATGGGTGCGCCATGAGGCGGCGCGATCGGCATCGCCGCGCGCCACCGCCAGCGGAATGAAGGCTGTTAGGGCGGAGAACAGGAACCAGCCCAGCCAGACGCTCTCGCCTTGCCCGCCTTCGCCAACCCGATTCATCCCGTCATTCCAATCGCCAGTCCCGATCAGCGGCAAGCCATGGCCGCCCAACTCCAGGCTGGCGTCGAGGGCAAGGGCGCAATGTTCGAACAGGGTTGCCGACAGGTCGGAGATTTCCGGCTGGAAAAAGCTGTCATGTTGGCCCGCCTCCAGCCGCTCGCCTTCCAGGAAAGGAATCTCCTCGTCGAGAATGCCGGCCTCGCCGGTGGTGGCGATGTAATGGGCGACGGCGTAGGCCAACCAAGCGCGATCATCGGAAATGCGGGTGCGAACGCCCTGGCCTGAATGGGGCAGCCACCAATGCTGGACATCGCCCTCGGCGAATTGCCGTCCGGCCGCCCGCAGCAGGTGCTCGCGGGTGGTCGCCGGGCAGGCGGCAGCCAACGCCATGCCGTCTTGAAGCTGGTCGCGGAAGCCGTAGGCGCCGCTGGCCTGGTAGAATGCCGAGCGGGCCCAAACCCGGCAAGACAGCGCCTGGTAAAGCAGCCAGCCATTCAACATGACGTCCATCGCCCGGTCCGGGGTCTTGACTTGAATCGCACCCAGGACAGACTCCCAGTGGCGGCGGACCTCGGCCAGAACACTGTCTGGGGTGGTGGCGCGGCTGCGGGCGATTAGACTTCTCGCCTCCTCGGGATTGGCCGCCTGGCCGAGCAGGAAGATTATGTCGGTGGTGCCATGGGCTGGCAGCTCGAAGCTGGTGCTGAGAACGCCGCAGGCATCGAGGCCGGCGCCCACCGAGTTCGACAGTTTGCCGTGTTCAGCCAGTGCCGCCGGAGCGCCCAGGGTGCCGTTGCGGCCAATGAATTCGCGGCGGTCGCCGGTCCATTCGATCCTCCGCCCGCCGCAATCGAAGAAGGCGATTCCCGCACCGAAGGCGGAATTCCACGGATTGCGGGCGAACATCGCCCCGGTGGTGGCATCGATCTCGGTGGTCACGAATGGCGCCGACGCCGTCCGCGATGGACCGATCACCCATTCCACATAGCCGGTCACCGATAGGCGGCGCGGCCGTCCGGTTAGATTGTGCAGCCTAAGGCGAGAAATCTTGACCGGATCGGTCATGGGGACGGTCTGGAGCAGGTCGAGGGCAATGTCGTGAGCGCTATGCTCGAACCGGCTGTAGCCATGGCCGTGATGGGCGATATAGGTTCCCACGTCGCTCCGGATAGGCTGGGCGGTGGGACTCCACAGCGCGCCGGTTTCGTCGTCCCGGACGTAGAACGCCTCGCCCGAGCGATCACAGACTGGGTCGTTCGACCAAGGCGTTAGCTGGTTTTCGCGGCTATTGGCCGACCAAGTGTAGCCACCGCCTTCGGCCGAGACCTGGAAGCCGAAGCTCGGGTTGGCGATGACGTTGATCCAGGGGGCCGGCGTCGATTGGCCGGGGCCGAACACCGTCACGTATTCCCGTCCGTTCTCGGCGAAGCCGCCCAATCCGTTGAAGAATTCCAGATCGGGGCGCGGCGTCGTCGGTACCGCCAACGGTGTCGGCGCGGTGAAGGCCCGCCTTGCGGCGAACCGGACCAGAGCCGGCCGCTCCGGTGCCCGGTCTAGTTGGTCGGACAGGCGCCCGCGCTGGCTAACCAGCACCACCCGCGCCACCGACGATAGCAGCGCGCGGGTTTGGACCGGAATCAGATCGGCCCTCAGGACGAAGACCCGTCCCGACGGCCCCTCGACGCGAATCTGTCGCCGCGACTGGCTGAGGCGGACCTGGGTTTCGAGCGCGATCTGAAGGTCCTGGACATAGGACGAGGCGCGTTCGTTCAGGATAACCACATCCACCGCCAGCCGCTTCATCCGCCAGTATTCGTGGGCCTGAAGCACTTGCCGGGCAATGTCGAGGCTCTCGGTGTCAGAGATGCGCAGCAGCACGATCGGCAAGTCGCCGGAAATTCGTTGTGCCCACAATCCCGATTGGGCGCCACCGCCATTGCGGATCGCCTCCGAAGACGGCCGCAAGGTCGGCGCGGTATAAAGGAGGTGTCCGGCCAGACGCTGAAACAAGCTGGCTTCGCCGGGAGTGATGCCCAGGTGGTGGAGCTGCACCTGCGCTTGGGTCCAGGCCAATTGGGTGACGCGGTCGAAGGCGGCGGTGTCGCGATGCTTGTCGGCCAGGTCGAGCACCGCCTCGCGGGTGGACGCCACCAGGGTCCAAAACGAAATGCGCGCGGTTTCGCCGGGGGCGACGCGGATGCGACGGCGCAGGGCGAAGATGGGATCAAGCACGGTGCCGACGGTGTTCGACAGCGGCCGCCCATCGATCATGGCGATCGGTCTCCGAACGCCTCGGCCGCGGCCGAGAAAGCGGGCGCGGTCGGTCTCGACCTCGGGCTTTCCCACCGCTTCGCCCTCGACGGCGGCCAGGTGGGCGGCCCAGATTTCGGGCTCGGTGGGCGATCGTCGCCGCCGGGTCGCCAGCACGACGCCAATGTCGGCGAGATATTCGGTCTCGACAAACAGCTTGGAGAAGGTCGGGTGGGCGAGGTCGGCGGCTTGCGGCGCCAGCGCCAGTTCGGCGTAGGAGGTCAGTTCTATGTCCCGCATTCTGGGGCCGGCATTCAGCACCGAGATACGGCGGACTTCCCCGGAATATTCCGGGGAAACCAGCACTTCCATGGTGGTGGTCAGGCTTCCGTCGTGGCGGGTGAATTCGGCGCGATCCTCGTTGAAGCGGACGTCGTAGGAATCCGGTTCGGCGCCGCTGGGCTGGAAGCCAGCGGACCAGATTTCGCCGGAGACGACATCCCTGAGGAAGACGTATGAGCCCCAATCGTCGCAGGTGGTGTCCTCGCGCCAGCGGGTGATCGATAGGTCGCGCCAGTGGCTGTAGCCCGAACCGGCGGCGGTCAGCATCACCGCGTATTGACCGCTCGACAGCAAATGGGTGGCTGGAGTGGGGCTATGGGCGGTGGTAAGCCGGCGTCCACCGAGCGCCTCGGCCGCCACCAGCTTGGTGATCGGCGCACACTCCGCCACCAGCGGGCGGGCCACCGCGACATCGCGCGGCGTGCGTTCCTGCAGCAGCAATTCGGTGGCCTGGATGATCGGCTCGGCATGGAAGCGGGTCCGCATCACCCCGTCGAGCAAAGCGTTGGCGATCGCCACGATGCTCATGCCCTGGTGATGGGCCATGAAGGCGCCGACCACCGCGAAGCTTTGGCCGTCCGGCACCCGGGCTGGAGTGTAGTCGAGGGATTCGTAGAAGCCGTATCGGCCTTGGGCGCCGATCCGGGCCAGGCGGGCAAGGTTGCTCGCCGCCGCCAGCGGATCGACCATGGTGGCCAGGGCGGTGGCGTAGGGCGCGATGACCGCGTTGTCGCCAAGGCCGCGCTTCAGTCCCAGACCTGGGACGCCGAAATTGGAATATTGGTAGGTGAATTCCAGGTCGCGGACGTTATAGGCCGATTCCGAAATTCCCCATGGCACGCCCAGCGTCTTTCCGTATTCCCTCTGGCGCCGCACGATCAACCGGCTGGTCTGTTCGATCAGGCTTCCCGCCGGGGCGCGCATCACCAAGGATGGCATCAGATATTCGAACATCGATCCCGACCACGAGATCAGCGCGGCGCCGTGAGCGACCGGCGTGACGGTGCGGCCTAGGCGGAACCAGTGGCGGGCCGGAATGTCTCCCTTGGCGATCGCGAAGAAACTGGCCAGCCTCGCCTCGGAGGCGAGCAGGTCGTAGCAACTGGAATCAAGCGCGGCTTCGGTCACCAGATAGCCGATCGACAGCAACTTACGCTCGGGATCGAGCAGAAAGCCGAATTCCATCTCCAGCGCCAGCGCCCGTGCCGTCCGTTCCAGAATGGCAAGGCGAGCGCTCGCCGGTGTGGCTAGGTCACGGCGATGGCTGGCCACAGATCGCTCCGTCGCTTCGGCCCAAAACAGCAATTCCGCGCCGGCATCGTCGCCGCGTTCGTTGGCCAGGGCACGGGCGATATCGGCCATGGTCTCGGCCTGGAAAGCCAGCCCCGCCAGTCGTTCGGTGATGGTTTCGCCTTCAAGCGCCGGTCGCTCCAGGGCTCCGGTCAGAGCGGCCAGAGCGGACTCGAGCTGGTGCCATGGCACCGTCTGAGTGCGACGCCCGTCATCCAGGCCTTTGGCTTCATTTCGGGCCAGTGCCAAGGAATCGGCAATGCCGGCCAGTCGCTGGGCGTCGCCCTGGGGCTGCTCGCGCCAGTCGCGGAAGGCGTTGGCCAGCGCGATCAGATGGCCGGCGAGATTACCGCTATCGACCGAGGACACGTAGAGCGGGTCGAGTGGGCGCAAATCGCTGGTGTCGTACCAATTGTAGTAATGCCCACGGAAGCGGGCCATTTCACCCATGGTCTGAAGGGTTGCGTCCAGCCGCTCGACGGCCTCGACGGTTCCTATCCAGCCGAAATCGCGGGCGCAGGCGGTCGATAGCAGGCACAGGCCGAGATTGGTCGGCGAGGTGCGGTGGGCCAGCGTCGGCACAGGGTCTTCCTGGAAATTGTCCGGCGGCAGCATATGGTCGAGGGGAGTGACGAAGCTTTCAAAGAATCGCCAGGTGCGCCGCGCGGCCAAACGCAAAGCGCGCGCATCGGCATCCGAGACCGGGGGCTGGCTGGCAAGGTGGGGCGACAGGCTGGCCCTGCGGGCGATCAGCGGCGACAGAATCCACAGGGTGGCGCAGCAGGTTGCCGCCAGCGGCCATGTCCCTCGTCCCGCAAGCACCGCGACCGCAATTCCCAGTATTCCAATCAGCGGGGCGCTGGCCATCCGGCGAATAAAGCCCAGAAGATCAAGGCCGGGGCCGACGGTCGATTGTGCCGCCGTCACCCATTCCAGTAGATGGCGGCGGGTGACAAACAGGCGAGTTAGCGTGCGTCCGATGGCGTCGGTGGCCAACCATGCCTGATGGGCCAGGAAGGCGATCTGGAGCGCCGACAGGGTGGTGGCCAGGAGGATGTCGCTGCCCAAGGCGCGGAGGTGGCTGTCGGCGGTAATGCCGCTCCGCCGCGGCAGAATCGCGCCGATCACCGGGATCAGGGTCGGAGCCGCGATGGTCGCCAGAATGAAAGCTGTCCAGATCAGCGTGATATCGATGGGCATGCTCCAGCCGACCAGCAGGGCGAGCACTGCCGCTGGTGCGGACAGTGATCGACGCAGGTTATCGAGCATCTTGCCCCGGCCAATTGCCGGAATGGCGCTACAGCCGAGAATCCATGGCAATAGCTGCCAGTCGCCGCGAATCCAGCGATGGTGGCGGAGAGCGGCAATGTCATAGCGGGCGGGAAATTCCTCGACCACCTCAATGTCCGACGCAAGGCCCGCACGGGCGAATATGCCCTCGAATAGGTCGTGGCTGAGGAGTGTCGAATCGGGAACCCGCCCAGCCAAGGCGGCCTCGAAGGCGTCTATGTCGTAGATCCCCTTGCCGGCGTAGGAGCCTTCGCCGAACAGGTCCTGGTAGACGTCCGATACGGCGGCGGCATAGGGGTCGATGCCGCTCATGCTGGAGAACGTGCGCTGGAACAGCGAACCCTCGCGGCCGACCGGCAGGGACGGCGTCACCCGCGGCTGAATCACCGCGTAGCCCTCGACCACCCGGCCAAGGGCGCTGTCGAATCGAGGCCGGTTGAGCGGATGGGCCATCTTGCCGATCAGTCGGCGCACGGTGTCGCGGGGCAGCCTGGTATCCGCGTCGAGGGTCACGACATAGCGGACATTGACGGGCGGAGCGGGCATCTTTCCGTCGATGGCGATGAAGGTGGTGTCGGTGGCGCCGCGCAACAATCGGTTCAGCTCATGCAGTTTGCCGCGCTTGCGTTCCCAGCCCAGCCAGCGTCGCTCGCTGTCGTTCCAGATGCGCTTGCGGTGGAGCAAGTGGAAGCGGTCGCCGCCGGGGGCGGCACCGTGGCGCAGGTTGAGCTGGGCGATTCCCGCCGCCGCCGCCGCCAGTA
>Ga0316222_1003629_pt1 | contig 14910 bp, 4 predicted proteins | sample TBH18011metaG_FD_206008 | JGI IMG/M metagenome (GOLD analysis project Ga0316222, IMG submission 206008) | Freshwater microbial communities from Trout Bog Lake, Wisconsin, USA - TBH18011 | ecosystem: Environmental > Aquatic > Freshwater > Lake > Hypolimnion/Profundal zone | place: USA: Wisconsin...
TCGGCTCAGCCGGCATCCTCAACTCCGCGTTCTCCGGCCGGCCGGCGCGCAACCAACCCGTGCGGGGCGTCATCCAAGGCACAGACTTGGTGCAATACGACTTCACGCCGGAGCAATACGCCGCGCTCATCAAGCTTACCGCCACCCTCTGCCGGATTTTCCCGCATCTGAAATGCGACTACCCCAAGGATGCATCGGGCAAATTGATTCCCGGCAAACTCCCGGACGACCGGTTGGATGCTTATCAGGGTGTCATCGGACATTTTCATATTCAGTCGAACAAAGTCGACCCTGGTCCGGCCCTGGATTGGGAGAAGCTGATCAACGGTGCCCGCGCAATCCTGGCTCCGCCGCCGACTTTACACCAGCAACGCGGCTCGGCGACATCATGAACCAAAGCGGCCGCCTGACCATTTCAGTTCAATGCCCTTTTGCCGATGGCGTCACCTTGTCCATATTGGGTGAGACATCGGCCTGGATATCACCAGCCGCCCAACGCAAGCCCCCGGTCAGCAAGGCTTCAAAAGCCGGGCTGAGCCATACTTCCCGCTGATGGCCCAAGCTGGTATAGAAGACCCGGCCCTGGCCATAACGGTGCGCCCACGTGGCCGGATAGTCCGGCGCATAATAGGAGCCGCGAACCATTGAGCCGGTGTCCTGCACCAGCAACACATGCAGGTCCGGGGAAAAATTCTTCAAGGCATACCATTCCTCCACCGGTGTAAAATCAACCGGAAACGCATCCATGCCCGGGAAATGCGTGTCCGTTACAATCTGGTGGGCCGGCTCCATGCCACGTACCCGCACCCGCAACTCGCCGCCGAGCATCTGCACATAGGGATCAACCCCTTGCGCTCCGGAATTAAATGTGGCGGCCGCGGAATGGATGCCGACAAACCCCTTCCCCTCCCTGATGGCCGCCAGCAAGGCGGCTTTGCCTGCCGGGGTCATGGGCGGATTGCCATCGCCGCCCTGTTGGGTCACATCCCCGGAGGTGAAGAAACAAAACGCATTGAACCGGGCGATCTTCTCGGGCGTGAACAGCGAGCCATCTTTGGAAAATGTGATCTGCAACCGATTCTGCTTACCTATCTCCGACACAATCGCCTCCGCCGGGCTCAATCGCCCGTCCGTCCGCCGGACCATGGCATCCTCATATTCATTGCACTTGGAAAAAAAGAGAATCCGCTTCGGGACGGCGGATGGTTCGGGCGGCAGGTCCCCTGCCCTGGCCGCCAGCCCCGCGATCAGGAAAAAAACCACGGTCAGCCAGTCGGCGGAGTGTTTGAGAGCGGATATTCCCAGCCGGGCATTCATAACGAGAGCACATAGGCACAAAGTTCATCGAGCTGTTCACCGGACAAATCCGCCACATCACCATGACGCCCCGCCGGATTACGCCCGGTCAAAACGTCCCGGATGGTGCCGGCCGAGCCATTGTGCAGATAGGGCCCGGTGCGCCAGGCCTCAATCAGCGAAGGCGTCGGAAATCTCGGTGAAACATCATAACGCGTCGCCGTGCCCACGTCATGCCGGAGCCGGTCGGTATACAGTCCGGGAACATGGCAGCGGATGCAGCCTGCCTGACGGAATACCACCTCGCCCGCCCGGGCTGCCGGGGAGAGCCGGCCCCGCACCAGATAGGGGCTGGGCACCGGCTTTAGCGACCGGATGTAGTCCTCCATATCCGCCGCCACTCCATCCGGCAGGTTGGTGAACAGCAGCGTCTTGATCGCCACGCGGACGGCGGTCGGCAGGTCCGCTCCCATTTCCATCGGGCCGCCTTTCGCCGCCGCCATCGACCCGGTCTGCCCGGCCAGCAGGCAACTCCGGGTGTTCTTCGGATGCCCTGCCCCTTCGCCGGCCAGGTCCCAGTTCAGGGCGTCCACCCGACCGTCGCCCGGATGGCAGCTGGAACAGCTTTGCCAGCTTTGGTAGCAGATCTCCGCATCATGAAAATAATACTCCCCCCGGCGGGTGGAGCTCATTTCCGGCTTCAACCCGAGCGGCAGGGAGACAGCCTGACGCGGGGTTGCGGACAGGTCGATGGCACTCAGGGTATCGGAAAAATAATCGGCGGTGTAAACCGTATGCCCGCCAATGATAACGGCCCGCGGCCCCAGGTCGCCCGGCGGCAGCGGAAGGCGCTGCCGGGCGCCGACCAGGAATGGCAGGCCGTCGTTCAGTTCCTCATCCTCGTAATGGGGGACAAACTTCAGGACGGGCGTGCTCAGATTGGTTGGCCAGGCGGCTTTGCGGTCCATATCCGGCAAGCCGGCCAGCAATGCCGGAAAATCGATCACGCTCACTTCCCGGGTGCCCGCATGCGCAACCGCCAGGATGGTGCTGTCCGCCGAAAATGCCACGCCCCACGGATTCCCCGCACCTTGCTTGGGTTCATCCAGCAGCAAGGTGCACAGCGGCTGGAGATTCGCCAGTTTGATGAGCGTCAGGGCGTTGGCATTGATCAGGCCGAGTTCGATCTTCCGGGTCGGCAGGTCGTAGTTGCAAAAGATGTGGGTCACCACGGCATACTTGCCATCCGGCGAGACGCGCAAATCCTTCAGCATCTCGCTGCCCACCGGCAGATGCAACTCGTTCACCGTCCGCCCCGCCGCCACATCAATCACACTGACCGCCGCCGCCACGCTCTTGGAGTCGGACCGCTCATCGGAGAGGTGATTGGCCACCAGCAGATATTTGCCATCCCGGGTAAGGTCCGCCGCGATGGGTTCGCGCCGCACCGGAATCCGCCCGGTCTCGCGCCCGGCGACCAAGTCGATGACGCTCACGTCATTGTTGAACTGGTTGCAAACGTAGAGGGTCCGGCCATCCGAACTTAGCACCGGTGCCCCGGCGGTGTGCCCGACCGTGACGGTGGCGATGATTTTGCCGCTCAGAACATCCACCGTGAGGACGCGACTTGCCGGCGCCGCGCAGGTGACATACAGCCGCCGTTCGTCCGGCGAGAGCACCAACCCGGAAACGGGTTGCGGGGTGGTCACCAGCCGGCGGACGCCGCCTTGCCGGAGGTCCACGCGCAAGACGCGATTGGCGGTGGCACAGCCGACGAAGATCACGGCCCCGTCCCGGGTGGCCGCCAGCGCCGCCGGAGACAGATAGGAGCCCGGCCCCGCCATGAGGGCGGAGCCGGCCAACTGCAGCACCATCACAACCGTCAGAATGGCGGACCGGAATGTCACTCCGTCATATAACACCAATCCCCTCACCGGCTCAAGGGTTGTTGGGGCGGAGCCGGTAAAACGCGGCGGGCGGCACGGGCGGCTCGATGCCCAGATTCTGGAACGTGTCGTTCACCTGGATGATGCCGCTGGGCGGTGCCACGTTCGTGCTGATGGGAACCCAGCCCAGCCCGACGCCGGGAGTAAGGTTCGTCGAACGGTCCACCTCGTACTGGGAGCCCGGTGCGCCGAAGAAGTTCACCGTGGTGTTCGTGGTGGAAACAATCAGGGTGGCCACAAGGTTGGTCGGCGCGACATAGTTGGTGTCCACCACGATGATCACCGTGCCCAGGCTGATTCCGCCCTGGCCATCGCTGACGGTGTATTCAAAGGTGTCCGTCGCATTCGTCGTCACACTGTTGGTGTAGGTGATTGACGTGGCGTTGGTGCCGAGGGTGACCCCGTTGGTGGTCGACAGATTATACCCATCCGTCCCCACGCCCACCAAAGTGATCGGATCGCCGTCCACATCCGTCACGTTTGTAAGCAAGTCACTGATCGGGATATTGAGCGGCTGGCCGGCCTCGCGCTGATAAAGCACCGTGGTGGGCACGGGCGGATGATTCAACACCGTCTGCGTGAGACTGTTGGTGGCCGGGTCGTTCAGAATGTCCCCTGAGTATTCCACGGCGACCGCGTTGTTCGTGCGGGGCAGCAAGGCGGTCGAGATCGAGGCCGTGCCGTTGACCAAGGCGACCGGCGTACCGAGCGCAACGCCATTGGTCATGAACTGCGCCGTACCAGTGGGCGTGCCGTAGCCGGCGAAGTTCGCGGTGAATGTGACCATGTCCTTGAACCCGCTCGGGTTCTCGGAGGAGCTCATCCCATCCGGCGGAACATTGGTCTCGAGGTGCCCGGCGAAGCGGCGCACAAACAGGCTGTCGCTGCTCGCGATCACCTTGAGGTCATACCAGCCGTTGTTGGTGCTGGCATCCAGGAACACCACGTTGGTGCTGCCGGCCGGCACCGTGTAAGTGGCCAGACTGTTGGTGAACCAGCCGTTGGTGACGCTGAACGTCACCGCCGCCGTCCCCGGGTTGGCCAGCGTGATTTTGACGCCGTCCGCGATCGGATTCAAATAGGAAACGGACTCGATCTTGCCGGCATCCGCCGTCATGTTCCCGGCGAACCGGCGCAGGAAGCCGTTCGCGCTGTAGCAGCTGTAGTCATAGTTGCCGCCCGTACCGGAAGTGCTGAACGACGAGCTGGCCGCATTGCTCGAATTCACGTCATACGGCAGCGGAGCGATCGCCGAATACGCGTTCGCATAGATGGCGAAGTGCATTGAGGCCGAGCCGGAGTTGGTCAGGTTGATGCTGAACGTATTCGCGCCGGCATTCAGCATCGGGGTGGCGTTCGGCTGGTACGGCAGCGGCCGTTCCAGCAGCGTGCCCGACTCCTGCGTGGGAACCGTCTGCGTGCCGGGCGGCGAGGCCGTGCTGCCGCTCGCACAATCATTCTCCGTGGCCAGCGTCAGCGCGCCCGGATAATTCGTATTGAGCTGGGTGAAATTGAACGCGCTTGTGAGGTCGCCGCACACCTGCCGGCGCCAGGCGCTGATGTTCGGATCCTTCACGCCGGTCCACTTCTCGAGAAAGCGGATCACGGAGGTGTGGTCGAACACCTGCGAGCAAACATAGCCGCCGGTGCTCCACGGCGAGATGATGATGCACGGCACCCGGATGCCCAGTCCATAGGGCAGCCCGCCGTTGAATTCGTTGGTGGTGCCGGCGGGCGGATTGATCGGCACGGCATGATCGTAGAACCCGTCGTTCTCATCGTAATTCAGGATGAACACGGTTGAATTATAAACGCTCGGATTGGAGGCCAGCGCATCCAGCAAACCTTTGGTGAGGATTTCACCGTCCTCCGGCGACCAGGAAGGATGTTCCGAGCCGACGTCCGGCCCGATGATCCACGAAACGCTCGGCAGGGTGTTGCTGATGACGGCGTTTTTGAATTCGGAGACCAGGTTGGTCAAGTCCGCCGGGAAGCCGGAGCCGCTTTGAATGCTGGGGGCGAACACCTCGCCATTGTTGTAGAGCGGGGTTCCCGTCGCCGCGTTCTTGTAGGCGGCGAACCAATTCAGCGCGTTGTCGTCATAATTGTCGCTCGCCTGGTAGATTTTCCAGCTCACCCCGGCCTTCTGCAGCATTTCCGGATACGTCACCCAGTTGGTGCCCCAGCCGGCGGACGGCTCGGTGTTGTCGATCAGCGGACCGCCGCCCAGATCATCCGGATCATTCCAGCCGGTCATGAAAAACACCCGATTGGGGTCCGTGGAGGTCAGGATGGAGCAATGATATTCATCGCAGATGGTGAAGTTGTCCGCCAGCGCGTAATAGTACGGGATGTCACTGCGGTTGTAGAAAGCCATCGTTTCGGTCCCCTTCGCCGACACCCAGCCGTTGTTCCAACCTGAGTTGATGGCATTATGCGTGGCCCCCCAGCTGTGGTCCAAATCGCTCAGACACTGGATGGTGGAATGAAACGGCAGCTCATAACCGGAACCGCTGGGCTGATACAGGACACTGTTCCCGTTGGTCAGCGTCAGCGTCACGTGGTCGCCGTAACCATGCACCCCGTGCAGGCTGCCGAAGTAATGGTCGAAGGAGCGGTTCTCCTGCATGAAGATCACGACGTGCCGGACGTCGGCGATGGTACCGGTCGGCTTGACCGGCGCGATGACCAATTGCAGCTGGTTCGTGGTCACGTTCAGGCTCGCGGTGTAACCGCTGTTCAGGATGCCCGGCACGGCGGCCAGGGAGAACAGGTTCGTCGCATTGAGGGACGCATAATTGAACAGCACGTAGGTGGCCGAGTTGCTTGTGGTGATCGTGCCGCCGGCGTTCACTGTGACCGCGCCGCTGACCGTCAGGGCACCCGCCGTGAGGGGCGCATTGGCCGTCAGGTCCAGCGCCGAACCGGATGCCAGGGTGACGTGACCGTTGATTTTGCCCGTGCCGCCCAGCGCCGTGCCCGATTGCGCGGTGAGGCCGCCGCCGGCGAACGAGCCGTTGACATTCAAGACCCCGCCGCTGATCACGGTCGGACCGCTGAAGGTGTTGCTGCCGGTCAGCGTCCATGTACCCGTTCCCGCGACCGTCAATCCCATGGAGCCGGTGGTGTTCTTGATGACCCCGCCGAACGTCGGATTTCCCGCCGTCGCAACCGTCAGCACCGGGGAACCGCCCGCGCTGACGTCATCCACCACGCCGGTACCGGACAGGTTGTTGAGCACAGGGCTGAAGCCGGCCAGGTCCAAGGTGCCGTTCACGGTCACATTGCCCGCGCCGGTGCCGCCAGGAATTGCCGCCACCGCACCCAGTGCCAGCGTGCCGGACGAAACGGTCGTTGCCCCGGTATAGGTGTTGGTCGTGCCCAAGGTCACCTTGCCGGTGCCCGACTTGAGCAGGCTTGCCGTGCCGGCGATGCCGTCAACACCGGTGACGGCGTAGGTTTTGGCGGAGTTGGTGAATTCCACCTGGCCCGTGAACACGTTGGCCGGACTGATGATGACCGAGGTGTTGGTGGCGGTGTCATCGAAAATCACATTCTCGCCGTCCACATAATCCTCGGGCGTCACGCCATCCGCATTCAGCACCCAGTTCTTGGGGGAAGCCAACACATTGGTGTTCCATTGTGAGCTGACGACGCCGGTCCAGCGGGGCGTTGTGACCTGCGTCGCCACAAAGTCGATGTAAGCGTGGGCCGTATCATTGGAAAGATGTCCCAGAACACCGGGCGGCAAAGCGCCCAGTTGGAAGGCGGCGAACCCGGTGCCGCCCAACGTGCCGGCATAACTGATCAGGGGCACGGCCCCGAGCGAGGTGATGCCGCTGCTGATATTGACGGTCACGGAATTGGCGCCGCCATTCAGCACCAATCCGTTGTTGTTGGTGACAGCCAGCAGGACGGAGGGAGTCAGGTCCAGCGTCGCCGCATTGCCGGCGGCATTGCCCAAGGTCAGGCTCCTCAGCGTCAGATTGCCGCCGCCGGTCTGGATTGTCCCGCCATTCTGCACCGTCACGGCGCTGTTGATCAGACCGGCGCCACCCAGGAAGGCATTCGTTGCCACCGTCACGGCGCCGCCGCCGGTGGATGTGCCGTTGACCACCAGGCCGCCCGCGCTGATGACCGTCGTGCCGCTGTAGGTGTTCGAACCGGTCAGGGTCAGAGTCGCCGCGCCGCTCTTGATCAGGCTGAGGGTCGGGGACAGCGGACCGGTGTTCGGGGCCGCATATTCGGTGTACCAATCCACAATATTGCCGGCAAAAGTGGTGGCATCATTCTCAATGACAGTCAGTGTGGCCGGACCGGCGTTGCTGGAAGTGACGTTGTTGCCATCGGCGATTACCGTGCTGCCATAGCCGCCGGACTGGAGGTCGGAGACGACGGCGTTGTAACCGTAGAGGAAGAAGCGGGAATTCACGCTGGCCGCAGGATCCAGAATCAGGCCGTTGGTCTGGGTCAAGGCGTTGGCATTGCCCAGATATACTGAACCGCGCCGGACTTCCAGCGTGCCGGTCCAGGAATTGGAGGCATTCAGGGCGAACTGCTCTTCCATGGTATTGACCCCCTGCCAACTGTTCTGGCCGAGCAGAATCAACTGGGCCGTGCCGTAAAGCGGACCGGCGAATTGGCAGTCGCACCCGGTCAGGCCGAAGGTGGAGACGTCGTCCCGGCTGCTGTAGGCCCAGAAAAGGCGCTCGGTGGAACCGAGATCAAGCCCGGAAGCGATCCGGATGCCGTAATTGGCGGTGGAAACCCCATTGTTGTTCGCACCGATGATGACGTCCGCGTAGCTTTCAATCCGGTTCAAAGTGGAGATGAGCCGGGTGATACCCGCGCCGTTGATGTCCACGGCCACGCTGCTGGAATTGGCGTTCAGGAAAATTTCAAAACCCGTCTCCGCCACGGCATTCGAAGCCACGGTCAGCGTGCTGCCGGCGCCGGCGTCAAACGTGACATCGTGGGGGAACACCAAGGTGCCGGCGTTCGCCAAGGTCGGACCGGCATAGGTCAGATTGCCGGCCAAGGTCACCGTGCCGGGGCCGTTGTTCTGGAGACTGCCGGTACCGGCGATGTTATTCTGGTTCGTATAATTGTCCGAGCGGTCGAAGGCCAGCGCAGCCATATCGAGGACGGAGCCGCCGCCGGGCTGGCCGGAAGCGCCGCCCGCCCCAAATTGTAACCTGCCGCTGCTGACGGTCGTCACCCCGCTGTAAGTGTTGGAACCGGACAGGATCAGCGTACCCGTGCCATTATAATTCAATTCCAATGAACCGCTGGTGTTTTGAATCACCCCCGAGAAATTGTTGGTGGCAGAACCGGCCACCGTTACCACGGGCGAACCGCCCGCGCTGAGGTCATCCACCGTGCCGCTGCCGGCGAGATTGTTGAGCGTGGGGCTCTGGCCGCCCACATCCAGCGTGCCATTCACCGTCACATTGCCCGCGCCGGGGCCGCCAGGAACCGCTCCCGCCGTGCCGATGGAAAGGGTGCCGCCGGAGATTACCGTGGGTCCGGAATAGCTGTTCGAGCTGACCAGCGTGAGCGAGCCGGCCCCCGCCTTGGTCAGGCCGGTGTACCCGGCGATGGCACCGTTGCCGCCGATGGTGTAATTATTCGCATTGTTGGTGACCAGCAGCCCGTCAGGCGAGACGACCGCATCCAGATTGACGGTGTAATTGGAGGCCGTGTCGTCAAACACTGCGGTGTCTTCATTGACGAAGGCCGCCGGCAAATTCGAGCCGGTGACCGTCCAAACATTGCTCCCGAGCAGATCCCAGCCGTTGGTGGGCGCGCCGACCCAGGTGACGGAAGGAATGGTCACGCTGGAAACCACGAGTTGCACGGCGGAGGCGGAAAGGTTGTTCGTAAGGTAGGCGACCGCCGCGTCCGGCATGGCCCCGAGCACAAACGAACCGCTGCCTTTGAGCGAACCGGAATAGGTGATCAGATTATATACAATCGGGCTGGCCCCCGGCATCACCCCGGTGACGTTGACCGTGACCGTGCCGTTGTTGGTCAGTCCGTTGGCATTGGAAACATTGATGCTGTTCAGGCCGGAAGGAACGGCTTCGATGTTCAAGGCAAGGTTGTCCGCTCCCGTCACGCCCAAAGCGAGGCTGTTCACCGACAAGGTGCCGAGGCCCGTGCCGCCACCGGCTTCAATCGCGGCCCCGTTGGAGACGGTGACCGCCGACGAGATGATGCCATTGCCGGCCAAGGTGCCGCCGGTGGCCACGGAAACGGCGCCGCCGCCGGTCGCATTGGTGTCCAGGTAGAGATACCCGGCATTCACGGTCAAGGGACCGCTGAAGGCAACGGGGCCGTTCAAGGTGAGCGCCGCCGGACCGGTCTTCACCAGGCTCAGGGTGGTGACCGCCCCCGTGCTGGAACCGGCATACTCGACATTCGTGTCGGTGATGATGCCCGAGTAGGTTCCCGGAGTGTTCATGGCGATCGTCAGCGTCGCCGGCCCGACGGCACTGGGGTTCCGGTTACCGTTGGCGATCAACGCCGTGCCGGCGCCGGTGGAAGACAGGTTGGCGACGGTGGTGTTGTGACCGTAGAGGAAGAGTTTCCCGTTGTTGCCGGAGGCCACGTTGAAAGTCAAAACGTCGCCGGCAGGAAAAGCGTTGTTGGTCCCCAAATAAACCGAGCCGCGTTGGATCTGCACCGGACCGGCAAAGGTATTGGTCGCGTTCAAGCAGAAGGGCGTTTCCATCGGTGTGCCGCTGGAACCGCTGCTGCTGCTCTGGGCAATGAAGGTCAGCCCGCCCGAACCGCTGATGGGTCCGTCAAACTGGCAGTCCGCCTCCTGCAAATTATAGGCGTCCACGCTGGTGTGATCGGTGCGTCCCCAAATATAGCGCTGCGCGCCACCCAAATTGATCGGCGCGGAAATCCGGTCACCCCAGTTGGCCGTGCCGTTGACCGTGGTGTCATTCGCCGCGAACGAAATGTCCGGGGAATTCGCGCTGTTGGTGGTCCCGGCCAGCAGCAAAGTGCCCGCCCCGCTCACCCCGATGTAAGGATTGAGGGTGGAGCTTTCATACAAGGTCAAGGTGCCGTAGGACTGCACCGTGGCTCCGGCGGCGATGGAGATGTAGTTGGTGTAAGTGGCCCCCAAACCGCCGCCGCTCGTGGTATCGCCGGCGAGCAGGATGGAGCCGATGCCCAGCGTGCCCGCGCCGGCCACCAGACCGCCATTGTACCCGAAGTTGCCGGTCAGGTTCAGCGTGCCGGTTCCGTATTTGGTCAGCGCACCGGTGCCACTGATGTTACCAGTCAAGGTCACGATATTGGTACCGGAAGAAAGCGAGGTCGCGGACTGGATGACCAGCGCATTGGGGAACGTCATGTTCGCGTTGAAGCAGAGGTCGCCCGCCGTGCCGTTGCCACCATCCCCGAAGATTGTTCCGGCACCCAATGCGGAAGCGTTGTCCACGAGCACCGAGCCGCGATAGGTCTGAAAGTTGCCGGTGAAGGCGGAGTTGGTTCCGGAAAATTCGAAGGTCGTGGTGGTGTCGCCGGGCGTACCGGTGGTGGTTTGCAGGGTCAGGCCGGTTCCGCCGCCGCTAAGCATGCCCGCCAAGGTCAACTGGCCGCCGGCGGTCTTGCTCACTGCATAGGTGCCGCTGTTGTTCGGCAGGACGATATTGTTGCTGAAGATGACGGCCGTGTTGGTGGCCACATTCAGGAAGGCGGCCGTGCCGCCCGCCAGGTTTTCGGTGACCGTCACGGGCCCGCCGCCCGCACCGCCGCCGGTCTGGATGGTCAGCGCCCCGCCGGCAATGGTCGTGCCGCCGGAATAAGCGTTATTGCCTGGAAGCGTCAGACCACCGGTGCCGGACAGGTTCAACGCCAAGGAACCGCTGGAATTCTGGATAACCCCGGTGAAAACCGTGTTCACCGTGTTGCTGACCCAGAGCACCGGGCTGCCGCCGGCACTGATGTTATCCACCACGCCTGATCCGGTCAGATTGCTCACCTTCGGGCTATAGCCCCCCAAGTCCAAGGTGCCGTTATCCTGGACACTACCGGTGACCGACCACCCCGGCAGCGCGCCGGCCGCACCAAGAACCAGCGTACCGGCCCCCACCGTCGTGTTGCCGGTGTAAGCATTGGCTGTGGCCAGCGTCAGGGTGGCGGTGCCCTGTTTGGTCAGGCTGGCGGGCAAGGTCGCCGAGTTGGAGATACTGCCCGCACCGGTGATGATGTAGTTATTCAGGCTGTTGGTGACCAATATGCTGGCCGGACTTACGAGCGCCGCCAGATTCACGGTGAAGTTGCTCGCCGTATCGCTGAACACGACGGCTTCGCCGTTGGTGAAGGGAACCGGCGTAGCCGTACCGGTCTGCACCCACACATTGCTGCCGGAGAGATCCCAGTTGTTGGTCGGGACGCCAGCCCAGGTGACGGACGCCACATTGAGCGGCGGTATCACCAATTGAATGGCGGAAGCGGAAGCGTTGTTGGTGATGTAGCCGCCCAAGCCCGGGACGCTGCCGGTCACAAAAGTGCCGGCCCCCTTCATGGTGCCGGAATAGGTGAGCAGATTGTAGCTGGCGGGTACCGTGGCAGGTACGGTGCCGGCCACATTGAAGGTCACGATACCGTTATTGGTGAATGTGCCGGAGCCGGTGACATTGAACAGGGCGGTGATCCCGGAGGCCGAACTGGCGCTGCAGTTCAGCGTGATGGCATCCGTGCCGGCGACGCCCAAGGCCAAGCTGCCGGCCGTCAGCGTGCCGGAGCCGCCGCTGCCGGCCGTCATGGTGGCACCATTCGATGCGGTGACAAAGCCGGTGATGGTCCCGGCACCCGCCAGCGTGCCGCCATTAGCCACATTCAACGCCCCGCCGGCGACCGTGCCGTTCACAAGGAACGTACCGCCGTTGACTACCGTTTTGCCTGCGGCGACACTGCCGATACTGCCAGTCAGTGTGAACGTGCCGGAACCGGTCTTCACCAGCGACCCGCCGGAGTTCGTGATGACGCCGGCGTAGGCGGCGGGCGAGGTGTTGTCATAGCCGAGCGTCAGCACGCCGGCCGAGCCAAGAATGACTTTGCCAGAACCGGTCAGCGAGCCCAGGCCGGTGGTGATGCCGGTGGTCTTGCCCCAGGCCGTGAGGTCGAGAATGGTATTGGCGCTCTGAATAAAGGCGGAGCCATTCGGGAGGGCGTTGTTGGCGTTCAAGGCCAAGGTGGAAGTGCCGTTACCCGTACCGCCGGCGAGGACGGTGGGGCCGTTGTAAGTATTGGCCGCCCCGAGGGTGACGGACCCGTTATAAGCCGTGCCGTTTGAATAATTGGTCAGGACAAGGCCGGCGGTGCCGGAGGAGTTCGTGATGCTTCCATTCAGATGCAAGTCACCCAAATCGGTGCTCTCGGCATTGTTGCCATATCCCACGGTGAAGGTGCAGGTCGTACCATTGAGATCAAGCGGGGCGGAAAAGGCCAGCGGATAGTCCTGTGCACTCGTGTGCGCGTCCACCAGCGTCAGGCTGCCGCCCAACTGGAGCATCCCGGTACCGGTGATGACCGTCCGGGTGGCGTTGCCGGCATAGAGAGTGATCGCGCCGATGTTCTGGGGGTAGCTGCCCAAACTGAAGACGGAAGCGCCGTAGCGATTATCAATGATCAGGGGATTTCCCGGCGGGAGGGCGTTGGTTTTGCCCAAAGCCAGAGTGCCGCCGGCCCCGGTGGAACTGCCGATGGAGGTGGTGCCGCCGTAGGTGTTGGTCCCCGCGAAGGTCAGTGTGCCCGGCCCGTACTTGGTGAGACCGTAGCCGCTGCCGCCATCGGTGATGCCGCCAAGCAAGGTGACGCTGTTTCCGCCGGAAGAGATGGTTTCACTTTCCTGGAGCACCAGCGGATTGGTGAACGTCATGTTGCCGCCAAAGGTCAGGTCGCCATTGGTGGACAGATTGGCGTCCAGGTAAATTGTGCCGGTGCCCAAGGCCAGTGAATTGCTGGCCACGACCACGCCGCGCCAAGTCTGGATGCCGCCAACATAGGCGGCATTCGTGGCAGTGAAGTAAAAAATGGTGGAAGTATCCCCGGACGTCTGGGTGGTGGTCTCCAGGAGCGAGCCGGCCCCGCCGGTGATCTGGCCGGCGATGGTCAGCTGGCCCGGCGAATATTTTTCCAGAACATAGGTGGTGCCGCCGGAGGCGGGCACGGGGATGTTCGTGGAGATGGTGACCGCCGTGGTGGCGGTCACCGTCGTCAGGGCGGTCTGGGCAGGCGCAGAACCAGGCAGGAAAACCGCCGGGACAAGGGCCAAGCCAGGGACCAAGAGCCGGCCCAAAAGGCTCCGCTTGATGAACAATGATTTCATTTATTTTGGTAAAAAAATTAAATACGGGGACTCCGGTCGACTCCGTTCTTCCGTTATATCAGAACTTCAAAAAAACAAAAACGACATGGCGGAAACAATCCGCTGCTTGAGTGACGATTGCGAAACGGATTTGTTTCAAAACCCGGCAGCGAACGTTCATGGCTGAAACATATCGATTGAATTAGCATAACTTTCACTTCCACTATGCCCTGAAGATGGCAGGAAATATACCCCCTGAATGTGGGAGTAAACGCCGCACGCAAAAACCGGGAAATCCCGGGCCGATCCTCCGCAGGATGAAGAAAAACCGCCGGTATCCGCCAAAACAGAACGGATTCTTCGTTTACGCTGAGGTTCCGGCCGGGTTAGACTGCGCGAAATGAATTTGACCAAAAACAAATGGTATCGGGTGATCGGGAGCCTGATGCTGGTGGCCGGAGTCGTTCTCGTCGTGAAGGCCCTGGGTGCCCAGGGTCATGGCGCCGCCGCCTCGGTGTGGCTGAAGCTGGGACCGGTCGGCCTCATGTGCGTCATCGGCGGAATCGGCCTGCTTTTTCTCCCGACCAATATCAAGTTGAAGTGAATCCGGATATCGCTTCCGGATTCACCTTACGATGGCCGTGCGCTTCCACCGGCCATGCCGCGTCATGGGTTGACACGGTAAAACCGGCTGGAACTGCCGCCCGGATTCGGATCAGTCAATTGAAACAGCCCCGTTGCCCCGGCCGTGATATTGGTCCACCCAGTCTCCCATGGCCCGGTCACTGCCATCGCCCGGTCAATCCGATACGTATGGGAAGCAACCCCTTGAAAGCCCGCCTGAAATTGGCCGCCGGTCAAGAGGACCGGCGAGCCGACAATGGTTGGATAGCCGAAATGAGACGCCGGAGGTAAAACCACCCGGTTCTGCGGACCGGTGCCGCCCACTTGAACGATCTGAAAACCGGCCGGCCCAACCGTGGAAACCCCATCCAACCGGTTGCCGACCCAGGTGAAAGCGGGACTGCCAAGATTGGTGAACAGGATGTAATTGGCATAGTTGGTGGCCCCGGAGGCGGCCGCCGCCACAAAAGTACCGGCGGAGATCAATCCGCCGGCGCCGTTGGAAAAGGTCACCGAGCAAGTCGCATAGTTGTTTGAACCCAAAATGCCAAAGTTGTTCGTCAGTATCCCATAGGCCGGTCCGCCATTCGCTGTCCCGGCAACGTAGACATACACATTATAGCTGGAATAAGGGACATTGCTCACGGCGATCACCGTGCCGGCCGGTCCAATGAAGCCGCCCAGCAACTTGGCATTCCCGCCGGTCGCGCCATT
>Ga0316222_1003631_pt1 | contig 14894 bp, 10 predicted proteins | sample TBH18011metaG_FD_206008 | JGI IMG/M metagenome (GOLD analysis project Ga0316222, IMG submission 206008) | Freshwater microbial communities from Trout Bog Lake, Wisconsin, USA - TBH18011 | ecosystem: Environmental > Aquatic > Freshwater > Lake > Hypolimnion/Profundal zone | place: USA: Wisconsin...
CTCGACGGCCCGAGCGGCGCGGAAAAAGATTTCACCGACCTGCACGCGTGGACGGAAGTGTATCTGCCCGGCGCAGGCTGGATTGGCCTTGACCCGACCTCCGGTTTGCTCGCGGGCGAAGGCCACATTCCACTGGCCTGCACGCCCGATCCGTCGAGCGCCGCGCCGATTTCCGGCGGCGTGGATGAATGCGAAACCGAGTTCGAGTTCGACATGACCGTGACGCGCGTCCACGAATCACCGCGCGTCACCAAGCCTTACACCGAGGAGCAATGGGCGGACATCGAGAAGCTCGGTCACGCGATTGACGTGGATCTGAAAAAAGGCGACGTTCGCCTCACGATGGGCGGCGAGCCGACGTTCGTTTCCGTGGACGATCCCGACGGGCCGGAATGGAATTTCACCGCCGTCTCCAAGAAAAAAAGAATTCTCTCTGGCGAACTCATCAAACGTCTGCGAAATAAATTTGCGCCCGGCGCGCTGCTGCATTACGGCCAGGGCAAATGGTATCCGGGCGAACCGCTGCCGCGCTACGCGCTCGCCGCATATTGGCGCAAGGACGGCGTGCCGGTGTGGAAAGACGATTCGCTCATCGCCGACGAATCAAAAAATTACGGCCACGGTCCGAAAGAGGCGAAAGCATTGGCCGAGCGGCTCGCGAAGACGATTGGCGTGAAGCCGGAACATTTGATTCCCGCCTACGAGGACGCATTTTATTATTCGTGGAAGGAGCGCCGTTTTCCGTCGAACATCACGCCGGAAAAATCCAATCTCAAGGACAAGCAGGAACGCGAACGCATCGCGCGAATTTTCCAGCAGGGGCTCGGCTCGGTCGTCGGCTACACACTGCCGATCAAGCGCACTTGGATTGGCCAGCAGCAGGGCTGGATTTCCGGCTCGTGGTTTTTGCGCGATGACGACACGCTGTGGTTGATTCCCGGCGACTCGGCGATGGGCCTGCGCCTGCCGCTGGATTCCGTGCCGTGGGTGGCCGAAAAAGATTTTCCGTGGCTGCGGTCGCAAGATCCGTCGGAGCCGGATTTGCCGGAGCTGCCGAAGGAATTTCCGTATCGGCGGCAAATTGTTGGCCGGCGCGATGCGCCGTTACCGCCCGGTTACGGCCCCGGCCAGCGGGCGCAAAAACTCGGCAAGTTGGAGGAGAAACCGGAACTGAAACCCGACGAAGATCCGAATCGCCGTCCCGCGCCGGGCGAATCCGCGCCGTGGATCATCCGCACCGCGCTGTGCGTCGAGCCGCGCGATGGACGGCTGCACGTTTTCATGCCGCCGGTTGAGAAGACGGAAGATTATTTGGATCTGATCGCGGGCATTGAAACCACCGCGCACGAAACCGGTTTGCCCGTCGTCATCGAAGGCGAAACGCCGCCGCGCGATCCGCGCCTGAACAAGCTCGCCGTCACGCCCGATCCCGGTGTCATCGAGGTCAACATGCACCCAAGCAAAACTTGGGAAGAACTCGTGGAACGCACGACGGTGCTTTACGAGGAGGCTCGGCAGACGCGGCTCGGCACGGAAAAATTCATGGTGGACGGTCGCCACACCGGCACCGGCGGCGGAAATCACATCATCATCGGCGGCGAAACGCCGACGGACTCGCCGGTGCTGCGCCGACCTGACTTACTGCGCTCGCTGCTGACGTATTGGCAGAACCATCCGTCGTTGAGCTGGCTGTTCAGCGGCCTGTTCATCGGCCCGACCTCGCAGGCGCCGCGCATTGACGAGGCACGCAACGACGCGCTTTACGAACTCGACGTCGCGTTCAAGGAAATGGATAAGCAGATCAGTCAATTTGGCCAGACGCCGCCGTGGCTGGTGGACCGGCTGTTCCGCAATCTGCTTATTGATTCCAGTGGCAACACGCATCGGGCAGAGTTTTCCATTGATAAACTTTACGCGCCCGAAAGCAGCACTGGCAGGCTCGGCCTCGTCGAGATGCGCGCGTTTGAAATGCCGCCGCACGCGCAGATGAGTCTCGCGCAACATTTGCTGCTGCGCGGTCTCGTCTCAAAATTTTGGAAGGAGCCTTACAAGAACGAACTCGTGCGCTGGGGCACGGACATCCACGACCGCTGGATGCTGCCGCATTTTTGCGAAACCGATTTCAAGGATGTCGTCAACGATTTGCGCGAAGCTGGCTATCCATTCCAGGCGGAATGGTTCGCGCCGCATTTTGAATTTCGTTTCCCGCGCATCGGCGATTTGGAGCAGCGCGATTTGCAAATCGAACTCCGCACCGCGCTCGAACCGTGGCACGTCCTCGGCGAAGAGCCCGGCGGCGGCGGCACGGTGCGTTACGTTGACAGTTCCGTCGAGCGTTTGCAGATCAAGGCGCGCGGACTAGCGGGCGACCGCTTCGCCATCACCTGCAACGGCCATCGCGTGCCGCTGCATCCAACCGGCACGAATGGCGAAGGCGTCGCCGGCGTGCGTTATCGCGCGTGGCAGCCGCCAGTGTGTTTGCAGCCCACGATCAAGTCGCACGCGCCGCTGCGCTTCGATCTTTACGACACCTGGAACCAGCGTTCACTCGGCGGCTGCACTTACAATGTGGCGCATCCGGGCGGACGCAGCTACGACACATTCCCGGTGAATAGTTATGAAGCCGAATCGCGCCGACTGGCACGGTTTTTCCGGCACGGTCATCAGCAAGGGAAATTCACGCCGCCGGTGGAAAGTTTGAACGGCGACTTTCCGTTCACGCTGGATTTGCGTAATGTCTGACGCGCCCGACAATAAGGGCAGACGGAATCAGCCGCCGATGACGCAATCGCAATCCCAATCCGCGACGGGCGACGCCGGCTTCGCAAGCAGGGCGAAGCCGGAAGGCTTGCTGTCCCGTTACCAACGCGCGGCGGGCGCGTTTGACGAACTGCTCGACGGTGGCGGCAAAATATTTCCACATTACGCAAAGCTGATGGGCGAGCTGGAGGCGTTTGGCGCGGCGGAACTGTCGCGGCGCACGGACGCGTGCCAGCGGTTTGTCCGCGAGCATGGCATCACCTATAACGTCTATGGCGATCCGCGCGGGATGGAACGCCCGTGGCAGCTCGACCCGGTTCCATTCGTCATTGCACCGGAAGAATGGCGGAAGCTGGAAACTGGCCTGATCCAGCGCGCGACGCTGCTGAATAAAATTCTCGCGGACTGCTACGGCGCACAGGATTTGATCCGCTCGCGGTGGCTTTCGCCGGCGCTAGTTTTTGGCCAGCCGGATTTTTTGCGGCCGTGCCACGGCATCCGCGTGCCGGGCGACACCTTCCTGCATTTTTACGCCGCCGATCTTTCGCGCTCGCCGGATGGCCGTTGGTGGGTCGTCTCCGACCGCACACAGATTCCCACCGGCGCTGGTTACGCGCTGGCGAACCGCCTCGTCACGTCGCGCATTCTGCCAGAGCCGTTCCGCGACAATCACGTTCACCGCCTCGCTGGATTTTTTCTCGCCGCGCAGAATGCGCTCGGGCAGCTCGCGCCGCGCCAAGCCGAGCGCGCCCGCGTCGTCATGCTCACACCCGGCCCGCACAACGAGACGTATTTCGAGCAGGCGTATCTGGCGCGCTACCTCGGCTACATGCTGGTCGAAGGGCAAGATTTGACCGTGCGCGACAACCACGTTTTCCTGAAAACCTTGAGCGGCCTCGAACGCGTGGACGTGATCCTGCGCCGCGTGGATGACGATTTTTGCGATCCGCTCGAACTGCGCAACGACTCCATCCTCGGCGTGCCGGGACTCGTCGAGGCGGTGCGCGCGGGCAATGTCGTCATGGCGAACGCGCTCGGCAGCGGGCTGGTGCAAAGCCCGGCGTTCATGTCGTTCTTGCCCGGTCTGTGCCGGCATCTGCTCGGCGAGGAATTAAAATTGCCTTCCGTCGCGACGTGGTGGTGCGGACAGAAGGCCGCGCGCGAGCACGTCCTCAAAAATCTCGACCGGCTCGTCGTCAAGCCCGCGTTCCGCACGCATTTGAATATCGCCGAGGCCGAGCGCGAGGAACTGCGGCGGCGCATTGAGTTTGACCCCGACTTGTTCGTCGCGCAGGAGAGGGTGGAGCATTCCACCGCGCCGGTCTGGCAGAAAGATTCGCTCGCGCCGCAGCCGGTCAGCCTCCGCGCTTTTCTGGTGGCGGATGGCAAGGGCGGCTATTGCGTGATGCCCGGCGGCCTCGCGCGCGTTTCGCCGGACAGCGGCGGAAAATTTATTTCCATGCAGACCGGCGGCAGCAGCAAGGACACCTGGATTCCTTCCGCCACGCCGGTGGCCGAATTAACCCTGCTTCACGGCACCGGCCAAAACGTCGAGCTGCGCCGCACGGGTAACAACCTGCCGTCGCGCCTCGCGGACAATTTTTTCTGGCTCGGCCGCTATTCCGAGCGCGCGGACGCCACGTCGCGGCTGTTGCGGAGCGCGCTGCTGCGGTTCAATCCCGAACGCACCGGCGGCGCGCTGCCGTTGCTGACGCCTCTCCTGCAGACGCTGGAAACGCAGGGGCAGATGCCGGGCATCGCCACGAAGCCGGAATTGTGGTCAAACGCCGAAGTATTCGAAGCAGAGCTGCTGGCGGCTATTTTTGACCCGGAAAGGCACGGCAGCTTGCGCCAGACGGCCGAACAACTGCAGCGGCTCGCGATGCTCGTGCGCGACCGCACCTCGAACGACATGTGGCGTGTGCTGAGCCAGATTGATGACCGGCTGGCGACGCCGCCGCCGAAGCAGGTGATGCTCGCGGGCGATGCGGTCGGCATCCTGAACCAGACGCTGATGGGGCTGGCGGCGTTCCACGGCCTCGCGCGCGAAAACATGACGCGGGCGCAGGCGTGGCGTTTCCTCGACATGGGCTTGCGGATTGAACGCGCGCTGTATCTTTGCACGCTGCTGGACGCGACGCTGCATTCGCCGGATGCGGAAAATCCCAGCCTGCTCGAAGCCGTGCTTGAAGTGGTGGACAGTTCCATCACGTTCCGCTCGCGCTACAATCTTTTGCCGACCGTGCCGGCGGTGTTCGACCTGGTTCTGCTCGACGACAAAAATCCTCGTTCGGTGCTGTTCCAAATCAAGCAGCTCGTAAAACATTTCGACAAGCTGCCGAAGGAGCGCGGTGAGACGGCCAGTCCCGGCAAGACGATTTTGTCCAACTGCCTGGCGCGATTGGAACGTTCCGATGCGCGCGAGCTAGCCAGCTCGTCGGCGAACTGGCGGGAATCCGCGCTGGCCGCGACCATCCGCGAAACTTTACGCGCGCTGCCGCAGTTGTCCGACGCCATTGCGGCGAGTTATTTCGCACACTCGGCCATTTCGCGCACGGGACGGGGGGGCGTCGAATGAATTACCACATCACGCACCGCACGCTTTACGATTACGCCGCGCCGGTGTCCGTGTCGCATCACGTTGCCCGCCTGGAACCATTGAACACTGCCACGCAGACGCGCGAAAGTTTCACGCTCCAGATTTTTCCCGAGCCGGCGTTGCGCAAGGCGCGCACGGATTATTTCGGCAACCAGCTCTGCTTCTTCGCCATCCAGGAAATCCATTCCAAACTGGAGATCATCACCAGCAGCCGCGTCGCGGTGGCACCGCGAAACCCCGCGCCGAACGAGTCTGCCGCGCCGTGGGAATCCGTCGCCGAAATGTTCCGCGACCCGGTTTCGCCCGAGGTCATCGAGCCGTATCAGTTCGTCTTTGATTCGCCGCACATCCGCGCGTCACAGGAACTGGCCGACTACGCGCGCGAAAGTTTTGGCAAGGGCACGCCGCTGCTGGCAGGCGCGCGCGACCTGACGCGCCGCATCTTCGAGGATTTCAAGTTTGACCCGCGCGCCACCAATGTCGCCACACCCTTGGAGGAAGTCTGGGAGAAGCGTCGCGGCGTCTGCCAGGATTTCGCGCATCTCGGCATCGCGTGTTTGCGTTCGCTCGGGCTGCCGGCGCGCTATGTCAGCGGCTATTTGCGGACGCGCCCGCCTGCCGGCAAGCCGCGCCTCGTCGGTGCAGATGCCAGCCACGCGTGGTTCCGGGTGTTTTGTCCCGGCATGGGCTGGCTCGACTTTGATCCCACGAACAACGTGCAACCCGCCGAGGAGCACATCATCGTCGCCTACGGCCGCGACTATGGTGATGTGAGTCCCGTCGCCGGCATCCTGACTGGCGGCGGCGCGCACGAAGTGAAAGTGTCCGTGGACGTGGAGCCGCTGGAGTAAAGGATTTATCAAACCATGAAGTGGGAAATTTTACATCGCACGCGCTACACCTACGCCACGCCGGTGCGCGACAGCTTCAATGATGTGCGCCTGCAGCCCATGCCGATTCCCGAGCAGACGGTGGAAATGTATCTGCTCAAGGTGCTGCCGGCGGCGCGGTTGACGCATTCCACAGATTTTTATTCCAACTGGATCCAGCACTTCGACATCGTCGAACCGCACAGCCACCTGTTGATCGAGGCCAGCTCCCGCGTCATCACCAAATGGCCGGCGCCGCTGCCCGACGCGCCGCTTTGCGCTTTCGAACTGATGCGCGGGGCGCCGAACATCGAGCGCTGTTTTGACTACCTGCTCGACAGCCGGTTCGTCGAGCAGTCGCCCGAAGCGTGGAAGCTCGCGCTGGACGCCACGGCGGGCATTGACGACGCCTGGCAATGCGCGCTCGCGCTGATGCGCTTCGTCAACGGCTTCCTCAAATACGAATCCTTCTCCACGCACGTCCACACGCACATGAGCGAAGTGCTGAAAGACCGGCGCGGCGTGTGCCAGGACTTCGCGCATTTCATGATCGGCCTCTGCCGCGCCCTGAAAATTCCGGCGCGCTACGTCAGCGGCTATCTCGCCACCGAAGCGGCGAGCGCCACGCACGCGTGGATGGAAGTTTTCGTGCCCGGCCACGGCTGGCGCGGCCTCGACCCCACGCACAACTGCCAGGTGGGGGAACAATACGTCAAGATCGGCAACGGCCGCGACTATGGCGACGTGCCGCCCATCAGCGGCAACTATCGCGGCACGCGCGATCGCCAGATGCAGGTCGAGGTGAAGATCACGGCGGTGGTTTGATAATCATTTTTCCGCGCCGTTGCGCTTGACCCGGCGGATGGGGCAGGGCAATCTGCGCCCGTTCCCGAATCAATCAATAATCAGCATCCGCCCATGAACGAATCCGCGCCCACCGTCATCAAGGACACCACCGCCAACCCCGCGCCGCTCGGCCTGCTCGGCTTCGGCATGACCACCGTGCTCCTCAACCTCCACAACGCCGGCTTTTACGAGCTGAACACCATGATTCTCGCCATGGGCATCTGCTATGGCGGCATCGCGCAGGTCATCGCCGGCATCATGGAATGGAAGAAGGGCAACACCTTCGCCACCACCGCCTTCATTTCCTACGGCTTCTTTTGGATCTCACTCGTCACGCTGATCGTGCTGCCCAAAATAATTCCCGCGCTCACGCCCGCGAATGAAATTTCCATGGCCGCGTATCTCGCGCTGTGGGGACTGTTCACCGCCGTGATGTTTCTCGGCACGTTCCGCCTCAACCGCGCCTTGCAAGTCGTCTTCGGCACGCTCACGGTTTTATTTTTTCTGCTCGCCATCGGCGATGCCACCGGTGCCAGCGCGGGCTTCAAGCATTTCACCGGCGTGGAAGGTCTGGTCTGCGGGTTCGCCGCCATCTACACCGGGCTGGCGCAGGTGCTCAACGAGCTGGCCGGCAATATCGTCCTGCCGCTCGGCGTCGTGAAGAAATGATTTTGCCGCGCGGCCGGGATAATGTCTTATCCGATCTGGATTATGTCTTGGATAACCTCTCACATTGGCGGCGGCTTGGACTCCCTCTCCCCGCCCAAACGGGGAGAGGGTTGGGGTGAGGGGCGTTGAGCTTGATTCGGCCTTGGCCTCCTCACCCCGACCCTCTCCTCCTTTAAGGGAGGAGAGGGAGCAAAACTTGTTATCGACATAATCCCACATCCGGCAGCGACAATTGAAACCACCCGCCGCTGGCCGGCGTCCACCCCAATAATTACTTTCCAAAACATGAACACAAAACATATCCTCATTGTGGCCGCGCTCGCGGCCGTCATCCAAACCGGCGCCTACGCGCAGACCACGGCGCCCGCGCCGGACACCAACACCGCCGCTGCCGCGCCGGTTCACGTCAACAAGGCGCTCATCCCCGTGAAGCATCAGGGCGCCCGCACCGACCTCGTCATCCAGCGCGCCAAGGCCGCGCCCGCCGATTATGATATCGAGTTCATCGGCGACTCCATCACGCAGGGTTGGGAAGGCGCCGGCAAAAACGTCTGGCAGGAACTGGGTGCCAAATACAAGATCATCAACATGGGCGTCAGCGGCGACCGCACCGAACACGTCCTCTGGCGTTTTGAACAAGGCCAGCTCGACGGCATCAAGGCCAAGGTCGCCATCGTCATGATCGGCACCAATAATTCCAACAAGAACAAGGACGGCACGGACACCTACACCGACTCCGATATTCTCGAAGGTGTCATCGCCATCGTGAACCAACTGCGCACCCGCCAGCCGGACACCAAGATTATCCTGCTGGGCATTTTCCCGCGCGGCAAGGCCTTCAACCCGCAGCGCGGCCGACTGCTGGAAATCAACCAGGCGCTCGCCAAGCTGGACGACGGCAAAAATATTTTCTACATCGACTTCGGCTCCCAGTTGATTGAGGCCGACGGTTCCATCGCCCCGTCCATGATGAAGGACGCCCTGCATCCCGGCGAGGCCGGCTACAAGATCTGGGACGCCGCCATCGAGCCGAAGCTCAAGGAGCTGGGCGTCGGGAAATAGTGGCAGCGGGATTGGCCGGATGATCATTCGAAAATACGAAAGCTTACGCTGGCGCTTCCTTCTCCCCTTGGGAGAAGGCCGGGATGAGGGCGGACGTTGAACACAAATTAATAGCATGTGTAGGCCAGCCGGCAATGGCGCGTTGCCAACCAGCATCGCCTCAATCCATGCCAGCATCGGAACGAAGCTAACCTGCCTCATCCCAAAGCAGACTAGCAGCGTGGCAGTGCTAACCGGCAGCAGACCAAAGCCTAAAAGAATCTGACCGTTGCTGGCCGGCAGCCTCCTGCTGTCAGCCGGCAACGGCACCAAACAAACCTGCATCAGCGCGTTGCCGGTCAGCAGCAGGTTGCCACCAGCAGGCATCGCAACGCTGCCGGCCAGCAATGCCTCATTGACAACTGGCAATAACCCGCTGCTTGCCTGCAATGAGCCACTGTCAACCAGCAGCGGGACATTGCCGGACAGCTTCCTGTCCCAGAACCAGCCATTTTTCACCTTTCCACCCAGTCATGGACAGATGCCGGCTAATTTTGTTTTGCCGACATCTTGGTCTAGGTCTGTCGTAACCGCCTGATTTTGTGCGCGGTTGAAAAGCGGCAATGAACTGCTGCATTATTTGCACTTGTAGTCTTCGGATGATAGCAACTTGGCGGAGTTTTGGAACTCCCCTTGCTGCCAATTGGCAGATATGAGCATCACCACCGTGCAAACGTTTCGCCTCGTCACCGGCTTCGGCCGCTATACCGAAGGCGACTTGAACAATCTGACCCTCGGCGCGATAGACGCCCTGACCGGCAACCCGCGCTTTCCCACCTTGCCGGTATCGCTGGGCATGCTCTCCCAGTATCAGTCCACCTATCAGGCCACGCGGACGGAGGCGCGCAAGGGCGGCACCGACCGGACGCAGTTGAAAAAGGCCGCGCGGCGGGTGCTGGAAGACGCCCTCGTCAAAATCGCCCTCTTCATCCAGGGCGAGGCGCGCCACGATTACGACGCCCTGCTGTCATCGGGCTTTGAGGTGATGGCTCTCAACCGCCGGCCGGTGCCGCTGGATCGTCCGGCCATCCTCACTGTCTTCAATAACGTCAGCGGGCAGTTGCGGCTGCGCGGCCAGGCGGTGGTCAACGCGCGGGCGTATCAGGTGCAGGGCAGCACCGACGGCGGGCAGACGTGGTTTGACATGGATAATTCGCTGGGGGCGCGCTTCATTATGTTGACCCCGACCATCCCCGGCACCATTTACACCTTGCGTCTCCGCGCCGTGGGCGGCTCCACCAAATACAGCGCCTGGAGCGACCCCATCACCATCATGGCCACGTGAACCGTTCACAACGGAAAACCTATTAAAGACCAATTCATTTTGCCGCCTATCATGCCATGGAGAGGACATCGTGAGGCTGAGGTGTGGCGGCTAATTTTTTTGCGCCTCAGCCAACCTTAAAAGCTGCGGGCGACAGTTTGAATGTCCTCCTCGCCCACCTGACGGCCGCCAGCAATGGCGGCCGTCTTTTTTTTACCGTGCAGCCAAAGGCGGTTTGGGTGGACGAACGTGACAAAAAGCGTGGCACGGAAAATCCCAACGGGATTTAAGCATTCAGCCCGGCGTTGACGCGCAGCGGCTACGCCGGGTGTTGATCGTGAAATGATTTTTACCCCAACGGGGTTTCATCCGTTTTGACGGGGGATGATACAACCCGTTCCGGGTAGGAAAATTTGTGGGACGCAAACCCAAGGTAGCGCTGATGGCCCGTCCGGCACGGACCGCGCAACCTTGGGCTGAATGATTCAATCCCGTTGGGATTGCGGGACGGCGTGAATCTTCGGCAATAGCCCAGCCATTTATGGCTGGGTCAAGCGTTCACCAAAATTAAAAAGTCCCGCGAGGGACGGCAGATAACGTGGTGGCCGTCTGCAATGGTGGCCGTGCGCAAGCACCTTTCGTCCCGGACGGGACTTGGGGAAATGGCGGGCAACGAGACCCAGCCATGAATGGCTGGGCTATTTTCAGGGGAAGCGGCGCGACGCCGGAAACGGCAACCGGGACGGGCGCGCTCCCCGGCAAAGTTCCAGCCGTGCGGCCAATGGCAGTTTGGGGTGGACGAACGGGGCAATGGGCGGTTGAATTTTTGGCGCGCGAAAGACACGAAGGCGGCGAAGTCGCGGAGCGATGCGGTGACAATAGCCCAGCCATTCATGGCTGGGGCAAACGTCAATCAAATGTAAAAGTCCCGCGAGGGACGGCAGAAAAATTCTTTCGTCCCTGGCGGGACTTGGGACGATTGCGGGCAACGAGTCCCAGCCATGAATGGCTGGGCTATTTTCAGGGGCAGCGGCGCGACGCCGAAAACGGCCACCGGGACGGGCGCGCTCCCCAGCAAAGTCCCAATTAGTGGCCGTGCGCCAGCACCGGCCAAGGGCAGTTTGGGGTGGACGAACGGGGCAAAGGGCGGTTGGCTTTTTAAGCCACAGATGAAACACGGATGAAACACAGATTTTTCCAAGCCCGTCAGGGCTGACATATTTGTAGTCTCACATCCACCAACGGACAAAGCTCCGTCAGGAGCGACATCATCGGGCGTGCGGATGGAAGATGCCGCCCCGACGGGGCTGAAGATTATTTTGGTTTTGGGTTCTACAAATATGCCGCGCCTAACGGCGCTGGGGACGGCGCGACGCCGAAAACGGCCACCGGGACGGGCGCGCTCCCCAGCCAAGTCCCAACCGAGCGGCCAATGGCAGTTTGGGGTGGACGACAGCACTTGGCGGAATATTTTTCTTTCACTTGCCAGAAGACATCTTAACTTTAGCACATGAATGATGCTCCAGTTGCTCCCGCACAGCTTGTTCTTGAATACCTCAAAGTTTTGCTTTCGCCACAGGTTGTTGCCGGGGCTGTCACATTCACGGTTTTATTTTATTTCCGAAATCAAATCCGCGCCGTGTTTGATCGGATAAAGATTAAATTCCCCGGCGGAACCGAACTTTCAACTTCGCAGGCAACCACAATTGACGGGACGGAGAAGCCTTTGCCAAATCCTCCAAAAGATGTTTCCGCAAATCTGCCTCTGCCGCCAAATCTTAATCAGCAACAGCTAAAACAGGTGGAAGAATTGCTCCAAGCTGAAAGGGTTCGGTCATATCTGTGGGAATATCGCTACTTGAATTATTTCTTGGCGTTCCACACACAGCATGTGCTGGATTGGATTGCTTCTCTATCGTCGCGAACGACGTTTATGCTTTTTGACACGATTTGGCTCCCGGCCATACCCAGTGCGGAAGAACGGCGAGCGGTAATAACAGCGCTTCAAGCACACTCGCTCATTCAAATTGAAAATGAGTTGATTGTAATTACTCCCAAAGGGAGAGAATATATCCAATGGCGAGGCGCGCTCCCTAAACCTAAAGCATGACCATGAGAGCAAATTGGTTCAAATGTTTGCTGCTTTTTTTAATGATGAATACTGGCATTAAATTGTTCGCCCAGGAAAGTGAAGCTGACAGTAAAGTGTTGGCTGATCTGCGCGCCCAAGCCGAAAAAGGCGAAGCCCGATCCCAACATTTATTAGCTTGTGCATTTTATTTTGGCGACCTGGGTTTAGCGAAGGATCAGGTTGAAGCGGTGAAATGGTTTTTTAAAGCTGCTAAACAGAATGATTCCTCGGCTCAATTCAATCTTGGCGTCTGTTACAAGCAAGGACATGGCGTTGCGATAGATTTCGTGGAAGCTGTAAAGTGGTATCGTAAAGCTGCCGAGCAGAATAACGACAATGCCCAATCTAATCTTGGATACTGCTATGTCTTTGGGCAAGGCGTTGAGACAAACTATGCAGAGGCAGCTAGGCTTTTTCGCAAGGCTGCCGATCAGAATAACGCTTCAGCTCAATTCAACCTTGGCAACAGTTATTTCAGAGGAGAAGGTGTTGTGAAGAACGAAATTGAGGCGGTGAACTGGTTTCGTAAAGCCGCCGAACAAAATTACGCTCCTGCTCAATCCAGCTTGGGGCATTGTTACATTCACGGCCAAGGAGTCGCGAAAGACTTCTCGGATGCAGTAAAATGGTTGATAAAGGCCGGCGAGAAGAATGATCCCTTTGCTCAATCCAATCTGGGCTACTGCTACGAAACAGGGCAAGGTGTGGCGAAAGATGAAGCCGAAGCTGTAAAATGGTATCACAAAGCCGCTGACCAGAATCGCGCCTCTGCTCAATTCAACCTTGGTCTGTGTTACGTCAAAGGCCAAGGAATTGAAAAGAATGACATCGAGGCTTACAAATGGTGGCTTCTTGCAAAAGCACAAGGTGATGAGGATGCAGCAAAATATCTGCTCGTTTTGGAACGTGAGATGTCAGGCGATCAAATTAAAATGAGTCAAGAATTGGCGCGTAATTTTAAGCCACAGCGAGCATTAGAACCCGGCGAAAGTGATTTAATAAAACCTGACAAGTATTGATTCCGCGCGAGTGCGTTTGCTCACGGGCGCAGGCTTGATTGACGCGGCGGTGGTGAAGGTGGATGTGGCGAATGATTTGGCTTTGTTGAAAGCCGTTGGGCGGTTTGCCCCGCTGCCTATTGCCGCCAGTCGCACGGTGAAACTGGGCGGGACGGTGGCCACGGTGGGTTTCCCGGACATCGGGTTGCAGGGGTTTGCGCCCAAGCTGGCCAAGGGGGAAATCGCGTCGCTGGCGGGCGCGGCGGATGACCCGCGCTATTTCCAGATCAGCCTGCCGGTGCAGCCGGGCAATTCGGGCGGCGCGCTGGTGGACGCGCGCGGGAATGTGGTGGGCATCGTGGCGGCCAAACTGGATGCATCGGCGGCATTGGCCATGAGCGGCTCTCTCCCGGAGAATGTGAATTATGCGGTAAAGAGCAGTTTGCTCTTGAATTTTCTGGAATCGGTGCCGGACGTGGACGCCAAACTCAAGGAGCCAAATACTAAAGAAGAATCGTTTGAAGAGGTGGTCAAATCCGCTCAAGATGCCGCTGTTCTCGTTTTGGTTTATTGAACCCCTCACCCCAACCCTCTCCCCTCCGAGGGGCGAGGGAGAAGAAGAGGCGGCGGTGCTGGTGTTGGTGTATTGATTCCCTCATCCGGCCTGCGGCCACCTTCTCCCATCCGATGGGCGAAGGAATTATTTTGTGATGCGTTTTCCCGGGGTAGTCGCTTTGCTCCAACCCTGGGCTAATTTCCTTTACGCCTTCAGCGTATTTGAATCCGTGTCAGAATTTGGCGTCTTGGCGGTTCAAAATCTGTGTTTCATCTGTGAAAATCTGTGGCCAAATTAAAATGTCCCGGTCAGGGCATCGCGCAACGCGGCCACCATCGCGTGCAACTGCGCCCGCGTGGTGCAATAGGGCGGCATCAGCACAATCACATTGCCCACCGGCCGGGTCAGCACGCCGCGCCGCGCCATCGCCTCGCATACGCGGATGCCCGCGCGTTCGCGCAATGCAAACGGCGCGCGCGTCCGCCAGTCCTTGACCAGTTCAATCCCCGCCACCAGCCCCACCTGCCGGATGTCGCCCACCTGCGGCAATGCCCAGAGCGTCTGCAATTCCGCGTGCAGCCAGGACTGCAATTGCGCGCGCTGGCGGATGGATTTTGCCGTCTGCAAGATGTCCAGACTCGCCAGCGCCGCCGCCGCGCCAAGCTGGTTGCCGGTAAAACTGTGGCCGTGGAAGAAGGTCTTGAACTCCGCGTATTCGCCGAGGAAGGCGTCAAAGACGCGCTGCGTGGTCAGCGTCGCCGCCATGGGCAGGTAGCCGCCGGTCAGGCCTTTGGCGAGGCAGAGAAAGTCGGGCTGGACATTTTCGTGGTGGCAGGCAAATAAAGTTTCTGCTTTCCACTTTCTGCTTTCCGCTTTTGCCCCACCAGTTCTTCCAAACCCGGTCATCACTTCGTCGGCGATGAGGAGCGCGCCGTGGCTGCGGGCGATATCCGTGACCAGCGCCAGCCAGCCGGCCGGCTGCGGGATCATGCCCGCCGCGCCCTGCATCAGCGGCTCGAAGACAAAGGCGGCGTAGGGATTGCCCTTTTTCTTCTGCGCGGAGAATTTTTTTTCCACGAGGCCGACACATTCCCAATGACA
>Ga0316222_1003633_pt1 | contig 14889 bp, 13 predicted proteins | sample TBH18011metaG_FD_206008 | JGI IMG/M metagenome (GOLD analysis project Ga0316222, IMG submission 206008) | Freshwater microbial communities from Trout Bog Lake, Wisconsin, USA - TBH18011 | ecosystem: Environmental > Aquatic > Freshwater > Lake > Hypolimnion/Profundal zone | place: USA: Wisconsin...
ATTGCAACGCTTGGCAATTTCAATAGAGTTTTCTAATGCCGCGGGCACATCGGCAAACAATACTTGCATCTCGGCGCGTGATTTAAAATATTGGTCGCGCGTGAAGGGGCGTGGGCGGCTTGGGCTGGCCAACAAATAACCGCCTGCAATACAGATACGCGCTTCATGGGCCTTAAAATCATCGGGTTCGGTAAACTGAATAGGGTGTGTGGCCACCACGGCAATGTCGAGCTCGGAGGCCAACGCCAAGGTCAGCTCCACCCAGCGTGCTTGGCCTGCGGCACCGGTGCGCTGCACTTCCAGATAATAAGCATCGCCAAACGTTTTATCCCACCGTTTGGCGCGCGCTGTGGCCTGCGTTATGTTGCCTTGCGCCAAGGCCTGACCCACATCGCCCATCTCAGCACCGGACAGCACAATCAAACTTCCAGCAGCAGACTCAATCCATTGCCGCTCCATGGTGGCTACACCACGATTCTGGTGCGTCAACCAAGCGCGCGATAGCAAATCGCATAACGCCAGGTAACCGGCGTGATTGCGCGCCAACAGCAACACTCTAAAAGGCTGATCCTCACCTTCTCCCGCCACCCACACATCACAGCCCACAATAGGCTTTACGCCACGCGCACGGGCGGCGCTGTAAAATTTAATCAGGCCAAATAGGTTATTGAGGTCGGTGATGCCTAAGGCCCCCATGCCGTCTTGCGCCGCGCGCTCAACCACATCGTCAATGCGAACGATGCCATCTGTTACCGAAAACTCGGTATGCAGGCGCAGATGAACAAAGGGGGCGGCAGGTTCGGTCACAGCAAGGGGTTTGGCAGTTGAAACAGGTTAGATTTTAACAGATGCAGCAGCGCCACTAGCGCCGGGCGGCAAAGAAACTTTGTAGGCGTTGCACGCTCTCGCCAGCGCCTATACCTGCGCTGACCGTGGTGTGGTGATTAAGACGCGTTTCCGCAAATAAATCTACCACACTGCCGCAAGCACCGGTCTTGGGGTCAGGGGCGCCATACACCAAGCGGCTGATGCGAGACTGCAAAATGGCCCCAGCACACATGGCGCAGGGCTCTAAAGTGACGTACAGGGTGCAGCCCACCAAGCGATAGTTGCCCAAATGACGCGCGGCATCCCGCAATGCGGCAATTTCCGCGTGACAGGTGGGGTCGTGACTGGAAATGGGGGCGTTATGACCACGGCCAATAACAACTCCCTCATGCACCACCAGGGCGCCCACGGGTACCTCACCTAAGGCGGCGGCGGCATCGGCCAACAAAAGCGCCTGATTCATGAAAGCGTTGTCATCGGTGGGGGTTGCGGGACTGGTACTCATAGGGAAACTATTCCCACTCAGTAACAACGTAAGTATTTTTCTTATTATAATCAATCACTTACATCTCCTGAAATAGTAATGTGTAACTTTTGTGTAGCTACGAACAGCAAACCCAATAACTACATGCATCTAAAAAGTTATGCAATGTCAATAGTTTAATTGATTATTAGTTACACGATGTGCGAATATAAATAATTGAAAATAAGCTACAAAAAATATAACTAAAGAGTTAATATAAACTGATGGCTATTACATTATTTGAACTAGAACAATTTCCTAATCGTATTGCAATAAGTAAAGCAAAAGATTATCAAATTAATGGGACTTTTTTCTTAGACTTTAGTAAACCACTAACAGTAATAAGGTGGTTTGGTAAGGTAAATGATTATTTTGGGTTTGCAGTTGGATTGAGAGTACCTGTAATACATCAGTCTGAGAATGTTGGCGGTTATGTTATTAGTTGTCACGTTAATGACCCTCAATACAAGACAATAAAACAATTGTGGAAAAGAAATTACCCTACCGCTAATCCTAAAGTCGATGTTGAAGTAGATGGACTTAATTTAATAGTTGATTTCGCTAATCAATTTGAAGCAAATTCCTAAACCAATAACAGCAAAGATAAACTATTGCTTTCTTGGCTAACACAGGGTTTTGGCGATGGTGAGCCGGTACGGCTCAAAGCATGGATAGCCAGCGAAACGCCGTCGCGGCTGACTCAGCCGGATCTGGATGTGCTCGCTTCCGTAACCAGAGCAATCCATCAGGAGTGTCCGCTGGCGATCGAATATCACTCAATCACCAGTGGGCGTACTGATCGAGAAATTGTTCCATTTGCTCTGCTCGATAACGGTTCGAGGTGGCATGTCCGCGCTTTTGACCGGAAGAGCCAGGAATTCCGTGATTTCGTCATTACACGGATCAAAAATCCAGTTGTGATGAAAGGCGCTCAAGTTCAGCCGCACGAGCGAAGCGACCAGGACATTCAATGGACTCGAATCGTTGAGCTGGAATTAGTGCCGCACCCCGACCAGCCCCGCCCCGAGATCACGGAAATGGACTACAGCATGGATAGTGGGGTCCTGCGCATGAAGCTGCGTGCCGCCACGGCCGGCTACATCCTTCGCCAGTGGAGCGTGGACTGTTCACCGGATCACAGCCTGCGCGGCCATGAGTATCGCTTGTGGCTGAAAGATCCTCTGGCACTGTATGGCGTGAAAAACGCCCTGTTGGCGCCGGGGTATCGCTCGCCCGACCAAAACAAAGGAGAGAAATAACGTGGCCTACGATCCAAAACGCGCACGGGAACTTCTCTGGATCGGCTCCGGACGTGCAGACGCCACCTTCCGTGATGGCCAAGAGGATGCCATTCGTCACATCGTCGAAGGCAAAGGCCGCTTGCTCGTCGTGCAAAAAACTGGATGGGGCAAGAGTTTCGTCTACTTCATCGCGACCAAGCTGCTGCGCGATGAAGGCAATGGCCCTGCGTTGTTGATCTCGCCGCTACTCGCGCTGATGCGGAATCAGATCGCCGCAGCCGAGCGAATGGGGGTTCGCGCCGCCACGATCAACTCCGACAACGTGGATGACTGGACGGCAGTCGAGGGCAAGCTGGCCAAGGGGGAAATCGACATTTTGTTGATCTCGCCAGAGCGCCTGGCAAACGAGCGCTTCCGCACCCAGGTGTTGGCGGGTATTGCCGCACAGATTTCCATGCTGGTCATCGACGAAGCGCATTGCATTTCCGATTGGGGACATGACTTCCGTCCTCACTACCGACTGCTGGAACGCATCGTCAAGACGCTGCCGCCCAACCTTCGACTCCTCGCCACTACGGCAACGGCGAACAACAGGGTGATGGACGATCTCGCTGCTGTTCTTGGGCCAAAGCTTGATGTGTCGCGGGGCGATCTCAATCGCACCTCACTCTCTTTGCAGACTATCCGCCTGCCCAGCCAAGCCGAACGCCTTGCATGGCTGGCGGAGCAACTCGCCACGTTGCAAGGCCACGGAATCATCTACACGCTGACGGTACGCGACGCCAACCAAGTCGCCGAATGGCTGAAGACCCAAGGCTTCAACGTAGAGGCCTACACCGGTGAAACAGGCGACCGCCGAGAGCAATTGGAACAAGCGCTGCTCGATAACCAAGTCAAGACGCTGGTTGCGACAACGGCTTTGGGCATGGGCTACGACAAACCCGATCTGGCATTCGTGATTCATTACCAGATGCCAGGATCTGTTGTTGCCTACTACCAGCAGGTTGGCCGTGCTGGACGAGCCTTGGATTCTGCCTATGGCGTACTGCTCAGCGGCCAGGAAGAGGGAGATATCACAGATTGGTTTATTCGCAGCGCCTTTCCGACCCGGCAGGAGGTAGCCGATGTCCTGGAAGCACTTGAGGAAGAACCTAGCGGCCTGTCGGTCCCCGAACTACTGAGTCGAGTCAATCTTAGCAAAGGCCGTGTCGACAAAACAATCGCTCTACTTTCACTCGAGGCACCGGCCCCTATCGCCAAGCAAGGCAGCAAATGGCAGCTCACAGCGGCAAAATTGAGTGAAGGTTTCTGGGAACGTGCGGAGCGTCTCACTGCGCTACGGCGGGACGAACACCAGCAAATGCAGGACTACGTCAGCCTGCCATTTGGTCAGCACATGGGCTTCCTGATCAGCGCGCTTGACGGCGACCCAAGTGTTGTCACTGAGCCCGCCCTGCATCCTCTGCCCACCACCGTGAATGCCGAACTGGTTAAAGAGGCCATTGCGTTCTTATGCAGAACCAGCCTGCCCATCGAACCGCGAAAAAAATGGCCCGATGGCGGCATGCCTCACTACGGCGTCAAAGGATTCATTGGACCAGACTACCGAGCTCAACCCGGCAAAGCTCTTTGCGTTTGGGGTGACGCCGGTTGGGGTGGTTTGGTGAGGCAAGGCAAGTATCACGACGGCAAGTTCGCTGATGACCTGGTGACGGCCTGCGTGAAAATGGTTCATGAATGGGACCCGCAGCCAAAGCCGACTTGGGTGACGTGCGTTCCGTCCCTGCGGCATCCTAATCTCGTACCAAACTTTGCAAAGCGCTTGGCTGCGGCGCTCGGTCTATCGTTTCATCTGGTCATCGCAAAAACAGACGAAAGGCCAGAACAGAAAACAATGGCAAACAGTACCCAACAAGCACGCAACATCGATGGCTCGCTCGCGCTCAATGACCACCCGGTTCCCAAAGGCCCCGTACTCTTGGTCGATGACATGGTGGACTCACGCTGGACGCTGACCGTATCAGCTTGGCTCCTACGGCAGGCCGGGAGTGGCGAAGTTTGGCCAATGGCGCTTTCGCAGACGGGGCACGACGAATGACACCAGCCCTTTCACCTAACACCCAAGCGATTCTGCTACTGACAGCCCCCTTGATCGCCGGACGTGGCCCCTCGTCACCAGATCTACTTACACCCGGCGAATACAAGCGACTTGCCCGGCATTTACAAGAGATCCAGCGCCAGCCGGCAGATCTCGTATCTCCGGATGCGAACGATCTCCTGCGTGCATGCCAGCCAGTGATTGACGAGGGTCGGCTGCAGCGATTATTGGGACGTGGCTTCCTGCTGAGTCAAGTCATTGAGCGTTGGCAAGCTCGTGCTATTTGGGTAATCAGCCGTGCAGATCCTGAATATCCCAAGCGCTTAAAAGTCCGACTGCGAGAAGACGCTCCGGCCTTGCTCTACGGTTGTGGTGATATCAGCCTACTGGAATCTGGCGGACTTGCCGTGGTCGGTTCGCGCAATGTAGACGACTCACTAATCGACTACACGATGGCTGTTGGCCGGCTGGCGGCACGCGCCAGAAGGACGCTCGTATCAGGCGGTGCTAAAGGTATCGACCAAGCAGCCATGCGTGGCGCTCTGGAGGCCGGGGGAAATGTCAGCGGTGTGCTCGCAGATAGCCTTGAAAAGACGACCATGAACCGCGAGCACCGCAATCTGCTGATCGACGGCCAACTCACCCTTATTTCCCCCTACGACCCCAATGCAGGCTTCAATGTCGGCAATGCCATGCAGCGCAACAAGCTGATCTACGCGCTTGCAGATGCGTCTTTGGTAGTGAGTTCGGATCTCAACAAGGGCGGCACGTGGGCCGGTGCAGTCGAACAACTCGATAAACTCAAATTTGTGCCCGTTTACGTACGGTCCACAGGTGAGCAATCACCTGGTTTAGATGCTCTGCGTAAAAAGGGGGCGTTACTGTGGCCAAGTCCTCAAGATGCGGATTCGTTTGACGCCGTGTTCGACGTGGCTGCTCCGACCAATGAGGCATCTCCGCAGTCTGGCCTTTCGCTGTTTTCCGGCGAAGAGTCGTCAGCTATGGCAGCCACATCGCCAAAGGTTCCAGAGACACCACAGGCGATCGAAGTGCCGGCTAAGCCAGAGCCGGCACCAGATTCTGTAAAGATTGACGAGCCAGTTGAACTGGAGGCAGCGCCAGTGCCATCCGTAGCGCCGACACTCAGAGCCGAGACCGAAAAAGCTAGCCCCGAAGTGCAGGCGGCATCAACACCTGCGGACACCCTATTTGCGGCGGTTCGAGAAGTGGCCATGCTACTACTAAAAACGCCGATGAAGGATGCCGATGTTGCTGCTGCGCTAGACATTTCAAACGCGCAAGCCAAGGCATGGTTGCAACGCATGGTCGACGAAGGTGTGTTGGAAAAGCAGAAAAAACCAGCGGGCTACATCGTCAAGCAAAAGAGACTGTTCGAGTAACCGATGGTTCACAAACAAGGGAATTAGTCGCAGCCGAATGGCGTCAATTAAAGAGGATTGTCGGCCCCGCCACCCGCATGAATACTAGCTCTTTCTATTATTTTTTACCGTCAACCAGGAAAACAGCCAGACGGTAAAAAATTTTTGATGACTTGACTAGCTTTCATTACCGTCAGGATTACCGACAAAAAGTTTCGCTTGCCATCAATAGATGTCGATAGATTTCGCGATATAAACTCATATAAATCAATAAGTTAAGTCACTTTTTCGATAGTCCACGAAAGCTGCCGAAAGACCTAAAATCATTCCCACTCAATAGTTACACAACTAAAATATTCAACTAAATCAATCACTTATCACCACATAAAAAATAGCGTGTAACTATTGTGTAACTTTGAATAGAAAGTACTTTGTTTAGCAATTTGTTTTTCCAATTTGATATCAACGCTTAAGTGGCGCTTAACTTACACAGGATAATCATAAAAAATGGGTACGAGACACAAGTTAATTTATCTTTACATTTCACTGAACATAGACATTATATAAAATAACTACTGTTTAATTAAGCTAAAACGAACGCTCAACTCGTTCTATAAAAATTATATCTGGCTTCCTATCAGCCCTTGCTAAATCTTCAGGCAAATCTTTAAGTTTGCCACCCCAATGTCCGACATAACGAACCTCCTTGAATGTCGCATTGAAATACTGCTTTAACGCACCTGAAAAAGAATCTCCGCATACCCAAACATACTTATTAGACAATGAATTTTGGTTAATAACTATAGCGACAGAACCAAAAGTTGATTTTTTCTCACCTTGTATTAATTTTTCAGATAATAGTGGCTTATTTTTCCAAATAACATCCCAGCTATCACCTGTCTTAAGTGGGAAACCTTTAAGATTTGAAATGCCAATAAGGTCACCGCTATGTGGCGTCGAACTAGGTATAAATTGAACTTGTGGAATAGGTAAGGCAAGTAGTTTGGATAAGCCTGAATAAGCTAAAAAAGCACCTCTATTATTCCAATGCGTATCAGTTCTGTAATATAAAATACCTTCTAAATCTTTAACATTAAGTAGATCAACTGTTGGGTTATAAACAGTAAGATTTGGAATAGTAGTAAGCTTATCTAAAAAGAAATTAATGTATTTTTTTTGTGATGGAATAATATTATCAGGCAAATATTCTGGATAAATGCTTGACTTGTTAGGTCCAATAACTAAAACAATTTTGGTGCTAGACAGAATACCCGCCTTAGCGATTTCTGTAAAAATTGCCTTAGTATCTTCAGTTTCACTATCTTTAGGAGTGAATATGAGCTTAAGTTTGGAGACAGTTTTATCATAATTATCACCAAGAAATAACCAATTGTCTTTTCCTTGATACCAAGCTAATGAAGCTAATAATGAATCTAATCCTTTTCTCTTAATTAGAAGTTTTTCATTTGTAATATTTTTGAGCCTGAAAGACAGACCATCTCTTTCATACGTGTTATATCCTATGTATCCTACGATTAACATTAATATAACAAGAACTGTAATCTTAACTTTACCGACTTTACCAAAGCGCAAAGGATGCTCAACAAATTTATACGTAAGCCAAGCAAGAACAATAGATAGAAATACAACTGCTATGCGTATGTTACGACTTGGTACCTCACCCTCCACAATCCTAGCAAAAGATAATAAAGGCCAGTGCCACAAGTAGAGCGGAAAGCTGATTAAACCAAACCAAACAGCAAGCTTATTTGAAAGAATAATGCGATTAATCCAAGCTTCAGAGCCACCTATTAAAATCATCAAAGTCCCAATTACTGGTACTAAAGCCCAATTACCAGGAAAACTTAAATCCTTATTAATTACCAAAAATCCAAACAGCAATAAAAATATACCAGTAAATGAGAGAATATTAGATAGCATATTGCTATTACATTCTTTTACTTTGATATAAACGATGGGAATTAAGGAATTAATTTTTTCCTTAATATTAGATAAAACTAACTTATTATATGATACAAGATACGCTAATAAGCTACCACTTAGCAACTCCCAAAAACGAGTTTGTGGAGAATAAAATGTCGCAACAGGATCTTGTTTAACGCCATTGATATTAAGCGCAAAAGAAACAATAGAAATTACTAAGATGATCGTTAATAAATTAAAATTTTTCTTCCAAGAAAACCATATTAATATCGGCCATAAGATATAAAACTGCTCCTCTATGCCTAAGCTCCATAGGTGTAACAATGGTTTAGTGTCTGCGGCATTATCGAAGTATCCGGCCTCATTCCAAAAAACTATATTGGATATAAAACTAGAACCTGCGGCGATATGCTTGCCCAATTGCTTAAACTCATCTGCTAATAACTCAAGCCAACCAAAAATAAAACAAGTTACAAAGACAACAATAAGTGCGGGAAAAATACGCTTGATACGGCGAGCATAAAAATCAAAAAAGCTAAATGTTCCTTTGTCTAAGTTCTCAAAAATAATCGTAGATATTAGATAACCAGAAATGACAAAAAAGACATCAACGCCAATAAAACCACCCTTTAGATAGTTTGGAAATGCGTGGAATGCTACGACAGCAAGAACAGCAATAGCTCTTAAGCCATCAATATCTGGACGATACTTTGGATGCGATAGGTGTGTTTGGTGTACTGTCATTGTGCTCTATTCGCTAGCTTGTCGCCGCTATAGTTACAACTAAGAGGGACTTGCGTGAAGTGGAAAATTGGTTAGAATGAATTTACTTACGGAAATTATACATTTTTAACCCCCGTCCAACAACACAAGGAGTAGCAAAATGAGCCGTATTGAACAGATTAAAGCAGAACAAAAGAAGTTAGCTGACGAACTTGAAGGCGAGATGCTTAAAGAACGTGCCAACGTACTTGCGAAGATGAAGGAAGACATTAAGTTGTTTGGATTTAAGACTAGTGACTTTAAGGGCGTACTTGCTACACGTAAGAAGCGTGGCACAGCGGTTAAGAAGACAACAGCTAAAACAACTAAGTGAGTTTATATGTCTGGCTTTACGTTTGTAGATGGATTCTCAAATGACTTAGCTGGTTGGACTAAGGCAATGGAACAAACTATTGCCGTTCCTAGCTATAAAAGATTTCTTGAAATCACTAGCAACTATCAACTGATTGTTGTGGCTAACAATCCAAACTTAACTAAGACGAACGATAGGAATCAATGCCACGAAAACTGTAGATTAGCTGAACTTGATGGTGCTGGTAAAAGTGTATCAGGTTGGTACCTAATGAATGAATTTATCTATTCTGAATATGGCTCTGGAATGTTAAGGCTAGTACATCACAGCAATTTACTACTAGCAGATGGCTCTTATGTAAATCCCACAAGTGATGAAAATCGTACTCACCACATTTTTTTAAGGGATGATAAACGTCACTTTGATTTCGACAAAAATATTGGCTACAACGACAGAATGGTGTTTGGTGATAACTTTATGGTGGGGCGTGACAAATATAAAGCTGTACCAAGAAATAAAGTATTGTTTTCCTCTGAAAGTGAATATGACAGAGACTTAATGTATGAAAAGTTTACTGTACATACATCACCTGAAGCTGTTATCGCTGATATGCCCAAGGGATTAACGAGGGAACAACGTCAACGATGGATGATACTTAAATCATCTGCTAGATTTCAAACTTAAATCAGCTCAATCGCTTTACGTTTCATAGCATCATTAACATCTATGTAGCACTGAGTTGTGCTTATGTTGGCGTGCCTTGCTATGCTTTGTAGCACCCTAACCGATACGCCTTTGTCGGCTAAATTGGTAATGGCTGTACGACGTGGTGAATGTGAACTGGCACCATCAATGCCAACATTGCGGAATAAGTGATGAAAGTATTGGCACAATGTATTGCTGTTCCATCCTTCCGTTGGACGCTTTTGTGAGTAGAAAAGCTTGTCCGTAATTGACTTGTATGGCACAGCACGAACATAAGTTTGTAGCTCTTTGCGTAGCTTATCACTTACAAATACAGTCCCAGTCTTGCTACCCTTAGTCTGTTCTGCGCTTAAGTAAATCTCAGCTTTAATCTTTCCTTCTGCGTCTAGTACGTCCGCATATCGCAAACTAGCGCATTCCTTAACCCTTAGCGCCGCATATAACATTGTCAAAAACATTGCCCTATTTCGTTCTGCGTGTGGACGTGTTGCCACGTAGTCCAGCACCCTACGTGTTTCTGTGGCTGTTAGTGTTTTTGCTTGTTTAGACATAAGTGCTCTCCTTAATGTAAGCTTTTCAATGTCTAAAGTGTATTTTCTTTGTTTCTTAATTCCTACCGATTTTTCGTCTATGTGCGTCAAAGTAAAATCCTCAATGTTTACGCCAGGTTAGCGTGTGAATAGCGATAAACCAAAGCTTTTGTTAATTAGCTTTGGTTCTGTATTTATTGGATTTTGTAGCTGATTGCGACATTTTTAAGCAGACTTGCGTATAAGCCCTACACGCTGTTTTAAGCTTACTCAGCTACCCAAGCTTAGCTCAGCTTGTTTTTAGCATTTGTAGATTGTTTAATTCAGTCTGCTGTAGCTTTGCTTTTGTTCTTAAGCTTAGTGTTAGCTCTACTCTGTTACTTTCAGTATAAGTTTTGACTGTTTCAGTGTTAGCTTTGAGTGTTTACTATAATTTAGACAAAGCTTCGCCAATTAAAGCATTGCGCTTTAATGTAATCAGCAAGAGCCAAACGTGGGCGTTAGTGCTGTTAAGCTAAGTTCCAAAGCACGTTATCCGTGTCTTTAGTACCAACTTCTTTCGTTATGTATTCCATCCAACCACTGTCAGTTAAATCAACCTTGTGCTGAGCATCTATGTGTTCAACGTGTAGTTTTGCTTTCGTAACTAACGCATCAAATTGATTAAACTTAACGTGACTGGGTAAACCACCAATAGCAAAGTGTAAGTGTAAGTTTTTGCTACTACGCTCACCCTCAACTATTGGCAGATACTTAAGCGTGTATCCAAACTTGTCAGCATTACGCTTACCAAACACTTGTCTGTTAAGTTTTTGTGTAAAGCGTTTAGCTATACGTTCACAGTCAATGCGTGTCAGCTTGCGCTTATACGTGCCTCTGTCTGTAGTTTCTACAATCGTTTGCTTTAGCGTCAGTGTTAAAGCTAGCGGAAAATCCCTACTCATTCCGCTTAACCACGTGCGTGTCGCCGCTTTTTGAGTAGGCAAAGCATTTGGGTTATAGGCTGTACGAGTGCGTATTTCTTGTAGTTTCATACTATTATTTATACAAAACCAAAGGAAACAAGAAATTTTCCTTTAGGTTGCTCTTAATAAATTCTGAAATTACAGTACAAGTTCCTTTACTAAACGGAGATTTGTATGTCATTCATTACTAAACTTAAGCTTATTACTAGCAAACGCGAGCGTCACTTAAGTCCAATTATTGTTCGCCGTAACAAGCTTGCTCTTAAGCTAGACGAACAATTAGCACTTTGTACAGCACAGAAAGAAGGACGCTTGTACGCTCCCAAGCGTATTAAGACTGTAACTAACGCTAATGGTGAACGTGTAAGCGTTGAAACTACCAAGCGTGTTAAAGAATGGTTTTGGACTACTAACACAGGCAAAATTAACTTAGCTGTACGTTATGGAAGCAAAGTGATTGAACTTAGCAAAGGCAAGAATGCGATTGAATTGAGTACAGGTGAAGAATTAATCGCCACCTTGAGCTTACTTAAAGATGCTGTTATTGCCGGCGAACTAGATGACGCTATTACTAACGCAAGCGATAAGTTACGCTCTGGCTTTAATAAATGATGGTTTAAGGACTGGCTAGCAATAGTCAGTCCTTGTCTTCTATTCTCGCTAAATATAAGAATAGGAGATGGATATGAGAATAATGGAAATAGCTAACGCAGAAGAACAGTTGGCTTTGTTACGTTTAATAATGGATAAGACTTGGGATGCTGTTGCTGTACAAGCAGAACAGCAGAAACGAGCTGATGCTGAACGTAAGGCACAAGCTAAACTTAAGCCACGTAGCCATAAGTCTGTATCAATACCTAAAGCCCCATCACCACCCTCACTAAAAAAGCCTAAGCCATCCTTAACTAAACAGCCAACCCCCACACTTAGCGCACCCAACCCTAATAAAGCTAACACCATTACCCCAGTACGTAGCACAGTAAAACCCATAACCACTATCCAACCCCAAGCCAACCCTCAACTTAGTCCCTTACCTAATTCCGCATCTACGCAAGTACAAAACACGCTTAATGTGCCAAAAGATGGGTATTTGGACAAGAATATTGACGTTATTAAAAAAGACGAACGTGGGGATGACAGGCATAGCAAAAATGGTATACGTACTCTTAAAAAATTGCCGCGCAATTTCTAAGCACCAAGTACTTAAGCTTTTGGGGTGGTGATTTTCTACCTATACCCCCATCCGTAGCTTACTTAGGAATTAGCAAACCATCTCTGTATTCAAACTGTGGCAACGCATTAACAATCATCTTAGCTTCAGTTGTATGGTAATAAGTTTTCTCAATTTGTGCCGTACTTGTTCCACAAGTTTCTGCTACTTGCGTTGGCGTAGCGCCTTTATTAATCATATCGGTAATAAAGTAATGACGGAAGCTGTACGGTACTAAATCTCGCGTATCTCTGTTCTCTACTTCACTTGCTGTAAGTACTTCGTCAAAGTGGTACAGGATGACACGTGGAGTTAAAGCACTTAATCCGTCAGTGCTAAAAACTAACGTCTTTCCAAATGGTGTAGCCTTCTTGTTATCTTTGTGCGCCTTAGCGTAGCGTGTATGTAAGAACGTAAACAAGTCATTAAAGTATTCCCAATCTTTAATAACAAAGCTTCTTGTCTTTCTTACTTTGGTAGTTAAGCCTCTTATTGTTAGCTTAACAAGACTGTATGGAATTCCTTCTTCATCGCCTTTAACGTGCTTTTCCATCCACGTTACATCACTCCAACGTAACTGTAATTGTTCACCTCTACGTAGTCCAGTAATAATTGCTATATGTAAGTAGTATGCTGTGATGACTTTGTTTAAGTTCCCATACAAGCTTAAGTCTTTCTTGCCTTCTACAATGTCTTTATCAAGCTTTTCTTTAATTAGCTGTATTTCTTCTTCCGTAAATGTATTACGTCTGTTCTTTTCGTCGCCTGTATCAATCTTAGGTAGCTTCTTAAAGTCAAATGCTTCTATGTAAGTTTCGCCTCTTTTATGTAGCCAGCTCATCATTGCGTTTACACTACTTTGCTCATTAAGTACAGTATTGCGACTTACTGGAACTTTCTTTTTGTTCTTTGTACGACTGTGAAAATAGTTCTCACAATCAGTACGTTCCATTTCTTTAAGCTTAGTATCTTTATTCACGTACTTAAGCCAATGCTCTAAGTGTGTTTTGATTGTGCTAAGCCTACCTTTAACGATTAAGCCTGCTTCCATATCCTTTTGACGTTGCTTAATGTACTCCTCTACGCCTTGCTTAGTAGTCATAGAGAAATATGTTTTATTTGCTAATTGCTGTGCCATAAGCTCGTGATAACGCTTCTTAGCTTTGTCTATTGCTGTGTCTCTATTACGTGTACGTAAGCTGAAACGTGCGTACTTGCCTTCCTTAGTAAGCCACATACGCATTTGCCAATATTCGCCACGTTGGTAGATTAACGCTTCATCGTATATTGGGATTTCGTTGTCGTTTAATGGCTGTTTTTTGAGTGGCATATGAGCTTAACGTTGCTTACGAAAATGAATAGCTACAGTTTTGTGTAGCTTTATGTGTAAGTGTAAACTCTGCGCCTAATAAAAACAAGCACTTACAAAAAGTGTGAAACTTTTGTGTAAGTAGAAAACATATATAAATCAACGACTTAGGTTATAAAAACTACTCCCACTCAATAGTGGCCGGTGGTTTACCAGACACGTCATACACCACGCGGTTAATGCCACGCACTTCGTTGATGATGCGGTTTGATACCTGACCCAGTAAATCGTAAGGCAGCTCTGCCCAATGGGCAGTCATGAAGTCACTGGTGACCACAGCGCGCAGGGCCACCACAAATTCATAGGTACGCCCATCGCCCATAACCCCTACGGAGCGCACAGGCAAGAACACCGCGAAGGCTTGTGACACCCGGTCATACCAATGGGCGGCGCGCAGCTCTTCAATAAAGATGGCGTCCGCCCGTTGCAACAAATCAACATATTCAGCATGCACTTCGCCTAAGATGCGCACACCCAAACCAGGTCCCGGGAACGGATGGCGATAAACCATCTCACGCGGCAACCCTAGAGCCACACCCAATTCGCGCACTTCATCCTTAAAAAGTTCGCGCAGGGGTTCCAGTAATTTAAGGTGCAAGGTGTCGGGCAGCCCACCCACATTATGGTGCGACTTAATGGCATGGGCTTTGCCGGTTTTGGCCCCCGCCGATTCAATCACGTCCGGATAAATGGTGCCCTGCGCCAGCCATTTGGCGCGCGGCAATTTTGCAGACTCACGTTGAAATACTTCCACAAACTCACGGCCAATCACTTTGCGCTTTTGTTCGGGATCCGACACGCCTTTTAAGTGCTGCATAAAAATATCGCGCGCATTCACGTGAATGACTTTAACGCCCAAGTGACGACCAAAGGTTTCCATCACTTGCTCGGCTTCTTGATAGCGCAGCAAACCATGATCCACAAACACGCAGGTCAGCTGATCACCAATGGCGCGGTGAATAAGCGCTGCAGCCACCGATGAATCCACACCACCGGACAGCCCTAGAATAACTTCATCCTTC
>Ga0316222_1003638_pt1 | contig 14877 bp, 19 predicted proteins | sample TBH18011metaG_FD_206008 | JGI IMG/M metagenome (GOLD analysis project Ga0316222, IMG submission 206008) | Freshwater microbial communities from Trout Bog Lake, Wisconsin, USA - TBH18011 | ecosystem: Environmental > Aquatic > Freshwater > Lake > Hypolimnion/Profundal zone | place: USA: Wisconsin...
GCACGACCCTGGAAGAGTTCCCCCAAGTCCATGCGTTGGCTGGCGCGTACGACAATTTTTGGGCCAGCGTGGGAGTTCATCCGGACAACGAAGGTGTGCAGGAACCCGATCTGCAAACACTGTGCACGCTGGGTACGTTGCCACGGGTTATCGCCATTGGCGAAACCGGGCTAGATTATTACCGGCTCAATGGACGCACGGTGGCAGATATGGAATGGCAGCGCATCCGCTTTCGCACCCATATCCGTGCGGCGCGGTCCATTCGAAGGCCACTCATCATCCACACACGCAGCGCGTCGGATGACACATTGGCGGTACTGCGCGAGGAGGGTGAATGTGGCGATGCGGCGTCAGTCGGCGGTGTGTTTCACTGTTTCACAGAAAACCAAGATGTCGCACGGGCGGCGCTCGACATGGGGTTTTACATTTCATTTTCTGGCATCGTCACGTTTAAATCGGCGCACGAAATCCAGGCCGTAGCATCACAAATACCGCTCGACCGGCTGCTGATCGAGACCGATAGCCCCTACCTGGCCCCCGTGCCTTATCGCGGCAAATCGAACAATCCGTCGTATGTTCCTTACGTGGCACGCCAGATCGCAGCGCTGCGCGGTCTGACGCCGGAACAGGTCGGCCACGCCAGCAGCGAAAATTTTAATCGGTTGTTTTCCGTCTGAGCACGACTTACCTCACATGGTTTGAATCGCCGCGATGGCAATCATTGCCATCGGTTTGCACACGGTGGCAAACGCATGTGGTCACGCTTTGAACCGACCTCCTGACGCGGCGGTTCGGTCAGATAGCGGGCAGCGCCGGGTGAGGGCTGCCGACGCACTGGCTATTTATGCACTGCCCAACTGCGACGCGGCGAATTCCCAGTTGGTCAATTTGTCTAAAACAGCGTTCACGTAATCGGCGCGGCGATTTTGGTAGTCCAGGTAATAGGCGTGTTCCCATACATCAATCGTTAGCAATGGCTTCATATTCCGGGTCATGGGATTGTCGGCGTTTGTGGTCTTCACTACCTTGAGTTGGTCTCCGTCCAACACCAACCAGGCCCAGCCACTTCCAAACTGGGTGGTCGCGGCGGTAAAAAGGGCCTTGCGTAGCGCATCAAAACTTCCAAAATCGCGCTCGATGCGGTGTGCCAATTCCTGACCGGGTTGGCCACCACCCTGGGGTCGCATGCTTTGCCAGTAGAACGTGTGATTCCAGAGTTGTGCCGCAGTGTTGAATAGGCCAATTTTGTCTGCGTCGCCTGCTGTGGAACGGATCAATTGCTCCAGCGACAGGTCGGACAGAGGGCTGTCGGCGAGCAGTCGGTTGAGATTGTCGACATAACCTTTGTGGTGCTTGCCGTAATGGAACCCCAGCGTCTGCGCAGAAATAACCGGATCGAGCGCATTCTGTGCATACGGTAGCGGCGGCAACGTGTAAGGACTCGCCGCGCGAGCGACAAACGGCGCGCCCAAAAGACTGGCTCCGGCCCAGGCAGTGCCTGCGGACATGAACTGGCGACGGGAAAGTGACGTGCGTTGCATTGTTAACCCCCTTGACAGGTGTGGAACTGAAGTGCCGCAAGGCCTTGCGGTGCTGCGCTGGCAAGCATAAACGGAGTTGCCTACGTGCGCACTCAAGCATTTGCTATTGAGCATTTGCTATTGTTTGGTTCGGTTTGGACGATGCGTGCAGGTGACGCGTCTTCGCGCGTCGAAGACGTAAGCGCAGGAACTCGCCAGCGGCCAAAATGTCTGCGCCATACGATGTGTATTATGTTTATATGCAGCCAGAAGCTCCAGCTCACGTGGGTCGTCGCAGAAGCTGGCCATGTCGTGGAAGAGGAAGCGCCCGGACGGTGTTCCGGTGCGTATGGAGTCGGTGAGGCTCCTGAACTGGACGCCTTGCTTGTCACCGTCCTCGACACGCTGCGCCACCGGCACATCATTATCCCGGCGCTGGATGTCATTGAGCGTGTCTGCGCCGAGGCCATTACCCGCGCCAACCGGCGCATCTATGAAGCCCTGTCAGAGCCACTGGCGACGGCGGCCGTCGTGTTGTGGAACACGGTGGTCACGTGGATTTCGATGACCGACAAGTGTTGGAATGATGTTTTCCGTACATTTCGCAGCTGTCAAAGCCGACTCAATGCTTCCTGAAGCACACGCTGTTGACTGTGGTCACCCAGACCTACGTCTGAATCGGTGCGGATGCAATGGTCCAAGCACCATCGTGGCCAGTCGATATGGTCGTCGTCCACCGCAATCCAGTTTTTGGGCTGGCGTCGGCAGACATCAGTCCACACCTGCAGGCCGCGTGACATCACCTTGAAGGTCTGAGTGTGATCACGTAATTCGCCGGGCTTCTGGTCAAGTTACGCGATGGCCATCAAGTGCCTGATCGCACCAGGTAAAAACGCCACCGGCATTGAATGCGGGTGGCGTTTTGGTCAGGTTGGTGATGGCCTCATCACCCCGGTGGATCGGTGCTGGCGGCGGCGATGTAGTCTTCACACTGGCGCTCGTAATGCCGGTCAATCTCTTCACCGTATCGGGCTTCAAAGATCTGAATGGCAATTTGCAGGAAGTTGTGGATTTCCACGGCCACCTCGTCGCTGAGTGTGGGCAGGCTAAATCCAAATGGAAGTTGGTCAATGTTCTTCATGTCGCAGTCCTTCAACGGTTAACGCGTGGGGGCAACCCGGCGCTTGGGCGCCGTGTCGGGTTGCGCAAACACATCCAGGTACAGCTTCTCATCGAGCTGAGCGAGTTCGCGCTGGGCCCCCACAGCCAGCAGTTCGGCGGCCATGGTGGTGAGAATGCGGTAGTTGCCGGCGGCGTGGTCGCACAAGGTATGGCGCAATTGCGGGCTCATCAAACTGGCATTGCCGGCGTCGGCCAGCAAATGCTCCAGGCAAGCCAGCAGTTCCTGGCGGCTGGCAAACTCGGTGGTCAAGCGGGTACGGATGCGTGAACCCAGTGGCACCAGGTCGTCATGGCGCAACTTCTCAATGAGTCTGGCGTCGCCGGCCAGCACGATGCATAACAGCGGCTGCGAATCAAAGCGTGCGCTCGATAGCAGGCGCAGTTCAGACAGCGCCTGGGTCGTCATCTCCTGCGCCTCGTCAATCAGCAGCACGGCTCGAATACGGCTGGACTCCAGATGACTGAGCCAGCGCTCGCGCAACGCTTTGAAGCCGGCCCAGCGATTGGAGGGGCGCAGTCCGACGCCAAAGATGTCACCCAACTCGCGGTAAAAATCGGCCAGGTTGCTCTGCGGATGGTTGATGGCACCCACCGTGATGTCGGGCACGTTAGACAGGCGCTGAGCGAGCAGGCGCAGCACCACGCTTTTGCCCGTGCCGGGGTCGCCATGGATCATGGCAAATCCGCCCTCACGGACCTGCGCATGTTCGATCCGCCAACAGAAATTCTCGACCTTTGGCGGCACAAATATCGCCTTGGTGGGCAACTCTGGCGAGAAGGGATTGAACTTGAGCCCATAAAGGGCCAGCAGTTTGTGATTCATACCGGGTCCTTCTCAACGGTGGGCAGAAAGGCCGGAGGCATTCCGCTGCTGGAGTAGTCGGCCAGCAACTGGCTCAGCAGTGGCGCCATGCCCGACGGTGGCAGTGGGCTCAGATCGACTGCCGCAGGATGGAGTCGGCGGCGTTGGCCAGAGGCATTGGCGGACTTGTCCAGCGGCTTGACAGCACACAGGATGACACCGGTGCGCGGCTCCACCAGATCGACGCGGCTCAAATCCCAGCGGGCGTACTGCAGGTGAACCTCCTCAAGGTGGCGGTAACGTGCCGGGATCTCAAAGCGTGCGCCACCCAGGCTGATCGTTCCATCGGAGCGGCGCTGGCGGCGCTTGATCTCGATACGAAACGCGTTGGCCAGGACATCGACCGCAGGACACTCCCGGCGCACGTTGGGACCAGCCAGATAGCGGCCCAAAGGCGTGGTGCCGATCTCGCAGTGGTGGGCGCGGTGGTATTCCTGCTCCACCCAGGCCTGCGTGGCCAGGTTCAAGGCATCCAGCGTGAGCGATGCATCGCCCTCCAGCATGGCCATCAGGCGCCCTTCAACCCGGCCCCAGAACGATTCCTGCTTGGCGTTCTGGTACTTACGTGATCAGCCACGTAAGTACCAGTATGTGGCGCTTAAGAGTATGTGGTCTCCAGGCGTCTGCCCCTCCTGGCCAGCGGATATCAGCCAACCCTACAACACATAAATTTTGACGTTCCGGATTGATGATGCTCGTCCATCTTATTGAAGGAGTCGATCATGATTGAAGTCCTGTTCAAACGACCTACAGTGTTGAAGCGCTACCGCGAATGCCCCCACGCGCCAGAGAGGGACGCGTACCTTCAGCACTGCGCAACGGAAGGCTACTCACACTCGATGCTGCGCAAGATTGCATGGGTACTGCTCTCCGTGGCCAGTCGCGTTGATATTGGCGATGGCGTTGTGACCATCCAAGATATCGAACTCGCCGTTGATGGTCGCAAGCAATTCAAGCGTCAGATCACGAATTCCTCAGTGTCAACGCGTGAGCTAGCGATCCATGTGGTAAAGCAATGGGTTGGTTGGCTTGGCAAACTACCAGATGCTCCAACAGGACCGAGTATTTTTGCTGAACAGGTCAATGCTTTCTCCAAGTACATGCGCGAAGAGCGAGGCTTGTCGCCAGTAACAATTTCAACTCGCTGTGAACGTCTGAATTGGTTCTTTTCGAGGCTGCCACCAGTCCGCGACACATTGCATGCGATTACACCACTTGATATCGATGCATTCATCGAGTCCAAAGGCAAGGACGGGTGGACACGGGCCTCAATATCCGCCTTGGCCAGTTCTCTGCGCAGCTTCTTTGGGTTCGCCGAGGCACGAGGCTGGTGTTCTTGCGGCATCACCGCTGTCATCCAGTCCCCCAGGATTTACATGCGCGAAGGGATACCGCAAGGACCAGGATGGGAGGACGTGCAGCGCCTGCTTGTTAGCACCAGCGGTGATGGCCGTGTTGATATCCGTGATCATGCCATTCTGACGTTATTGGCGCTCTACGGACTGCGTAGAGGTGAGGTTGCAGCGCTGCAATTGGATGATCTGGATTGGCAGGGAGAGCTGATTCATGTAACTCGACCGAAGCAACGCATCAGTCAACTTTATCCGTTGCTTCCCGTTGTTGGCGAGGCGATTTTGCGGTACCTCCGCAATGTGCGGCCTCGCTGCAGCCACAGGGCGCTCTTTCTGACCCTCGATGCGCCCATCCGGCCTCTCTCGGCAAAGAGCATGACGCCGATCGCACATGCCCGACTCGCCAGCATCGGCCTGACACTGTCACCAGGCGGTGCACATTGTCTGCGCCACGCCTGTGCAGGTCATCTTCTGGCTACAGGATTTTCGTTAAAGCAGATTGGCGATCATCTTGGGCATCGCAGTGCGAATTCGACTTTGAGCTACACCAAGGTCGACATGGCGGGTCTGCGTCAAGTGGCCGAAATGGATTTGGGGGCAATACTATGAAACTCTCAGAAGTCATCTCCCTGTACATTGGCCACAAGCGCTCCCTCGGGATGCGATTTCGCGGTGAGGAATTTATCCTCAAGGCGTTTGCCAAGTCGTTGGGCGACCCGATGATCACAGCCATCGAGGCCGCACCCGTTCTCGCCTTCATCAATGGCGTCGGACCGGTTACCGAAACCTGGGTGAAGAAGCACCATGTTTTGAGCGGTTTTTACAGATTCGCTCTGGCCCGAAGTATGGTTGTGTATTCGCCTTTGCCGCCTAGCATCCCGAGGCGTGGTGTTCCAGCATTCGTTCCCTACATCTATTCTCAGTTGGAACTAAAACGACTGCTTGATGCCATACCTGCCACATGCGGCCGACGAGTACCACTTGATGACTATGTACTGCGAGCTTTGATTTTGTTGCTGTACGGTGCGGGTGTGCGAATCGGTGAGTCGCTGCATCTGACGGTCGGCGATGTCGATCTGGACCAGGCGTGCCTGCACATTCGTGAGACCAAGTTCTACAAGACCAGATTCGTTCCACTGGGTAAGGATTTGACCAAGGTGCTGACGGAGTATTCAGGTAAACGAAACGCCAGCCATTCGGTCGAAGCACAGGCACCTTTCTTTTGTCGGCGAGACGGACAACCGGTGAGCCAGTCCATAGCGCGCAGTGCCTTCCGACGCATGCGTACTGCGGCCGGTGTCGTTCGCGATGGCGGTGCAAGAAACCAGCCTCGAATTCATGACTTGCGGCATTCGGCGGCCGTTCATCGTTTGATTGCCTGGTACCGCAACGGCGTAGATCTGCATGATTTGCTGCCCAAGTTGGCAACCTATCTCGGGCATGTGGACCTCTCGGCGACGCAGCGATATTTGACAATGACGCCAGAACTGTTGCACGAGGCGAGTCTGCGCTTTGAACACTATGCGATGGAGGCCCATCATGAATGATCATGCGTTGCTAGGCCCGTGGGTGCGGCGATTTCTCCTCGAATATCTGGTGCGGGAACGAAACCTTTCAGTCAACACCCAGAAAAGCTACCGCGACATGCTGACACAGCTCCTGCCTTACGCGGGAAGCAAACTCAAGAGATCGGTCGACCGCCTGACTGTGGAGGACTTGTCTGCAGATTTGGTTCGGGAATTTCTATGCAATCTGGAAGATGTGGGACGCTGCATTCCTGCCACCCGAAATCAACGCCTTGGGGGGCTTCACGCCTTGGCACGATTCATTGGAGAGAGTAGTCCCGAGCACGTCGCTTGGTGCGCGCAAATTCGACTGATTCCATTCAAGCGGACGGTGCATCCCTGCATTACTTACCTGGATAAGTTAGAGATGGACGCAATTCTGGACTCTCCTGATCAAGGCACATCTCAGGGGAAACGCGACTACGCACTACTGCTTTTTCTCTACAATTCCGGCGCACGCGCCAGTGAAGCTGCTGACCTTCGAATCAAAGATGTTGACTGGCATACCAAGTCTGTGAAGATCGTTGGCAAAGGCAATAAGTGGCGAGTGTGCCCGCTATGGCCATTAACGATGGATCAGTTGCATGCCATGACGTTGGAGCGTGATCCGCAGCAACACCTGTTTCTCAACCGCAATGGTCAACCGGTCACGCGTTTTGGCATTCACACACTCGTCGAACGCCATGCAGAGAAGGCATCCGTGATAGCGCCATCCATCAGCTCAAAGCGCGTCAGTCCACATGTGATTCGGCACACGACCGCAACTACGCTACTTCGCGCTGGGGTAGATATCAATACGGTGCGGGCATGGCTTGGCCATGTTTCGCTGACCACCACCAACATCTACGCGGAGACCGACCTGGAAACCAAATCTCGCGCACTGGCCACCTGCGCACCGCCAGCGCAAGGTGCCTCCCGAGTACCTTGGAGCAAACAGCCTGATTTGATGGCATTCCTTCGCGGGTTGTAGCCGAAGCGATATGTGGCGCCGGAGTGGCTCCAGTAAACCGGACAGCAAAACTGGAGACCACATACTCCTAAGCGCCACATACTGGTACGGAGAATAGGGCAGCGTTGTTTGGTGCAAGACACCCAGGCGCGCCAGTCCGCTGGTGGTCTCTTCGGCCAGCATGGCCGCACCGTTGTCGGTCATCAGCGCGCGTGGCAAACCGCGCTTCATAAAGGCCTGGCACAGGGCATGAATCAGACTCTGTGCGCTCTCATCAAGATACCACTGCAGGTGGCACACCAGGCGCGAGCGGTCATCGATCACGCCCAACAGCATGGGGGTGACCCACAGGCCTTTGCGGGTGAGGACCTTGCGCGAGCCGTGATGGAAATCAAGGTGCCACAGTATGCGGTGCACCGCATACTGTGGCGTATGCAGAGTCCCGCAATATGCGGAGTCGGTTCATTCGGCGGGGCTATCCACCTCGTATTCCCCGGCGAATTTCGCCGATGAGCCATCTGCGTTACTGGGCATAACACTGGACCTCCAACTTACCATTTGGAGGATTTCATGCTCAGCAATTACATTGTCAATCCCAGGACGCAGCAGCAGCTTCGCAGTGGGCCGGCCGGGGCTCATCTGGAGGCTTTTACTGACTGGCTGGCAGATCGCCGCTACACCATATCGACGATTCGCAGCTACATCTATGCCGCCAATCGGTTTATGGTCTGGTGGACTTGCGCAAATGACGGTGAAGTGCTGCCCTCACCGAACCGCTCAAGCGTGGCCGCCTATAGAACGCATCTGGCGGAAGGTGGAGATGGTGGCCGTAGAGTCCACGAACGTTCGAACGCCTACTGCGGCGCCCGGCGCTTCATGTCATTTCTTCGGCAGATCGGGGCACTCCCGCATACCAATTCAGATGGTCGGCCTCAGTTGAACCTGGAGCAGCGATTTCGCCACTGGATGCGCCAACACCGGGGCACGCGGGCCATCACACTCCATGGATACGGTCGCGTAGTCGACCTATTGTTAAAGGACCTTGGCACTGAGCCGTCCCGCTATACCGCAGGGCAACTGCGCGACTTCGTCCTTTCGCAATCGCAAGGGTACAGCCACAGCAAGGCCGACACGGTGGTTACGGCCGTACGCATGTTTGTACGCTTTCTGGTTTCCTCACAGGAATGCAAGGACAACTTGCTACACGCGATCCCGCGCGTGGCCGGTTGGCGACTGGCATCATTGCCTCGCTACATCGATCCCGCAGACATCGAGAGAATCATTTGCGCGTGCGATACGAGTACGCCGCTTGGCGCGCGTGATCATTCAATTTTGCTGCTGCTCGCCCGCCTTGGCCTGAGAGCCGGTGATGTCGCCGGCCTGCGTTTGGGGGACATTGACTGGACGCAAAGCCGCATCCGTGTATCAGGCAAGTCACGACACACAGCATGGCTACCGTTGCCGCAGGATGTCGGTAATGCCCTTCTGCACTATCTGACCACGGGACGCGGTACCGTCATCCACGATGGTGTCTTCGTAACGAGTTGTGCGCCCTATACGCCAATCATTGCGCGCCAAGTTTCGAGCACGGCCGAACGAGCAATCCGGCGTTCCGGCGTCAAGACCCCTTCGTTGGGTGCTCATCTGTTCCGCCATTCCGCAGCGACCGCATGGTTGCGCCAGGGACTGACGCTGCAAGCCGTTGGCACCTTGCTACGTCACCATGATGTCGACACCACGGCGATCTATGCCAAGGTCGATGGCGATCTCCTCAGTCAGATCGCCATGCCCTGGCCAGGGGAAGGCGCATGATGTTGACATCTTCTATCAACCGCTATCTTGAATTGCGCCGCGCACTGGGATTCAAGCTCGACACCGACGAGGTACTGCTGCGCAGCTTCGCGCGTTTTGCGCTTGAACGCGGCTTGGAACACATCGAGAGTTCAACGGTCCTTGCGTGGGCCGACAGCAGCACGACCGCACGGCAACGCGATAAGCGAACTCGGACCGTCGTCGGATTTGCGCGGTTTTTGCACGCCGAAGACCCGCGACATGAGATTCCACCGCGACCTCTGCCATGCAATGCCCACGTGCGGCCGCTACCTTACATCTTCACTCAGCAGGAGATAATACGATTGGCCGAAGCCGCAGCACAACTCTCTCCGCCGACTTCGCTGCGCCCGCTGACGTTCAGTACCCTGTACAGCCTGCTTGCGGTCACCGGGTTGCGTATCTCAGAGGCGTTGTGCTTGCGACTACACGATTTCACACCCGACGGACTGGTCATCCGCGAGACCAAGTTCCGCAAGAACCGCCTGATTCCCTTGCACGAGTCGACGACACGCGCGTTGAATCGCTATATCAAGCGGCGTCTTTGCGCTGCCACTGAGAGCGACCATTTGTTCGTGTCGCTAAAGGGCACACCGTTGTGCTACGCGACAGCATTGCGAACGTTCCGGGAATTGTGTGACTGTGTTGGGCTCTTTGGAGTACCTCCGGGTCACCGTCCCCGGCTACATGACTTGCGCCATACTGCGGCCGTTCGGGCGTTGGAGGCTTGTCCCCATGCGCGTGACCAAGTCACGCCACACATGCTGGCTCTGAGCACTTATCTGGGCCACGCGAGCGTGCGAGGAACATACTGGTATTTACAGAGCACGCCTCGGCTTATGAGCGATGTCTCGGGCGCGGCCGAAACGTGGTTAGCGGGAGATGTGCAATGACACCGATCGCATCCCACATCACCGCCTTCTTGCGTGAGCGGTTGCCCCGGCAGCGCGGCGCTAGTCAGCATACCTGTGATGCATACGCATACGCCTTCAAGCTGTTGTTCGAGTACGCTAGCGCGCGTCTCAAGGTCTCTCCGAGTCAGCTTGCTTTGGAGCAAATCGACGCGCCGCTGATCTTGGACTTTCTGGAGATGCTGGAGTCTCAGCGGGGGAATCGTCCAAGCACCCGCAACGCTCGACTGGTCGCCATCAAGTCGTTTATGGCGTACATGGAATATCGTGTCCCGTCACTGTTGGAGCAGTGCCGGCAGATTCGGGCTATACCGCCAAAGAAGACTACGGTACCTCTGGTTCAACACCTCAATCGTTCCGAAGTGAAGGCATTGTTGGATGCTCCCGAACTCGCCACGTTGGCTGGGTTGCGCGATCGCGCCATGCTGCATCTTTGCTTCGCTGCCGGTCTGCGGGTCTCAGAACTGGTGACATTGCCGTCGGCGTCATTGAGCTTGCATGCTGATCCAAGTCTGCGGGTTACCGGCAAGGGGCGTCGGGAGCGCACGCTTCCACTTTGGAAGGAAACCGCAGCCGACTTGCGTAAATGGCTTTCTGTACGGAATGCGCAGGCCGGTGTGAGCGAGCTTTTTGTGAACGCCCGTGGGCTACCGATGACGCGTTCTGGATTCGAATTCATTCTTGACAAGCATGCAGCTGTAGCCTCTGCGCGGTGTCCATCGATGGCTTCGAAGAACATTTCGCCCCACGTATTAAGGCACAGCTGTGCGCTGATGATCCTTCAAGCCACCGGCGACTTGCGCAAAGTGGCGCTGTGGTTGGGCCATGCCGACATTCAGACCACCGAGATGTATCTACGGGTCGACCCCACCGAGAAGCTCGACGCTCTGGCTGCCACCATACCCCTAACTTTACGGCCCGGACGATTCAAGGCGCCCGACGCCCTGATTGCCATGCTCAAAGCGTCCTAAATATGCCCAGTAAGTCAGGGCGGCTGCGTTGGTTTCATTGGTGAGTCGGTACCTGACTCCGCATATTGCGGGACTCTGCATACGCCACAGTGCGTTGACGTGGTCGAGCTCAAAGCTGCGCACCTCGAGTTGTTCCAGTCGGTCACGGGCCGCAAGCGCCCCGGCCGTGGCGCGCTTAGGAGCCGCCTTGCGAAACATGCCATGGGCCTTGAGGTAGCGCCGGATCGTCGGGTAGGACGTCACGGCAATGTCGCTGCCTTTGAACCTGGAGCGCAGGTTGTCGAAATGCAACTGCATGGTCCAGCCGGGGTGCTCGCGATACTGGGTGGTGAGCGCCTCGATGAGTTGCGCACTCATGCAGGAGAATTGCCCGACGTTGTCGCGCTTGCGGTCGCGCAGGACGGCGACCGGGTCCGAGCCGCGTCGGGCGGTGTAGAACCAACGCTCCAGCGTGGCGGCACTGAAGCGAACATCGAGCCCGGTATCCGGATGACGCCAGGACTTGGCGGCAAGTTCTTGCAATGAAGCCATCAGACGCCCCGACGCCGGGGGCGCTGCAAGCAAGGATCCGATGATGGAAAAACGCAGCCGCGCCCATCGATCGCGCTTGGGTGTTTGAACAACAGAACTCAAAAACATCTCCTGGTAATGCGGCGCCAACAACGGCTGACCATGCATAGGAGACAAGGCTAAAAAGCCGTGCGGGAATTGGCTAGGCGCATCCTCTGCGGGTGATCAGCGACCCTCAGGCGGGGTGCAAAAAGGCGGCACCGTGATCGGGGACAGAAAGACCAGCAACCGCGCCATGGGTTGTGCGGCGCACTCGCCAAAACGCTGCATCAAGCTGCTCGGCAGGAGTTCGGGTGGCACCGGCGGCAGGAAGCGCGCGCACATGGATTGCCAAAGTCCGCTCGCAGGGAACTGGTCTTGCCACCACTGACGCCAGCGCTGCAGGGTGCGCAGGGGAACCTGCAGGCTGTGCGCCAGCTGCATGGTGATCGCACTGGCTTGCGTTAGCCGCGCTGACTTCAGGATCATGGCCAAGCCGAGGTAGACACGCCGGCCCAGGAAGCGCACGGAGATGCAGGTTCTGCGTTTGCGGCATTGACTGCAGCAAAAGCTCAACCGCTGTTCAAAGTCCGTCCGGATCTGGGCCGGACAGCCGCGTGGTTTGCGCGGGTAGTTCGCCCGGTGCAGGGTGCCACCACAGGCGCACCCGGCGGCTCGGGTTTGTTGGGCAAATTCCTCGTCTATGCGTACAAGGATTTGAAAAAACTTGATGTCTTGAAGCAGGGCATGGCACACTGGAATCGTCTCTCTGTCGTAGTAAACAAGAGACTCCCCCAAAATTAACTTTTAATCAAGTTTCTTGCGGGGGGTCACCCAATTCCCATCACGAATCTTGATCGCCACAGCGCAAAAGGCCATCAGGATTTGTGACCGTACTCAGCTACCATGGCGCTGTCAAACTTGCTACACCATCCGGTCATTGAGGATAAAACAATGTCGGCCCAAATCGAGGGGCGGAGAATCAAGCGCGCGAACAAAGACTTAGGGCGCGTCATAGCGATGGCGTATCTCAGTGATCAACTCGACGAAGACGCCGTTGAGCGTTGGCCAGCCACATGGCAACGGGCATTGCGTGATTTAGGAGCACCAGAAGCCACCTGCGCCAAGCTATCGACCATAAACAGCGGTATGCAATCATTAATGGCCAGCAGCGAGGACCAGGATGAGGCGCTACACAGTATCAATTACGGATTGTTATCCAGCCGCCCAATGAATATGCGTCAATTCCAGATAGCCATTCAGCGGTATCTGCAAGCCACCACGGTCCGGTGATCGCTTGGTACGCGAGGCGATCATCCCTCCAAGGGACCCTGGACAACTCTGAAACAACGGTGCACGCCTGCTCGCCAAAGTCCACATTTGGCAAAGGGAGCGGAAACGCCGCTCATTACCCGGCAATCGAAAAAGACCAACCAGCTACTTGATGCCAATATCACTGCCAAACACTTGCGCAATATGACCAGCTGTTTAGCGGATATTGCTTTGCGAGATATCACCGCAACCCACTTCGCAGACGCTCAACGGAAAACGACAAGGCCCCTGGAGCCGAAAGCGCAAGGGGCCTTGTCACGAGGGAAGCTGCGCCACTGCAGCGCGATTCTCTCAGTGTGAAGAATTACTTTGCCTTCACAGCTTTAGAAGCCCTAGGCGCTTTTACGGGAGCCGCTGGGGCTCCGGCCGGTCCTGCTTTCAGATCAGAGCGCTGAGCTTTGAGTGCGGCTATTTCTGCAATGACCTTGGCCTTGCGCTCACCCAGCTTGGCTAGGCTGGCATTGATCTTTGCAATCGCCTTTGCGGTATTGGAGACGGCAGGCTTTTTGGCAGCAGGTCTCGCTGCAGTCTTTACGACCTTGGCTGATTTTGCTGGAGCTGCCTTGTCGGCCTTCGTTGCAGCTTTAGGAGCTACCTTTTTTGCAGTTGCCATGATTGAATTTCCTAATTTGAAGATTCGGCGTTCATTGGAATGATTGACGCAATGGCTCAGCCGCATCGCAATTGCGTTAGCGCGCATTATGAATGCAACAGTTCTGAATACCAACGGTTTCATTTCAAAAAGGGCGCGGTATGTGACGCTCGTTGTTTGCCTATCAAAAAACTCAGTTTCCATTCAGCTCCCATACTGCACCTTGCAGTTGAAGATCAACGTCGTTCCGTTATATTGGCAACAACAGGGAATAGAGATGAGCGCCAATTCAAACATTTTGTGGTTCATATTCGGGGCGTTGTGGCTTGGGTTGTCTAGATGGCGCGCGGGTCTGCTATGCGCAATGAGAGCGCTGTATCCAGAACTCCGCATACTCCATTTACCTTCATGAGCGAGGAAACCGTGGAAGCGCAGAAGCCTGAACATGACTGGCCAACGATCGCGGCCAAGTTGGAAGCGAATGGTGATATTGAGAATGCAAATCGCATTCGTGAATTGATTAAGACATCGGAAAGCAACCCATTGGAGGCCGCAATGCGTGATTTGAAGCAGCAAATCCTGAATTCAACTGAAAGAAACCCGCTAGATCTGTCTCAGATGATTTCGTCCGGCCCTGCCAATGATGGCTCCCTCAACCTTATTACGCAGCAGCAAGGCCATTTGACAGATGAAGCAAAAGAGGCAATTCGGATTGTGGTCGAGGACTTGCCGAAATTGATTCCGGCAGTGGAGTTGATGCAAGGCAAAGCCTTGAGGTTGCGGACTGGCGAATGGTTACTTAGCCCGCTGCACTTCTCAGCGCTGAAACTGCTATTGCAATGAACTCATAAAAGTATGATTAGTTGCACAAAAAGGTATGCCTACTAATTATTCTCTATTGGTAATTTGCGAAATAGTATGCCGTTTGGGTTGTATTAAGTGATGGTGGCCAGCTCAGTAACGCCCATTGCCGTGCCGTACAAAGTCAAGAGCAACGCGGCGTCGCGCAGTGGAACGCGGCTGTATGCAGCCGTAGCCTTCAGCAGATGCTCGACCTGCTTGTCTTCAAATACCGGGGGTTTTGCCACTATTGTAATTCAATAAAAATGAGGAATTACATAGAGTTTATCCAGAACTCCTATCGGTGGCCACCGGGAGCGCACGCCCTGGCGCCACATCAAGGAAAGTTGGATAAAAGTACAGGCGAAAAAATACCCCTCGCTGGTTGCAGGAGGGGTATTGGGTTTTGATAATCGACCACT
>Ga0316222_1003641_pt1 | contig 14873 bp, 14 predicted proteins | sample TBH18011metaG_FD_206008 | JGI IMG/M metagenome (GOLD analysis project Ga0316222, IMG submission 206008) | Freshwater microbial communities from Trout Bog Lake, Wisconsin, USA - TBH18011 | ecosystem: Environmental > Aquatic > Freshwater > Lake > Hypolimnion/Profundal zone | place: USA: Wisconsin...
CACCTCGATGACGCCATCGACCAGGCTTTCGAGCACGAGCCGAACCCCTTCGCGGAACAGGGCATGGTCGTCGGCCAGCAGGACCTTCATGTCGTAACCCCCTTGTCCGACCGATCCCTCTCCGGCCGACATAGCTCAAGCAACGCCTTTAGACCACAACCGCATGCCCTTAGCAATAGTGGTTTTATCTCATACAGCATTCGTAAACGCATCTGTGTAAAACTTCGCATCACAAAGGACATACGCTTTCGGACAACGAGGTAGGAGAAAATGAACGTGTTGCGCAAGCCGCCTGTCAAGGTGGGCGACCGATTCGTGAAGATTGGCCCTTACCACTCTGGTGTTTGGGCTGTAGCACGAATATTCCAGTTGCCTTCGGAGCCGCCCCACGCTCATCTGGCGAAAGAGGGTGGCGAACGAGAATCACTGACAATTTCACTTCCGACCCTGGCGGATCCCCATTACTTCCGCCGTGCCTAGGCCCCCCGGGCCGCGCGTCGGCGCGGCCCATTTTTTCGTAGGGCCCTCTCGCCGGGCGGGGCCTCCGCCGCAATGGCGGCCGGATGCCGACGGCCGTCACCGGCTCATGCCCGCTGCAGCAAATGCACCCGGAACAATGAGCCTCGCCCCAGGGTCGACTTAATCGTCACCTCCAACCCCAGCAACTGAGCCAAGCGATGGACGATCGCCAGCCCCAGGCCCAGGCCCTTGGCGCGGTCGCGCTCGGGGTTGCCCAGTTGGGTGAATTCCTCGAAGATTTCACCGTAGGCTTCCTTGGGAATGCCGGGGCCGGTGTCCCAGACCTCGAGGCGGACGCCGCCGTCACTGAGCCGACGGCAGCCGACCAGAATGCGGCCGCTTTCGGTGTAGCGGACCGCGTTGGCGGTCAGGTTGCGCAGCACCCGCAGCAGCAGGATGGGATCGCTGACCACCTCCAGCGACGACGGCACCACCCGCAGCTCGACGCCCTTGGCCGCCGCCTGTGGCCGCCATTCGGTTTCGATCTGGCCCAGCAGGTCGGCCATGGGAAAGTGGGTCGGGCGCGCCTGGACCGTGCCCGCCTGCAGGGTCGAGATGTCGAGCAGCGAATGCAGCAGCCCCTCGCCCGCCTCCAGCGCCCGTAGCGCGTTGTCCACCAGCGGCCGGTTGGCGCCATCGTTTATCCGCGACGACAGCATGTCGAGGAACAGCCGCAATGCTTGGAACGGCTGGCGCAGATCATGGCTGGCGGCGGCGAGGAAGCGCGACTTGGCCTGATTGGCGCCGATCAGCGCCCGCTCGCTGCGGCCGCGGCGATCGATCTCGGCGGCCAGCGAGGCGTTGATGCGCTCCAATTCGGCGGTGCGCTCGCGCACCCGGGCTTCGAGCTGCAAATTGACCCGGCGCACCGCCTCTTCCGCCTGCTTGCGCTCGGCCACCTCGCGGGTCAGGTCGTCGGGACTGGGCAGCGCCAGCACCCGGGGCAGCAGCGGCCACAATAGCGCCGCCGCCGCCGCCGATATCGCCGCGACGCCAAGGCCGACCCAGCCCTGCAGCCAGTAAAGCGGCTGCCACAGGGTGACGACGGCCAGCACGTGGCTGACGCCGCAGCCCGCCACCACCGATGCGAACAGCCAGATCGCCCAGCGGAAGCGAAGATCGGGGCGGCCGGCGGTCATAACCAGCAGGGCAAGGGGAATGGCGAAGTAAGCGGCGGCGGTAACGCCGTCGGCGACAACATGCAGCCAGATCAGCCAAGGATCGGCGGCAAGACAGATCGCGTGAGGAAGCAGCAGCACGGAACCCCTTCCCAAAAGTCAGAGCCATTTACCTACGGCATACCCATCCCGGTGTCCATTGGGCCAAGGGAGGTATCACTTAGGCGATAGACTCAGCCACCGCCATCCCACACCTTCTCGTGGTAGAGTGGGACGATGTCCCATTCGCTTGCCGCCCTCCTGATCGGCCTTGCCCTGGCGCTGGTGGTGGTGGCGCTGGCCACCGGACTCATCGGCTTCGCCAAGGGCGGCCCCTGGTATCAACGCCACGCCAACCGGCTGATGCAATTTCGGGTCGCCGCCCAGGCGCTGGCGGTGGCGTTGCTGGCGCTGCTGCTGTGGCTAGGGCGTTAGAACAATGGTAACATGGCGCAGACATGGATAATTCAGCCCCCCCGATTGAACGGATCTTGCTGGTCGAAGACACTCGGCTCTTCGCGGTGATGATCAGTTCGGCCATTACCGAGCGCCTCGGCATCGAGGTGGTGGTTGCCACCACCCTGGCGGCGGCGCGTGCCTGCCTCGACAGTGGCGAGCACTATCTGCTCTGCCTGGCCGACTTGGTGCTGCCGGACGCCAGCCATGTCGAGGTCGCCGAGCTGTTCGCCAGCCGCGGCGTGCCGACGGTGGTGTTCACCGGCACCTTCGACACGACCACCCGCAGCCGCATCCTCGGCCTTCGGGTGATCGACTACGTGCTGAAGAACTCCCCCGGCGCGCTGGATTACCTGCTCTGGCTGATCGAGCGCATCCGCCGCAATCGCGGCATCGCCGCCCTGGTGGTCGACGATTCGACCGCGATGCGGATGCAAACCGCCGATTTGCTGGCGATGATGGGCTTCACCGTCCATCAGGCCGGCGACGGCGAAGCGGGGCTGGCAATGCTGGCGGCCCACCCGGAAATCCGGCTGGTGCTGACCGATTTCGAAATGCCGCGGCTTGACGGCGTCGGCATGATCCGGCGCATGCGCGCCACCCATTCGCGCGAACGGCTGGCGATCATCGGCATGTCCGGCTCGGGCGATGACAGCGTCCCCGCCGCCTTCCTCAAGCTGGGCGCCAACGATTTCATGGGCAAGCCCTACCTGCGCGAGGAATTCCTGATCCGCGTGTCGCAGAATCTCGACGTCGTCGAGCAGATGGCGGCGCTACGCGACATGGCCACCCGTGACTTCCTGACCGGGCTTTACAATCGCCGCGCCTTCTTCGATTCGGTCAACCGCTTCCAGGGCAAGAACCGCCATCTGACCGTCGGGCTGTTCGACATCGACTATTTCAAGAAGGTCAACGACACCCTCGGCCACGACGCCGGCGACATCGTGCTGAAAGCGGTGGCCACCATTCTGGCCGAATCGGCCCGCCCCGACGACGTCGTCGCCCGCATGGGCGGCGAGGAATTCTGCCTGCTGGCCGCCGATCTCGATCCCGCCGCGGTCGCCGCCACCTTCGAACGCTGCCGCGCCGCCGTTCAGGCGGCAATCATCCGGGTCGAGGGCGGGCCGGTGCCGGTGACCGTCAGCGCCGGCATCGCCGCCGCTCCCCACGACCGCCCCGCCGACATCGGCCAATTGCTCAACACCGCCGATTTGATGCTCTACCGGGCCAAGCAAGGCGGCCGCAATCGCATCGTCATCGCCAGCTAACCGGCCAGCTTTTCCAGCAGCGCGGCACGGAAGGTCTTGTAGTCCTGGGCGCCGGCGATCGGACGCGGCACCGCGCCGTAATCGTAGTGGCGGGGCGAGGCGATGCCGGCGACGAAGCCCGACGCCCGCGCGTCGAGCCAAGCGGCGCCGCCGCCCCCCCCCAGCGTGCTGTTGCCAACCCAGATCTGGGCGGCGGGGTCGTCACCCCAGGGTTGCTTCGACAGGAACACCATGGCGCAGCCGATGTCGTCGAACTTCCACATCTGATCGTGGGGGCCGCCGACCTGGGCGGCGAAGCGCGGATCGACGATCTCCGCGGCGCAGGTGGTACAGGTGTCGTGGCCCCAGTTGATCCGTTCGGGGCCGTGCTGGCCGCAGCCGCCCAGCCCGGCGGCCAGCGCCAGGGAGGCGCAACCCGAGGCCAGGAAGCGACGGCGGCTGATGACTCGGCTGGCGGACATGCGGACACCCTTCCCGATTTAATCCTTCCGCCAGCCCTGCCCCCAATGCAAGGGGGGCTATCGCCAACGGAAGGGTGCAAAGTGAGATGTTTGTATTAGAATGCGCCCGCCGACACCAGCAAGAGCTTCCGCATGGCAATCCCGATAGAATGCGAGCGTCGATTCCTGGTGATGGGGGATGAATGGCGCCACTGCGCCAGCCAATCCAACCGCATCCGCCAGGGCTATCTGACCAATACCGACGGGGTGACCGTCCGCATCCGCCGGGTCGGCGAACGCGCCTATATTACCGTCAAGACGCCGAAGCAGGGGATCGCGCGGGCCGAGTTCGAGTACGAGATCCCGGCCGACCACGCCGATTTCATGATCGAGACCGCCTGCGGCCGCCGCATGATCGAAAAAGTCCGCCACGACGTCTGCCATCAAGGCCTGGCCTGGACGGTCGACGAGTTCCATGGCCTCAACCACGGTTTGGTGCTGGCCGAGATCGAACTCGACCGCGCCGACCGGCCGCTGGTGCTGCCGAGCTGGGTGGGGCCCGAGGTCACCGCCACCAACCGCTTCCACAATTCCTATCTATCCCGCCACCCCTACTCCCAGTGGGTAATGGACGGGGCTGCTTGAGGGTCGATCAAGGGAGAGAAGGGCGCATTTCAAGCTCCGCCATGCGCGCCCTAATTCAGGCATAATCTGACGCAATATTTGGTCCCCTGAGTTGAAAAACAGGGGATGCGAAATGCGGTACTATAAAATTATCTTTTCCGCTTTATTGGCCCTGTTCAGCGCGGCGACACTGGTCGCCTGCGAACAGGAGGTTCCCCGACAGATGTCGGCGCCCGTCGCCGCCAGCGGGCCGCCACCGCCGTTGGAAATGGCGCCGTCGCTCCGGTCCACTGGCGCCGCCCCCGCTTCCGCCAGAATGATGATTCAGCCGACACCGCCCGCCAGCGGCGACAAATTCCCCGCAGCCGAAGCGAATCGCTGGACTTCGGCGGCGGAGCAGCCGGTCTCGACCGTCTCGCTCGACGTGTCGAAGGCAGGCTACGCCATCGTCAGACGTTTCCTTCGCGAGGGCCGGATGCCGCCGATCGACGCGGTGCGCGGCGACGACATGGTGAACTACTTCCCCTACGACTATCCGGCGGCCAAGGACAAGGCGCGGCCGTTCAATTTGACCACCACAGTGGTGCCGTCACCGTGGACCAAGGGGGCCAGCCTGGTCCATATCGCGCTCAAGGGATGGGATGCCATACAGGCCACCCGCCCGCGCGCCAATCTCACCTTCCTGCTCGACGTGTCCGGCTCGATGCAGCCGCAGGACCGGCTGCCGCTGGTTCAGAAGGCGTTGCATCAGTTCGCCCCATCGCTGCGCGCCGATGACACGGTGTCGATCGTCAGCTATGCCAACGGCGTCCAAGTTGTGCTGGAGCCGACCAAGGGCTCGGAGCTGGCCAAAATCATGGCGGCGGTGGATTCACTGGGGGCCGGCGGCGGCACCTCTGGCGGCGCCGGGTTGCAGACCGCTTACGCCCAGGCAGAGAGCAATTTCGCCCCCGACGCGGTCAACCGGATCATCCTGGCCACCGACGGCGACTTCAATCTGGGCGAGACCAATCCCCGTCAGCTCGAGCAACTGATCGCCGGCAAGCGCAAACTGGGGATCTATCTGACCATCCTGGGGGTCGGCACCGACAACCTCAACGACTCGCTGATGCAGCGCCTGGCCCATGCCGGCAACGGCCAAGCCGCCTATCTCGATAGCGTGCTGGAAGCGCGCAAGGTATTTGTCGAGGACCTCGGCTCGACCATGACGCCGATCGCCGACGACACCAAGATGCAGGTCGAATTCAATCCGGCGAAGGTCGCCGAATATCGCCTGATCGGCTACGAAACCCGCCAGTTGCAGCGGGCCGATTTCCTCGACGACGGCGTCGCCGGCGGCCAGATCGGCGCCGGCCATGCGGTCACCGCCATCTACGAAGTGTTGCCGGTCGGCTCGGGGGTTCATCACATCCAGCCGTTGCGTTACCAGCAGCCGACGTCGACGCGGCCATCCGAGGAAACCGCCTTCGTGCACATTCGGTACCGCTTGCCTGGCCACAAGGACAGCCGGGACATCGAACAGGGTATCACCAAGGCCAATGCGGCCCCCAGCCTGGAGGCGGCCTCCAACGACGTCCGCTTCTCGGTGGCGGTGGCCGGGTTTGCCCAGTTGTTGCGCCACGACGGCGCGGTGTCAAATTGGTCGTTCGACCAGGCGGCGGACCTTGCTGATGGCGCCCGCGGTAAAGACGCCTTCGGCTGGCGGGCCGAATTGGTGCAGCTGATCCGCGCGGCCAAGGGGCTGGCGGGCTAGACGGGCCTCGTGCCTTAAGGCATGGATCCCAGGTTGACGACACGAACCCGTCTGTTTTCCCCCGATTCCGGCTGAGAGGGGTCAAGCAGACGGGTCTTGCCGTAGCCCACCGCCTGGACGCGGTGGGCATCGATTCCATAGCGGCGGACCAATTGCTGGCGGACCGCCTCGGCCCGTTGTTCCGATAGCCGCTGGTTGAAGGCATCACCGCCCACGGCATCGGTATGGCCTTCGATGCTGAAGCGCTTACCGGCCAAACGCGGATCCTTCAGCGCGCGGCCAAGATTGCCCACCAGCACGCCCCCGTCACGGCTGAGCACCGCCGAGTTGAACTCGAAATTGATGGTCAGGTCGATCGCCGCCACATCCTCGGAGCCGGTGGTGGTGTTGACGATTCCGCGGTCGGCGGCGTATGGCGTGAAGGACCGGGTGGCGCCGCCGGTCGTCAACGTGGCCGCGATGTCCTCGGCGCTGGGTGGCTCGGCGGCGCCGGCGGCCAGGGACAGTAGGCAAATCGCGATTGCCGCCAAGGCGGGGATTCGAGCCATTTCGCGTCCTTTGGTCATGGGGCGGTGGTCACCGGCACCAGCGCGGCGGCAACCGCCGCTTCCGCCGCTTGTCCCAGCAAGCCGAGGCGAAGTTCGGTGAGATAGTCGCGCTCGGTATCGACCGCGGGCCGATCCAGCGCGAGGAGAGGCAAGGCCGACGCCACCACCACCACCGATTCTCGCCCGAACACCGGGCCGGCGATCCGCCATTCTCCCGCGCCGCCCAAGACCAAGTGGGTCTTCGCCGGCACCGCTCGCCCACCTGCCTCGCCGTAGCGGCGCAGATGCACGACCTGGCCATCGGCCTGGATGTAAGAGATCAAGAGATGGCTGGGATAATCGGGAGTGACGACATCCAGCACCAGGCCTTGGCCTTGCCGCAGCGCCTGATTCCCCTTGACCGACACCGCCAGTCCGGCCGGCCGGGCCAGCGGATGGGCCAAGGTCAGGCGCGCCTCGCAATGGGGCCACGGCTCGACCGCCAGATCGAGACGGGACCGCCAGCCAGCCCCGCCGTCGCCAAGCGCCGCGGCCAACCGGTGGCGATCGGCAGCGGTGGAAACGAAGCCTGCAACCGACAGAATCCCGTCCTTGGCGCCGATCTCGACGGCGGCGCAACCAAAGTGCCCGGCCAAGATCCGCGCATTCCGCTCGGCCTCGGCCAGGGCGGGTCTTGCCGGCTCGGGCGTGGGCGTGGGCGTGGGCGTGGGCGTGGGCGCCACCACCACCGGTATCGGCTTGGGAACCGGTTGCGGCTGGGGTACGGGAGTGGGGACCACAACCACCGCCGGCTTGGGCGTCGGCTCCGGCTCGGGCGGATCGGCAATGACCGGCGGCGGCACCGCCTGGTCGAGGCTGACGGCGTAAGCTTCCGCCACCAAGGCACCGATGGCGCGATAGGACACCCAGACGAAGCCATGGTCGCCCCATTCGGGCCCCCAGGAATTGATCAGCCGGAAGGCCCCACGACGGTCGTCGTAAGCGGTGGCCACCATGGCATGGGCGCCATCGGTCGCGCCGACATCGTCGAAAACGGCGGCGCCATTCGCGTCGTTGAAGCTTTTCGGCAGCCTCATCGCCACCACCACCGGGTGCCCACTGGCGATCTTGCCCTTGAGGTCGTCGAGCTTATCCCCATCCAGCCGTTCAAACCCGCTGATGCGAAAACGCCGCGCGCTGTTGACCACATCCGGCGACGGCCGGCGATCGCAGGACTGGCTGTTGTAGGCGAACTCCGACAAGGGCGGGACCCCTTCCTCCCGCAGCAGGGTCAGCGCCGAGGTCAGGGTCAGGCCGCCATTACAGAGTCCGTGCGGCTGGGCCAATTGATTGTAGATATAGGAGGGGCTGAGCGGCGTCGGGGCGGTTTGGAGCGAACCGGACAGCCGGTTCTCGTAGTAACTGCGCAACGCGTAGCCGGTCGCCCAGGCGGTACAGGATGGCTGCCCCGCCTGCTGGCCCGGCGGCGGAAACCAGGGCGACAGGTCGGCCGCCGGAGGCAGGAAGGCGCGATAACGCGGAACCGCGGGCAGAGCCTGGTACTCGGCGGGCGGCAGCAGGACCAACCCGGTCGCATGAGGTTGCGCCACCGCCGTTTGCGCCATCGCGAAGATGACGGCAAAGACCGCCCAGGAACCGATCGTCCTCAGCATGATTGGGCCGATTCCTTTGTGACCGCCAGCAGAATGATCAGAACAAAGTCGATCGCAACCGGCCCCCCCGCCGCCTGGACATAGGTCGTCGGAAGCACCGTTCGCCCTTCCCGCTTGCCCCATAGCCGGATCTTGAGACTATCGACAGCGGATGCCCGCCGGTCCGGCGGATCGAGCTCCCACCGCACCAGCTCATTCTCGCCCTTGGGCGGAACGTCCCAATGGTCGCCCGGCCGTTGCGCGCCAAGCCGGATATAGGCCGGCTGCCGCGCCGGGAACCGGGCGATGGGAAGAATTGCCCCCTGCGGGCCCATGAACACCCTGCCAACCGCGTCAATGGGGACGGAATCCCCGCAAGCTTGGGCGTGACCGACCGCCATCGCCATCACGAGGAAGGCCGACAGCCAAATGAGGGCGCGGTTCATTATTGCCCTGCCAGCTCGGAGCAGAACGAATCGTCGCTGTCGCCACAACCGGCCGCAATGACACGGCGATTCCAACTCTTGGCGCAGCGGGCGTTGAACCTTTCGATCTTTGAACTGAGGGCGTTCTTATTCCGGTTGTAATCGTCCTTGTCAGCCGTCAGTTCGCGTAGGTTCGTGTTGTAGGTCTGGAATTGTGTATTCGCCAAATAGCGAAAGAATGACGCGTCATAGGGCTGATTGGCATTGATCTGCGCTTGCGTGGCGTCCAGTCGCTCTTTTTCGGATTGCAGCGACTCCCACCCGCTTTTTAGCCTGTCAAACTGCGCCTTGAGTTGGTCGCTGGCCTCCTGATTGGCCTTCGCCGCGGACTTGCAGGCGCGAAACTCGTCGATCGCGTCGGCCTCGGCCTGCTGCCGCTTGGCGTCGGTTCGGACCTCGTCTTCGACCTGCCGGCGCTTGAATGCGGCGGCTTCGGCGTTGGCGCGTTCGATGGCAGCCCTGGCGTTGTCGGCCTCGCGCTTCAAGCGAGCGATTTCGGCCTTGGCGCGGTCGACCTCGGCGGTGTTGTCGGGCACGGTGACCGCCGCCGTCCCTCCCCCCGCGAAGTAAAACCGCCCCTCGATCGGGGACGACGAAAGCCAAGGCTGCTGCTGGCCGGAGGTGGCCTTCTTGACCGCCAATCCAACGTCGTTGAACGTGTCGAACAGGTCGAGACCGGGGGTGCGGATGGCCTGAGCCAACGCTTGGGTATAGGGGCTGTGGCTGCCATCGCCATCGCGCGCCACATTGCCCGGTTGAGTGGCGAAGGCGATCGCGGTACCGGCCGGCGCGGTCATGGTGGCAAGGCCGTCGCCGACGGAGCGCAAGCCACGTCCGCCCAATGGATTGTTTCGGCAGGCGTCGAGGATGAGGATGTTCAGCCGGTTGCCGGCATTGCCCATCTCGTCGAGCACGAAGCTAACATCCACCAACTCGTATTTCACGTCCGATTCGGTCGCCACTTTGGCCGAAACCGGAATCATGAAGTTGGTTCCCCTGATCTGCAGTCCGTGGCCCGAGTAGTAGAACACCCCGACCGCCCCCTCGCGCAGGGCCCTGCCGAAGGATCGGATCGCCTGCTCCATGGCCGGACGCTCAAGGTCGATCAAGGCGCCGTCGCCGATCAGCCGAAACCCGAGACCATTCAGCGTCTCGGCCATCAGCCGCGCGTCGCCGGGAGCGTTCCGCAAGGTTGGAGCATAGCGGTAGGCGCCATTGCCGATCACCAGGGCAACGCGCTTCTCGGCGGGAGCCGCCCAAGCCGTCGACGCCGAGAAGGCGATCACTAGCAAAGCGGCGACCACCAGCCAACAACGGGCGAGCCCCCCAGCAACCGCCACGCGATTCAGCATCGTCGCTCGCCCCCATACTTGTGGGGTAGATGCGACCATGCGGCCACAGGAATGTCAACCGAACGATTTGAAAAGGGCGGCCGGAGACCATCCGCCGTCAGTGGGTGAAATGCCCCTCGTCGCGGCGCTCGGTCGGGATGATCGGAAACCGCGCCGGAATCACCCCCGCGTCGAGGCGCAGGAACGCCTCGAACATCAGTAGCAGCCACAGCGTCCGCCCGTGGTCGCGCCGCCCCGCGATATGCTGGTCACCGATTCGCCGGATCGCCGCCATGTCGAACAGCCCGCACTCGGCCAACAGGCGATTGTCGGCGAGGGCGGCGGCGCGGGATTTCAGTGGGCCCCGGAACCACGCCTTGAGCGGCAGCGAGAAGCCGCGCTTCGGCCGATACAGGATGTCGGCGGGCAGGATCGGTTCCATCGCGTGCTTCAGCACCCGCTTGCCCTGGCCATAGGCCAGCTTCAGCTCGGGCGCCAGCCGCGCCGCCCATTCGGCCAGGGTGTGGTCGAGCAGCGGCGCCCGGACCTCCAGCGAGCGGGCCATGCTCGCGCGGTCGACCTTGACCAGGATGCCGCCGGGCAGCCAGGCGGCAAGGTCGGCGGCCTGCATCTTGAGCAGCGGGTCGTCGGTGTCGGCAGCCGCCATCGCCCGGCGCGTCACCTCGACCGCGCCGTAGCCCTGTAATTCGCGGCGGAAGCCGGGGCTGAACAACTCGGCGCGCAGCTCGTCGTCGACGACCGAGACGGCGGCGAAGTAGCCGTGGGCCTGGTCCATCGCCAATTCTTGCAAGGTGGTCTTGGCGCGGAATGGCCGCGGCGCCCAGTCCAGCTTGGGAGTGATCCGCCCCAGCGTCCCGAACAGCGGCCGGCGCAGCCCCTCGGGCAGCAGTCTGCGCGCCCGCTCCACCGCCGCCGCCAAGGCGTAGCGGCGGTACCCGCCAAATAGCTCGTCGCCGCCGTCGCCGGACAGCGCCACCGTCACCTGCTCGGCGGCCAGCGAGCAGACCTGATAGGTCGGCATTGCCGAGGAATCGCCGAACGGTTCGCCATAGACCGAGGCCAGCCGGTCGATCAGCGCGAAGTCGTCGGGGATCACCCTTCGGCTGAGATGGTCGGTGCCGAAGCGCTCGGCCACCGCCGCGGCATAGCCGGATTCGTCGAAATCGGGGTCGGCAAAGCCGATCGAGAAGGTTTTCACCGGCTGGTCGGAGGCCCGCGCCATGCAGGCCACCACCGCGCTGGAATCGATTCCGCCGGAAAGGAAGGCGCCCAGCGGCACCTCCGACATCAGGCGGATGCGGGTGGCCTCGAACAAGTGCTCGGCCAATTGGGCGGCGGCCTCGCCCATGTCGTGGATCGGCGCCCCCCCCATCGGCAGGCTCCAATAGAGGTCCTGGCGCATCTTGTCGCCGCGCCGCCACAGCAACCGGTTGGCCGGCGGCAGCTTGCGCACCGCCCGGTAGATCGAGCGCGGGTCGGGCACGAAGCCGTAGGCGAAATACTCCTCCACCGCCAGCGGATCGAGCTCGCGCGGCAGGTCCGGCAGCTGACGCAAGGCAGCCAGTTCCGAGGCGAAGGCCAACATGCCGTCGGCCAGCAGGGCGGTGTAGAGCGGCTTCTTGCCGAGGCGGTCGCGGGCAAGGAACAGGCTCTCGGAATTCTGGTCCCACAGGGCGAAGGCGAACATGCCGTGGAAGCGACGCACGCAATCGGCGCCCCATTGCTCCCAGGCGTGGACGATCACTTCGGTGTCGCTGCGGGTGTGGAAACGGTGGCCTTCCCGCTCCAGCTCGGCGATCAGCGGGCGGTAATTGTAGATTTCGCCGTTGAACACCACCACCACCGAGCCGTCCTCGTTGGCCAGCGGCTGGTGGCCGCCCTCGACGTCGATGATCGCCAGCCGGCGATGGCCAAGGCCGATGCCTGGCGACAAATGGAGGCCGTCGCCATCGGGCCCGCGATGGGCCTGGGCGTCGTTCATCCGCCGCAGCAACCCGCCGTCGATGCCGCGTCGGCCCCTGGTGTCGAACAGCCCGACCAGTCCGCACATCGCCGTCCCGCCCCGTTCCGCTTCGCCCGGCCCGACGGTGCCCCAAGCCGCCGGTCCCCGCCATCGGCCGGAAGTCGATTGAGCGGGCACGTTGGTCCTAGGACATCGCCGCCACCTTCGCCCGATGGACCAAGGGGTCGGCGACCGACGATGATCGCCGCCATGCGATCCCTGCTCTTCCTGGCCCAGCGCCTGCCCTATCCGCCCACCAAGGGCGACAAGATCCGTTCGTTCGCAATGCTGCGCCATCTGGCCCAGTCCTGGCGGATCCACCTGGGCTGCTTCGTCGACGATCCCCTCGACACCGCCCATGTGCCCGAGATGGCGCGGTTGTGCGTCGACACCTGCTGCGTCCCGCTCGACCCGCGCTGGGCCAAGGCGCGGTCGCTGGCCGGGCTGGTGCGCGGCTCCTCGCTGAGCGAGGCCTATTTCGACGACCGCCGCCTCGCCCGCTGGGTCCGCCACACCCTGGAGCAAGCGCGGCCGCAGGCGGCGTTCCTCTATTCCTCGGTGATGGCCCAGTACGTCCCCGACGACGAGCTGCGGCCGCCTAAGGTGGTGATGGATTACATCGATGTCGATTCCGACAAATGGCGCCAATACGCCAAGACCACGCCGTGGCCGGCCAACCTGATCTATCGCCGCGAGGCCCGCCGCTTGCTGGAGTTCGACGCCGCCACCGCCGCCCGTGTCGATGCCGGACTCTTCGTCTCGCCGGCCGAGGCCGAGCTGTTCCGCCGCCTGACCGGACTCGCGGGGGACAACATCCACGGCATTCCCAACGGCGTCGACCACGCCTTCTTCGCCCCCGACCCGGCGCTGCCTCGGCCATTCGGCCAGGGTTTGCGGCCGCTGGTGTTCACCGGAGCGATGGATTACCGCCCCAATGTCGACGCGGTGCGCTGGTTCGCCGACGAAATCCTGCCGCCCCTGCAGGCCAAGCTGGCCGATGCCCGCCTGTTCATCGTCGGCGCCAATCCCACCCCCGAGGTGGCGCGGCTGGCCCAGCGGCCGGGAATCACCGTGACCGGCCGCGTCGCCGACGTCCGCCCCTATCTGGCCCACGCCGAGGTGGCAGTGGCGCCGCTGCGGCTGGCGCGCGGGATCCAGAACAAGGTGCTGGAGGCGATGGCGATGGCCCGGCCAGTGGTCACCACTCCCCAGGGCTGGGAGGGCATCGACGCCGAACCCGGCCGCGACCTGTTGGTCGCCGACGGTGCCCGCGACTTCCTGGCGGCAATTCTCCGGGTGCTGCGCGACCCGGCTTTGGCCGCCCAACTCGCCACCAACGCCCGCGCCCGCATCCTGGAGGGCTATGGCTGGGCCGACAAGCTGGCGGAGGTTGATCGGTTGTTGGGGTGAGTCAGAGCACGAAGCGGGCATCCACTTCGGCGAAGGGGGCGACCACGCTGTCCGGCGTCCGCGCCAGCAGGCCAAGCTTGGACAACGCCTCGACATCCTGGTGGACGTTCTTGTAATCGCGGCGAAGATCGGCGGCCAGGGACCTGACGCTACGAACCTGGTGATGGCGGACGTGGCGAAGCAAATCCAACCGCTTCGGCGTCAATGCCGCCAGCAAGGTCTCTAGGTCTCGAAATGTAATGTTGGTCTCGTCAACCGCCTCGCCGGCCTCGGCGCGATGCCAGGCGTCGGTGAAGCGCTTGCCCATATCCGCCGCATTCCCGATATGAACCCGCACCGTCCCGCTCATCGCTCACCCCGCATTCGCTCGACATCGGCCAAGAAATCCTCCACCAGACGCTCCGGTGTGGTGAAGTGGTAAGCGACCTCAGAGCCATCGATATGGCGGTGATCGCCCTTACCGCGTTCGTTGTCGTAGCCGACCAGCCGCCGGCCGGGCACGCCGTAAAACATGCTGTACTTCAGGCGATGCTCGCTGCCGGGAACTGGCTTTGGCACCGCCCAGATCACCATCTCAAGGATGGTGCCGTCCTCGTAATCCATGCGATCAAAGAATATTTGGACGGCCTTCATATGGTGCAAGATACCATATGGCGGGTATGGCCGCAAACTCGACGAACCTACCCCAGCGCCGCCGCCGCCTGGGCCAGCGCGTTGAGCGCAGCCTTGGTGTCGAGGCCGACGCGGATCAGGCCGGCCAGTTGGCGGGGGTCCTTGGCCAAGGACAGCAGCACCGCGCCCAGCCGCACCCGGCCCTGGTCGTCGAGGCCCTCGGCGGCGGCGGGCGGCAGGGCGCGGCTGGCCGGATCGGCAACGGCGCGCAGCACCGCGCAGGGCAGGCCGCGTTCGGCGGCGGCCTGAATGACGCCCCAGCTTTCCAGGTCGACCGCCACCGCGCCGCTGGCCTGGCGCAGCGCCAGCTTGTCGGCGGCGGTGGCGACCACGCCCGCCGCGGCGGCGATCGGGGCCAGCCGGGCCTGGGGAAGAGCGGCGGCAAGGTGGGCGACCCAAACGGGGTCGCAGTCGAGCGTTCCTGCCTCTGACCACACCGAGGTGGCGATCACCAGGGTGCCTGGGGCCAGGCCCGGTTCAAGGCCGCCGGCGATGCCGAAGCTGGCCAGGGCGGTGGCGCCCTCATAGGCCAATTGGCGGGCCAAGTCCAAAGCAC
>Ga0316222_1003643_pt1 | contig 14868 bp, 13 predicted proteins | sample TBH18011metaG_FD_206008 | JGI IMG/M metagenome (GOLD analysis project Ga0316222, IMG submission 206008) | Freshwater microbial communities from Trout Bog Lake, Wisconsin, USA - TBH18011 | ecosystem: Environmental > Aquatic > Freshwater > Lake > Hypolimnion/Profundal zone | place: USA: Wisconsin...
GCGCCGACGTGGAGGACGTCCGGCACTACGATGCGCTGTTCAACAACGAGCGCCACTCCGTGAACGAGATGGCCGCCGCGATCCTCGGCTACGTTTCGGGCTGAGCCGGGGCAAGGTTCGCTTGCCCATGGGACCGGGTAGTGTAGATTCGAGCACAGGGACCTTGTCCACCCGCTCCAGGACCTCGAGGGATGCCATGCGCCTGCTCCGCGTTCTCGCCACCTGCTCCGCCCTCAGCGCGCTCGCCCTGGTCACCGCCTGCGGCGGCGGTTCCTCCGGCAGCCCGACGGGCGCCTCCATGTCCGGAGGCTCAAGCTCCAGTTCCAGCTCCAGTTCCAGCACCACCTCGTCGGGTGCCACCGTCAGCACGGTGTCCGGCGCGGCCCTGGTGGCCGGCCTGACCAACGGTCCCGAGGCGGGGGCCAAGTTCAACCAGCCGGGGGGTCTGGCCGTGGACACCTCCGGCAACACCTACGTGGCCGATACCGGCAACAGTGTCATCCGCAAGATCTCGGCCGGAGGCCAGGTCACCACCCTGGCGGGCCCCGACGGGACCCTGTTCAACAGCCCCAACGGCGTCGCCGTGGACGCCGCGGGCATGGTCTATGTGGCCAACAGCTACAGCCACACCATCCTGAAGATCACGCCCGCCGGCGCGGTGACCATCCTGGCCGGCACTGCCGGGTTCCCCGGGAGCAAGGACAGTCCCGGCGCCCTGTTCAGCTACCCCTCGGGCGTGACCGTGGACGGCGCCGGCAACGTCTATGTCGCGGACATGGGCAACGACACCATCCGCAAGATCACCGCCGCGGGCGTGGTCACGACGCTGGCGGGCTCCCCCGGGACCCCGGGCAGCGCCGACGGCACGGGCGCGACGGCCAGCTTCGACCAGCCCTACGGCGTGGCGGCGGACACCAGCGGCAACGTCTACGTGGCCGACACCGGCAACGGCCTCATCCGCCTGGTCTCCTCCGCGGGGGTGGTGGGCACCCTGGCCCTGACGGGCGTGACCTTCAACCATCCCATGGGCCTGGCCATCAACACCCGCACCGGCGAGCTCTACGTGGCCGACACCTACGACCAGACCATCCGGCTCATCGCGACGAACGGCACCGTCACCACCGTGGCCGGCACCCTGGGCGTCACCGGCAGCGGCGACGGCACCAGCGGCACCACCTTCAACTTCCCCGGCGGCATCGCCGTGGACAGCGCCGGCAAGCTCTACGTCGCCGACACCGACAACGACACCATCCGGATGATCGTGCCGTAGCGCAGCCGGGAGGGGGTCGGCGCCGGTTGGACCGGGTTCCGGAACCAGCCTTACGATCCGCCCACCACTCCCGCGGGCGCAACGAGCGCGAAGCGACCCCCCGTGAACTGCGCCCCGCGCAATGAACGACCCTGAAAGCCCGCATGGGTAGGCGGATCAGGAAGGAGACGGATGCTCGGTACGGGTAAACGCCAGGGTCAGGCCGATGAGGATGGCGCCGACGAGGATGAAGCTGTCGGCGACGTTGAAGGTCCAGTAGTGCCAACCGAAGAAGATGAAGTCGAGGAAGTCCACCACGGAGCCGTGCAGGAGGCGGTCGAGGCCGTTGCCGAGGGCGCCGCCCAGGATGAAGCCCAGGGCCAGGCGCTGGACGGGGGGGGTGCCCGCCTTGAGGAACTCCCAGCCGAAATAGCCCAGGGCCGCCAGGCCCCCGACGAGGAACAGGGTGCCGCGGAGCCACGCGGGGGCCCCGCCCAGGGTGCCGAAGATGGCGCCCGGGTTGGTGGTCATGGTGAGGTTGAAGAAGCCCGGCAGCACGGGGCGCGTCCAGCCCATGAGGATGTGGTGCTTGATCCAGGCCTTGGAAGACCAGTCCAGGCCCAGGACCCCCGCCGGGACGGCGAGCCAGAGCAGGCGGCGTGCCGTCATGCCTGGACTCCGACGACCTCGGCGCAGCGGGGGCAGAGGTCGATGTCCTCGCCCTGGCCGTGGCCGCCCTTGTGGTTCCAGCAGCGGGGGCACTTCACGCCGGCGTGGGCGAGGACCTCCACCTGGCAGGCGGGGGCGGTCACCCGGGTCAGGCCCGAGACGACGAGGAGGTCCTCGAGGGACTCGCCCAGGCGCGCCAGGGCGGTCCAGTCGGCTTCGGGGAGGGCCAGGACGACGGCGGCGTCCAGGCTGGTGCCGATGGTCTTGGCGGCCCGGTGGGGCTCCATGGCGGCCTGCACCGCCTCGCGGATGGTCCAGAAGGCGTCCCAGTCGGGCGAGGCCGTGGCCCCGTCGCCCTGCGGAAAGCGCTGCTCGAACACGCTGCCCTCGACCCCGGGCAGGTTCTCCCAGACCTCGTCGGCCGTGAAGGAGAGCACGGGCGCCAGCAGGATGGCCATGCCCTGGGCGATCTTCCAGCAGACGGTGCGCGCGCTCCTGCGGCGCAGGCCTTCCAGGTCGTCGCAGTAGAGGCGGTCCTTGATGATCTCGAAGTAGCGGCCCGACAGCTCCAGCTGGCAGAACCCGTGGAGGGCCTGGGTGACGTCCAGGTACTGGAACTGGCGGTACGAGTCCGTCACCTGGTCCGCGAGCCGGCCGAAGGCCGCCCACAGCCACCGGTCCAGGGGCGACCACCGGTCCATGGGCACCTCGTCCCGGGCCGGGTCGAACTCGGCCAGGGCCCCGAGGAGGAAGCGCAGGGTGTTGCGGATCTTCCGGTAGGCGTCGGCGCTGCGCTCCAGGATCTCCCTGGAGATGCGCACGTCCTCGTTGTAGTCGCAGCTGGCGGTCCACCAGCGCAGGATGTCGGCGCCGAAGGTCTTGAGGGTCTCCTCGGGCGTGATGGTGTTGCCCAGGCTCTTGGACATCTTCTGGCCCTTGCCGTCCAGCACGAAGCCGTGGGTGACGACGGTGTCGTAGGGCTTGTCGCCGGTGGCGGCCAGGTTGAACAGCAGGGAGGAGTGGAACCAGCCGCGGTGCTGGTCGGAGCCCTCCAGGTAGATGAAGTGGCCGTAGTCCTCCCGCTTCAGCTGGGGGTGGGTGTCGCAGACGACGGCGGCGCTGACGCCGGAGTCGATCCAGACGTCCAGGATGTCGGTCTCCTTCTGGAAGCCGTCATGGCCGCACCGGGCGCAGCGCGCGCCTTCGGGCTTGAGCTGCGCCACGGGCAGGTCGGCCCAGGCCTCGATGCCGCCCTCCTCGATGGCGGCCGCCGCCTTCTCGAAGATCGCGTCGGTGGCCAGGGACTCGCCGCACTCGGTGCAGCGCAGGACCGTGATGGGGGTGCCCCAGCTGCGCTGGCGCGAGATGCACCAGTCGGGCCGGCCCGCGATCATGGCGTGGATCCGGTTGCGCCCGACGGCGGGCACCCACCGGGTCTGCTCGACGCCCTCCAGGCCCGCCTCGCGCAGGGTCCGGCCCTGGCCGGTGAGCTCGTCGTCCATGGTGATGAACCACTGCTCCGTCGCCCGGAAGAAGATCGGGGTCTTGGTGCGCCAGCAGTGGGGGTAGCTGTGGGTCAGCTGCGCCTCGTGCAGGAGCGCGCCGCTGGCCCGCAGGCGGTCCACCACCAGGGGGTTGGTGTCGAAGATGTTCTTCCCCACCAGCTCGGCGTCGTCCACGCTCTCCGTGAACCGGCCGTCGGGCCCCACCAGCTGCAGCAGGCCCAGGTGGTGGGCCAGGTTGAAGTCGTCCACGCCGTGGTCGGGGGCCGTATGCACGAGGCCCGTGCCGGTGTCGGCGGTCACGTAGTCCCCCATCAGCACCGGGGACTCCCGGTCCAGCCAGCAGTGGCGGGCCTTGAGGCTCTGGAACTGGATGCCCTTGCGGATCTCCTTGATGTGCAGGGCGAGGCCGAGGTCCTTCTGGAAGCTCTCCAGGAGGGGCACGGCCACGATGTAGAAGCGGTCCACCGCCTTCACCACGGCGTATTCCATGTCGGGGTGCATGGCGATGGCGAGGTTGCTGGGCAGGGTCCAGGGCGTGGTGGTCCAGATGGGCAGGAACAGGGGCGTGGGCAGGTCCGTGCGGCGCGCCTCGGCGTCCTGCACGGGGAAGGCCACGGTGATGGCGGACGAGGTCTTGTCGGCGTATTCGACCTCGGCCTCGGCGAGGGCGGTGCGGGCGCCGTAGCTCCAGTGGACGACCTTGAGCTTGCGGTTCACCGCCCCGCACTGGAACAGCTTGCCCAGGAGCCGGACCACGGCCGCCTCGTACTTGGGCGCCATGGTGATGTAGGGGTCGTCCCAGTCGCCCAGGACCCCCAGGCGCTGGAAGCCCAGCCGCTGGGTGTCGATCCATTTCTGGGCGTAGGCCCGGCACTTGAAGAGGAAGGCGGCCCGGGTCATCTCCCGGCGCTTGGGGCCGAGATCCTTCTCCACCGCGTGCTCGATGGGCAGGCCATGGCAGTCCCAGCCCGGCACGTAGGGGGACTCGTAGCCGTCCAGCCACAGCGACTTGATCACCAGGTCCTTGAGGATCTTGTTGAGGGCGTGGCCCATGTGGATGGGCCCGTTGGCGTACGGGGGCCCGTCGTGGAGGATGCGCCGGCCCCGGCCGGTGCCGGCGGCGTTGTCCGCGCGCCTGCGGGCCTCGATGCGCTCGTAGAGGTGCTCGGCCTTCCAGCGTTCGGCCCGCTTGGGTTCCCGCTGCGGGAGATCGGCCTTCATGGGGAGGTCCGTGCGGGGAAGGAAGACGGTGTAACGTTTCTTGGTCGGCTCGGCCATGGCGCCCTCGTGCGCAGGGGGATCCACCCAAGGACCCCGAAGTTGGAAAAGATCCAGTTTACTCAATCCACCCGGAAATGGCAGCCCCGGGATTCCGGGTTCTGCAGGGCGGCCTTGAGGATCAGGCGCGCGCAGATGATGCCGTTGCGCAGTTCGAGCATGGGCCGGGTCAGCGGCGCCTTCTGGTAGAAGGCCTCGATCCGGTGGAACAGGTAGCCCAGGTCGGACCGCCCCCGCTGGAGCCGCTCCCGGGTGCGCACGATGCCCGCGTAGTTCCACAGGGTGGTGCGGATGCTGGTCCAGTCCTGCTCGATGAGCAGCGGGTCGGGCTCGGTGCCGGCGCCCGCGGGGACCCAGGGCTTGAGGGTCTCGGGGGCCGGCAGGGCCACCTGCCGCCCTTCGGCCACGCAAGCCTCGGCGGCGCGGTAGCCCCAGAGCAGGCCCTCCAGCAGCGAGGTCGAGGCCAGCCGGTTCGCCCCGTGCAGGCCCGTGCAGGACACTTCACCCGCGGCGAACAGGCCCGGCAGGCTGGTGCGCCCGTCCAGGTCGACGGCGACGCCGCCGCAGAAGTAGTGGGCGGCGGGCACCACGGGAATGGGCTCCTTCAGGGGATCCAGTCCCGCGGCTCGGCACGTGGCCAGGACCGTGGGGAAGCGCTGCTCCACGTCCAGCCTGCCCAGCAGCGGCGCCAGATCCAGGTACATGCACAGCCCGCCCGAGGCGGCCATCTCCTGGAAGATGGCCCGGCTCACCACGTCCCGGGGCGCCAGTTCCATGCGTTCCCGGTCGTAGGCGGCCATGAAGCGCTCGCCGGCCCCGTTCACCAGGTGGGCGCCTTCGCCCCGGAGGGCCTCGGTGAGCAGGGTCCGGGGCCGCCCGGGGACGAACAGGGTGGTGGGGTGGAACTGGACGTACTCGCAGTTCACGATCCTCGCGCTGGCCCGGAAGGCCGCGGCCAGGCCGTCGCCGGTGGCCGAGGCCGGGTTGCTGGTGTGCAGGTACAGGTAGCCCAGGCCGCCGGTGGCGAGCACCGTGCGCCTGGCCATGAACATGGTCACCGCGCCCTCCGGGTCCAGGGCGTAGGCGCCCCAGACCTGGATGGGATCGTAGACCTGGCGGGGGTCCAGGCTGTGGTGGGGCACGGTGAGGAGGTCCACCAGGGAGTGGTGCTCGAAGACCCGGATGCCCGGGTGGGCCTTCACCGTTTCGGTGAGGGCCTTCTGGATCGCGCGGCCGGTGGCGTCCTGCACGTGGTGGATCCGGCGGGCGCTGTGGGCGGCCTCGGCGGTGGATTCGGGATCCTGGGTCTCGAGGGCGAGGTCGAAGGGCACGCCCAGCCGCTTCCAGAGGAACTCGCGGCACAGGGAGGGCCCCTGCTGCGCCAGCAGCGCCACCGCCTCGGGCCGGCACAGGCCCGCGCCCGCGGACTCGATGTCCGCGGCCAGGAGGGCCGGCGAATCGCCGGCTTCCGGCGGGGGCAGGCCGATGATCCCGCCCTGGGCGTAGGCGGTGTTGGACTCCCCCAGGGCGTCCTTGGCCACCAGCACCACGTCCGCGCCCAGTTCGGCGGCGCGCAGCGCGGCGGTGCATCCCGCGATGCCTCCGCCCAGGACAAGCAGGTCGCACTTGATCACGTCAGCTCCAGGGTTGGGCGTTCCAGGTCCCACAGGGGGGCCAGGTCCATCTCGCCATCGTAGTCCGCCAGCCAGGCCAGGCGCGCCTCCGCGGCGGCCAGCGCGGCCGAGGCGTCGACGGCGCCCCAGGGGGTGCGCAGGAGGCCGTCCCCGGGCAGGAGGCGCCTGGCGTCGCCCAGGAGGTTGCTCATCCCGCGGGGGTTGTGCATCTGCTGATGGTGGAAGCCGCCGGCGAGCATGATGAGGCCCTGCAGGCCGGCCTTCAGGGGGCCCTCCGCCGCGACCCAGAGGTCCTCGAAGGCGTCGTGGCACTCGTGGAAGAGCGCGCAGTTGAACAGGGCGACCCCGGCGCCCAGGGGATAGCGCGCGTCCTCGGGCTGGCCCTGGAGGGCGATGAGGGTCACGCCCAGGCGCAGGCTCACCAGGGCGCCCAGGGGGGCCCAGGCCCGCTGGGGCAGCCAGCCCTCCGGGGCCCGGTCGGCCAGGTCGGGATGGCGGGCCAGGGCCTCGTCCCAGGCGGCCTTGGGGTCGGTCACGCCCACGGAACGCAGGATGCCTTCCGCCTGGGCCAGGAGCAGGCCCTCGGGCACCCCTTCCGGATGCGCGGCCACCAGTTTCGGGGCGCCCAGGAGCATGGGCCAGACCAGGAGCGCGCGGTCCGCCGGCGCGGCCAGGGCGTCATGCAGCCGCGCCCGCAGGAACTTGAACACCTGCAGGGGGAGCTTGGGCTGGCGCTGCCAGAAGACGGGAGCGAGCGGGCCGCAGCTCATCGCGGCGGGTTTCCGGCCGGGGCGCCCATCAGGTGAAATTGCGCTCGGACAGGCCGATGAACTCCAGGGAGAAATCGTCCAGCTGGGTCTGCCAGTGCTTCAGGGCGCCCTGGAAATAGTTGTAGGCCATGAGGGCCGGGATGGCCGCCACCAGGCCGAAGGCGGTGGCCACCAGGGCCTCCGAGATGCCCGGGGCCACGGTGGCCAGGCTCGCGTTGCCGGTGGCGCCGATCCCGCGGAAGGCGTCGATGATGCCCCAGACCGTGCCGAAGAGGCCCACGAAGGGGCTGACCGCGGCGATGGTGGCCAGGATGCCCAGATAGTTCTCCATGCGTCCCATCTCGACCACGGAAGCCCGCTGCAGGCACCGCTCCACGGCCTCCATGCTCTTGATCTGGCCCTTGACGGCCTGGACCCCGGGGCGCAGCTGGTAGGTGACCTCGGAATAGCCGGCCATGAACAGGCCCAGCAGGGGGCTCTGGGTGAACTGCTCGGCCTGGCCCTTGAGCTCGCGCCAGTCGGTGGCCTTCCGGAAGGCGGTGCGGAACCGCTCGGTGGCGCCCCGGCTCCGGGCCAGGAGCACGGTCTTCTGGAGGATCACCACCCAGCTGACCAGGGAGAACACGGCGAGGATGAGCAGGACGACCTTGGCCACGCTGCCCGAATGCAGCACCACCTCCCAAAGGTTGACCCCCTGTCCCGCCAGCAACACTCCGTAAGGCATGAAACCTCCCTGCTGGAATTCTACCAAGGGATGCGGTCCAGGGGTGGGATGGATATACTCGGGAGTCGCACGACTTCAACCCACGTCCCGGGCGGGACGGCACTAAGGACCCCCCAGCATGCATGTTCTAGTCATCGGATCCGGATACGTCGGGCTGGTCGCGGCCGTGGGTTTCGCCGAGAGCGGCCACCAGGTCCTCGGCGTCGACGTGGACGAAGCCAAGGTCGCCAAGCTCCGCCAGGGCCTGTCCCCCATCTACGAGCCGGGCCTGGACGAGCTGCTCCGCAAGCACCAGGCCTCTGGCCTGCTCCGCTTCACCCTGGACCTCCGGGACGGCATCCGGACCGCGGACGCCGCCTTCATCTGCGTGGGCACCCCCCAGAGCGTGGACGGCAGCGCCGATCTCCAGTACGTCCTGTCCGTGGCCTCGGACCTGGGCGCGGCCATGGCCCTGCGCCCCGCGGACGCCGACCCCCTGATCGTCGTGGACAAGAGCACCGTGCCCGTGGGCACCGCGGCCCGGGTCACGGCGGCCATCGCGGCCCGCACGGACCGGGCCTTCGAGGTGGTCTCCAACCCCGAGTTCCTCCGGGAGGGCTGCGCCATCGACGACTTCGTGCTTCCCGACCGGGTGGTGGTGGGCTGCCGCACGGACCACGCCGAGGCGGTCATGAAGGCCCTCTACGCGAAGTTCCTGGAAGCCAGCGGCGGCCTCTGGCTGCGCATGGACCCGCCCAGCGCCGAGCTGACGAAGTATGCCGCCAACGCCATGCTGGCCCTGCGCATCAGCTTCATGAACGAGATCGCCGGCCTGTGCGAGCGGGTGGGGGCCGACGTGACCCGCGTGCGCGACGGCATCGGCAGCGACCACCGCATCGGCAAGTACTTCCTCAACCCCGGCCCCGGCTTCGGCGGCAGCTGCTTTCCCAAGGATCTCCAGGCCCTCCTCAAGGTGGGGCGCGAGCACGCCAGGCCCCTGCGCACCCTGGAAGCCACGGTGGAAGCCAACCGGCACCAGAAGCAGGTGCTGGCCATCAAGGTCCGCGAGCATTTCGGCGCCGTGCCCGGGGTGCCCGCGCCCCTGGCCGGGCTGAAGTTCGTGCTCTGGGGCCTGGCCTTCAAGGCCCACACCGACGACATCCGCGACTCCATGGCCCTGGAGCTCATCGAGAGCCTCACCGGCCTGGGCGCGGCCGTGGTGGTCCACGACTTCGAGGCCATGCCCAACGTCCGGGACCGGATCGGCGACCAGGTCACCTACGCCGAGAACTTCATGACCGCCTGCGAAGGGGCCGACGCCCTGCTCATCGCCACGGAATGGCCGCAGTACGCCCAGGCCGACCTGGCCCTGCTCGGCAGCCTGCTCAAGCGCAAGCTCATGTTCGACGGCCGGAACCTTTTCCAGCCCGAGGCCATGAAGGCCGATGGCTGGACGTATCATTCCATCGGGCGCCAGCCCGTCTGAATTTCGAAGTCTTCCTCTGGAGCAAGCAATGGGCAATCTGGGCTTTGGCGAAATGCTGCTGATCGGCGTGGCGCTTCTGATCTTTTTCGGACCTTCCAAGCTGCCCGAACTCGGCAAGGCCCTGGGCAAGGGCATCCAGGAATTCAAGAAGGCCAGCCGCGAGCTTACGGACTCGGTCAAAGAGGACGTCAAGGACATCACGGACGAGAAGAAGTAGGGATCCGGGTTGCCACCAGCCGAGAACCTCCCCAGCCAGATGACCTTCTGGGAGCACCTGCACGAACTGCGGACGCGCCTGATCCGGTCCCTCGTCATCCTCGTGGGGACCTTCGCGGTCACCTACTATTTCCGCTTCAAGCTCATGGAATGGGCACAGAAGCCCTTCATGCAGGTCTACCGGGCCCAGGCCGCGGCCCAGGCCCAGTTCCTCCACCTGCCCGCCAACAGCATCCAGGAATCCCCCTTCGCCTACACCAGCCTGACCGAGCCGTTCTTCTCGCTCATGCGGCTGTCCCTGTGGGCGGCGGTCTTCCTGGCGACCCCCCTGCTCTTCCACCAGGTCTGGTCCTTCATCAGGCCCGGGCTGTACGCCCGGGAACGCAAGCTGGCCATCCCCTTCGTGCTGGCCACCTCGGGCTGCTTCCTCGGCGGGGCCGCCTTCGCCTACTACAACGCCTTCCAGTTCCTGGGCGACATCCTGTTCAAGGAGGCCCTCCAGGCCGGGCTGCGCACCAACCTGCACCTGGAGGACTACCTCGACCTGTTCATCTACACCGTGGTGGGCACCGGGGCCATGTTCGAACTGCCGGTGCTGGTCTTCTTCCTGGCCCGGTTCCGCCTGGTCACCGCCCGCTGGATGCTGAAGTACTGGCGCCACGCGACGATCGCGATCCTGTTCGTCAGCGCCTTCCTGACCCCGGGCGACGTGGTGGTGACGACGATCTTCTTCAGCGTCGTGCTGCTGGGCCTGTACTTCGTCTCCATCCTGGTCGCCTGGCTGGCAGCCCCGAGCACCCCGAAGGTCGAAGTCGAATAGGAGGCTACGGCGCCTCGTTCAGGGGGTCGGGGAACTTCGTGAAGTCGGGCAGCGGCTTGGCGCCCGAGGTGAGGTCCACGCCCAGGGAGCGCGCCAGGGCGAAGTCGCCCTTCCCGCCCGCGGCCATGCGGAAGGCCCAGAGCTGGCGGCCCCGGGTGGCGGGATCCGTGGACACCTGCACATCGGCCCGCTGCAGGCTCGCCAGGCCCTGGTTGAGGGAGGTGCGCGCCATGGGCACGTAGGTGAGGACGGGCCCGGCGATGAAGAGCACCACGGCCGGCCAGAACCAGTGGGAGGGACCGGGCCAGGGCTCCCGCGTCCTGTTGGCGATGGTGGGCATGTTCCAGCGGGGCCCACGCTTGGCTTCGGTGTTCTCAACGGCTTCCAGCAGCCCCATCTCCAGGAGGTCGGCGATGAGCTTGCAGGTGTCCAGCTCGTCATAGCGGCTGATCTGCAGGACCGCCTGGATGGAGGAGGGCTCCTCGAAATAGGTCAGGGCGGTCTCCTGCTCGTGGGAGAGGCCGGAGCTGCCCTGGGGCACCTCGCCCGTGCCGTCCAGGACGGCGGAGAGGTCCTGGTCCAGGTCCAGATGCAGCTCCTTGGCGGCCTCGGTGCGCTGGAGGACCTGCTCGGCGTCCGGCAGCCGGCGCTGGACCTCGGGCCACTCGTCCATGATGCGGGCCGCCTCCATGAGCACGGTGTCCACGGGGATGGGCGGGAAGTTCTCCCGGTCCAGGTCCATGGGCAGGATGGAGTCGAAGCGGTAGTCCCCTTCCACCCACCGGAAGGTGCGGTAGATGATCGACATGGCCTGGTTGAAGAGGGCGTCCTGGAGATCCTGGGACGACACCCGGCCCGATTCCAGGAGCAGCGTGCCCATGCGCTTCAGGGTCTGCCGCTGGCGCTGGATCATGGCCAGCAGTTCCTCCCCCGACAGCCGCCCCAGCCGCACGAGCATGGCGCCGACCCGGTCCTCCATGCGGATCTGATTGGAATCGCAGCCGACGATCTCCCCCTGGTCGAAGAAGATCTTCACGAACTCCTGGGCGCGGGACAGGACCAGCGTCCCGCTCTTGCCCTGGGTCTTGATCATATTGAAGAGGGAGAAGAGATCGAAATCCCGAAGCGAGCCTTCCAGTGCCATGCCAGTCCCCTAAAAAAGTCGCGGCAAGAGCTTGAGCCAGGAGCGGATGAACAGCACGGCCAGCAGCAGGAGGCCCAGGGGCAGCCAGACCGAGGCGGGATCGGCCAGGATCTCCCCGGGATACCGCACGGAATGGGCCGTGGCCAGGACGATGCCCAGGGCGAAGCACAGGAAGGCGAACTCCACGAAGCCGCTCCGGGTGTCGCCGAGGAAGCACCGGTCCGCCCCGGGCAGGATGACCATCAGGGTCCGGTGGATCCAGCGCTGGGATTCCTGGAAGCCGGCCACCCCGTCCACCTTCTTCTTCCGGCTCTCGCTGTGCAGCCCGTCCTTCAGGACGAACAGGTGATGGCACTTGGAGCAGACGAAGGCGTCCGTGCTGTCGGTGGTGTGGAAGGGTTCCCCGCACCGGGAGCACTGGGTCGGATGGTTGCCGCTGACGCTGCCGTGCAGCCGCAGCCAGAAGCAGCCCAGGGCCAGGAGGGGCGCGATCAGGTTGAAGAGGAAGGCGTAGCCCTTGGCGCCGCCCCCTTCGGGCCGCTGGGCGGCGCCCGTGGCCAGCCGCACGGCCTGGATCCGCTCGGGGGAATCGGGCAGGGGCAGCGGGATGGCCCGCTGGTCGTTGCCGGTCTGGCTGATGGCCAGGATGCGGGTGAAGTCCTCCGGCGCCAGGTCGCGGGCGTCCTCCTGCTTGGCGGCCCCCACGGTGCTGTCCAGCTGCTTGTAGGCGACCACGCTCTGGTTCAGAAGCACTTCCACCCGCCTGGGGTTCAGCTTGAAGGCTGCATCGAAACTGGCCTGGGCGCCGGCGAGATCCCCCACCTGGAACTGGGCCACGCCCAGATCGTTCAGGACCTCGACCTGGTCGGGATGGGTCCTGAGCAGGCTGGAGAAGTCCTTCTCGGCCCGGGCCCAGTCCTGGAACTGCAGGCGGCGCCAGCCTTCGAGGAAGGTGCGGTCCCCGGCGGGCAGGTGGCCGAGGATCTTGGCGTCCTCGACCACGGCCTGCGGCCGGATCTGGAGGGTCACGAGGCTCGGCTCGGGCTGCCGGGCCGCCATCGGCTCGAGCAGGGCCAGGCCCGGATGGACCAGCTGCAGGGCGAGCACCAGGAAGGTGCAGCTGATTTCCGTCGGCAGCATGAAGGGCGCCAGGAGGATCAGCCAGACCATCGCCACCAGGCTCGGGTCCAGCCCCAGGAGCACGGGCAGGGTCACCAGGACGGCGCCCAGGATCGCCGCCGTGTGGTTGTTGAGGCCCCTGCGGGCCATGGGGTCCTCCCAGAGGTTCCGGAAGACGCGCCGGTAGCGCAGCGCCATGGTGGCGGCCCAGCCCCAGAGGAGGAGGGTGGCCAGGAGGCGGAGCCAGGCGATGTGCTGGACCAGCCAGAGCCAGCGGTGCACCGGGTGGCCCAGGCGCATGCGGGTGAGCTCCATCACGTCGGCCATGGCCACCAGGGAGCCGACGAAGCCCTGCTGCCGCAGGAGCACCACCCGCGTGCCGAGGAGGGTCGGGTAGCCGGGGGCCCAGCGGTCCACGGTCTCGACCACTTCCAGGCCGAGCTCCGGCCGGTGCTCGTCGCCCAGCTGGCGGGCGAAGACGGCCATGGCCTCCACCAGGGGGAGGACGTCCATGGTGCTGTAGGTTCTCCGGAGGGACTCGACGTCCTGCACCGCCGCCTGGCGGGCGGCCAGGTCGCCGGAACGGAAGGCGGCCTTCAGGCGCTCCGCCCGGTAGCTCAGCGCGATGGCCGGCGCCAAGCCGCTCTGGTCGCTCACGGGATGATCGGCGCGCAAAGCCAATGCCGACGCGGATTTGCGGTGAGTGGCAGGCGCGGCGTCCGCCTGCAGCGGCGCCATGGAAAGTTCCAGGGCCGCCACTGCCATCAAGACGATGCGCAGGAGGCCCGAAACCGCTGATTTCATGCTCACTCCGTAGGTTGCAGGAAGCGTATCACAGTTCCAGGCCCCACTGGTCAAACCCGGGCCAAGATGGGAGGATATAACCATTCGGAGGATCCATGAAATACATCGTGCAGGCTGTTGTGCTTCCAGCCATATGCTTCACCCTGTGCGCCGAGACCGCGGGCCGGCTCCAGGTGACCGTCACCAACCGGGCCGGCCAGCCCGTCAAGGGCGCCTCGATCATCATGGAGCGGACGGACATCACCTGGTCCAAGACCATCGTCACCAATGACCGGGGCCTGGCCCTCCAGGTGGGCCTGGCGCCCAAGGACTACAACGTCACGGTCCGGTGCGAAGGCTACGCGGGCCTCAAGGTCAGCGAGACGATCCCGGTGGGGGAGTCCCTCGTCCGGACCTATGTCCTTCTCACCCAGGCGGAAGCCCGCGCCGAGGCCCCGGCCGTGGTGGCCGCGGCCTCCGACGATCCCCTTGAGATCAAGCGGGCGGAAGGTTCGACCGCCTTCTACGCGGCCGTGGCCCTGGTCAACGAGCAGAAGTTCAAGGAAGCCCTGCCCCTCCTGCAGACTGCCTACAAGAACCTGACGGAGGCGGCCGCCGGCCTGAAGGACGAGAAGGCGAAGACGGACCTCCAGGGTTGGCTCCCCACCCTGGAGCGGGTCTATGGCATCGTCATGGCTGAGGTCGCCAAGAATGATCCGGCCCAGGCCGCCCTGGCCACCGAAGCCGAACCGCTCCTCCTGCGCGCCCTGGAGAAGAACCCGAAGGACCAGTCGGTCATCGTGGGTCTGGTGGCGGTGGGCAAGGTCAGCCAGGATCCGGAGCGCATGAAGAAGTACCAGGCCCTGCTGGACGCCATCATCGGCCCCCGGCCGGAGCTGGCCTACAACGACGCCGTGGCCAAGCACAACGCTGGGGACGAGGCGGGCGCCAAGGTGGCCCTCGACAAGGCCATCGCCATGGACCCCAGGTTCTCCGAAAGCTACTACCTCCTGGGCGTCGTCCAGTTCAGCCTGGGAAACGCCAAGGCGGCCAAGGAGGCCTTCCGGAAGTACCTCGAGATCGACCCCAGGGGCAAGAAGAGCGGGGAAGTGAAGGAGTTCCTCAAGGAACTCGGAAAATGATCACGGCTTGATGAGGCCGAACGCCTCATCCCCGACCAGCCACGTCAGGTCCGCGCCCACCACGACCATGACCCTGCCCTGTAGCCCTTGATCCGCCAGCACCTTGGTCACGAGCCGGTGCAGACGGTCGCGCAGTTCGGCCGAGTCGTGCGTATCGAATTCCCCGAAGAGGGACGTCTCCGGCAGCGCCACCAGCTCCCCCGCCCCGTCGGCCCGCACGTCCCAGAGTCCGCTTTCGTTCAGCGCCGAGCGCACCGCCCGCAGGCTCTGGGCCGAGGCCCCCTGGACTTCCAGATTGATGACCGCGCGCATGGACATGAAGCCTCCCCCCGGCGTGGCAACGCCGGACC
>Ga0316222_1003645_pt1 | contig 14857 bp, 7 predicted proteins | sample TBH18011metaG_FD_206008 | JGI IMG/M metagenome (GOLD analysis project Ga0316222, IMG submission 206008) | Freshwater microbial communities from Trout Bog Lake, Wisconsin, USA - TBH18011 | ecosystem: Environmental > Aquatic > Freshwater > Lake > Hypolimnion/Profundal zone | place: USA: Wisconsin...
TGATGGCGGATTCGATTACGTAACTGCCGACTCCGATGGCCGGAACCTTTACATTGCGCGGTCCGGATCGGCGGGACACATCGGCGTGTATAACCTGGACACGCTGGCACAGGTGGGAGATATTCCCGGCATCAGCTCGCACGGCGGAGCGGTGGACACGGCGACCGGACACGGCTTTGCCACATCCAAGCCGGTGACGATGTTTGATGCGAAGACGTTCGCGATTTTGAAGAAGATCGACGTTGGGGGCAATCCCGATGGATATCTGAACGATGCCTACAACCACCACTTTTACATCCTGAGTCACTCGACGCCGAATATTACCGTTCTGGATGACAAGGACGGGACGATCCTGGGCACGATCGATATTGGCGGCGCGCCTGAGCAAGCGGCCACAGACGGCAAGGGCAAGATCTATGTGGATATTGAAGACAAGGACGCCATCGCGGTGATTGACGCGAACACGATGAAGATGGTGGCTACCTACGACATTTCAAGCAAGGGCGGAGGGTGCGCGGGGCTGGCGCTGGACGCGAAGAACAATATCCTGTTTGCCTCATGCCGCGCCAAGCAAAACATGATCATCCTGTCTGCTACGGACGGGCACATTATCACTGACCTGCCGATTGGCCGTGGATCGGATGGCGCAACATTTAACCCCGCAACGATGGAGGCTTTCAGTTCGCAGGGCGATGGCACTCTCACAGTGGTGAAGGAGAACTCGCCAACGAGCTTTCAACTTGAGCAGACGGTGACAACGCGGGCGGGGGCGAAGGTGCTGACGCTGGATACCAGGACCAACAAGATCTTCACAATCGCCGCCGAGTATGGGCCCATGCCGGACGCATCCGCAGCACCACCTCCGCCGCCACCACCGCCACCGGCTGCGGGCGCTGCGCCAGCGGGAGCGCCCGCATGGATGCGCAGGCCGCGCGCGCCCATGATTCCGGGGTCTTTTCAGGTGCTTGTGATTGGGAAGTAGACGTTTGAAATGAGAGAGAGAATGGATTGATTCCAGTCCATTCTCTCGTGTTTCGATCGTGCAGGAACTAAATTGGCTGTGAAGAGATGAACGCTGACCTCCCCGAATGCAGCCACAGCCAAACCCGGCTGGCAACTCCCAGCCGGGCAGAGTATAACGCTGAGATGGGGGAAGCTTCAGATTGTCAGCTCAATAACCAATTAGACTCTTGGCTTGGCGATGGCGGCCTGGTGATTACGGCCAGCGAACGCGCTGCCCGCGCCCTTGCAACTGCGTTCCATAGGGCCCGCCAGGCCGAAGGGCTTTCCGCTTGGCCAGCGCCCCGGATACTGGATTGGCAAAGCTTTCTGCTCAAGGAGTGGGAAGACCGCGCCTCCGATGGCCGTCTGCTGCTTGACACCGCCCAGGAGCAATCCATCTGGGCAGAAATTGCCGGCTCTGACAAGCACATGGCCACTCTGCTTGAGGGGCCCCGCTTCCGCATGGCCGCTCTGGCCATGGATGCCCATAAGCTGCTCTGCTCTCACGCGCCCCAGTACCTGCGCGGCTCCGCCCGTGGCGGCTGGCAGCAGGATGCCGCAAACTTCAGCGCCTGGCTCGCCGCCTTTGAGCAAACCTGCCAATCCGGCAACCTGCTCAGCCCCGCCCGCCTGCCGCTTGAGTTGATCGCGCTCCTGGAGAGTCCCTCCTCAGAGGACAGTCAGTCCGAGCGTCCCCCTCTGCTGCTCGCCGGCTTTGACCGAATCCTCCCTATCCAGCGCCGCGTTTTTGATACCTGGGGTTCCTGGAAAGAGGCAGCGAGCGGCCAGGCGGCCAGAAAGATTTACTTCCACGAAGCCAGCGATACCCAAGCAGAGATTGCCGCATGTGCCTTGTGGTGCAAGCGCCAGATCGACTCCAACCCGGAGATTCGCCTGCTCGTCATCACGCAAGACCTGTCGAAACGCCGCGGCGAGATCGAGCGTGCCTTCCACCAATTCACAGGCCCAACGCCCACTTCCCCGCTCTTCGAGTTCTCCCTCGGAATCCCCCTCGGCCAGGTTGCGCTGGCGCGTGGAGCGCGTCTGCTGCTCCGCTGGCTGGCCGGCCCGCTGGAGGAACACGAAATTGACTGGTTGTTTTCAACCGGGCAGGTCGCGGCAGATCCGCAGGAGTCCCTGGCGCTTGTCACCTACATGCGTGGGCTGCGCAGCCGGAGTCTTGAGCGTCCCGCCTGGAGCCTGGAAGCATTCCTCAAGCAGCGCTCGGACACCAACCCGCTGCCCGCGCAATGGATCGAACGCATCACCGGGGCCCAGCGCCGCCTGTCCGCGTTTGCCGCCAAGCCGCAAAGCCCGCTTGACTGGGCAGAGCTGGCGCCGCCTCTGCTGCAGGCCGCCGGATGGCCCGGCTACCGTCCCCTTTCAAGTGCGGAGTTCCAGGCCCTCCGCCGCTGGCAGCAAGTCGTCGATGCCTGTGCCTCGCTGGGCTTCGACGGGCGCCGCATCCCCTGGCAGGAGTTTCTCTCCGCCTTCAACCGCGCCCTCGACCAGACCCTCTTCGTCCCCCAATCTCTGGGAGCGCCCATCCAGATCGCCGGTCCCGCAGAGTCCGCCGGGCTCACCGCCGATGCCATCTGGTTTCTCGGGGCGAGTGAGAATGCATGGCCCGCCAGTGGTTCAGCCCATCCCCTGCTCCCAGTTGAAGTGCAGCGTGAATCAGCAATGCCCCACGCCTCGCCACAGCTTGACTGGGAACTGGCCAGCGCCATCACCAACCGCCTGCTTGCCTCTGCAGCCAGTCTTCACTTCAGCTGCGCCCGTCAAAGCGAAGGGGTGGATACGCGCCCCTCACGGCTCATCGCGCAGATTGCAGGCACCCCGCAACCACTGCCCACGGAGTTGCTTGCGCCAGCAGCGCAGACTCCCCTTGCCGTTTACTTCCCAGACCACAGCCAGGTTCCCTGCTCCCCCGGCAACGTCCGGGGCGGCTCAAGCGTACTCACCGATCAGTCACAATGCCCCTTCAAGGCCTTTGCCACAGCACGCCTCGCCGCACAGGCATGGAAGGCCGCCGAAGCCGGACTCACTCCCTCTCAACGCGGCCAACTGCTCCATGCCGTGCTTCACACCCTCTGGGGCGGCCCGCCTGAGGGCATCCGCACCCTCAAAGAACTGCAGGAGCTCAAAGACCCTGCTGCCTTCACCGCCGCAATTGTTCGCAGCACTCTCAAAAACGAGATCCGCTCGGGCATCCGCGAACGCATGCCGCGCCGCTATCTTGAACTTGAAGAGCAGCGCCTGACCCGGCTGGTGACCGAGTGGCTTTCTTTCGAGGCCTCTCGCGCAGATTTTCAAGTGCTCGAAACGGAAGTGAAGCACACCATCGAACTGGCCGGACTCATCTTCAATCTGCGCCTCGACCGCATCGACCGGCTCAATGACAATACGCTGCTCGTCATCGACTACAAAACCGGCACGGTCACTCCGCAGTCCTGGGAGCTTCCCCGTCCCGACGATGTTCAGTTGCCGCTCTACGCCGGCTTTGCGGTTGATCCTGAAGAGGAACTCGGCGGACTGGTCTTTGCCAAGGTACGCACGGGCGACTGCGCCTTCGCCGGTCGTGTCGGCGACGCAAAAGCCACGCTACTGCCCGCGATTGGCGCAGGCAGCAACCTGGTTAAAGACAGCCTCAACGCCGAGCAATTGATTGACTGGCGCGAACACATCCGGCAGTTGGCTCTTGATTTTCTCGCTGGCCGATCAGAAGTTGACCCGCGCGACTACCCAAATACCTGCGAGTACTGCGGTCTGGAGACCCTGTGCCGCATTCAGGAAAATCAAGCTCTGCTGCAGGTGGACGAAGACTCCGACGGTGTCAGCGCTACGGAGGCAGCCGATGAATAATCTCACCGTGAGGCCCACGCCGCCCGATCAGTCTGAACGCGTCCGCGCCCTTGATGCGGAGAAGTCCATCCTGGTGCAGGCTCCCGCCGGTTCCGGAAAAACTGACCTGCTCACCCGACGCTTCCTCTGCCTGCTCAGTGAAGTGGAAGAGCCGGGGCAGATCGTCGCCATCACCTTCACCATACCCGCCGCCGCAGAGATGCGCATTCGCATTCTCTCCGAGTTGGAAAAGGCCGCGGACCGCGTTCCCCTTTCTCCCGCTGACGACGCATTCTCAATGCAAGCACTGGCCGACAACGCGCTCCAGCACGCACAGATGCTCGGCTGGAACCTGCTCGACCAGCCCGCCCAGCTCCGCATCTCTACCATCGATTCGTTTTGCCGCGAACTCGCATTGCAGCAGCCCCTGCTCTCTGGCCTTGGCGATGGCCTTGGCATCTACGAGCAACCTGATGAGCTGTATCGCCGTGCCGCCCGCCGAACGCTGGAGAAGATTGACGATGCCGCCCCGGCCCTGCGCGCAGCTCTGGATACACTTCTGCTGTGGCGCGACAACAACTGGCAGGAGATGGAAGAGCTGCTGATCGAGATGCTCAAGAGCCGCGACCGCTGGATGCATAGCTTTGTGCTCTCCAGCGAACCGGATTGGGAGCAACTGCGCGAGCAACTGGAGCAGCCCTTCGCCAAAGCCGTCCGCAGGCAACTGGATGAGCTGAACCAAATTCTCGGCCAGATTCCCGGCGTCCAAGGCGAGATACTCGCGCTGGCGCGCTACGCCTGTTCGCAGACTGAAGGCAGGCTCCACAGCGAACTGGCTCAACTCGCCGAGTTCCCCGCCGCTCCCTTCGCCACTGGCGACCTGCTTGAAGAAGCGCGCGAGGCATTTCTTGTTCTGGCCAATCTGCTGCTCACCGGCGATGGCGCTTTCCGCAAGCAGATAAACAAGCTGCAGGGATTCCCTACCGAAGGCAAACGCGAAAAGGCTCAGATCATCGACCTGATTCGCAGGCTGGCGACCATCCCTGGGTTCGAGCCCGCTCTAGCCGCAGTCCGCAACCTACCCCCCGCCCGCTACACAGAAGAAGACTGGAAGCTTGTCCAGGCCTGCTTTACCCTGCTGCGCCACGCCGTTGGAGAACTGAAAGTCGCCTTTGCCGAGGTGGGCGCAGTCGACTTTATTGAGGTGGCGCAGATTGCTCAAAGCGTACTGAAGGGAGCAGACGGCCAGCCCACGGATGCCGCCATCGCCGTAGCCGACGGAATCCGCCACATCCTGGTGGACGAATTTCAAGACACCAGCCGCCGCCAGCACCAGTTGCTCTCAGACCTCATAGCAGCATGGCCTGAGCGCGAGGAACGCACCTGCTTCGTCGTCGGCGACCCCATGCAATCCATCTACTTCTTCCGCGATGCCGACGCCGAACTTTTTCCGCGCGTCCGCAAATACGGTCTTGAGATTTGCAACACCGACCCGCTGGAGTTCGCATCCGTCGCTCTCACCGCCAACTTTCGCACTGCAAAGCCGCTGGTGGAAGAGCTGAACATTGCCTTCGATAAAGTCTTTGCCGCTGACGACGGCAGCGGTGTAAGTTTCTCAGCCGCCGTTCCCGCGCGCGTTGATGCCGTTGAATCCGCCCCCATGCCGCGCCTCAATCTGCACTTGGAATTCGTCCCGCAGACAGCACGCAGCAAGGCTTCAGATCCCGCAGCCATTCAAAGAAAGGATGAAATCCGCCAGCAGCGCGAGGCCGCCTGCCAAGCGCAGACCGCGCAAATCGTCGATCTCATCCGCAGCCACGACGCCCGCATGGAAGCGGCGCGCAACTGCAAGCAGAAGTACCGCATCGCAGTGCTGGGCCGCACCCGAAGTGCGATTGCCCCCGTTGCCCAGGCTCTCCGCGAAGCCTCCATTCCCTTTCGCGCCGTCGATCTTGAACAGCTCTCTGCCCGCCCTGAAGTGCTGGATGCGCTGGCGCTGGCACACGCCCTGCTCAACCCGCAGGACCGCGTCGCCTGGCTCGGAGTGCTGCGCGCTCCGTGGTGCGGCCTCTCACTTCAGGACCTGCACACCCTCACCAGCGACGACAATGCTGAACTTCTTGAGCGGCCTGTCCCGGAGTTGCTCGCCGAGCGCCATACGCTGCTCAGCGAAGTGGGCTGCCTGGCCGCGGCACGCGTCTTGCAGGCGCTCGACACTGTTCCCAGCCTGCGCTTCGCCCGGCCATCGGCATCCGTCGGCACATGGCTCCAGCAAGTGTGGCTCCGCCTCGGCGGCGCAGAGTGTGTTGATGCCGCGGCACGCGCCAATCTCGATCTGCTGTGGCGGAGCCTCGACAGCCTGCCGAATGGCGAACAGGACCTGCTCGGCCCCGCTCTCGCCACCGCCCTCGGCAAGCTCACGGCTTTGCCCGACCCCGGCGCTGGCAGCGACTGCGGCGTGCAGTTGATGACCATCCACAAATCCAAAGGCCTTGAATTTGAAGTGGTCATCATCCCCGCTTTGCAGGCCGGAACCGGCCGCAGCCGCGGCAAACTGCTCTCCTGGCTTGAGCGCGGACTGCCCCCGGAAGAAGGCCCCGGCCAGCCCGACACTTCCGCGGAGATCACCGAGTTTCTGGTAGCGCCACTCCAATTCAAAGGCGCTGACAGCGGCAAGGCCAAGGCCTGGGTCGATCAGGTCTATCGCAAACGCGAATCGCAGGAAACGCGCCGCATCCTCTACGTAGCCGCCACCCGTGCGCGCGACGAGTTGCACGTCTTCGCGCGCCCCGCATTCAAATCCGAGAAGGACGGCTCCCTGAGCCTTGCCGAGCCTGCAGAGAGCCTGCTCTCTACCGCATGGCCCGCGTTTGAAGCAGAGATTCAGAGTCGCTTTGCTGCGTTGAAGGCCAAGGCCGCAAGCAGTCAACCTGAGCCAGCCACGATCGAAGCCATCGCCGCCACTGGCCAGAGCAATCTGCTTGTCATGCCCTCCCCGCCAGCGCCGACACAGTTGCGCCGGCTCCCGGCAGGCTACATCCCCGCACCTACAGGAGTGGACCTGACGGCCTCCGACGCGGCCCGCCTCACTTCCGCAGCAATGGAGAGCCAGCTCTACAGCCGCCACGAGGGCGGACTCGTCTCTCGCGCATTCGGCACCGCTGTTCACGCCCTCCTTGAAGAGCTGGCCCGCCTCCGCAGCGTCAACGACTGGCAATCCGCCCGCGCCGCGCTCCACCACTCTCAACCCCGCATCGCCGCCCGTATTCGCGCCGCCGGCATCGAGCCCTCCAAGGCTTCCAGCATCGCCGCTGCCGCCATGCAACAGGCGCTCAAAGCATCTCAGGACCCCATTGGCCAGTGGATACTCTCGCCCCATGCTGAAGCGGACGCCGAGGTGCGATGGGCAGGAGTGATCGCAGGCTCGCTGCGCACCGTGCAGGTGGACCGCGTCTTCCGCGCCGGTCTTGAGCCTCAGTCCGCGGGCGACGATGCATGGTGGATCATCGACTACAAAACCGCCCATGCCGACAGCCTCGATCCAGCCTCGGCGCTGCCCGGCCTGCGCAAGCTCTTCGCTCCCCAGCTTGAAACTTACGCCAAGGTCCTCGGCAGTCTCCACGGCCATAGCGTACCCATATACGCAGGCCTCTACTATCCGCGCATGGCGCTGCTCGATTGGTGGAAGGTATAGAGGTTGGGGGTTATAACTTCAAATCTTGAAATAATATAACTTCCTGAGTTACCCCAGATCTCGGCTTTGAGGCCTGGGGTAACTCAGATAAATGCATTTTGGTTATAGCTGAATCCCGCTATTTCAGGCTGGCCATCAGGCTATCCAGCGCCGACTTCGGGGGCCGTGTTACCGACTCCGGAAGCGTGCCCAGCGGCTCATCCACAATATTCAACTGGTCAATGAACGTCGGCTTCTGCGTATCAATGTAGAAGACTCCGGTCAGGACTTCTTCCCTGTCCGCCGCCTCCATCAATGTACGCACCGCATCGGCCTTGTTGGTCGGGTCGTAGTCTTCAAGCAGTTTCCGCAGGCGCAGGCTCGAGCCGTCGTACATCTGGACGTCGTACACCTGGCCGGAGTCGTAATCGACCTCGATATCCTCGAAGCTGGGCACAAACCCAATCTCGTTGATCGGCTCGTCGTTCTCCTGCAAAAACTTGTAGCTCTTGGTCGAGCCCTCGTGGTCGTTGAAGGTCACGCACGGGCTGATCACGTCAAGCATCACCGTTCCCTTGTGCGCAATCGCCGCCTTCAGCATTGAGAGCAGCTGCTTCTTGTCGCCGCTGAACGAGCGGCCCACAAACGTGGCGCCCAACTGGATAGCCAGGGCACACGTATCGATAGCAGGCAGATCGTTGATGACGCCCGTCTTCAGCTTCGAGCCCAAATCTGCCGTGGCAGAAAACTGCCCTTTGGTCAGCCCGTAAACGCCGTTGTCCTCGATGATGTAAATCATCGGCAGGTTGCGGCGCATTAGGTGAACAAACTGCCCAATGCCGATTGAAGCCGTATCGCCGTCGCCAGAGACGCCAAGCGCCGTCAGCGTGTGATTGGCCAGCACCGCGCCGGAGGTAACTGAAGGCATGCGTCCGTGCACGCTGTTGAATGAGTGCGAACGGCTCATGAAGTAGGCCGGGCTCTTTGACGAGCAGCCGATGCCGCTCATCTTGATTACCCGTTCCGGCTCCACGCCCATCTCAAACATCGCATCCACAATCCGCTCGGAGATGGCATTGTGTCCGCAGCCTGCGCACAGCGTGCTCTTGCCGCCACGGTACTCAAGTATGGGAAGGCCGAGACGATTCACTTTAGGTGTTGGGGTTGCGGTCGCCATTACAGGCCCTCCTTGGTCGCAAACTCTTCAGTAATGGTGCGGGCGTCAATTGGCAGTCCGTTGTAATGCAGAATGCTGCGCAGCTTCACCACCTGGTCGGCAGGCAGGTCAAGCTTCAGCAGGCTGGCCAGTTGTCCATCGCGATCCTGCTCCACCACGTATATGCGCTCATGCGATGCCACAAAGTCGTGAATCTCGTGCGCAAACGGATAGGCCCGGATACGCATGTAATCCGTCTCCAGCCCATACTCCCGCTTGATCTGATCCATGCTTTCGGTCAGCGCAAAATCAGTGGTGCCATAAGCGATAAAGCCAATCTTCGACCTTCCGTTGCTTACCGTCACCGGCGCTGGAACCAGCTTGCGCGCATTCTCAAACTTGCGCGAGAGCCGCTCCATGATCCCCACGTACTCGTCCGGCTTCTCTGTATAACCAGCCGCGTCGTTGTGTCCCGAGCCGCGCGTAAAGTAGGCCGCCTTGGGATGCATCGTTCCCGGCAGCGTACGCCAGCCGATTCCGTCGCCATCCACATCGCGATAGCGCGCAAATCCGCCCAGCCGGTCCAGATCTTCCTTGGTCAGAACCTTGCCTCTGTCCAAAGGCGTCTCAGGATAGTCAAACGGATCAGACATCCAGTTATTCATGCCCATGTCCAGATCAGTCAGCACAAATACCGGCGTCTGCAGCCGCTCGGCCAGATCGAAGGCCTTGTAGCCCAGCTCAAAGCACTCCTTCACGCTACCCGGCAGCAGCATAATGTGCTTCGTGTCGCCGTGCGAAAGAAAGGCCGTTGAAAGCAGGTCAGCCTGCGAGGTGCGCGTCGGCATGCCCGTCGAGGGCCCTGTCCGCTGCACGTTGAAGATCACGCCCGGAATCTCGGCAAAATAGCCCAGCCCGGTAAACTCCGCCATCAGCGAAACGCCCGGTCCCGAGGTTGCAGTCATTGACCGCGCTCCGGCCCAGCCTGCGCCCAGCACCATGCCGATTGCCGCCAGCTCGTCCTCTGCCTGTACCACTGCAAAGGTCGCCTTGCCCTCCGGCGTTACGCGGAACTTCTTCAGCAGGTCCGTCGTCGCCTCAACCACTGAGGTTGAAGGCGTAATCGGATACCAGGCAACCACCGTCACCCCGGCAAACACAGCGCCCATGCCGCAGGCTGCGTTGCCGTCGATGATGATCTTGCCCGCCGTCTGGTCCATCCGCTCGATGAAGTACGGGTCCTGCTTGGTAAACGTCGCCTGCGCATAGTCAAACCCGGCCTTGACCGCGCCAAAGTTCAGTTCGAAAACCTTCTGCTTCTTCGCAAACTGGTTCCGCAGCCCGCCCTCAACCACGCTCAGATCAATGTGCAGCAACTGCGCAACCACGCCCACATAGACCATGTTCCTTACCAGCTTGCGCAGCTTGGCTTCAGGACAGATGGCCGCCGTGATCTTGTCGATGGGCGCCGGATAGAAAACCACATCGTCGCGGTATTGCTTGAGGTCCAGCTTCTCCTCATAGATGGCCACGCCGCCGGAAGGCAGCGCCAGCGTATCCTGCTGCGCCGTATCCGCATTCAGCGCTACCAGAACTTCGTAATCGCGCTTACGGGCTACATACCCATCTTTGCTGGCGCGAATCGTAAACCAGGTGGGAAGACCGGCGATGTTGGATGGGAAGAGGTTCTTTCCACTGACTGGAACCCCCATGCCAAATATGCTCTTCAGCAGTACGCTATTGGCGGATTGCGAGCCGGACCCGTTCACCGTTGCTACGTTTATGCTGAAATCGTTGACTACGCGCTGGCGCGCGCTGAGTGCGCCCTGTTCTTGACCCAGGGCAAGGTCTCCTGTCGCCATTTGGCGGGATTCCCTTCAGGTAAATTCTGTAAATCGAGCGCATTTTTTCGCGCGTATCTGTGATTATAGTCACTCCCGAGCCCTGCCGTCCCCCCTCATCGACAGAAGATTACCCCTTTGAGTCCCGCGCCGCAAAACCACCCCGCCCAGGGCCGCAATCGGCGGGCCCCAGCTCCCGCCTTTGTGACCTGGGAAACATAAACTCAACAGTTGCGAATGCGCTTGGTTCTTCAGGGAGGGAACAAAGCGCCTTCACAAGGGAGCAAATGGCCTTCAGGGAGGCAGAGAATGGACATTCGGGAGGGAGCAGAGGCCTTCACAAGGGAGCAAATGGCCTTCAGGGAGGGAGCAGAGGCCTTCAGGCCTCTGAATGAAGGTATGCGAGATGAGTGGCTTTAGCCACGGAGATTCCGTTTATCCTGTCAGCATGCGGTTCGCGCCACAAGAAACCCGGACGTATCTGGTAACCGCCGTAACAGCGCAACGCCGGAGCATTTTTCAGGTCACAGCCACCGCGAAGTTGCTCGAACAAACCATCTTTGACTATCGCAGCCAGAGAAGATTTCTTTTGCATGCGTTCGTCATCATGCCTGACCATTTCCACGCTGTAATCACGCCCGCTCCAGAAGTTTCGCTGGAAAAAGCCATGCAGTTCATCAAGGGTGGCTTCTCCTTCCGGCTCAAGAGCAAGCTTGAAGTGTGGATGCACAGTTTCAACGAGAGCCAGATTATGAGCGAAGAGAAGTTCATGAACTGTGTGCGGTATGTCGAGGAAAACCCCGTTCGACGTGGACTTGTGCTTGCGCCGCAATCCCATCCATTCAGTTCCGCTGCCTGTGCACCATTAGACCCAATGCCTCCCCACCTGAAGGGTTGCGCAGGCACAGAGAATAAGGCCCGGGCCTAAAGGCCAAAGTTGAACTGATCTATTCAGGGGCCTGAAGGCCCCTGCTCCCTCCGACGGAGACAGGTCCGCCAATCCCGGTTTCTCTGAGCGGAATGCAAACCCTCAACACCCGCGCTTTTCTGCCCCCGCAACTCGTTGCAGATAATTTCTCACCATCCGCGCACAATAGAGATTGAGGACAGAAAAACCCATGAAAGCCAATTCAGACTCCCCCCCCATGGCCCCAAAAACCCTACTATTACAACACGTTCGACTGCATAATCTACTCATTACAAACAGTTTGACAATTCGCCCTAGTAACCAACCAGTAACACCTCACCCTACTTTTTCGTCAACTATCAGCCCAAAAAGACCGCCTTTTACCCCGCAAAACCCTCAAAATAGGCAGAAAATTGCGCCTGTCGTCAGCCGGATTCCCAGGTCCCGCGATGGGGACCTGGGAATCCTAACCGGCATTCAAGGCAGTTCCTGATTCACTGTCCCAGCACTTCTTACACAGCCGGACGCGGTTCCACTGCCTTCGTCGTGATTGTCAGCTTCGCCGGAGTCAGTTCCGGTCCATCCCAGCCTTCCTTAGCGGCTTCGATGTGGATCTCGCCCGCATGCTTGCTGGCCTGGACAATCACCTGCGCCAATCCGCTGAAGAGGGAGCGCTTGGGCTCCTTGTCGCTTTCCTGGCAGTTGGGGTCGCCGTTGCCCACGCCGATCAGCGCGCCTGCTCCGGAGACATGGAAGCCAATCATGTTTGAGGCTGTCGGGACCGCGCGGCCTTCCTTGTCCAGCACTTCCACCTTCAGAATCGCCAGGTCCTCGCCGTCCGCATTGATCTCCGTGCGGTCCGCCGTAAGCCGGATGGAAACAGCCGGTCCGGTTGTCTCGCGCTTCTCGGTCAAAATCACTTTGCCGCCCTTGAATCCGCGCGCCTCAATCGCGCCCGGCTCATATTTGGCCTTCCACTGCACATGGCCCAGGTGCGGAACCTTCTGCTTGCCCAGGCTCTTGCCGTTTACGAGCAACTCGACCTCATCCATGTTTGAGTACACCCAAACCGGAATCTCGTCGCCTTCCCTGCCCTCGAAGTTCCAGTGCGGAAACAGGTGCAGCGCGGGCTCCTTGCCCCACCAAGCCTTGTAGTAATAGAACGTGTCCTTCGGAAATCCGCACATATCTACAATGCCGAACTGCGAGTTGATTGAGGGCCAGCCGTAGGGCGTGGGCTCGCCGCGATAGTCAAAGCCCGTCCACGCAAAGCCGCCAGCCATCCAATCCCGCGTAGCGTAGAACTTCCACCACTCCTCAGCCGTCTCGCCCCACGACACTACGGAGTCATAGGCATTCACGGTGTTCCGCAGCGCGTCTGTGGTGTAAACGCCGCGCGTGGAAATGGCGCTGGATGTCTCAGAACCATAGAGTGGCCGCATGGGATTCTTCTTGTGATACTCATCAGGAAACTTCAGGTTGTAGTTGAAGCCGATGATATCCAGAGAATCGGAGAGGCCTTTCTCATTGGTGCCGTTGACGGCCGCCGACACAACGCGCGTGGGGTCTAGCTCATGCACGCGCCGCACCATGGTGGCCCCGATCTTGGCGCCCTGCTCCGCCGCGTCGTTCTGCAACTGCCACTCCTCGTTCCCGATGGACCACAGAATGATGGAAGGCGAGTTGCGATAGCGCTTGACCATGGCATCAAGTTGCGCCAGCCCCTCGGGACTAGAACTCATCTGCCGCGTCTCGCACATCATCATGATGCCCATGCGATCGCAGCCCTCAACCCACTCCGGCGTAGGAGCGTTATGCGATGTGCGCACCGCGTTGCAGCCCATCTCGCGCAGTACGCCCAAACGGAACCACTGCAGGCGGTCCGGCACGGCCGCGCCCACACCAGCATGGTCCTGGTGATTACAGGTGCCCTGAATCTTCAGCGATTTTCCATTGAGGAAGAAGCCCTTGTCGGCATCGAACTTCACAGTGCGCACGCCAAAGCTCACCCGCTCCGCATCGCGCGATTTACCGTCCGTCTCCACAGTCACAATTGCCGAATAAAGATTGGGAGCATCCACTGACCACAGCGCCGGGTTGGCCAGGTTCGCGGTCGCAGTAAAGCTGGCGCAACCATCCACCGGAATCGACTGCGGCGCGGCCTCGGCAGTAGCCACGGTTTTGCCAGCGGCGTCCAGAATCTTCCAGCTCACCTTGGCGCTTTCCGCCTGCTTGCCCTGGTTCTCAACCACCGTATCCAGGCTCAACGCGGCAGAGCTTTCACTGATCGCCGACGGCCGCACCGTGCTCTCCCACTTGCCCAGATGCACAGCGTCGGTCTTGGTGAGCCAGACATGGCGGTAGATGCCGGCGCCCTCGTAGAACCAACCGTCACCAAAGCTCGCGTCTACGCGCAGGGTGATGTAGTTCTTCGCCCCGTAGCTCAGAAAGTCCGTCAGATCAAAGCGGAAGGGGGCATAGCCGTTGTCGTTGCGGCCGATAAAGCAGCCGTTTACAAACACCAGCACGCTGCGAAAAGCGCCGTCGAGTTCTACTGAGATGCGCTTGCCCAGGTCGCCGGCCGGAATCTCGAATTCGCGCCGGTACCAGCCCACGCTGGTCTCTGGATAGCGGCGGCCCAATGGCTTGAAGCCATGTGAATTCAACTCATTGTCACGTACAAACGGCAACTCCACCGCCCAGTCGTGGGGCAGATTCAACGTGCGCCATTTGCTGTCATCGAACTTTGCTTTGGAGAAAGCAAAGTCGCCGGTCTTGGCAAAATCTCCTTGCCCGGTACCGAACCCCAGGTCATGCGCCGGATCAGTGCCGTGCCCGAGCTGGAACTTCCATCCAAAATCAAAAAGCAACTGCTCACGCGGCGCAACCGCCGCCAAAGCCTCAGCCGAAGCGGCGCCAGGATACCCGGCCAGCAGTGCGGCAGTACGGCCCCAGGCAGTACGTGCCACCAGGGATGAAGCAGAAAGCGCAAGTCCTGAACAAAGCAGATCACGACGAGAGATACCAGGCATTGGAAATCCTCTTTGGGATGGAGTTTAGCTGCAGCTCAAGGAACAACCCCGAGGGCAAGCAATGTGGAACTATAAATCAGCCAGCGTGGCAAAGTAAACGGTTTCATTCCGGTGCTCAAAAGCCCCATTCCCTGGTCAAACGGCGCCCTGCAGTGCAATTCGAGCGGCCCACCCCCGCAGTATGTTAAATTCAAACAGTCAGACCACCCTCTGGAGAGATGGCCGAGTGGTTTAAGGCGCACGCTTGGAAAGCGTGTGTACTCGAAAGGGTACCCAGGGTTCGAATCCCTGTCTCTCCGCCATACCGCATCGTAACTTATTGATTCTAAATCTAACACACACAAGATAAACAGATTACCTGCACTACGCACATGTGCGCCACGTGCGGCTTGGCACGTCTTG
>Ga0316222_1003651_pt1 | contig 14838 bp, 9 predicted proteins | sample TBH18011metaG_FD_206008 | JGI IMG/M metagenome (GOLD analysis project Ga0316222, IMG submission 206008) | Freshwater microbial communities from Trout Bog Lake, Wisconsin, USA - TBH18011 | ecosystem: Environmental > Aquatic > Freshwater > Lake > Hypolimnion/Profundal zone | place: USA: Wisconsin...
TGACTTCGTGACTTTGTGGTGAAATTATTTTTCCGTCTGCGAAGCCGGTCCGGCCTCCAACCGCTTCCCCCGCCGACCCATTCCGACCCGGCCAATCCCCGGCCTAAACTTTTCTAAGTAATTGTTTTCCTGCAAGATGCCAAAAACCGCATCGTGCGGTTTTTGAAGGGGACCCGCCTTTTTACGACCCATTCCGACCCCGTCCAAACCGGGTCACCGTGACCTCACGTCTTTCCCGCGCCTGTGTCAGACTCGGTCCGCCGTTGATAAAAACAAAACTGAAAAACGATTATGAAAAAGAAGCAGAAACCGGCCCCCGCCGCCGGGTTCACCCACATCAACAACTGGGGCAAGCGCAGTAAAATCGCCGCCCTCCCCGGCTGCCTCCGCGAGGAGGTCTGCCGCCGCCTGTATGATGGCCAGTACCACCGGACGATTGTTGACTGGCTGAACAGCCTGCCGGAAGTCCGGGCAATGACCGCGAGCCGCTACGAGGGGATTCCTATCCACCGCCACAATCTCTCCCGCTGGTACCGGTCCGGCTACCAAGTCTGGCTCAAACGCCACGAACTCACCGCCCGCGCCGAGGAACTCACCAAGGTGGCCGCCCGCATCGCGGGTGACAGCGGCATCACCCTCGCCAGCGGAGCCGCCCAACTCACGGCCGGCAAACTCCTCGAACTCCTCGACCGGCTCGGCCATGCCACCAAAGGCACGACCGCCAAAGCCCCGGCCGGCTCCGCCAACGCGGGGACGACCCTGCCCGATACCAAGGCCCTGCTGGACATCGCCCGCGCCCTCACCGCCCTCCGCCACGCCGAGCAGAACGATGAACGGATCGCCACCGACCGCCAACGCCTCGACCGGCTGGATCGCCAGATCGCCCTCGCCCAACATAAATTCCAATACATAACCGTCACGCAACTCCTCAGTATGCTGAATGACGTTCGCATCCGCGAGATTGACTCCGGTGACTTCGACAACACCGAGAAGATCGAAGCCTTCGGCCGCCACCTCTTCGGCTCCGAATGGCGCCCCGACAGTGCCGCCCCCCAACCCCCACCGGAAACCGCCCTCGAACCGACGCAATCCGCCCCCGCCCCCGGGCCGGTTGCCAACGGGTAACCATCGGCTCGCTGCCACCGGCAGCGGCCGGTCTGGCGGAGCGCAGCTGTTCCAGAGCGTTTTAAATAATAGTGTAGCCGTTCGGAGCGAGGATTTTTGGGTTTGGGCGAGGCTTTGGCGAAGGCGCAGGTTTGAAAACCCTGTAACTGAGCCGAAACGAAGCCCAAACCCAAAAAGACCGCTCGCCAGTGGTTCCTAACCGAACGGCTACAATATTATTTAATACGCTCCAGCCACAGCGCTCCGTCAGACCGGCGCATCCCGCTTTCCATTTTCATCCCTCGCTGCGCCTCCGCGTTTGCGCGAAGGTGAAAAGTGCGGCTGAGGGAATTTTGACAGAATGGACGGAACGGCACCCACAGCCCGCCGGGAAGGTAGCGGCGGCGCCCCCGCCGCAGTGCCCTTGCCCCGCAGACCAACCCGCGCCACCCCCTGTAGCGGCAGGCATCCTTGCCTGCCGTAGAGCCGGGCTTCCAGCCCGGCGGAGCAACCTCCGCCAGACCAACCCGCGCCACCCCCGCCCGGCGCCGCTTTCCTTAGACCTTAAACCTTCCACCTTAAACCTCCCCCATTGGCTGTTCCCCCTTCATCGCTCCGCCATTCCCCGGCACCCCGCCACTGGAACGGATTCATCCTTCATCTTTCATCCTTGCCCCGCTTCATCCTTGCCCCGCCCCTGCCGCCCTCCTGTCAAAAAATCCCCCGTCCCCGACTTTGGACTTTGGACATCGGCCCCCGGACTTGTTACCCTCCCTCCCGTGTCTGCCGAAGCCCAACTGACTCCCATGATGGCCCAGTATCGCCGCATCAAAGGCGAACTGCCGGCGGACGCCCTCCTGCTCTTTCGCCTCGGCGATTTCTACGAGATGTTCTTTGAGGATGCCCAAACCGGCTCCCAGATCCTCAACCTCTCCCTCACCGCCCGGAACGGCATCCCCATGTGCGGCCTGCCCTTTCACGCCGCCAACGGCTACATCGCCCGCATCCTCCGCGCCGGCCGCAAGGTCGCCATCTGCGAGCAGCTCGAGGAAGCCAAGCCCGGCAAACTCGTCAAACGCGAGGTCACCCAGATCCTTTCCCCCGGCACCCACTTCGATGACCGCATGCTCGTGGCCGAGCGGAACAACTTCCTCGCCGCCGTCTATCCCGGCGGCCAAGCCCGCGGCCTCGCCCTCATCGACCTCACCACCGGCGATTTCCTCGTGACCGAACTCGAAACCGAGGCCGCCCTGCTCGCCGAACTGGAACGCCTCCGCCCCGCCGAAATCCTCTACCCCGCCGAGGCCGTCGCCCTCCGCGAACTCCTCGGCGCCGGGTTCGCCATTCTCAGCGCGGGCGATGACTGGACCTTCGCCCCCGAGACCGCCGTCTTCACCGTGCGCGAACATTTCAAGGTCGCCTCGCTCGACGGCTTCGGCCTGAAAGACCGCCCCGCCGCCATCGGCGCCGCCGGCGGCGCGCTCCATTACCTCGCGCAAAACCTCCGGCGCGATGTGAAGCATCTCACGCGCATCGTCTTCTACCAGCGCGGCGATTATCTCACGCTCGATTACACCACGCTCCGCCACTTGGAGATTCTTGAACCCCAGCACCGCGACGCCCCGCGCAACGCCTCCCTCTACGGCGCGCTGAACCGCACCGTCACCCCCATGGGCGCGCGCCTGCTCCGCCAATGGCTCTCGCAGCCGCTCGCCACCGTCGACCCCATCCGCGCCCGCCAGGCAGCCGTGCAGACCTTCATCGAGAATCCGCCCGGCCTCGACCGCTACCGCCAGCAGCTCGCCCAGGTCCGCGACCTCGAACGCACCCTCGGCCGCCTCAGCTCCGGCGGCGGCAACGCCCGCGACCTCGCCGCCCTCCGCCAGGCGCTCGAACAGATCCCCGGCCTCCGCCAGACCCTCGATGGCGTCCGCCCCCGCCCCGGCGCCCAACCCGAAGTCCTGCCGGCCGAAGGCGAAGTTCCCCCCGCCTCGCTCATCCAATTGCTGCGCGAACAGCTTGCCGAATCGCCCGATCTCGTGGACCTCATCGCCCGCGCCATCGTCGAGGAACCCCCGCTCCCCATCAAGGAAGGCGGCATGATCCGCGACGGCTTCGACCCCGCGCTCGACGAACTCCGGTTGGCCCAGCGCGGCGGCAAGGATTGGATCGCCAAGCTGCAGGCCGATGAGATCGCCCGCACCGGCATCGGCTCGCTGAAGGTGCGCTTCAACTCCGTCTTCGGCTATTACCTCGAAGTCACCAAGTCGAACCTCGACAAGGTGCCGCCGCATTACATCCGCAAACAGACCGTCGCCAACGGCGAGCGTTTCATCACGCCCGAGCTGAAGGACATGGAGGGCAAGATCCTCGGCGCCGAAGAGCGCAGTGTGAAGCTGGAATACGAACTCTTCCAGCGCGTCCGCGAAGCCGTGCTCGGCCAGCTCAAACCCATCCAGCAGACCGCCGCCGCCCTCGCGCAACTCGATGTCCTCGGCGCCTTCGCCGAAACCGCGCGGCTCTATCACTACGTCCGCCCGCAGGTCGGCGATGCCGGCGTCCTCGACCTCCGCGACGGCCGCCACCCCGTGCTCGAACAGCAGCTCGTGGACGAACGCTTCGTCCCGAACGACACCGCCCTCGCCAGCCGCGTCGGGACCGAGGCCGCGCCCGCGAACGGTCCGGTCGAAATCCCCCAGATCGCGCTCATCACCGGCCCGAACATGGCGGGCAAATCCACTTACATCCGGCAGGTCGCCCTGCTCACGCTGCTCGCCCACACCGGCAGCTTCGTCCCCGCCGCCGCCGCGAACATCGACCTCGTGGACCGCATCTTCACCCGCATCGGCGCGAGCGACGACCTCACGCGCGGCCAGTCCACCTTCATGGTCGAGATGACCGAGACCGCCAACATTTTGAACAACGCCACCCCGCGCAGCCTCATCGTGTTGGACGAGATCGGCCGCGGCACGAGCACCTTCGACGGCCTGTCGCTCGCGTGGTCCATCGTTGAGCACCTGCACAACCAGGTCGGCGCGAAGACCCTTTTCGCCACGCATTACCATGAGCTCACCGAGCTCTCCGCCCGGCTGCCGCGCCTGAAGAACTTCAACGTCGCCGTCCGCGAATGGCACGATCAGATCGTCTTCCTCCGCAAGATCGTGGCCGGCGGCACGGACAAGAGCTACGGCATCCAGGTCGCCCGCCTGGCCGGCGTGCCCGCGCCCGTGCTCGTGCGCGCGCGGCAGATTCTCGCCAACCTCGAGGAATCCGAACTCACCCCCGAAGGCAACGTCCGCCCCGCCCGCGCCCAGCACGACCGCGAAAAACTGAAGCGCCTGGAACCCCCGCCGCAGTTGGATTTGTTTGGCTAAGGTGAATTATGGATTGTTCTCTGCCATCATTCCGGTCCGCTTCATCAGGACAGGTGGAAACATTTCCCATTGCCTTGAAAAATCGCGCCAGCGTCATGGAGTGCGGCAGTCCTCTGCCGCTGTCGCCAGCCATAACCGCTTGCAAATCCGAACAGCCGCGCCCCCTGCAAACCAACACCCGCTTCCCCAACTCAGAACTTAAAATTCAGCACTCAAAACTGGATTTCCACCCCTGCCAACCATCGCCCCGGAGCGCGAGTTGTCCCAACTCGCAGCGCCCCGCCAGACTCATTGCCTCCGCACCCGCCACAACCGCCTTTCCAACAGTGGATGTTGGATGTTCGATGTTGGTTGTTGGATGTTTGGTGAGGGCGAGCGTTTAAACCAATTTTACCGCAATTGAAAAATGTAAAAAATCATTTATGACTCAATCCTCCTTCGCCATCCCCAACCGCCTTCACTTCACCCCCGGCCACGGCGGTCTCCTGAAAGCCGTCGTCACCACGCCCGTCAGCACCGCCGAGATCTACCTCCACGGCGCGCACGTGGCCGCCTTCCAAAAAACCGGCGAACCCCCGCTGCTTTACCTCAGCCCCACCAGCTATTTCACCGCCGATAAACCCATCCGCGGCGGCGTGCCCATCTGCTTCCCGTGGTTCGGCGGCCGCGACGGCGATGCCTCCCACGGCTTCGTCCGCCACACCGCCTGGGACCTCGTCGCCGCCACCACCGCGCCCGATGGCGCCGTCACCCTCCGCTTCCGTTTCCCGGAAATCACCGCGCGCCCCGATTGGAAAGGCCTGCGCACCGAATTCGTCGTGACCGTGACCGACACGCTCACCATGGAACTCATCGCCCGCAATGATTCCGCCGGCCCGCTCGCCATCGAGAATTGCCTCCACACCTATTTCCACGTTGGCCACATCAGCGATGTCTCCATCACCGGCCTGCAAAACACCGGCTTTCTCGACAACGCCTCCGGTGCCGGCGGCGCCCGCAAGGTGGAGCACGACCCCGCGCTGCTCATCACCAAAGAGACCAACCGCATCTACCCCGACTCCACCGCCACCGTGGAAATCCACGACGCCCGCTACGGCCGCACCATCACCGTGGAAAAATCCAACTCCGCCTCCACCGTCGTCTGGAATCCCTGGACCACCCAGCCGTTGCCCGATATGAAGCCTGCCGAACACACCGATTTCGTCTGCGTGGAATCCGGCAACGTGAAGCAGAACAAAATCACCCTCGCCCCCGGACAAACTTCGGCGTTGAAGGTCGTGCTCCGGAGTTCAAAGAAGTAATCCGCCCGGATTGCTGGCATGAAATCACGCCCGGCCAAAACGCTGACCCTGTCGCTGGTGTTTTGCCTGGGTGGATTCATGTCCCTGCACGCTCCGGCTGAAACCGTTTCCCGCGACATCTGCATCTACGGTGCCACCTCCGCCGGGGTCATGGCTGCCGTGGAAGCCGTGAAGCTCGGCAAGACCGTGTCCCTCGTCGAACCCGGCCGGCATCCCGGCGGTCTGGCCGCCAGCGGTTTGGGGTGGACCGATATCGGCAACAAAGCCGCCATCGGCGGTCTCTCCCGCGAATTCTTCCGTCGCCTCGGCCCTCACTACGGCAAGGCCGAGGCGTGGACCTTCGAGCCCCATGTGGCCGAAGCCGAGTTCAACGCCTTTCTGCACGAGGCCGGCGTCACGGTGCACTATCAGCAGCAATTGACCGGCGTGCAGCAGACCGGCAATCGCCTCACCGAGATCACCACCCAGACCGGCGATATCTTCCACGCCCGCGAGTTCATCGATGCCAGCTACGAAGGCGATCTCATGGCCCGCGCCGGTGTGTCGTACACCGTCGGCCGCGAGGCCAACGCCACCTATGGCGAGACCCTGGACGGCATCCGCGCCCGGACGCCCGATCACCAGTTCCTCGTCCCCGTCGATCCCTATATGCAGCCCGGCGACTCCGCCAGCGGGCTGCTCCCGTTTGTCCAGTCCGGTGCCCTCGGCCAACCCGGCGCGGGCGACCGCAACGTGCAGGCCTACAACTTCCGTCTCTGTCTCACCAAAAATCCCGCCGACCGTCTCCCCATCCCGCCCCCCGCCGTCTACGACCCCGCGAAATACGAATTGCTCGGCCGCTACTTCGATGCCCTCGCCGCCGCCCATCGCCCGGTGACCCTGAAAAATTTTCTCAAACTCAGTCTGGTCACCCGCGACAAGACCGACCTCAACAACAACGGCGGTTTCTCCACCGATTACATCGGGATGAACAACGATTACCCCGAGGGCGATGCAGCCGCCCGCGCCCGCTACCGCGCCAACCTGCTCGATTATACCCAAGGCCTGCTCACCTACCTCGCCACCAGCCCCCGCGTGCCGGCGTCCATCCGCGCCGAAATGCAACAATGGGGCCTGTGCCGCGATGAATTCCAGGATACCGGCGGCTGGCCGAACCAGTTCTACGTGCGCGAAGCCCGCCGCATGATTTCCGGCTATGTCATGACCGAGCAACATTGCCGCCATCAGGTGACCGCCGCCGATTCCGTGGGCCTCGCCGCCTACACCATGGATTCCCACAATTGCCGCCGCCTCGTGCAGGACGGCCATGTGGAAAACGAAGGCGATGTGGAAGTCCCCGCCGCCGCGCCCTATCCCATCTCCTACCGATCCATCGTCCCCCGGCCGGGCCAATGTGAAAACCTCCTCGTGCCCGTCTGCCTCTCCGCCTCGCACATCGCCTACGGTTCCATCCGGATGGAACCCGTGTTCATGATCCTCGGCCAATCCGCCGCCACCGCCGCCGCCCAGGCCATCGACGAAAGTGTGCCCGTGCAAAAAGTGAATTACGCCAAACTGCGCACCCGGTTGCTCGCCGACCGCCAAGTGCTGACGTGGGAAGTGAAGGAGAAGACGGACCAATGACCGGTTTGAATGGGTCCAACAAATGGCAACATGAAACAAATCACCATCACCTCCTGGCCAAATCTCCGCCATCTGGGTGGGGTTGCCTTGCCAGAGCACCAAAGGTGCGCCCTAACAACAGCCCAGGGCAACGCCCTGGGTAAACACCCCGCAAACATAAGCCCAAGCCCTGAAAGGGCGCCCTAACCATGCCCCAATCCCTCGCCCGGCTGCATCTTCACCTCATCTTCAGCACCAAAAACCGCGAACGCTTCTTGCACGACCCGGTGCGGGATTCGTTGCACGATTACATGGCGACGGTTCTGAACAACTTCGGCTGTCCCGTCACGCTCATCAACTCGGTCGAAGACCACGTTCACATCCTGTTCGAACTCAGCCGCACCGTGGCCGTCAGCGCGGCGGTGGAAGAAGTCAAAAAGTCCTCCTCCAAGTGGATCAAAACCCAGGGGCCGCAATACGCCCAATTCGCGTGGCAGGCGGGCTACGGTGTGTTTACTGTTTCCGAATCAAACGTCGCCGCCGTGCAACAATACATTGCCGGCCAGCGGGAACATCACCGGATAAAATCGTTCCAAGAAGAATACCGGGATTTTCTCGCCCGCCATCGGGTGGCGTTTGACGAACGGTATGTGTGGGATTAGGCCGCCCTTTCAGGGCTTGGGGTTTTGTTAACGCGTAAACCCAGGGCGTTGCCCTGGGCTGTTGTTAGGGCGCACCTTTGGTGCTCAGAAACCATTTTTTTCCCACGGCGGCGGGTTGTCCGGCGGCGGCGGGCGCAAATTGCAGAGACAAGCAAATATAAAAATTGGGCTATCGCCATTAACGGAACTGCAAAAACGACTGCAGAATGGGAGATATCGAACCAGCCCCGATAAAGGCCCACAACCAAAATCAGGCTGGCAGCCAGCCAGATCAGATTTCCGACCATCACCTGTTTGTCTAATAACCTTCGAATAATCCAATAGAAATTGATCAGAGTCAGTATGGCGGCCATCAGCCACAGGCCCAGCAGAAGCAGCAGCAACACCATATCGCCGGCGCTTGGAGCGAATCCGTGACAGGCAAGCATGGGAGTGATGGCAGCCATGGAAGCATTGTGCTGCGGACCGGTGGAAAATGTCAATGGAAGGAGGAGGCGGGCCATCGGCCGGCCGTGGGGACTACTCCCCGCTCACCTTCCGCCGCAATTCCTTCTTCCCCGCCTGATGCGATTTGTCCGCGAGCAACCGCTGCTTCGCGCGGCGGCTGCGCCGGCGTTTCTGGCGGCGGATCTTCTCCGCCTCGCTCGTCCGCGCCGCCACCGCCCCGGTCTGCTGCGCCTCGATCTTGTCCAGCAACATGCGCCGCGCGAGGAACCGGTTCATCCCCTGCTGCCGCGTGGACTGGCATTTCACCCGCAACTGCGTCGGCCCGTGCACCAGCATCACGCACGTCGACGTCTTGTTCACGTTCTGCCCGCCATGCCCGCCCGACCGCACAAAGCTTTCCTCGATATCCGCCTCCCGCACGCCCAGCGCCGCCATGCGCTGCGCGAGCTGGCTTTCTTTATCAAGACTGACGGGAAACTGACCCATGCCCGAAGCTTACCCCGCCCCGCCCCCGGAGCGCAAGTTGTCCCAACTTGCAGCGCGTCGCCAGACCAACGGGTCCCCGCACTCACCCCGCGCCTTTTCCCTTCAACCTTGAACCTTCCACCTTCCACCTCCCCCCATTGGCTGTTCGCGGTTGGATGTTCCCCCCTTCCCTCCGCAAAACAAGCGTGCAATCCCCCCGTTTTTAACGTATCTCAATGCGTTCGGAAATGATTTCGCTCACCGACATCCAGCCCGCCGGCACCGACCTGGTCTCCCAGGTCGCCGAAATCTTTTCCGCCCAGGGCATTCTGTCGCGCGCGAAGAACTTCGAGTTCCGCCCCCAGCAGCAGGAGATGGCCGTGGCCGTGGCCCGCGCCCTGCAGGACCGCGGCCACCTCGCCGTCGAGGCCGGCACCGGCGTGGGCAAATCCCTCGCGTACCTCATCCCCGCCATCCTCTTCGCCGTCGCGCAGAAGAAAAAGGCCATCGTCTCCACCCACACCATCAATCTCCAGGAGCAGCTCACCGAAAAGGACCTGCCCATGCTCGCGCAGGTGCTCGGCGCCTTGCCGGAACCCGTCCGCTTCAGCTACGCCATGCTGAAAGGCCGCGCGAATTACCTCTGCACCCGCCGCCTCCAGAAAGCCATGCAGCAGAGCGGCCACCTCTTCACCTCCTCCGAGGCCGAGGAACTCCAGCGCATCTACGAATGGTCCAAGGAGACCAAGGACGGCAGCCTCTCCGATTTCTCCATCGAGCCCGACCCCAAGGTCTGGCAGCAGGTCTGCTCCGAACGCGGCCTGTGCTCGCCCAAAACCTGCGGCCACCAGTCCGATTTCGCCCGCGACCACGAGACCTGTTTCTTCCAGCGCGTGCGGAACAAGATCCTGTCCTCGGATGTCCTCATCCTGAACCACACGCTCTTCTTCACCCTGCTCGGCGGCGTGGATGAAGAGATGGAAGGCGGCATCCTCTTCAAGAACGACTTCGTCATCTTTGACGAAGCCCACACCATGGAGAGCGTCGCCTCGCGCCATATCGGCCTGAGCGTTTCCAGCGGCCAGGTCCGCTACGCGCTGAACCGCCTCTGGAATCCGCGCACGGAAAAAGGCCTCCTCGCCACCCTCCGTCAGGGCAAGGCCGTGCAGCTCGTCGCCGACATCCTCGGCGAGTCCGACAAATTTTTTACCAACGTCGAGGCCGCCTGCGAGGATATCCAGTCCCAGGCCAAGCCGAAGTTCGGCGGCGGCGAAGGTTCCGCCGCCCGCCCGCGCGAATGGAAGGAACTCCGCATCCGCCGCGCCGAACTCGTGGCCGACAACGTCACCCTCCCCATCCAGCGCCTCCGCGAAGCCGTCAGCGAACTCATCAAACTGAGCGACGACAAGGACATCGGCCAGGAACTCATCGAGTGCAACCGCCGCCTCGGCGAACTCCGCACCGAAGTGGTGGAATTCCTCGGCCAGCAGGCCGAAGACCACGTGTACTGGGTGGAACGCGCCGGCAAAACCCAGCGGAACCTCTCGCTGAACGCCGCGCCCGTGGACGTCGCCGACTTCCTCCGCCGCCGGCTTTTCGAGACCGATACCAGCGTCATCATGACCAGCGCCACGCTCGCCGTCTCCGACCGCGAGTCGTCCGCGGCCAAAGCGCCCGCCCAGACCGCGGCGCGTCCCGTGGAAGTGCCGCGCACCCGGTCCGCCGGCCGCGCCGTCGCCGGTGGCGGCCTGAACTATTTCGTCCGCCGCGTCGGCGGGGAATCCGCCGTGCAATTGCAGGTCGGCACCCCCTTCGATTACCAGGCGCAGATGAAACTCTACGTCGTCAAAAAAATTCCCGACCCGCGCGACCACGGCTATTCCGACGCCCTCATCGAGTCCGTGAAACATTTCGTGAAGCTCACGCACGGCAAAGCCTTCGTGCTCTTCACCAGCTACCGGCTGATGCAGGAAGTCGCCGACCGCATGCAGTCCTTCTTCGCGGAACTGGGCATCGCCCTCTTCGTGCAAGGCACCGGCACGCCGCGCTCCACCATGCTGGAGAAGTTCAAGGCGGACACGGATTCCGTGCTCTTCGGTACCGACAGCTTCTGGCAGGGCGTGGACGTGCCCGGCGAGACGCTGAGCAACGTCATCATCACCCGCCTCCCCTTCGCCGTGCCGGATCATCCGCTGATCGAGGCCCGCTTGGAAGCCATCGAAGCGCGCGGCGGCAACTCCTTCGGCGAATTTTCGCTGCCCGAAGCCATCCTGAAATTCCGCCAGGGCGTCGGCCGTCTCATTCGCACCAAGACCGACACCGGCATCGTGGTCGTCCTCGACAACCGCCTCCTCACCAAGCAATACGGCCAGGCCTTCCTCGACGCCCTGCCGCCCTGCCCGGTGGAAGTCATCTGAGATTTAACCGCAGAGAACGCAGAGAACACATAGAAAGAAAAGCCAGCTATTCCAAGGCTTCACCCGGTTGGGACAATGCAAATTTGCGAATCTCAAATTTGTAAGAGCCAAAATTAATCAGCAGGCCGTGTTCCGTCCGGGCGGATTTCAGATAGCCAAGGATTTGGGCCGTATGTTCCGGAGCCAGCGTCCGGGCAGTCTTTAATTCGATGATCAACGCGTCTTCGATAAACAGATCTGCCATATAATCGCCAATGGGTGTTCCATCCTCATCATACACGTTGATGGGATGCTGCTGTTTGACAATCAAACCCGCTTTCCGTAAGCGGTGAGTCAGCGCGTTCTCGTATACCTTTTCCAAGTGCCCATGTCCGTGAAAAACATGGATATCGTAGGCAGTTTGACGGACTTGATCACACAGCGCCTTGATACCATTCATGGCTCTTCCTCTTTGTGTTCTCTGCGTTCTCTGCGGTTAAACCAATTCCAGCGTCTCCCCCAGCACCGGCAGTTGCGCCGTGATGCCATGCGCCGCCTGGATCTTTCCCGCCAGCGCCTCGCGCTGCGGATTTTCCCCGTGCGTCAAAACCACGCGCGGCCGGCTCGGGGCGATGGCGCCGAACCAGTTCAGCAAATCCGTCTGCCCCGCGTGCGCACTGAAACCGCCCAGCGTGTGGATCTGCGCCTTCACCGCCACTTTGTCGCCATGGATGCTCACCAGTTTCTCGCCGTCCACCAGCCGCCGGCCGAGCGACTCCGCCGACTGATAGCCCGCGATGATCACATGCGTGTCCGGCTTCCAGAGGTTCTGCTTGAGATGATGCAGGATGCGCCCCGCGTTGCACATCCCCGCGCCCGCCATCACCAAACACGGGCCCGGCACATCGTTGATCTTCTTCGAGTCCTCCGCCGTGGGCGAGAGATGCATCGTCGCGAGGTCCTGCCGCAGGGAACCCTCGTGCATGAATTTCAGCATGGCATCATCAAACAGCTCCATGTGATGCTGGTAAATCTTGGACGCCTCGATCGCCATGGGGCTGTCGAGATAGACCGGGAAGGGCTTGATGCGATGTTCCCGGAACGCCCACGCCAGCAGCATGGAGAGCAGTTGCGCCCGGCCCACCGCAAACGTCGGCACCAGGATTTTTCCGCGGGACGCGGTCGCCTGCCGGAGAATGTCCAGAAACTGGTCGATGGTTTCCTTCAGCGGCTTGTGGTCGCGGTCGCCGTAAGTGGATTCCAGCACCACGAGATCGGCTTTCTGGAACGTCTCATAGTCCTTCAGGATGGGCGCGCCGCGCGGCCCGAGGTCGCCGGAAAAGATCACGGTCTTTTCCTGCCCGTTCTCGGTCACAAACAGCTTGATGCTCGTGGAACCCAGCATATGGCCGGCCTCCGCATAGCAGGCGCGGATGCCGGGGGCCACTTCCACCGGCTCGTCGTACGGCACCGGCTGGAAACGTTCCATGATCTGTTCCACGTGTGCCGGCGAATAGAGCGGTTCGTGCGCCGGTTCGCCCGCCCGCTGGCGTTTGCGGTTGAAACGCTCGCTGTCCTGCATCTGGATCCTGGCGGAATCGCGCAGGATCAGCGCCGTCATCTCGATGGTGGCCGGCGTGGCGTGAATGTGCCCCCGGTAACCGGCGCGCGCCAGCAAGGGCAGGCGGCCGGTGTGATCCAAATGACCGTGGGTGAGCACCACGGCATCCACCTTTTCCGCGCCCGGCGGCAGGCGGTTCAAATCCTCCGTGCGATGGCCGCCCTGAAACATCCCGCAATCCAGCAGGATCTTCGCGCGGTTGGTCTCGATGTGATAGCAGGAGCCGGTGACCTCGCCGCCGGAAGCGCCGTGAAAGGTGATTTTCATCTGGGTATGGTTGTTAATTTGGACCGCTTTTTTGGCAACGCAATTTCCGCATGGATCGGGTGGATCAAAATGCTTTTAACGCTCGCCCTCACCCGGCCCTCTCCCCCGGGAGAGGGTCTTTACCTGGCGCATTTTATCCATTCGTCTACCCGTCCGACCAATCCAGCGACTCGGTTGTTCAAAATAGCTGGGAACGTTTCCCCCTCTCCAGGGGGAGAGGGCCGGGGTGAGGGCGAGTAATCACACATATTTTGTCTTCGTGTGTTTGACCGCGTCTTTTTCGGTCAAAACTTTTGGATGGCCACATCATTCACCCGTCCGTTCACCGGAGCAACAGAAAACTGGCGACCAAAATGATCGTGGCCGGCAACGCGCCCAAAAACAGGCCCAGCGGCGAGACGCCGTCCGGGAAAAATTTCCCCAGAATCGCCTGCCCCGCCGGGTTCGGCGCATTGGCGATGACCGTCAGCCCGCCGCCCGCCACCGCGCCCGCCACCACCGCCGTTTTCATGCCCGCCGTCAGCCCCGGCACCAGCGTGGCGAGATAGGTGACCGCCGCGTTGTCGTTGAAGGCCGTCAGCGCCGCCGCACCGAGCAGGAGCGGAACTTCCGTGAGCCGGCCCAGCACCGGCGCGATCCACCAGGATTGCAATCCGCCATGCACCACCAGCCCCGCGAGGAAAATTCCCACGAGCACCGGCGATTGCCAGGCCAGCGGCGCCTGATGCTTCCGCGTCACCGCATAAAACCCGAGGAACCCCGCCAGCCCCGCCACCAAGGGCAGCGCATGATGCGCCTGCCAGACCGTCCAGCCGAGGAACGCCAGATGCACCGCCACGATTCCGGCAGGCGCGGGCGCGGTTTTCGTTTCCGCTTCGCCCGCCACCGCCGCCAGCCGCGCCAGTTCCCGGCGGAACGCAAACAAGTAAGCTGCGTTCGCCGCCACCATGCCCGCCAGCGCCGGCCAGCCAAAATGGCGCAGCATGAAGGGCGTGTCCCATTCCCACGGCCGCGCCACCATCAGCACCGGCGGCGCGGCGAAGTGCGTGAGCACCCCGCCCACCGAGATGTTCACAAAGAGCAACCCCAGCGTGGCGTGGGCAAAGGCATTGGACGGCCGCCGCGCATAGAATTGCCGCGCCAGCAGCAGCGCCGCAATCGTCATGGCCGCCGGCTCCGTGATGAGCGAACCCAGCAGCGGCGCCAGTGTGAGAATCGCCAGCCACCACGCCGCCGGCCGGCCGCCCCCCAGCCGCGCCACCCCGTGCAGCGCGCCCTCCGCCAGCTGCAACACCGGCCGCGTGCCGGCGATGGTCATGATCACCACCACGAACAGCGCTTCCAAATAACTCACCCGGTGGCACAGATAATCCTGCGTGGCCGTCCGGCCCGCCTGCCCCAGCAACACCAGCGCCAGCGGCAGGCACCAGAGCCCGAAAACCACCTCCACCTCGCCCAGCAGATGGAGGATGCGCGCCAGCCCGGGCCGGCGGGATTCCGCGGCATGCGACCATTGCCGGAATTTATGCGTGATGAACGTGTGCCCCAGCGCGCCAAGAAAAATCAGCGTCACCCACAGGTTCAGCGGTTCCACCCGGA
>Ga0316222_1003656_pt1 | contig 14820 bp, 16 predicted proteins | sample TBH18011metaG_FD_206008 | JGI IMG/M metagenome (GOLD analysis project Ga0316222, IMG submission 206008) | Freshwater microbial communities from Trout Bog Lake, Wisconsin, USA - TBH18011 | ecosystem: Environmental > Aquatic > Freshwater > Lake > Hypolimnion/Profundal zone | place: USA: Wisconsin...
TTGCACCAAAGGAATCGGTTGCAGCAAGCCAACAGCTTCGCCGCCGCCCCTTGTCGATCGCGCAGCCCGCTGTCGATATCTGGGAAAGCATCATCCAGCAGGGGGCAGGAATTCATGGCGCGCGTCGACACCCACAACCCGCGTACCGTCCGACGGCTCTGGCAAGAACGAGGAGGCCAGGTTGAGGCCGTGCGCAGAACCGGCGAGGAGCGCTGGACGCACCCTGCGTTCGAGGGAACGGTTCGCGCCAACGCCAGGCGCCACGACATCCCGGCCATCATCCTGTGCCGTCTGAACCAGCTACTGAGCGGCGCCGCCGTCCCCGCGTAGACACTTGCCATCGCGCGCCAAAGAATCGACAGTGACGCATCAATCTGGTTGGAGAACTTCGAATGTCTACCGGTACGGTTAAGTGGTTCAACGGCACCAAGGGCTACGGTTTCATCGCCCCCGATAACGGCGGCGCCGATGTGTTTGTTCACATTTCGGCGGTCGAGCGCGCGGGCCTCAGCAGCCTGAACGAGAACCAGAAGGTCTCCTACGACGAAGAGCGCGATCCCAAGAAGGGCAAGACGTCGGCGGTCAACATCAAGGCGCTGTAGTCGCAAGCCGGGGCGGCGAGGGTTAGAACTCCGCCGCCACCGCAGCGACGGGAGTGAAGAACAGGCGATCTGTGAGCGCGCTGACCGAGATGATTCGGGTCTCGCCCTGCTTGTCGACGCTTCTCAGGCGCGCATGCAGGAGGTCGTCGACAGTCGTCCAAACCCGCGTGACTTCCCACACCTTGCCAAACAGGTCGCCCACCTTGGCGTACCTGTCGCCTGGCTGAACAGGACATGGCGAAGACCCGCGTCCGAACATCCCCACACCCTCCCGTCCACGGCTTACCCTTACGGTGATAGCTGGGGCGATTTCGGGCTATTGCAATGGCGTCAGGCTGGCCCGCCCTGACGCCGAGCGCTGCGGCTCTTTGCCAGACCACCGCGACGACGGGACGCCATGCTGGCCAAAATCAGCCTGACCCACCGCTCCTCGAAGTCCCGGACATCGAACGGCCCACCATACCACTCGAGCATCCGAGCATGCTCCTCGTGGGCGGGATCCAGGATGGCCTCGAGGAACGCCATGAAGCCGTGCGCACTGCCGACATCCTCGGGCGGGCAGCGCCTGGCGCCATCCAGCAGCGCCGGGTATTCGGTGTCGGCCCTGCCGTCGAACACCGCCTCGATGGTGATGTCGTGCTGCCAGTTGTCCCCAAAATCGTAGACGTAGAGGAACCGGTGTACCCCACGGTCCACCAGGTTTTGCAGGCGGACGCTCTTGGCCATATAGACTTTCCGGCCTTCGATTTCGTCCTCGGGCCAGGGCTCGCCGTAGATCTTGTCGCCGACCCGGAACTCAAACAGGTGCTCGCTACGCCAGCGCATCGCGACCTGGATGATCTCGTGGAGCATGTCGAGGGTGGTCGAGAGCGGGACATCTACGCGCCGCCATATCTTCGGCTCGAGGCCCCGAAGCCCAATCCGGACACGGGCGACAGGCTCAATCACCGGAGGCGGCCATGCGAGAGGGCTTCACGCCACCGCCGTCGCCCAGGGCGGCCTTCACGCGCGCCTTCAGGATCTGCGATGCCCGGAAGACTGCGACCCGGCGCGGCTGGATTGGCGCCGCCTCCCCGGTCTTCGGGTTTCGGCCAACGCGCGCCACCTTGTCGCGGACCGAGAAGCTGGCGAACCCGGAAATCTTGACCTCGCCGCCGTTGGCCAAGGCGTCGGCGATCTCGTCCAGAACAGCATCCAGCAGCGCGGCTGCATCGAACTTCGACAGCCCGATTTCGCGATAGACCGCGTCGGCAAGGTGCGCGCGGGTGATTGTCTTGTCCGCCATGTGCCGCCCTCTGGTTGGGAGGCGACCGTAACCCTGGGCTGGCGACGCGTCAATTCCTGGGCGGCGCTGACGCTCGGCTTCGTTCCGCTGTGGCAGGCGTGGCGGCCCTGCGGGCCTGGGCGACCGTGGCTGGTTCACGGCTGCGGCACCGTATTGCAGCCAGGTTTTGCACGCCGTCAACGTGGGCTTCGGCATGCGCAAGAGTCCTGCCCACAAGGCGGATGCAGCTTTCGCATGGGCGTTTTGCACGCCAGACCACAGCTTGTCGGCGAGGGGCAGAGGCGGCGAGGCGCAGCGCACCGACCTGGCATCAACGGCGAAGGAGCCCGAGCCCTTGCTCCCAATCGACAAGGCGGTATCCTGGCCAATCAGCCTCGCCGCCAGGAAGCTCGTGACCGCCCCAACCCCACGTAGATCTCGTTCCGCACCCCAGCCAGCTCGGATCGCGGTCGACCAGATTGATCCGTTGCCCCCCGCCGCATCCAAGCCGCGGCAGCGCCGGACGGGCACGGGCACACGACGGCGGCGGAAGGCCCGCGGCGGCCCGTTGCAGCGCTGGCGCGACCGAATGCTGAGGGCCTGGGAGCTGGTGAACGCCGTGCCGCCGGTGGTGCTCACCGCCGTCCTGCTGGTGCTGCTCGCCGGCGGCGTGGTGGCGGCCAACTTCGCCCACCAGGTGGCCCGCAAGCCGACCGAGCTGCTCATGCCGGTGAGCGATGCTCTGGCCAAGACGCCGACGGGGACCTGGCGGCATTACGGGCCGCTGTTCACCAGGTACTCGACAGCCATCGTCGGCCCGGAGTTGCTCGCCGCGCTGGCCCAGACCGAGAGCCAGGGCAATCCGGCTGCACACACATATTGGCGCTGGTCACCCGAGGCGGCCGACCTCTTCGACGTCTACCGCCCAGCCTCAAGTTCCGTCGGCATGTACCAGATGACCGACCCCGCCTTCGCCGACGCCCAGCGGTACTGCATCCGCCACCACGCTGTCGTCGCCGCTGGATCGGCGGCAGACTCGGACGCCTGCGGAACCGACGGGCTGTATTCGCGCATCGACCCGGGCCGCGCCATCGAGCTGACGGCCGTGTACCTCGACCATGGCGTCACCAGGGTGCTGGGCCGCTTGGGAGCCAAGATGGCGACGGCGCAGCAGAAGCAGGACACCGCCGCCGTCCTTCACCTGTGCGGCGCTGGGCCAGCTAAAAGGTTTGCACGCCAGGGATTTCATCTTGTCCCCGGACAGCGTTGCGGTGACCATGACCCGGCCGACTATCTCGCCCAGGTCACCACCTTGGAGCGAACGTTCCGGCACCTGGCAAGCGGGGTAGGGGAATGACAATGGAGCGGTGTTATTTGCAAACAAACCTTTTGTTGTCAGCTATTTTTCGCTTCGTCTCTGCATCATCAATTTTCCGAACGGCATCAGGAAGACGAACCAACATTCCTCCAACCGTCTCATCTTTGGCCTTTGGGAACAAAATCTTGATGTGGCGGCTAAGCAATGCTTTGTCTTCGTCGGAAAGAGTAAGGGGCTTTCTGCCTTGCTCTACCGTCACGCCTTTGCGATTTCTGGATTGCCTGATTGCATAGGTCAGGATGGACCCACTCTGAAGTTCATCGGTTATGGCCGGATCGTGAACCTTCGCGTAACCAGGATAAACAGGTTGCTTCGGGGCATTCCTGATGTAAATATCAATAAGCCATGCCCCAGCCGGGATCTCGTCCCAACCTTGATAGGCCCAGAGTTCATTTCTGAGCGCCAACGGCAAATCATTAACTGTTTCACTGCCATTTGCTATTTTCTTGCGTCGCGCCTCAGCCTCTCTATCGAGACGCTCATCATAAATGGCAAAAAATACGTTGTGCAGTTTAGCTGGGTTTAATCTGCATGCATCAAGGAGACTATTTGGATCTCTCGGCCAGGGGAGCTGGGCACGTCGTCTGCTCCACATAGCTTCGGCATCTTTGAACATGTCGCTTTCGGGATCAATCTCGATTGATCCTGGGGCGACCCACATCCGCTCGAACCATTCTGAAATCTCAGCAATAAATTCAGGACAATCTGTAAGAACATTGGCTTCGTGCCAGCCATTAAGCTCGCCTTTCTCGTAGGCCAATCCATTTGCCGATGCGTTCGATGAGCCGACGATAACCGCTATGTCGGTGAGATATACCTTGGAATGGAGGTGATCGCAGGTTTGTACTTTGGCCCCATTCTCAATGAGGGTGCGCACAACCGCCGGATTGCAGGCGCCAGACTGAAGGTTGCAGAGGACTCTAGCACCTGAGCACTGTCGCTCTAGTCCGAGTTCATGCACAGCGCCTTGGCCCCAGAATGCCACCGCAATGCGAATTTCTTTCGGCGTCGGTTCGAGGTCTCTAAACGCACTAGCCACGGACGTCTGGTCGAGAAATTTGAGCATTGTGGGGGGGGCTCCTCTGGCGCGATTTGGGCGCACACCGCGTAACACCGTATCGCGCAACTCGCTGATCGATATTTTATTTCTGAGCGGCCCATTTTCCCGCTCTTAGTAGCAGAGTAGCTAGATTCAGAGCCAACATAAAGGCGAATCGGGGTAATGACAGCGTCCGTCGGAGTACGAACGTACTCCTGACCATGATGACCACCGTCAGCAGCACGAGCTTCGTCGATCTTGCAACGGTGCGGACGTATTTTGCCTGGCGAATCCCGCGCAATCTGTCCCTGGCGTCAGCATGGCGCGGGCTCTTGTGGCCAGAGTCCATCGATCATGTCGAAGATATGGCGGAGCAAATCGCGCGGTACCGCTTCCTCGGCTTATCCTTGATCAATACGCCCGATTTTGACGTATCGCAGGCATAGACTCCAGGGATTGGAATTCCCACGGAGGCCAGCCTGTGACCTGCGAAATCGCCATCATGAACACCCGCGGCATAGCTCTGGCCGCCGACAGCGCCGTCAGCCTGGGCGACGGCGAGAAGGTCTACCACAGCTCGGACAAGCTCTTCCCGCTGGCCGGAACGGCGCCTGTCGCGGTGATGACCTACGGCTGTGATGCCTTGATGGGGGTCCCCTGGGAAATCGTCATCGCCGACTATTCGAGCCAATTGGGCAACCGCCAATTCCGCACGCTGGGCGAGTACGCCGACGACTTCTTCATGCATGTCGAAGACTCCCGGCTGATGTTCCCGACCGAGATCCAAACCGGGCGCTTTCTCAGCCATGCCCGTAGAATATGGAGTAAATACTACGCCGGTCCGTGGCGCGAAATCATGGCCAACCCGCCAAAAAGGATGAAGGCAAATCGCGCTCGCCGCATCGACCACCTCCTCAAGTTGCTGCACGCTGACCACAAAATCTGGGAGAAGTACCCGCCCATAAACCGCGCCGCGAACTTTTTCTACGACGAATTGGAAGAGCTGGGCGACGTTTCATTGTCCAATGCCGACGACATCATGGACGAGATCGAAAAGGACCTGTGTGAGCTTGAGGAGGAGCTGTTCAGCACCCCAGACCTCCCGTTCGGCAGCCAACTCCCAGAGGATCTCCGGGAGGGACTGCGCACCACCCTGCGGCATTTCCTTCTCCGCGGCGCCTTTGGCGGCGGCGACGATAGCTGCATCGTGTTCGCGGGGATGGGAACCGGCGAAATCTTCCCATCGGTTCTGCACTACCGGGTCGGCACGATGATGAACAACCGCCTGAAGCTGCTGACGCTGGATGAAGACCACATCACGCCCAAGATCACGGCCAATATCCTGCCGTTCGCCCAGCGTAAGATGATCGACCTGATCATCGAAGGCGTGCACCCCGACCTGAAAAGCCGACTTCCCGACCTCATGGAGCAATGCCACCCTCCTCGGCGGAAAAAGAACCGCCCCAAGGACGAGTGGGAAGACGTCAGCCCCATGTCGGAATGGGAAACCACCCCGACCGACCGCTTTCGCGCGCTTGTGGATAGCGAAGCCATGGAGAAGCACTCAGCCCCGATCATGGCCGCCGTTGCCGCGTTGTCACGGCAAGACCTGGCTGAAATGGCGGAATCGTTGGTGCACTTCTCCAGGTTCCGCATGAAGTTCCTGGTGAACGAACGCGACACGGTCGGCGGCCCAATCGACGTCGCCGTCCTGTCGAAGGCCGACGGTTTCATCTGGGTCAAACGCAAGCGGATTTCCTGCTGACCCTGTATGATTGCTCATCAGGAGGCGGTTATGGCGAAGCTCCGTAAGACGACCGGCACGATGGTGGCCACGTCGATTTTGCTGGCTGTCGCTTCGCAGGCTCAAGCTGGTGGTGTCCACCTTGACCTGGGCGGCATGAGCATCGGTCGGGCGCCGGAGCAGCAAGAAGAGGCTGCGCCCTATGTCGCGCCAACCAGCAAGCCCCCGATCCCGCTCGCGGCATCTGACGACGAGATCCTGCTTTACTACCTCCCGGTCGAGGACTCCGGCGCAAACTACGCGCCAGTTCCCACGCCGCCGCCGCTGCCGACCGCGCCCTACGGAATGGTCGCCCGTCAGAAGCCCGACCTCCGCAGCGGCTGCGTGCTGGTGCAGACCGAAAAAGGTGGGCTGCCCAAATGCCCGAAATATGAGGTGTGGTTCGAGCGCGACTGGTCCGTGCCGCAGACGGAAGAAGAGAGGCGGAACGTCGAGAAGGCCGACGCACTGATTAGGGGCGCTGGCCGTGTCATCGCCTGGGCCTTCGGCAAACTTGGCGATGGGGTGGACTACGCCGCCACCAAGGAGATCGAGGCGGAGCGGGCGGAGGCGGAGGCGAAGACAGCCGATGGCCCCGCGAAGGCAATGGGGGGCCGTTCAGCTGGCGAGGTGCGCCTGGGCGTGGCCACCGTCAATGCAGGTGGCCCGGAGAGACCACCTCATCAGAAAGCCGCTCCGTCAGCGCCGCAGAAGGTGGCGGCGCCGGTTCGACCGGTCGAGAGCGCAAAGCCGACTGGACGCCAAAGGATACCGTTCGTCCCAGAGGCATTCCTGGAATCCATCGAGAAGATCGCCAAAGCCCGGGTCGCGCACATGTGGGGATTGGACGCTCCCCCAGCGCCATCTGCCCCAAATCAGATTCTGGTGGAGCCGATGCCGCCAAAGCCCAAGGTGGCAACGGGTGCGAAGTCCGCAGGGGGGAGGGTCGCCGCTGGCCAGCCCCACAAGCCGGTCGAGCTGCATCACGGCCCAGACCTGAGCGACGGCCACTACCGGGGGGGCCCGCCGTCGCCGAACGAACCGCCAAGGCCCAGTGCAGCGCCGCGGCCGGAAGTTGAGACGGATGCCAGCATCGAGAAACAGAAGCCCACTGCCCCCGCCGGCGGCGCCAACACGTTCCGGTCAGCCTTCGGCGTTTGAACACCGGCACCGACCATGAGGGAGGAAGCATGATCGCACTGAACGACTACGCCGACCGCGTCGCCGCCCTGCTGGAGAGGCCGCTATTCTCCGGCCCACATATCGGCCTCGCCTTCCCGCCGGGCTGGATGCCATTGATCGAGACGCTGGTCGCCGCCATCGAGGCGCTGCCAGGCGGGGAGGAGTTGCGCGTGCGCCAGACGAAGACAAAGTTGGGCGGGCTACGGTTCCGATTGGCTCGGCCGGAAATCTCGGGCGACAAGAATTCGTATGCCGAAGACCCGATAATGGCGGCTGCTGAGGAGCTCATCACCGTTGCCGAGACCCGCTCGGAGGCGATCTGCATGGTGTGCGGTGAAGCGGGTGATGCTCACATTGCGGACCGGCACGAAATGAACCAGCTGGCCGCCGCACCATTCACTGCGGCTCTACGCGCGCGGGGACTTGGCGCCGACGTCTGGTGAAGACTGGAGCGCTCGTGTCATAAGTGCTCAACCAATCAGGCCGCCAATGCCCCCCAGAAGTAATCGAGCATGAGCGTGAACGTCATAACCTCCGACACGATCCGACAGGTGTTTCCCGCCATCACGTTCGACAAGGGCCTGGCCTATCACCTCGATGGCGCCGCGCGGGTAACTCGCCTCTCTTCCGACGGTACCCAGGTCGATGGAACTGTTCAGGGAGGCAGGACGGCACCGTACAGGACGTCGGCGCGGTTGATGCGCCTGGGCAGCAGCGGCAGCGTCCATGTGCAGAGCCAGTGCAGTTGCCCGATGGGGGGTAACTGCAAGCATGTCGTGGCGCTGTTGCTACAGGCTGCCGCGACTGGTGTGAACGCTGGCGCCGGAGCTCTGAGGCAAGGCCCGCCGCCGCTTCCGCCGGATGTCGTCGAATGGCTGGCGGAAGTGGAGCGGGCTGGCCGCGCGGGAAACGAGGACTACCCGCCCGAGGTTCGCCGCCGCCTGATCTATGTCCTCTCGCTGGCGGTCGGCTGGGACAAGGTGTCGCGCCCTCGGGTGGTGCCAATGTCGACGCCGCTGTTGAAGAACGGCTCATTCTCGCCGTCCTGCCAACCCTACTCGCCCTCCAACGCACTGAACACCAAACCAGCGCAGTTCCTGCGGCCATCCGACTTCGCCATCCTGCGCCGTATGGTTCACGGCAGCACCAGCTTCGGCGGATTGCAGACGATTGAAGGCGAGGACGGCGGCGACATTCTGGCCATGATTCTGAGAACGGGCCGTTGCCGCATGGATTCCGTGTCCGGCCCGGTTATGTTGCTCGGGGAGCCGCGGCCTGGCTCCATCGAATGGATGTCTCTCGATGACGGCCGCCGACGCCCGATGGTCGCGGTGGACGGTGGTGGCGTGGCCATCCCGCTGACGCCGCCGTGGTATGTCGACACCGAGGCCTGCGTCTGCGGCCCGGTGGAGACTGGCCTGGCGCCGCGGCTGGCTGGGGCGCTGCTCGCCGCGCCGCCGCTCAAGGTCAACGACTTGAGTGCGGTGCGGAGCCGCCTTGCCGCCAGTCTGCCCGACTGCCACGCCCACCTGCCGCCCGAGATGCAGCCCCTCCAGCGCGTCAAGGCCCCGCTGGTGCCCCGTCTATTCCTTCACCACCGGATTCTCCAGTCGGCCTACTACAGCCGAGCGGAGAGCCTGGACATGCCGCTGGCGAGGCTGTCGTTCTGCTATGGCGACCACGAGGTTGCCTGCAACAGCTCAGCCGACCGTCCCGTCTTCGCCAAGGGCACCGCCGTGTTCGAGATCGAGCGGGCGCGCCTGCTAGAGCGCAAGGCGGCCGAACGCCTGTCCGACTTGGGATTTGACCGGCTTGCCAACCAGTACCGCTGGGGCACGCCCGCCGACTGCCAGGGCGACCTCGTTCTCGGCGAAGATCTCGACGAAGAGGCCTGGATCGACTTCATGACCGGGACCGTACCTGATCTCGTTGCCGACGGCTGGCGCGTCGATGTCGCCAACGACTTTCCCGTGCGCGTGGCCGAGGTGGATGGCGACATCGAGGCGGAACTGAAATCCGGCTCGGGCATCGACTGGTTCGACCTGCACCTGGGCGTCTCCATAGAAGGCGTCCGGGTCGATCTCCTGCCCGCCATCCTCAAACTGCTGCGGCAAATCCCCGCCGACCAGATGGAGACGTTCCTCGAGGACGATGATGACGACGGACGCATGGTGCGCCTGCGTTTGGGTGACGGCCGCCTCCTGTCGCTGCCTATGGCCCGGGTGCGGCCAATCATGCAGGCACTGGCAAGCCTGTTCGCCGCCGGGGGCGTTGACGGCGACACTGTCCGCCTCGGTAAGGCCGACGCCGCCGATGCCGCCGCCTTCGCCGAGGCTGTCCCTGGGCTGGTGTGGCGCGGAGGCGAGCACCTGCGTGAACTCGGCCGCCGCCTCAAGGACAGCGCTGGCATCCCGGCCGTGGCGCTACCCGACATCTTCGTCGGCGCGCTCCGGCCATACCAGCAATCAGGACTGGACTGGATGCAGCTGCTGAGTGGCGTCGGCCTGGGCGGGGTGCTGGCCGACGACATGGGGCTCGGCAAGACCGTGCAGACCCTGGCCCACATCGCCGTCGAGAAGGCGGCCGGGCGCCTGGATTGCCCGTGCCTCGTCATCGCGCCCACCAGCTTGATGGCCAACTGGCTGGCCGAGGCGGGAACCTTCACGCCGTCGCTGTCGGTGCTGGTGCTGCACGGCGCCGCGCGCAAGGACTCGTTCGCCACCATCGGCGGCCACGACCTCGTCCTGACCACCTATCCGCTGCTGGCCCGCGACGCCGACGTGCTGACCACCCAGCAGTGGCACATGGTGATCCTTGACGAGGCGCAGTTCGTCAAGAACCCGGCGACGGCGGCGGCCAAGGTGCTGCGGGGGCTGGACGCCCGTCATCGATTGGCCCTGTCGGGGACGCCGCTGGAGAACCATCTGGGCGAGCTGTGGTCGCTGTTTGACTTCGTCTCCCCCGGTTTCCTGGGCGACCGGACATCCTTCACCCGCAACTGGCGCACGCCGATCGAAAAGAAGGGCGACAAGGAGCGCCGCGCCACGCTGGCACGGCGGGTGAAGCCGTTCCTGCTCCGCCGAACGAAAGCGCAGGTGGCCGCCGACCTGCCGCCGAAGACCGAGATCATCGAGCACGTCGAGTTGACCGATGCCCAGCGCGACCTCTACGAGGGTATCCGCCTGGCCATGCACAAGAAGGTGCGCGAGGCCATCGCCGCCAAGGGCCTGAAGCGCAGCCGGATCGAACTGCTGGACGCCCTGCTGAAGCTGCGCCAGGCGTGCTGTGACCCGCGCCTGGTCAAGACGGCCACCGCGCGCGCAATCCAGGGCGGCTCGGCCAAGCTGGACCGCCTGATGGAGATGGTTTCTGAGCTGGTCGAGGAAGGCCGCCGCATCCTGCTGTTCTCCCAGTTCACCAGCATGTTGGCGCTGATCGAAGCCGAGTTGCAGGCAGAGGAGATTCCCTATGTCCTGCTCACCGGCGACACCAGGGACCGGGCGACACCGGTTCGCCGCTTCCAGAACGGCGAGGTGCCCCTGTTCCTGATCAGCTTGAAGGCGGGGGGCACGGGGCTGAACCTCACCGCCGCGGACACGGTCATCCACTACGACCCGTGGTGGAACCCGGCGGTCGAGGCGCAGGCGACCGACCGTGCCCATCGCATCGGCCAGGACAAGCCCGTCTTCGTCCACAAGCTGGTCGCGCTCGACACCATCGAGGTCAAGATGGCGGAGCTGAAGGCGCGCAAGCAGGCGTTGGCTGACGGACTGTTCGATCCGGAAGCTGGCAGCGCCCTAGATGTCGGCGAGGACGATATCGAGTTCCTGCTGGGGGGCTGACGACGACGCCGTGAATGGGCGACATCACCGCTCGGCGGGGCGGGGCGATGGTGGCTTGGTCGGCCCTGCGGGCCTGGCCTACGTCGATGCTCTGCGGCTTCACCATCAATGTGGACAAGGAGCGGAGCTCCGATTCACCGCCCCGCCCCGCCCGCCGAGTTTTGCCGACGCCAGTCCCGACAAGGTGCCCTCGCTGTCAGGATGATTAAGGTCAAGACGGCGGAACTGGAGGCGCGCAAGCAGGCGCTGGCGGACGAGCTGTTCGCCATCGAGGCTGACCGCCCCCCTTAGGTTTCGGCGTCAACGACACGAGATGTTGCGCTGGGAACGATACCGTACCGAGTCGACCCTGACCGTCACCCCCGACGGCAGCTCAAATTCCCGCCGGACGATGGCGACGAATTTCCGCCTATTCAGCCGCCTGTCGATGTGGATGACGAAGGGCCCACCCCGTGATCGCGCATCCACTCTGCCTGCTGGCCAGTCACCGCACGTTGACCCCTGAAGTTCGGGGACATGCTTGGCAAGGTTCCCCCACAGCCTGACATGCCCGTCCTTGCGCGCACGCCCCTGCACCAGCTGAACCGTTGACGGGGAGGCCAAAATGCACGCCCGGCCATACCTGTCGTTGAAGAAGATGAACGGCCCAACGTACGGGCCGAACTTGATGCCCAACTCGTAGCGCCAGGTCTGATGACGCACCCATGCCATCAATTTGTCGGCATCGCCACCTCTGTGATCCAACGCCGCCTCCATCTTCAGGATTTCCAGAATGCCCGCAGGGCACGCCAGAATCGGACGTCTTTGAACAGCTCCCACATACGCCCGGTTCTGTCGCATGCGGCAGCTATCATGGTTCGGCTAAGGCAACCGCCAAACCACCAGGAACCAGCTCCAATGGATTTCGACACCGATATGGCGCGCTGCGCCGAAATCATCGCCGCCTGCACCGGCCTGCTGATCACCGCCGGCGCCGGGATGGGTGTCGATTCCGGGCTGCCTGACTTCAGGGGGACGGAGGGCCTCTGGGGAGCCTACCCGGCGCTCAGGGAAGCTGGAATCGACTTCACGGGGATCGCCAACCCCGCTGCGTTTGCGCGTCGCCCCGAATTGGCCTGGGGATTCTACGGTCACCGCCTCAAGCTCTATCGTGACACCGCCCCCCACGATGGGTACCGGATATTGCGGGAGATCGGCGAGCGCCTGCCGGACGGCTACTTCGTCCACACCAGCAATGTCGACGGCCACTTCCAGAAGGCTGGGTTCGACACCGAGCGGATTTCCGAGGTGCACGGCTCCATCCATCTGCTCCAGTGCACCCGCCCGTGCTCAGGCCGCATGTGGTCGGCCGAGGACTTCGAGCCCGATGTCGATGAGACCCGGTGCCTGCTGACCAGCCCGCTACCGCGCTGCCCAAACTGCGGCTCCCGGGCGCGGCCAAACATCCTCATGTTCGACGACCTTCAATGGCTGCCTGCCAGATCGGAATTCCAGGCTGAGCGGCTCACGAAATGGCGGAAGGCAAGCACCCGAATTGCCGTCATCGAACTGGGCGCTGGCACGTCCATTCCAACGGCGAGATACCCAGGTAATACCTGGGGATGCCCACTGATCCGCGTCAACCCGGCCGAACCCGACGTGACCAAAGACGGCGACGTCGGGGTGGCGATGGGCGCCAGGGATTTCCTTGTTCAGCTCGAGAGAATACTGTCTGTTGTCAGTGTGCCGCGACCAGAGAGTCACGCGTAATCCCTGGTGAGCCAGTGCCGACAATCATGGCTGTTGCCTGTCCGCCATGCCGCCGCTGCTCGCGATAGGCGCCTCCCAGGCGGCGACAATATCACTGAATTCAATCTGCACCTCGACCTCCTGAATGTGCGGCAGCAGTCGCCAGGGGAAGTGATGGTGCTCAATGAGGCAGTGGACGAGGTAACCGTGGTGGCCATGCCTCAAGGGGTGGTCCTCGCGGTGCTCGAAGACGTTCCAATTGGAGGAGGGGTCGAAAAACGAATTCCCGGGTACAGGGTCTAAGGAAGGCCGAACGCGAAAGCGCCTTGGCTCGCTGTTGTCCCCGTCGCCGAAATCACACGTTTCGTAGAACGGTCTGGCCGCGCCGCCTTTCATGATGATGTTGAACTCGCACTGGCATTGCGATGTCCAGTCGAACAGCCCCTGGTCGGCATGCTCCAGCAACGCACCTCTCATGGATTTCACGACGTCGGCGACACGGAGCTGGGCCTCGTTGATTTTGCAGATTGCGTCCTCGGCCGCCGACACGAGAGCGGGGGAGGGGGCAGGCGGATCCTCTTCTCGACGCCAAAGGTCGGACGAATAGAACTCTCCCAGCAATTCGTCGAATTCCTTTTTGCCGCTGACGATCGCCTGCTCGACTTTGCTGAGCAGGGCAACCATCCGGCCATAGGCTTCACGAACCTCAGCAGGCAGGCTGGGTTCCGAGGCGAGCGACTGGATTTCGTCGCGGGGATAGGAGACCTCGTGCCGGGCATGCCGCAGCGCATCGCGGACAAATTCGTGGGTGTTGAACAGGAAGGCGGCGTCCAGCATCTCGGGCGACGGACAGCCCGGTACCAGGGCTGTTCAACGCTAATCAGATCGCCTGGTACGCCAGGATGTGATCGAGGCTGAGCGCCCCGTTCCACAGAGCCTGGGCGACGTTGGTGATGCCGTTTTTGCGCAAGATGTTGAGGGCGAAACTTCGGGCGCGGGCCATGATGCCGGGGTTGTCGCGGATGCGGCTGCGGTCCTCGTCACAGGAAACATCCCGGACGTAATGGTTCCGATTCTCGATGCCCCAATGCCCTCGGATGGCTGCGGCCCATGCGTTCGCCGGGAAGCCGGCGGCGGACGAGACGTAGTAGGCGACCTCTCCGCGTTCGTCCCACATGCCGGTGGCGGCGGAACGGAGCAAGGTGCGGCGAGTGACGCGGAGGACTGTTTTGACGAACGGCTGCCACTCGGTTCCAGCGAGTGCGGCGCCAGCGGGGAAGACCTCGACAGTGCGGTCCTCCTGGCGAGAGCGCCCCTTGCCGCGGTCGAAGACGGCCTCGGCGGGTTCGGCGGCTGCCGTCAGGATGCGGATGGCCTCAAGCAGGGAGGGTTGGTTCTCCTTGACCTGGACCAGCAGATGGTTGCCCGTGGCCAGCGCCGCTTCGAATGTTTTTTTGGGCGTGCATGGCGTCCAGAGTGAACAAGCGCCCGGTCAGGCCCAGCGTCGCAATCATGTCCTGGGCGGCGGGGATTTCGTTGCTCTTCTCCGAAATCGCCAGATGACCAAGGATGATCTGGCCATCGGTGGCGAAGGCGTTGAGCACATGGGCCGCCTTCCGATCATGGAAGGCGTCGAAGCTGCCGCGCAGCGTCTTGCCGTCGATCGCCACGGCCGATGGCGCCGCCGCGTCCTCCGGCGCTGTCGTCTCGCCGGCGACAGGCGACACCAGGGCGGCGGCGTGTACGCGGAAAACTCGCTCGATCTCGGCGCCGTCGAGGCCGCGCAGGATGAACCGCACCGACGAATAGGCTGGCGCTCGCCGAAGAGACTGGCCGAAGACCGCGTTCAGGCGGGTGAGGTGCGTCCGGATGAAGGCGTGGACCTGACGGTACGACCGTGCGCCGGCCAGCATCGCCAGCACGGTGAACAGCAGGATCGGCGCCAGCGGATACATCTTTCCCTGACCGCGACGCGGATCGGCAACCTGGGAAAACAGCGACA
>Ga0316222_1003660_pt1 | contig 14810 bp, 14 predicted proteins | sample TBH18011metaG_FD_206008 | JGI IMG/M metagenome (GOLD analysis project Ga0316222, IMG submission 206008) | Freshwater microbial communities from Trout Bog Lake, Wisconsin, USA - TBH18011 | ecosystem: Environmental > Aquatic > Freshwater > Lake > Hypolimnion/Profundal zone | place: USA: Wisconsin...
ATTCCGCCTCCGTGCCGGCTTTGGTCGGCGGCGGCGCAAGGGCGCGGCCGGGTGAGGTATCCCTGGCCCATAACGGCGTGCTGTTCCTCGACGAGCTGCCGGAATTCCAGCGCGGCGCCCTGGAAGCCCTGCGCCAGCCGCTGGAAAGCGGCCGTTGCAGCGTCGCCCGGGTCAACGCCCACGTCACCTATCCGGCCCGGGTCCAGCTGGTGGCGGCGATGAATCCCTGCCGCTGCGGCTATCTCGGCGACCCCGCCCTGGCCTGCAATAAGGCACCGCGCTGCGGCGCCGAGTACCAGTCGAAGATTTCCGGGCCGTTGTTCGACCGCATCGACCTCCATGTCGAGGTGCCGGCGGTCAACCCCTCCGACCTGTCGCTGCCGCCGCCGGCCGAGGGCTCGGCCCAGGTCGCCGCCCGCGTCGCCGCCGCCCGCGCGCTCCAGACCGAGCGCTACGAGGGCCAGCGGCTGCGCTGCAATGCCGAGGCCGATGGCGAATTGTTGGAGAAGGTGGCGGCGCCCGATGCCGGCGGCCGCGCCCTGCTGACCGAAGCGGCCGAGCGTATGCGCCTGTCGGCGCGCGGCTATCATCGGGTGCTGCGGGTGGCTCGCACCCTGGCCGATCTGGAAGCGGCCGACAGCGTTCGCCGCATCCATATCGCCGAGGCGCTGTCCTACCGGCGGCTGGTGCCGGGACGGAACGGGTAGGGCCGGCGGGCGAGAGAAACTCTAGTTCAGCCTTCAACCAGCATCGGCCCCAACCGGCGGCCGCCGAAGACGTGGATGTGGAGGTGGGGGACTTCCTGGCCGCCGTTGGCGCCGATATTGCTCAGCATCCGCCAGCCCGCTTCGGCCACCCCGGCCTCCTTGGCGACCCGGCTGACGGTGCGGAACAGGGCGGCGATCTCGGCATCCGTGGCGTGCTCGGTGAAATCTTCGATCGAGACATAGGCGCCCTTGGGGATCACCAGGATGTGGACCGGGGCGCGCGGGTTGATGTCGTGGAAGGCCAGGGTGTGGTCGTCCTCGTACACCGTCTTGCAGGGGATCTCGCCGCGCAGGATGCGGGCGAAGATGTTGTTGGGATCGTACGCCATTCGCATCCTCCAGCTTACGGTTTGCGCGAATTCTTCTCGGCGATTCCCGAAGTGCCGGCGCGGCGGCCCAGTTCGGCCCACACCAGCTCGGGGTCGACACCGCATTCGGCCCACAGCACCAGCAGATGGTAAATCAAATCGGCGCTTTCACCGACCACCGCCGCAGGGCCTTCGGCCAGAGCGGCGATCACCGTCTCGACCGCCTCCTCGCCGACCTTCTGGGCGATCTTCTTGCGGCCCTTGGCGAATAGCTTGGCGGTGTACGAGGTCTCGGGATCGCCGCCCTTGCGACTGGCGATCACCGCGAACAGCTCGTCGATGGCGCGGGCGTCTTGGCTCATCGCTGGTCTCCTCAGCCCACCGGCCGCATCGGGATGCCGGCGGCTTCCATGTGGGCCTTGGCCTCGGCGATCGAAAACAGGCCGAAATGGAAGATCGAGGCGGCCAGCACGGCGGTGGCGTGGCCGTCGCGGATGCCTTCGACCAGGTGCTCGAGGGTGCCGACGCCCCCCGAGGCGATCACCGGCACGCTGACCGCGTCGGCCACCGCGCGGGTGAGGGGGATGTTGAAGCCCTGCTTGGTGCCGTCGCGGTCCATCGAGGTCAGCAGGATCTCGCCGGCGCCATAGGCGGTCATCCGCCGCGCCCACTCCACCGCGTCGATGCCGGTGGGATTGCGGCCGCCATGGGTGAAGATCTCGAACCGGCCGGGGGCCACCTGCTTGGCGTCGATCGCCACCACGATGCACTGGCTGCCGAATTTTTCCGCCGCCTCGCGGACGAATTCGGGGCGGTGGACCGCGGCGGTGTTGATGCTGACCTTGTCGGCGCCGGCCAGCAGCAGCTTGCGGATATCCTCGGTCACCCGCACTCCGCCACCGACGGTCAGCGGCATGAAGCATTGCTCGGCGGTGCGGCCGACCACGTCGTAGATGGTGTCGCGATTTTCGTGGCTGGCGGTGATGTCGAGGAAGGTCAGCTCGTCGGCGCCCGCCTGGTCATAGAGCTTGGCCTGCTCGACCGGGTCGCCGGCGTCGATCAGGTCGACGAAATTGACCCCCTTGACCACCCGGCCGTCCTTGACGTCGAGGCAGGGGATGATCCGCATCTTGAGCATCACGCCGCCTCCCGCAACAGCGCCAGCGCGGCGGCCAGCTCGATGCGGCCGTCATAAAGGGCGCGGCCGGAAATGACCCCTTCGAGTCCCGGCACCGCCCTGAGCGCGCGCAAATCGTCGAGCGACGACACCCCGCCCGAAGCGATCACCGGCGTCTTGATCGCCCGCGCCAAGGCCGCCGTCGCCGCCACGTTGGGGCCGCTCAAAACGCCGTCGCGGTCGATGTCGGTATAGATGATCGCCGCCACCCCGGATTGCTCGAATTTCAGCGCCAGTTCAGTGACGGTGATATCGGCGGTCTCGGCCCAGCCCTCGACCGCCACCCGGCCGCCCTTGGCATCGATGCCCACCGCCACCCGGCCGGGGAAGCGCCGGCAGGCGTCCTTGACCAGCTCGGGATCCTTCAGCGCCACGGTGCCGAGGATGACGCGCGCCACGCCGCGCGCCAGCCAGGCCTCGATCGTGGCCATGTCGCGGATGCCGCCGCCCAATTGCACCGGCACGGTGACCGCCGCCAAGATGGCCTCGACCGCCTGGGCGTTGACCGGCCGCCCGACGAAGGCGCCGTTGAGGTCGACCACGTGGATCCATTCCGCCCCGGCATCGGCGAAAGCGCGGGCTTGGGCGCCGGGGTCGAGGTTGAACACGGTGGCCTGGTCCATCAGGCCCAGCTTGAGCCGGACGCAGGCGCCGTCCTTGAGATCGATGGCGGGGAACAAAATCATCTTATGGGGCCCAGGTCAGGAAATTGGCGATCACCTTCAAGCCGGTACGCTGGCCTTTTTCCGGGTGGAACTGGGTGCCGACGATGGTGTCGCGCCCAATCACCGCGGCGATCGGGCCGCCGTAATCGACCCGGGCCAGGCGGTGGGCCGGCAAAGCGCAGGCGAAGCGGTAGGAATGGACGAAATAGGCGTGGGGATTGTCCGGCAGGTCGGCCAGCAGCGGATGGCTACCGGGGACATAGGCCAGTTCGTTCCAGCCCATATGCGGCACCTTCAGCGCCGGATCCGACGGCTCGATCGGCAGCACCTCGCCGGGGATCCAGTCGAGGCCGGCATGATCGCCATGCTCGCGCCCGGTGGTCGCCAGCAATTGCATGCCGACGCAGATGCCGAGGAAGGGGCGGGAATCGGCCAGCACCCGCTGGCCGAGCGCCTCGACCATGCCGGGCAGAGCCTGCAGGCCGGCCTTGCAATCGGCGAAGGCGCCGACCCCGGGCAGGACGATGCGGTCGGCCTTGGCCACCACATCGGCATCGGCGGTGACCACCACCGTTTGGGCCAGGCCCAATTCGGCCACCACCCGCTCGAAGGCCTTGGCCGCCGAGCGCAGATTGCCCGAGCCGTAATCGACGATCGCCGTCAGCTGGGTCACAGCGTGCCCCCCAGGGTGCCCTTGGTCGAGGGCACCGAATCGGCCTTCCTGGGGTCGATCTCGACCGCCTCGCGCAAGGCCCGAGCCAGCGCCTTGAAGCAGCTTTCGACGATGTGGTGGCTGTTGTCGCCGTACAGCGTCTCGACATGCAGGGTGGCGCCGGCCGCCTGGGCGAAGGCGGCGAACCATTCCTTGAACAATTCGGTGTCCATCACCCCCACCTTGTCGTGGGGGAAGGCCACCTTCCACACCAGGGTGGGACGGTTGGACAAATCCAGCGCGACCCGAGTCAGGGTCTCGTCCATCGGCACCAGCGCCGAGCCGTAGCGGCGGATGCCCTTGCGCTCGCCCAAAGCCTGGGCCACCGCCTGACCGATGGCGATGCCGACGTCTTCGGTGGTGTGGTGGAAATCGATGTGCAGGTCGCCCTCGGCCTCGACCTCAAGGTCGATCAGCGAGTGGCGCGACAGCTGCTCGAGCATGTGGTCGAGGAAGCCGATGCCGGTCTTGACGGCATAGCGACCGCCGCCGTCGAGATCGACGGCGACGCGAATCTTGGTCTCGGTGGTCTTGCGCTCGATGCTGGCCTGGCGCATGGGGGGCCTCCTGTTACTGGGTTTCTGTACTAACAGGAAAGACCGGGCCATGCCAGCATGAGCAATGGACGCCCCGGCCGGCTCTGCTATCATCTTGGCCCTCGTCCCCTGGCCGGAATGCCGCTGATGTCCGAATCCCCACCGTCTTGGCATGGCACCACCATCCTGTCGGTCCGCAAATCGGGCCGGGTCGTCATTGCCGGCGACGGCCAGGTCACCCTGGGCCAGACGGTGATCAAGGCCAATGCCCGCAAGGTGCGCACGCTGGGCGGCGGCAAGATCCTGGTCGGCTTCGCCGGCGCCACCGCCGACGCCTTTACCCTGCTGGAACGCCTCGAAGCCAAGCTGGAAAAGCACCCCGGCCAGCTCACCCGCGCCTGCGTCGAGCTGGCCAAGGATTGGCGCACCGACCGCTACCTGCGCCGGCTGGAAGCGATGATGGCGGTGGCCGACCAGGAGGTGTCCTTGGTGCTGACCGGCCAGGGCGACGTGCTCGAGCCCGAGGACGGCCTGATCGCCATCGGTTCGGGCGGCAATTACGCCCTGGCGGCGGCGCGCGCCCTGATCGACATCGACGGCCTCGACGCCGAGGCGATCGCCCGCAAGGCGATGGCCATCGCCGCCGACATCTGCGTCTACACCAACCGCAATATCGTGGTGGAGAGCCTCTAGCAAGACTGCTACTGTCGGCTGATGTTCGGCGGGGAGCGGCGGGCCATGCGGGGGATCGGGACGGTATTGGCGCTGGCACTGGCCATGCTGGCGGCGGGATGCACGTCGCGCGACAGCACGGTCGACACCATCACCGGCCATGGCACCGTCTATCGTCTGTCGGAGAACGACGCCCTGATCGTCGCCTGGCAGGCGGTTCACGATTCCATGCCGGGCAGCCGCATCACCGAATACCACGGCGCCCGCAAAGGCTATTGGATCGAGTTCTTTTTCGGCCTCGATACCTATGGCATCGATGCCTTCATCATTCCCGGCATCGGCACCGATGCCGCCGGTAACGAGGTTGCCGGCCATTATTACGAGGTCAGCGGCGGCGGCACGTCGTTCCTCCAGGGCCGGGCCAAGGCGGCGGAAATCTTCGCGGTAATCAAGCGGGCGGCCGATGCCACCGGCACCCAGGTCGAGGTCAGCAACCTGCACACCATCGGCCGCCTGGCCGGCGGCGACAGCGGCGTCACCTTCCAGAACTCATCCGCCCCGATGTCGCCCTCCTCCTCCTCCCTATCGCCCGCCGCCACCTCCCTCGCCCTCGCCAGCGCCAAGCCACCGGCCGTGCAGGATGGCCTGAGCCAGCTGGCGTTCCGCAAGGGCGAGGCGCGCCCCGACGACATCGCCGTGATCATCGGCAATTCGGGCTACGACCGGGTCGGCCGCGACCTACCGGCGGTGCCGCCCGCCAAAAACGACGCCGCCGCCATTCGCCGCTACGCCCGCGACGCGCTGGGCGTCCCGGCGGCCAACGTCATTTTTCTTGAGGACGCCACCAGCGCCCAGTTGGTCGAAGTGTTCGGCAACGAGCACGACCATCGCGGCAAGCTATTCAATTGGGTCAAACCCAAGGTGTCGCGGGTGTTCGTCTATTACGCTGGCCACGGCGCCCCGGCCGGCGACAAGGGCAGCCCGATGCTGGTCCCGGTCGACGCCAGCGCCAGCCAGATCGCCTTGTCCGGCTACCCGCTCGCCACCCTCTACGGCAACCTGGCCAAACTGCCGGCGGAAAGCGTCACCGTGGTGCTCGAGGCCTGCTTCTCCGGCGCCACCGCCGCCGGCTCGCTGGTGCCGGCCGCCTCGCCGGTCTCGCTGGTGGCCAAGGAGGTGGCGCCACCGGCGCAGCTGACCGTACTCGCCGCCGGCGGTGCCAACCAGATCGCCTCCTGGCGCCAGGACCGCACCCACGGCCTGTTCACCGAATTCTTCCTGCGCGGCCAGGCCGGCGAAGCCGACCAGCCGCCCTATGGCAACGGCGACGGCCGGGTCGGCCTCGACGAGCTGGAACGCTACCTCAAGGACAAGGTCACCTATTGGGCCCGCCGCGACTGGGGCCGCGACCAGAACGTCCAAATCTTCCGCCCCGCCGTCGCGTCGCGCTAGATCATGCTTGTCCCTCGCCGGGGCGCCAATCCGCCTCTGGTCCCGAGGCGCTGGGGTCAATATATTGGCGAGGCCCGTGCAGCAACGATCGAGTCGCCATGACCTCCTTTAGCCCGCGTGAAATCGTCTCCGAACTCGACCGTTATATCGTCGGCCAACATGACGCCAAGCGGGCGGTGGCCATCGCGCTGAGAAACCGCTGGCGGCGGCAGCAATTGCCCGAGGCCCTGCGCGAAGAGGTACTGCCCAAGAACATCCTGATGATCGGGCCCACCGGGGTGGGCAAGACCGAGATCGCCCGCCGGCTGGCCCGGCTGGCCCAGGCGCCGTTCATCAAGGTCGAGGCGACCAAGTTCACCGAGGTCGGCTATGTCGGTCGCGATGTCGAGCAGATCATCCGCGACCTGATCGAGGTCGCCATCGGCATGACCCGCGAGCGGCTGCGCAAGCAGGTGGTGGCCAAGGCCGAGCTGGCCGCCGAGGAGCGGCTGCTGGATGCCCTGGTCGGCGATGCCGCCTCGCCCGACACACGGCAGAAATTCCGCAAAATGCTGCGCGAAGGGGCGCTAGACGACCGCGAAATCGAGCTGCAGGTGGCCGAATCGGCCGGGGCCGGCCTGCCCACCTTCGACATTCCCGGCATGCCCGGCGCCCAGATGGGGATGATCAACCTGTCCGACATGCTGGGCAAAGCCTTCGGCGGCGGCCGCACCAAGCCGCGCAAGCTGACCGTCAAGGAGGCGGCCCAGGTGCTGACGGCCGAGGAATCCGACAAGCTGCTGGACCAGGACAGCGTGGTCAAGGATGCCATCTGGGCGGTGGAGAACAACGGCATCGTCTTCATCGACGAGATCGACAAGATCTGCGCCCGCTCGTCCGAACACCACGTCACCGGCGATGTCAGCCGCGAAGGGGTGCAGCGCGACCTGCTGCCGCTGATCGAGGGCACCACCGTCGCCACCAAGCACGGCAACGTCAAGACCGACCACGTGCTGTTCATCGCGTCGGGCGCCTTCCACCTGGCCAAGCCGTCTGATTTGCTGCCCGAATTGCAGGGCCGCCTGCCGATCCGGGTCGAATTGCAGGCGCTGGGCCGCGACGATTTCGTCCGCATCCTGACCGAGCCCGAAGCCAGCCTGATCACCCAATACAAGGCGCTGCTGGCCACCGAGGGGGTCGAGCTGGAGTTCAGCGACGAGGCCATCGGCGCCATCGCCACCCTGGCCGCCGAAATCAACGCCAGCGTCGAGAACATCGGCGCCCGCCGGCTGCAAACGGTGATGGAGCGCCTGCTCGACGACATCAGCTTCACCGCCCCCGACCAGCCGCCCGGCACCCGGGTCGCCATCACCCCGGAGATGGTCGAGGAGAAGGTCGGCGAGTTGGCCAAGAAGGCCGATTTGGCCAAATACATCCTTTAAGCTCTTTAGCTTTTTGGCCGTCACCGTCGCGAAAGCAGGGCTCCATGTGTCCGCTACGGCCGGGATGACGGCAGGGGGATGCCGTCACATTTCGTCACAAGGTGTTTCCGTTCGCTCGTGGCTCCGGGCGGGCGGGCGGGGGACACTGTCCCATCGACGGATATCCCCGAGGGGTTGCCACATGACGATCGCCGTGCTCAAGACCTGCGCCGATTCACTTGGTGGCCTGCTGGCGACCTACCAGGCCAGCGGCGACGACGTCTTGCTGCTGACCGTCGCCGAATCCATGCTGGCCTGCGCCCAGAAGCGGGATTGCGACTGCCACGCCGTCTGTGCCGAGCGGGCGATCGAGGTCTACCGCGAGGCTTGCTAATTTATCGCGGCTTCAAGCCGTCGAGGGCTATGCGCCAATCAGCCTTGCCTTCAGATCCCGACCGTGTTTTGCTGCGCGAATATCCGTAAGCTCCTGAGGGGCTTGTCGAGCGGATATGTGTTGCTTTCTTGCCCGAGGCCAGCCGAGTGTCGTGTCGTTCATTTTCCTTTGCTGTCATTGCCGCGGCGATGTTGTCCGCCTGCGCCGGCATTCCGACCGACCCGGATGAAAAGGCCGAATTCGAGGCCTTGAACGATCCGATCGAGCCGTTGAACCGCACCGTGTTCGACGCCAACATGTACCTCGACGAGACCATCATGGTGCCGGTGGCCAAGACCTACCGCGACCACACGCCGGTCGAGGTCCAGGATGGTCTGCACAACGTGCTGAGCAATCTCGGCCAGCCCTATGTCGCCGGCAACGATCTGTTACAGGGCGACACGCGGCGCGCCGCCGATTCCCTTGGCCGCTTCGTGATCAATTCGACCTTCGGCCTGTTCGGCATTTTCGACGCGGTGGCTGACAGCGGCGGCGCCAAGGCCCATGACAACGACGTTGGCATCACCTTCGGCGTCTGGGGCCTGCCGGAAGGCCCCTATTTGATGCTGCCCTTCGTCGGACCCGCCTCGATGCGCGACGCCGCCGGCCGGGTCGCCGACAATTGGACCTCGCCGGCCGGCGCCGCCTTCGCCTCGCAGGGGTTGGCCTGGGTCAACGATGCTCGTTTCGGCACCGATCTGGTCGATAGCCGGGCCCGTTTGCTCGATCCGCTCGATGATCTGAAACGCAACTCCATCGACCTTTACGCCGCCGTGCGCAGCACCTACCGTCAGCGCCGCAACGCCATGGTCGGCACCACCGAGGATGGCGGCGGCTCGCCCGGCTCGCTGCCCGGGACCGGGGTGCCGCCGACCGAGATGATCAGGTAAGGGAACAGATCACTCTTTCGGCCGGTAGAAGCGGCCCGATTCCCCGACGCGGTCGATGCGGTATTCCCGATTGAGGGTGGCGAATTCCTGGTCGGAGAAGTGGATGAAGCGCGCCGGCATCGACTGCACCCCAGGATAATCGCCGTCGCCGTATTCGGGGATGTCGCTGATCTGCACCACCGCAATCTGGTGGTGACGCAGCTTGTCGATCAGCACGTCCTCGGGAAGGTGCCCGGCGGCGACGGCCTGATGGACGTTGAACGAATCGTAGTACATCTCCTTGCTGGCGCGGAAGCACAGCAGCTGCGACTGGCATAACGCCGGCCCAGGCAGGGCGGCGAGATAGGCGACGTCGGCGTTGAACAATCGCTCGCGGCGATCCATCTCGCCGGCGGCGTCGACGCCGAAACGGCCCAGCGCCAGCGGCGCATAGAACAGCACCCCGGCGTTGGCCGCCAGCGCCAAGGCGGTCCGGGTCTGGGGCCAGCTGAACCGCCGGCCGAGCTGGTGGGCGACCAGGCCGGTGCCGATGGCCAGGGCGATCGACAGGTCGAAGAAGACGTTGATGTCGGTATTGGCGCCACCGGCGAATCCCGCCCCGGCGACCAGCGCCAGCAGCAGATAGGCGCCGATCAGGCCGGCCGGACGATGGCGGCGGGCGGCGATCAGGCCCAATCCGACCACCGCCAGCGGCGCCTGGAAGCGGCCCAGGATCTCGGTGGTGAACAGGAAGCCGCGGGCGACGTCCCAGGTTCGGGTCGCCAGCACCTGGGTGAAGAAGGTCGGGCCGACCACCCGCCACAGCAAGGCGGCGCTGATCCCGGCCAGGCCGAGACCGGCGGCGAAGAAGGCGGCCCGTTGCGCCGGCGGTCCGCGACGAAGCAGATCGACCGCGACCACCAGCGGCACCACCACCAGATTGTGCTTGGTCAGCGCCCCGATGGCGAACAGCACCGCCACCGCGATGCCGCGCCGCCAGCTGCCGGAACCGCCCCGGCTGCCCGAACCGCCCCGGCTGCCCGAACCGCCAAGGTAAACCGCCAAGCCGGCAACGACGAAGGCCTGGCCCAGCAGCTGCGGGTCGTTCATGCCGAGATAATCGGTGGCGAAGGCGGCGAACAGGCCGATGCAGGTGGCGATCGCCAGCCGCCCGTCGGTGCGCGAGCCGCCGGCCGAGCGGACGATCGCCCCGGTGGACAGGGCGATGGCCAGCAGCGCCAGCAGCGACACCGCCCGGCCGGCCAGCATGGAATCGCCGACCAATGCGGCCAGCGCTCCGACCAGATAGAACGACAACGGCGGGTAATTGTTGAAGAACAGCGGCGAATCGAGCTTGTACAGCGACTGTCCGGCGATCGCCCGCAGCTGGTAATAGGCGTTCCAGCCCTCGTTCGAATCGATCTCGAAATTCCAGAAGATGCGGATGACCGGATAGGCGAACATCACCAGCGCCAGCCCTAGCAGCGCCGCCACCGTTATTCGGTACGAACGGCCTTCCGCCGTGCCGATCTCCACCCCTTGCTGGCTCATCGCGATCTTCCTTGGGCTGCGCGGGTGCCTAGATACCATGAAACCGGCCGCCGGCAAGCCCCGCGCCGTTCGGGCCGGCCTCTAGGAATTTCGGGCTAGGATGACCACCTGAAAGGGGGGCTCAGGGAAAACGAGGGTCCAGGGAAGCGGGGGTCACGAAGCCATGCCAATCCCCTCTCGCGACGCGCGCGCTCGGTTCTGGATGGCCGCATTGGTCATGGCCATCCTGGCTGGCCCGGTGGCCGCCATCGCGGCCGAACCGCTGACCATCGCCGTCGCCGTCCCAATGAGCGGCGGGGGCAAGCATATCGGCCCCGAGATCGCCAACGCGGTGCGGATGGTGGTCGACCAGGTCAACCGCAACGGCGGCATCGGCGGCCGTCCCCTGGCGGTCACCGTGGCGGACGACGCCACCAGCCCGGACACCGCCCGCGCCGTCGCCGCCGCCATCGCCGCCGGTCCGGCCTTGGCGGTGATCGGCCACCCCCACTCGCCGGTGGCGCTGGCGGCGGCGCCGATCTACCAGCGGGGCGGCGTCGCCCTGTTGTCGAGCGCCGCCGAGGGCTCGCTGACCGCCGACAACTCGGTGTTCTTCCGCATCGTCCCCGCCCTCGACGCCCAAGGGCGGGCCAGCGCGCTGTATGCCCGCGAGGCGCTGGGGCTGGACCGCGCCACCATTATCTATCGCGACGACAATTTCGGCCGCTCGCTGCGCCAAAGCTTCAGCGACGAGTTCACCGCCGGCCGCGCCGCCCAGGTCCGTGCGGTGGCGCTGCCCGCCGGCGCGGTGGATTGGGACCAGGTGGCGGTCGCGCTGGCCGCCGATCCGGCGCCGGGATTGATCCTGCTGGCGATGCAGGATTACGACGCCAGCCGGTTCCTGGTGGCCAAGCGCCGCCACGGCGTCACCGCGCCGGTGATGGGGCCGCAGGCGGTCGCCCGCGAGGTCTTCGTCACCTTGTTCGCCGACCAGCCCGAGGAAGCGGCGCGGCCGGGCACCTTCGCCGAAGGGGTCTACGCCATGGCCCCGGCCATGCTCGACACCGCCAACAAGGATACGGTGGACTTCGCCGTCGCCTACGCCGCCCGCTTCGGCGCCGCGCCAGGCTGGACCGGCATCAAGTACTACGAGGCGGCGCGAGCGCTGGTGCTGGCGCTGACCCGGGCGGACATCCTCGGCCGCCCCGAAGCGCTGGCCGCCGACCGTCAGGCGGTGCGGAATGCGCTGGCCGCGATGGATGCGCCGGAGCGGGCCGCCATCGGGCTGACCGGGCCAGTCCAGTTCGACGCCCATCATAACCGGATCGATTCCTTCCGCGTCGGCCGCTTCCAGGATGGGCGCTTCGTTTCGGCCCCCATCCAGTTCGTTCCGATCGACGATCCCGGCGCCGTCGACCTGGCACGCGGCTTGGCCGCCGACACCATCCGCAAGATCGGAGCCGATTATTATTGGCGCCAGCGCATCGTCTATACCGGGCTTCAGCCGGTTTCGATCGACAAGATCGACACCAAGGAGGCGATCTTTTCCGCCGATTTCTACATGTGGATGCGCTTCGTCGAGCGCGACGGCGTCGCCGCGGTGGAGTTTCCCGACATGGTGCGCGGTGGCTTCAATTCGGCCCAGCCGGTGGCCAAGCGCCGGGCCGACGGCATGATCTACCTGCTGTATCGCGTCAAGGGCGACTTTCGCAACGAATTCGGCCTCGGCGATTATCCCTTCGACCGCCAACGCCTGGTCATCCGCCTGGCCAATTCCCGCCTGACCCGCGAAGAGGTGGTCTATGCGGTCGACAGCCTGCCCCCCGGATTCGGCCCTTGGCGCACCCCCGATCAGTGGGATGCGCGCGGGATCGAGCATTTCCGCGACGATTTGGTGTCGAAGCAGGCGCTGGGCGATCCCGCCGCGCAGCGATCGGGCCGCGCGCTGGAATTCTCCGGTTTCAAGACGGTGATGACGGTGCAGCGCCAAGTCGTGGTGTTCCTCAAGAAGAACCTGCTGGCGTTGGCGCTGCTGACCCTGGTGGTCTACTCGACCCTGTTCTACCCGGAAAGCATCCTCAAGGAGCGGCTCACCGTCCCGGTCGCCGGGATGCTCTCGGCGTCGGTGCTGCTGGCCGGAACCCAAAACAAGCTGGGCGACATCGGCTACACCACCGCGGCCGAGATGATCTTCTACATTTTCTTTTTCGTCAGCCTGATGGCCATGCTGTCGGCGCTGATCGAGGAGCGTTTCCGCCTGGGCGGCTGGCCGCTGATGTCGCTGGTGGTGCGGCGCAGCTCGCATATCTTGTTCCCGCTGACGGTGGGCGGCGCCGCACTGTTCCTCGCCGTCCACTATTACGACCGGTTTTAGCCTGGCACCATCGGGTGGATCCCGCATAGGCGGGCGTGGCCTTTGGCGTTAGTATCGGACGATCCGCATGGAACTGACCGCATGAATGAGTCCGACCTGATCGCCACCTTCGCCACCGAGCAGATGATCCGCGCCTCGGGCCTGCTGTCGCTGCTGATGCCGCAGGCGGCCGGGGTGGGGATCGGCGTCAAAGGGTTGGACGGCCGCTACCAGCTAGCCAACAAGGCGATGGAAGCCTTGACCGGCAGGCGCGCCGAGGAGATCGCCGGCCTGACCGATTTCGACCTGTTTCCGGCCGAAATCGCCGCCGAGATCGCCGCTTGCGACCGCCAGATCGCCGACGGCGCGCCGGCGGCGCGGCTCGAGTTGGACTTGTCGCCGGGTGGGTTGCCGCTGCGCTGCCTGTGGCTGACCTTTCCGGTGCTGGGAATGGACGGGGCGGTGCTGTCGATCGGCACCGTGATGATCGACGTCTCGCGCCAGGAGGCGGTCTCGGAGCTGCGACAATCGCTGCACCGGCTGCAACAGACCAACCAGGAACTGCAAAAGACCCTGGTCGAACTGGATCGCCTGGCCAGTACCGACAAGCTGACCGGCGCCTGGAACCGGCGGCGGCTGGCCGACGCCGTGGCCAACGAGATGGAGCGCCTTAGGCGCTACGACCACCCCCTCAGCCTGTTGATGATCGACATCGACTTTTTCAAGAAGATCAACGACCAGCACGGCCACGGAACCGGCGACCAGGTGCTGGAGCGTCTGGCGGCGGTGCTGCAGGGCAACCTGCGCGCCACCGATTCGCTGACCCGCTGGGGCGGTGAGGAATTCATCGTGCTGTGCCCCAACACCACCCTGTCGACGGTGGCGATGCTGGCCGAGCGGTTGCGCCAGCGCATCGCCGGGGCGAGCTTCCCGGCGGTGGGAAGCATCACCGCCAGCGTCGGCGTCGCCGAATGCCTGGCCGGGGAGGACTGGGACCATTGGCTGCGGCGCGCCGATTCGGCGCTGTACCGGGCCAAGGCCTGCGGCCGCAACCAGGTCCAAATCGCGGCGGAAACGCCGGAGCGGGCCGGCGTCGGCGAGAACGTCGCCGCCAATTTCGTCCAGCTGGTCTGGCACAGCGCCTACGAAAGCGGCCAAGCGGTAGTCGACGACCAACATCGCGGCCTGTTCCGTCACGCCAACACCCTGCTGGCGGCGATCCTGTCGGGGCGCCCGGGGGACGAACTGGCCGCCCTGATCGACGCCCTGATCGGCGACGTCGTCCGCCATTTCGCCGACGAGGAGGCGATTTTCACCCAGGCCGGCTTCCCCGGCGCGGCCGCCCACGCCGGCATCCACCGCCAGCTGGTCGACCAGGCCGTCATCCTGGTTGGGCGCTTCCAAGCCGGGACCCTCAGCATCGGCGAATTATTCCAGTTCCTCGCCCACGATGTGGTCGCCCGTCACATGCTGGGAGCGGATCGCGAGTTTTTCCCTTATTTGGCCCGGGAATGACGATTCTCGAACATGACGGTTTGAGGTATCATCCGCATTCGGTTGAGGGAAACGGTGGCGATGACGACAAGCTTTGAGCGGGAATTGCGATTGATCGGCGCCGCCGCCGGGGATGGCTGGGAGATCCGCCTCGGCCTGCTCGAGCGGATGCAGAACCTGATCGTGCTGGCCCGGCAGCGCAGCATCGTCTTCGTCAATCCGGCCGGGCTGCGCTGGCTCGGCCACACTGCCACCGCAGATCTGCTGGGGACCGATATCGGCGCCCTGTTCCATTCCGATTACAGCGACTTGGTCGAGCTCGGCCTCGAATTGCTGGCCGAAGAGGAAATGATCCCCCTGAAGATGCTGCGCCGCGACGGCTCCGGCATCGAGGTCGAGATGTGGGTCAACCGGCTGGGCACGCCGGGCGAGGAGACCTTCA
>Ga0316222_1003665_pt1 | contig 14799 bp, 13 predicted proteins | sample TBH18011metaG_FD_206008 | JGI IMG/M metagenome (GOLD analysis project Ga0316222, IMG submission 206008) | Freshwater microbial communities from Trout Bog Lake, Wisconsin, USA - TBH18011 | ecosystem: Environmental > Aquatic > Freshwater > Lake > Hypolimnion/Profundal zone | place: USA: Wisconsin...
GCTCGCTCCGCTCGCTTGGCCGCGCCCTCAATGGGCGCTGAAGCCGCCCCGTTTCATACATCGCGGGTCGGTCGGGCCGGTGGGCGGCTAACCCGGATTTCTCACACTCTCGCGAAACGCAATCGCGTTCGCGGGGCGTCGGACGCCCGCCGGCTTCGCCGGCAAACCAAATGATCGCGGGCCTGCGCCCGCTGCGGCGCGACCCTTGTGGCCCTTCGGGCCATCCCTGTCGGGACCGCGCATCTGCGATGCGTCGCTTGCCCTTCGGGCTGCGCCGGGAGGGGAGAAGATGGCGACAGAGTGCGTTATCGAGTTTGCGCGATGCGCCGCATCGTGCTGCACTCGCTGCCTGCTCTGTCGCCATCTTCTCCTCCTTTGCATTCGTGACAGTGTAAGAAATCCGGGTTGTTACCAAACCAATACCGGACGGCCACTGGCCAGGGTCAGAACCGCGACCGCCAACGCCGCGGCGAGCAGGCCATCGACACGGTCCAACACACCGCCATGGCCCGGAATGATACCGCTGGAATCCTTGACGCCCCAGCGCCGTTTCACCCAGGATTCGAACAAATCCCCCGCCTGCGCCACCACGGCGCTGACCGCGCTGATGGCGGCGATCACGGCCATATGGGCCGGATCGTACAGGCCGGCCACCGCCCAACCGACCAGCGCCGCGCAGACCATGCCACCCAGCAAGCCGGCCCAGGTCTTCTTGGGGCTGACCACCGGCAGCAGCAGGGGACCGCCGATCACCCGGCCGAAGGCATAGGCGCCGATATCGGTGGCCCAAACCACCAACAGCAGCCACCATACCACGGTACTTCCCAGGCCGGGATCATCACGCAGCCATACCAGGGCGATGGAGGGCAGGCCGATGTAGAAGCCGCCGAGCCAGGCCCACGACCGTCCGGTATTGGCCGATCCGGCCAGCTCCCCGGCGATTGCGGTACTCCCGGTCACGATGACGAGGGCCGCCAGCGGATAGTCCACCATGGCCAAGGCCGCCAGGAAACATCCAATCGCCGCGACCTGGCCGGCACGACCGAACCGGCCGGTCACCATGCGCGTCCATTCCCAGCACATTAGCGCCGCCGCCGCCGCCACCAGGGCGGCGAAGGCATAGCCGCCGGCCCAGGCGGCCAACAGCACCGGGGGAGCCATGGCCACGGCGGAGATGGCGCGGGTCTTCAGCACGCGGCGGTCACCTTGTGGCACCGTAGCGGCGGTCGCGGCCGTGATAGTCGCGAATGGCGTCTTCGAGCTCCACCCGGCCGAATTCCGGCCACAATGTCTCGATGAAGACCAGTTCGGCATAGGCTCCCTGCCACAGCAGGAAATTGCTGATCCGTTTCTCGCCGCTGGTGCGAATGATCAGGTCGGGGTCGGGAATACCGGCGGTGAACAAATGGCCGCCGAACAGGTCCTCATCGATGGCTTCGGGCGAGAGCGTCCCGGCGGCGACATCGCAGGCGATCCGCCGCGCCGCCTCGACCAGTTCCTGGCGGCCGCCATAGGACAGGGCCAGAACCAGGGTCAGCGCGGCATTGCCGGCGGTCTTGGCCTCGGCATCCTCGATCAGGCGGACGATATCCGGCCCGAGACGTTTACGGTCGCCGATCACCTTGAGGCGGATGCCGCTCTTGTGAAGCGAATTGACTTCGTTGCGCAGATAAAGCCGCAACAACCCCATCAGATCGGACACCTCACCGGCCGGCCGCTTCCAGTTTTCCGAAGAGAAGCCATACAAGGTGAGGTAGGATACGCCCATTTCGCGCGCCGCCTCGACGGTGCGGCGCACGGATTCGGCGCCCCGCTTGTGTCCGGCGGTCCGAGGAAGCCCGCGCGCCTTCGCCCACCGGCCATTGCCATCCATGATGATGGCGATATGGGCGGGCGGCGGCAGCGGGTCTGCGGTGGACGGGGCTGGTTTCATGCGGTTGGCCAGAGCCTATGAACAGTTAGCATATGCGGCAATTGTTCACAGGTATTAGACCTGCATGATTTCTTTTTCTTTGTGGGACAGATACTCGTCGATCTTCTTGATGATCTCGTCGGTGATGGACTGGATATCTTTCTCGTACTTCTTGATATCGTCTTCCGAGATATGACCGTCCTTCTCCATCTTCTTCAGCGTATCCATGCCGTCGCGACGGACATTGCGAACGGAAATGCGCGCCTGCTCGGAATATTTGCCGGCGATCTTCTGCAATTCCTTACGGCGTTCCTCGTTCAGCGCCGGAATCGGCACCCGCACCAATTGGCCGTCGGTCTGGGGGTTGAGACCGAGGCCGGCGTCGCGGATCGCCTTCTCCACGGCCTTGACCTGGGATTTGTCCCAGACCTGCACGGTCAGCATGCGGGGTTCGGGGACGGCGACGGTGCCGCATTGCGACAGCGGCATGGTCTGGCCATAGGCCTCGACCACCACCGGATCCAGCAGATTGGTGGAAGCGCGGCCGGAGCGCAGACCGGAGAATTCCTTCTTGAGGACTTCGACGGCACTGTCCATGCGACGGCTGACGTCTTTTTTGAGGTCGTTCCAGCTGGTCGGAGCGGACACGATCAACTCCCCTTTCTTATTCGTTCGCAATAATGGTGAAAAGCCCGCGGCCCGACACCACCTCGGCGAAGGCGCCGGGACGGTGCAGGTCGAACACCACGATGGGCACCCGATTCTCGCGGCACAGCGCGATCGCCGCCGTATCCATCACGGCAAGGTCCCGGGCCAGTACATCGTTGAAGGTCAGGCGGTCGAACCGAACCGCGTCCTTGACCTTCTTGGGATCGGCGGAATAGACCCCGTCCACCTGGGTCGCCTTGAGCAGGGCGTCGCAGCCCATTTCAACGGCGCGCAACGCGGCGGCGGTATCGGTGGTGAAGAACGGATTGCCGGTTCCGGCGGCGAAGATCACCACCCTGCCCTTTTCCAGGTGGCGAATGGCGCGGCGGCGGATATAGGCCTCGCACACGGTGGGCATGACGATGGCCGATTGGACGCGGGTCTCGCAGCCGATCCGCTCGAGGGCATTCTGAACCGACAAGGCGTTGATGACGGTGGCCAGCATGCCCATGTTGTCGGCCGCCGCCCGCTCCATGCCGCTGGAGGCGCCGGAGACGCCGCGGAAGATGTTGCCGCCGCCGATGACGACGCAAACCTCGACCGCCAGGTCGCGGACCGATTGCACTTCGCGGGCGATGCGTTCAACGGTGGCCGGGTCAAGCCCGTATTCACGGGTCCCCATCAGGCCTTCGCCGGAAATCTTCAGGAGAACGCGGCGGAATTTGGCGTCGCTGACCATGATCTCCCTCGAATCTGGTGGTCCCGGGACCGCAATATCACGGCCCCAAGCGGCGGCGATCATACACCATTCCATCCGCCTGTCGCGCCCCTTCTCGGGCATCCGGACCGCTCCATCCGTGGAAACGGCCCGGTTTCGCGGCAATCAGCGCCCGAGCTGGGCCGCGACCTCGGCGGCGAAGTCCTTCTCTTCCTTTTCGATCCCCTCGCCCAGGGCGAAGCGAACGAAGCCGGCCAGCTTGATCGGCGCGCCGATTTCCTTGCCGACGGTCTCGAGAACCTTGGAGATCTTGTTCTCCTGGTCGATGACGAAGATCTGCTCGGACAGGCAGACTTCCTCGTAGTATTTGCGGATGCGGCCTTCGACCATCTTCTCGACCACGGCGGCCGGCTTGCCCGAGGCCTGGGCCTGTTCGGTCAGAACCGCCTTCTCGCGTTCCAGCGCGGCACCATCCACCGAGGTGGGATCAAGGAACTGCGGGTTGGCGGCGGCCACATGCATGGCCAGCTGCTTGCCCAGCTCGGTCAGGCGAGCCTGATCGCCGGTGGATTCCAGCGCCACCAGACAGCCGATCTTGCCCAGGCCGGGGGCGATGGACGAATGCATATAGGCGGCAACGATGCCGTTGGGCACTTCCAGGCGCACGGCCCGGCGGAAGTTCATATTCTCGCCGATAGTGGCGATCAGGGCGGTCAACTGCTCGGCGACCGACTTGCCGGCGCCGGGGCATTCGGCGGCCTTGATGGCCTCCAGCTCGGCGCCCTTGGCCAGCGCCACGGCGGCCACGGCGGACACGAAGCCCTGGAACTGCTCGTTGCGGGCGACGAAGTCGGTTTCGGCATTCACCTCGACGGCGACGCCCTTGGTGCCGGCGGTGGCAAGGCCGACCAGACCCTCGGCGGCGACGCGGCCGGCCTTCTTGGCGGCGGCGGCCAGCCCCTTGGTGCGCAGCCAGTCGATGGCGGCTTCGATGTCGCCGGCGGTCTCGCCCAGCGCCTTCTTGCAATCCATCATGCCGGCGCCGGTCTTTTCGCGCAGTTCCTTGACCAGCGATGCAGTAATTTCGGCCATGGGTTTTCCTCTTCTACGGATGAGTTGTCAAACGAATGGCGGCGAACGGGTGTCGCCGCCATTCGCATGCACAAAAGCAGCTTAGGTCGGCTGGGCGGGAGCCTCTTCGGCGACCACGACAACCTCGGTCTCGATCTCGGCGATCTGCTCCACCGGGGCCTCGACGCTGGCGCCCACATCGCCGCCGCCACGGGTGATCTCGGCCTGAATGCCGTCGAGCACCGCGCCGGCCATCAGGTCGCAATAGGTCTGGATGGCGCGGATGGCGTCGTCATTACCGGGAATCGGATAGGTGATGCCGGCCGGATCGGAGTTGGAATCGATAACCGCCACCACCGGGATGCCCAGCTTGTTGGCTTCCTGAACCGCCAACTGTTCCTTGTTGGTGTCGATGATGAACAGGATATCGGGCAGGCCGCCCATTTCCTTGATGCCGCCCAGCGCCCGCTCGAGCTTGTCGCGCTCGCGCTGCAGCACCAGCTGCTCCTTCTTGGTCAGACCGCCCAGGGCGCCCGAGGTCAGCTGCTCGTCCAGTTCGCGCAGGCGCTTGATCGACTGCGAGATGGTCTTCCAGTTGGTCAGCATGCCGCCGAGCCAACGATGGTTGACAAAGTACTGGCCGCAGCGGCGAGCGCCCTCGGCGACGATGCTGGACGCCTGATGCTTGGTGCCGACGAACAGGACGCGGCCACCGCCGGCGGTCACATCGCGAACCGCCTGCATGGCGCGATGCAGCATGGGAACGCTTTGCTGGAGGTCGATGATGTGAATACCGTTGCGGATGCCGAAGAGGTACGACGACATCTTCGGGTTCCAGCGGCGGGTATTGTGACCGAAATGGACGCCGGCTTCGACAAGCTGACGCATGGTAAACGTGGGCAGAGCCATCGGAAAGTCCTTTGCTTCTCCGGTTGAGCCTCCGCGGGAGTAGCCGGGTCGTCCCGGCACCGGAGCGAACGAGCGACAAAAGCCATGTCGCCGCCGCGAACCCGCGTGCGGATTAGTGGCCGGCTTCATACGCCCTTGCGCCGGGTTTTGCAAGCGAAGTTACGCCTTCGCCGTTCAAAACCGCGGCACAGGCCGGGGGCAAGGGCCGGGCTTGATGATGGGGCCGGCTGGGCGGGGCCGGCGAGGTCGGCTTGGCCAGCCACGATTCCAATTCATCGCCGCAGCCGTCTCCCTCGGGAATCGGCTTTTGCACCTCGCACTCCGGACTGTCCGGCGGACAGGCCAGCCGGACATGGAAATGCTCGTCATGCCCCCACCAGGGCCGCAATTTACGCAGCCAGTCGCGGTCATCCGCCGGCGCGGCCCGGCACATGGCCCGCTTGATCGCCGGGTTGACGAAGATCCGCTCCACCTCGGGAGCCTGCGCCGCCAATTGCAGCAACCGGGCCTGGGCCGGGGTCCAGACGGCGGCATCCACATCCCGCCCCTTGACCATCACCACCGGAACGGGGGCGTCGAGTTCGGCGCCGCCAAGGCGTTTGGGCGCCAGCCGGAACCAGATATCCACGTCCAGGCCGTTCTGGTGGCTGGCATGGCCGGACGGCATGGGACCGCCGCGCGGCTGGCCCATATCGGCGATCAGCAGCCCCTTGATCCCTTCCCCGCCGGCCGATGCCGACAGGGCATGGATGAAGCGGATGGTGGCGGGATGGCTCCAGTTGCGGTGGCGGGTGGGACGGATCACCTGATAATTCTCACCGTTCGGGGCCAGTGTTTCCGCTCCGCGCACACATCCCGCCGCTCCCGAACCGATGGCCTGGGCCGCTCCCGCGGCGGGGCCGGTCACCGATGGCCAGGACTCCCGCCCCTCGGCCCGGGGGGCGGCGACGGCGAGCATGAGCACCGCCAGCATCCACAGCCGCCGCGGATGTCCCCCCGTCAATCGAACACCGTCGCTTCGAGGCTGGCCTGGATATCGCGGATTTCGTCCGGACTGTCGAGCATGGCGGCAACGCAGTCGGGGTCGAACTTGGTCCCCACCGATTCCCGCAGCAGATCACAGGCCTGCTGGTTGCTCCATGCCTTTTTGTAGGGTCGCTCCGAGGTCAGGGCATCGAACACGTCGGCGACGGTGGCGATGCGAGCCTCCAAGGGAATCTCCGCTCCCCGCAGACCATGGGGATAGCCGCTGCCGTCCAGCGCCTCGTGATGATAGGCGACGATATTGCGCAGAACCGAGAAGTGGGCCAGCGACTGGGTCCCGAAATCGCGGGCCAACAGGTCGATGACCTCGAGCCCTCGCGCCACATGGGTCTTCATCACCTCGAATTCCGCCGGGGTGAGTTTGCCCGGCTTGAACAGGATCTGATCCGGCACTCCGATCTTGCCCACATCATGGATGGGCGAGAACTGGAACAGATACTCGACGAACTCGTCGTCGAGTCCGTACTTGACGGCCAGCTTGGTGGCGATCAACCGGGCATAGCGGGCCATGCGGGCGAGATGAGCCCCGGTTTCCTCATCCCTCACGGTGGAGACCCGGCGGATCACCTTCACCGCCGCATGCATCATCCGCACCGCGTCCAATTCGCGCAACACCACCTGGGCGATCAACTCGGCATAGGGCCGCAGCCGGTGAACGACCAGGGGGGTGAAAAAGCCCTTGTGGACCGAATTGAGAAACAGGAAGCCGTAGAACCGTCCGCCGGAGAGGATCGGCACGGTATAGCTGGAGAGATAGCCGCAGGCCACCAGCCGGCTGGCATGCTTCTGCCCCAGTCCCGCCACCACCGTCAGGTCGTTGAGGGTACGCCGACCGCCGCTCTGGGCCAGCTCCCGCAAACTGGGGAGTTGGGCCATTTTCTCCGATGAGTGATCCAGCGGGCTTTCCCCATCGCTGGAATGAATGAAGGTCTTGAGGATATCGGTCCGCTCGTCATAGAGCGCGACGGCAATACGGCTCAAGGCCGTCAGATCCCGATCGGCCTTGATTTCACCGTGAAGGCCGAACAGCCGTTCCGCCAGCCCCTGATGGATCGCCGGCAATGTCTGGCGGGCCATATCCGAATTCACGACAATCCCCCGATTCCAACCCGACATTCGCCTGCCGAACGATACTCCGGCAGGCGAGTCAGGGTCAAACCTCGGCGCAATACTATTTTTACCTAGGCCAATAGGGCGTGTCGTCAGTTACCGCATGAGCCGCGTTGCTGGCGAAATTGGCGGCACCCCCTAGGCGGTCCCCCCGATGCTCCGCACCGGAATCATAGTCGAGGGTTGCCGCAATCGGTCCGATCAGCGTTTGACGTTCTTGGCCATCTCCCGCAGGACATATTTCTGGACTTTACCCGTCGAAGTTTTCGGCAAGGTCGTGAAGACGACGGTACGCGGGCATTTGTAGTGGGCCAACCGCTCGCGGCAGAACGCCATGATATCTTCTTCGCTGACGCTGGCTCCGTCCTTGAGGCCGATGAAGGCGCAGGGCGTTTCACCCCATTTCTCGTCCGGCCGCGCCACCACCGCCGCCTCGGCCACGGCGGGATGCTGGTACAGCACGCCCTCCACCTCGATGGTGGAAATGTTCTCGCCACCGGAGATGATGATGTCCTTGGAGCGGTCCTTGAGCTCGATATAGCCATCGGCATGCCAGACGCCGAGATCGCCGGTATGGAACCAGCCGCCGGCGAATGCCTCGGCGGTCGCCGTCGGATTCTTCAGATAGCCCTTCATCACCACATTGCCGCGATAGAAAACCTCGCCCATGGTCATTCCATCCTGGGGAACCGGCTCCAGCGACAGCGGGTCGGCCACCATCATGGCCTCCTCGTTGACGTAGCGCACTCCTTGGCGCGACTTCAGCCGCGCCCGCTCCTCCAAGGGCAGGAGATCCCATTCCTCATGCCAGGCGCAGAGGGTGACGGGGCCGTAAACCTCGGTCAGGCCGTAGACATGGGTGATCTTGAAGCCCTGGCTTTCCAGCCGGCCGATCATGGCGGCGGGCGGCGGCGCCGCCGCCGTCATGAATTCCACCAGATGGGGCAAGGGCCGGCGGTCCTTGTCCGGGGCATTGATCAGCAGCCCCATCACGATGGGAGCGCCGCACATATGAGTCACCTTATGGGTCTCGATGGCGGCGAACATGCTGGAAGCATCGACCCGGCGCAGGCAGACATGGGTTCCGGCCAGGGCGGTGATGGTCCAGGGGAAGCACCAGCCGTTGCAGTGGAACATGGGCAGGGTCCACAGATAGACCGGATGGCCGGACATCCCCCAGTTCACCGCATTGCCCAGGGCGTTGATATAGGCGCCACGGTGATGGTAGACTACCCCCTTGGGATTGCCGGTGGTTCCCGAGGTGTAATTGAGGGCGATGGCCTCCCATTCGTCGGCCGGCCAGCGCCAGACGAACTCGGGATCACCGCCGGCGAGAAACGCCTCATACTCGCATTCCCCCAGCAGTTCCCCGCCCAGCCCCAGGGGGTCGTCGATATCGATCACCAGCGGGCGCTTGGAAAGCTGCGCCAGGGCCTTCTTGACGATGGGCGAGAACTCGCGGTCGGTGACCAGCACCTTGGCCTCTCCGTGCTGGAGCATGAAGGCGATGGTCTCGGCATCGAGACGGATATTGAGGGCGCACAGGACGGCGCCGGTCATGGGCACGCCGAAGGTGGCCTCGAACGCCGCCGGTGTATTGGCCGCCATGAAGGCCACGGTGTCGCCGATTCCGACCCCGCGCCGGGCCAGGGCCGAGGCCAGCCGACGACAACGGTCATAGGTCTGCTTCCAGGTGAAGCGAAGATCGCCATGGATCACCGAAACGCGGTCGGGGTAGACCGAGGCCGACCGCTCAAGAAAACCAAGTGGACTGAGCGGCACATAGTTCGCGGCATTCTTGTCCAGATTCATGTCGTAAGGATTACTGCTGGTCATCTCGGTCACCCCTGATTCTTTATAGCACCGCCATCCGGATCGGCGCCTTTGCGGCCAAGCATGCGGCGGGCCATGAGCTTTTTCAACCGCCATTTCCGCGAGAGCCCGCCCCCGGCCATGAGCATTGTAATTGCAAGAGCGTTTCATTAACCTCCGGTTTGGACTCGCGGGGAGAAACCGAAGCGTGGACAGTTCATCGCCGATTCACTCCGACCTGATCGAGGATGGAGGCGACACCCTCCGGGGATGGCGGTCCTTCGCCGAGCATCTGTTCGCGCCGATCAAGATCACCTGGGGGCAGTTTTTCGATCTGCTGGTGCCATTGCGCCATTCTCCCCATATCCGCCGCCACGCCGCCTCGGTCATCATTTCGCGCATCCAACTGGTCGCCGCCTTGTTCGCGGTGATGGTGCCCCTGTGGTCGGTCGTCGACTGGTTCGTGTTTCCCTGGCCGCAATGGGCGGAAATGACCGGCCTGCGCTTCGCATCCGGGTTAATCTTCTTTCTGCTGGCTTGGCCGTGGAAGCTGAGCAAAACCAGGCTTCAGGCCGATTCCATGCTGATGGGCATGTTGCTGGTGCCGCCGGTCTTTTACATCCTGTCCATCCAGATCACCGTCGAACTGCATGTGACCGGCACCGCCTTGCTGGTCACCAAGCTCTATGCCCTGATGCCCAATATCGTGCTGGCCGGTCTGGCGATCTTCCCGCTGACGGCGTTCGAGGTGGCGGTGTTCTCGGCACCGGCCTTCGCCTTCGCGGTGATCGGCCTGCTGATGGGCGGCGAAACGCTGTCGCTGGCCGAGCACGGCCCCATGCTATGGTTGATGGTGCTGGTGATGGGCGTGGCCATGTTCTCGGGCATGAGCCAGTTGCACTACATCACCGCCCTGGTCAACCGCGCCATGATCGATCCGCTGACCTCGGCCTATACCAGGCGGTCGGGAGGCGAGGCCCTGGACCTGCAATTCCGTTTGGCGGCCATGAAGAACACCCCCATGGCCATCGCCTTCTTCGATCTCGACAAGTTCAAGTCCATCAACGACACCCATGGCCACGAGGAAGGCGACAAGGCCTTGCGGACGCTGGCCGACAAGTTGCGGGAAGGGTTGCGCCGAGGCGACGTTCTGGTGCGCTGGGGCGGCGAGGAGTTCGTCGCCATCCTCACCGACACCACCCCCGCAGGCGCCAAAATCCTGCTGGAGCGCCTGCGCGCCGCCGGCTTCGGCCTGCGCCCCGACGGCAGCCCAATGACCGCGTCCATCGGCATCGCCGAACGCGCCTTCGACCAAGTCACCGACTGGCCGCAATTGATCGAACTGGCCGACCACCGCATGTACGAAGCCAAGCGCGGCGGCCGCGACCGGGCGGTGCTGCCGGGCGGGGAGGTCATGGTGTTCGGTGAGCGGGAGATTTTCTAGCCCCCGGATTTCTCACACTGTCACGACCACCGCAAGGGGCGGCGCAGCAAATACGCGAGAGTGTGAGAAATCCGAGCTAGCCCTTGACTCCGGGCGGCATCCGCGTTGCTGTCTCCACATGCGCCTCGCCCTCGTCATCAACCGCTCGGCCGGCAGTTTTCGCGCCCTGCCGCTGGACGCCACCATCGCCGGCATCACCGCCGCGCTGACCGCAGCCGGCCACGGTGTCGAGACCCATCTGGTCGGCCGGCGTGATCTGGCCCGGACCCTGTCGGCCATGGCCGGCCGGGGCGAGCTGGACGCCGTGGTGATCGGCGGCGGCGACGGCACCATCCTCACCGCCGTGCTGGCCGGCCTGGGACGCGACAAGCCGCTCGGCATCCTGCCGCTGGGAAGCCTCAACCTGTTCGCCCGCGATCTCGGCCTGCCGCTGGACCCCATCGAGGCCGCCCGGCTCCTGTCCACCGCCCAGGCCACCCGCATCGACCTGGCCGAGGTCAACGGCCTGCCCTTCACCATCTGGGCCTCCATGGGCATGCACCCGTGGATCGTGCGGCGCCGCGACCATCTGCAACGGGACGGCATGCGCAAATGGCGGGCCATGGTGCTGGCGGCGTTGCGGGCGTTCCGCCGCTACCCCATGGTCGACGTCACCCTGGGCCTGAAGGAGGGCTCGCTGGCGGTCAAGACCCCCATGCTGTTCATCACCAATAACGCCTGGAAGGAACAAAAGCCGCCGCTGTCGCGCGAGGCCCTCGACACCGGCACCCTGGAGATTCATGTGGCGGAGTGCAGCGGACGACTGGCGTTGCTTCGGCTGGTGATCGAGGCCTTTCTCGGCCATTGGCGGGCTAGCCGCCGCCTGACCACCTTCACCGCCGAGGAGGTCCGGGTCACCAGCCGCAAGCACCGGGTTATGGTCTCGCTCGACGGCGAGGTGACGATCCTGAACTCGCCGCTGGTGTTCAAAGTCAGGCCCAAGGCCCTAAGCGTGCTGATTCCTGCGCGGGCGCCATGAAAACCATCGCCCACCTGTCCGACCTGCATTTCGGCCGCACCGAGGCCAGGGTCGTCGCCGCCCTGCTGGCAGATCTGGAACGGCACCGCCCCGATCTGGTGATCATTTCCGGCGACCTGACCCAGCGCGCCCGCACCCATCAATTTGCCGAGGCCCGCGCCTTCCTGTCCCATATTTCGGCGCCGGTCCTGGTGGTGCCGGGCAATCACGACCTCTATCCGCTTTACCGGCCCCTGGCGCGGATTTTCCGCCCCAGGAACAAGTTCCACAGCAACCTACCCGGCCACGATTCCCTGCCGGTATGGAGCGACGAGCACCTGGTCGCCATCGGGCTGGACAGCACCCGCAGCCTGCGCTGGAAATCGGGCGCCCTGAAAGGCGCCCATCTCGATCATCTGGAACGGATTCTCGCCCAAGCCCCCGCCGATGCGGCCAGGATGGTGTTTCTCCACCACCCGCCCTCCTCGGCCAGCGGCGGTCACCCCTACGAGACCCTGGTGGAGCACGGCATCGATCTGGTCCTCAGCGGCCATGTCCATCATGCCCATGTGGAATTGGTCAACGGCACCCATGGCGGCTCGCTGGTGCTGGTCCAGGCCACCACCGCCTGCTCCACCCGCCTGCGCGAGGACTCGAACGGCTATTGCCTGGTGCGCCTGGAGGGTGAGCATATGGAGGTCGGAATCCAAGGCTGGAGCGGCGAGATATTCCATACCATCCGCCGCCACTGGTTCGGAAAGAAGGCCGGAATCTGGCGGATCACCCCCCATCCCAAGCATGTATTTGTTTAGCCGCCCACCGGCCTGACCGACCCGCGATGTATGAAACGGGGCGGATTCAGCGCCCATTGAGGGCGCGGCCAAGCGAGCGGAGCGAGCGCTTAGGCAGAGGGCTATTTCTTTCTAGAGAGAGTGTGATGGCGCAGAACATCGACCAGGACATGGCCAAGGCGGTCAAGCTGGCCCAGGCGGGCAAGCTGAAGCCGGCGGTGGAGATTCTCCTTCGGCTGATCGCCCTGGCGCCGGCTTCCATCCCGTTGCGCTACAATCTGGCGCTGTTCCTGCTGATGTCCGGCCGCCATGGCGAGGCCCTGCCCCATCTCGACCGCATCCTGGTCCAGCAGCCCGGCCATCCGCAGGCGGCGTTCAGCAAGGCCAAGGGACTGCTAGCCCTCGACCGCCCCGACGAGGCCCTGCCGATCCTGGAACGCCTCGCCGTCGGCGGCGATCCGGAAAGCCTGCTGGCGCTGGGCAATGCCCTGCGCCAGCTCCAGCGTACCGCCGCGGCGGCCGACGCCTTCCGTCGCCTGACCCAGGTGGCGCCCGGTCATGTGGGCGGCCATGTCAACCTCGGCCTGCTGCTGGTGGGTGGCGCACCGGAGACCGCCCTGCCCGCCCTCGAAGCGGCGGTCCGGCACCATCCCCGCGTCGCCGAATTGCACGCCATGCTGGGCCAGGTTCTGCTGCGGCTGGGCCGCCAGGACGAGGCCATCGCCAGACTCAAACATGCGCTGGCCATGGACCCCACCCTGGCTCCGGCCAGGGGGCATCTGCTGCGGGCCTATCGCGAGACCGCCGATTGGGACGAAGAAGAGGCGTTGTTCGCCGAGATTCGCGCCGGGCTGACCACCGCCGCCGACCGCCGCCAGTTGGTGATCGCGACCCAGGACGCCATCTTCTATCCGTTCAGCGGGCGGGAAATCCGGCGCATCGCCACCGCCGAGGCCGCTTTCCGCGTCCCCGCCTCACCCCGGTCCATGATCCGGCCCCAGGCCAAGGTGCCGCCGCCGCTGGTGGTGGGCTATCTGTCGCCCGACTTCCGCGAACACGCCACCATGCATCTGGCGGGAGACCTGTTCGGCCATCACGACCGGTCGCGGGTGCGCCCCATCGCCTATTCGGTCGGCCCCGACGACGGCTCGCCCTGGCGCGAGCGGATGGCCCGGGAATGCCATGCCTTCGTCGATCTGGCGACCTTAAGCGACCGTGCCGCCGCCGCGAGAATCGCCGCCGACGGCGTGCATATCCTGGTGGACATGTCGGTGTTCACCCGCCATGCCCGCCCCGGCATCGCCGCCTTGCGCCCCGCGCCGCTCCAGGTGGTCTGGCTGGGTCTGGCCGCCAGTTCGGGAGCACCGTGGCTGCATTACGCCATCGTCGATCCGGTGCTGGTGCCGCCGGACCATCGCGAGCATTTCTCCGAGCGGCTGATCACCCTGCCCGGCTGCTACCAGGTCAATCAGGCATGGAGTCCGGCCGGACCGCCGCCGCCGCGCCCATCCCTGGGCCTGCCCGAGGATGGGGTAGTGTTCTGCTCGTTCAACGGCCACCGTAAGCTCGACCGCGCCAGCTTCGCCTTGTGGATGAGGGTTCTCGACGCGGTACCGGATTCGGTTCTGTGGCAACTGTCGCCGCCGGAAGCCGCTCGCCAAAGACTGGAACACGAGGCCGGCAAAGCGGGGGTCGATCCCACTCGGCTGATCTGGGCTCCCCTGCTGCCAAGGCCCGACCATCTGAAGCGCATTCCCGCCGCCGACCTGTTCCTCGATGCCCTGGTCTGCGGCGCCCATACCACCGCCGCCGACGCGCTGCGCATGGGGGTGCCGCTGGTGACCGCCGCCGGAGAGCGGCTGGCCTCGCGGGTGGCGGCCTCGCTGCTGCATGCGGTCGGCCTGCCCGATCTGGTCGCCGCCGGCCCCGAGGCATTGGGCGATCTGGCGGTCGGCCTGGGGCGCGATCCGGCGCGGCTGGCGGACGCCAAGGCGCGCCTCGCCGCCGCCCTGCCCACCGCGTCTCCCTTCGACCCGGCCCGCTTCGCCCGTCACCTGGAAGCCGGGTTCGAGCAGATCTGGCAGCGCCACACCGCCGGCAAACCTCCGGACGATATTACTGTGAAAGCAGTCTGTTAGACTGAACTTCCTTCTTCCCGACAGCGCACCCCATTGATATCGCTGGATTTTGCATCGAGCGAGGGGTGGTTTACTGGGTACAGTCCGGCGAGATGCCGAGAAGTTCGAATGCGCGCTTCTGGGTCGGCGTCGGCCTTGAGGTCAGGGTGAAGACGTAATTTTCGTTGAGCGGTGTGGTGGCCCGGACGCGGCAGTAGGTGGCCAG
>Ga0316222_1003666_pt1 | contig 14799 bp, 13 predicted proteins | sample TBH18011metaG_FD_206008 | JGI IMG/M metagenome (GOLD analysis project Ga0316222, IMG submission 206008) | Freshwater microbial communities from Trout Bog Lake, Wisconsin, USA - TBH18011 | ecosystem: Environmental > Aquatic > Freshwater > Lake > Hypolimnion/Profundal zone | place: USA: Wisconsin...
CGGAGCCAAGAATGGCGTGGCCGGAGACACCCCAGATTTCCGGGGAGTAGAAGGGCGAGAGGTAGTCAGCCCCGCCGCCGCCATACCAGTAGCTGGCATGACCGGTGTGCATGTCGCCAATTCCTTGGAAGGCGGCCCAGGTGGAATAGATGATAAAGGCGGAGAAACCGAGGAACACGACGAGCGGCTGGAGCCACCAAGCATCGGGACGGGTCGTTTCGCCAAAGGGTCGTTGTTTTGGCAGGGTATCGGCGTAAGGCATAACGGGGGTAGATACTAGTCAGGAAGGCCCCAAGCGTCAACTTGCCGGGAAAGGTATTAGCATTACTCCGGCTTAAATTGAAGCAACTTATGTATGAGGCGGCTTGGTTGTCCAGTCGTTCAAACCGCGTTCGCCGGCGTCGCCGGGCGAAAAGCCGGCGAGCTCCAGCGCTTCCCCGATCAGATAGAGGGAGCCGGTGACCACCACAAAGGGCTCGTCTTTGCAGGCGATTAACGCTTCGCGCAAACCGGCGTGCGGAGTGACCGCGGCGGCGGGCCGGAGGGCGCGGAAGACGGCGGCGATCTCGGCGGCGGCGGCGGTGCGGCCGCTGGCGACGGGGACAACGTGGATTTTGTCCGCGAGGGGCGCGAGCAGGCGGCAGAGTCCCGGCCATTCCTTGTCTTGCAATGCCCCAAAAATGAATACCGGCCGGACTTCGGGGTGGAGACCGCCGGAGAACGTTTTCAGGGCGGTGACGAGGGTCTCCATGCCGGCCAGATTGTGGGCGCCATCGAGCAGCAGGCGGCGGCCGCCGGGGAGCGGGAGCAGCTGGAGCCGGCCGGGCCAGCTCACGGTGGCGAGGCCGGTGCGGATGGCTTCGGCGGCGACCGGGATTTGGGATTGGAGCGCGGCGACGGTGGCGAGGGCGAGGGCGGCGTTCTGGCGCTGGTGTTCGCCGGCGAGGGCGAGTTCCCCCGGCGGGAGCTCGGCCGCGGTGACGACGGTCAGCGGGGAATGCTTTGCGCGGGCGGTGGCGTCGATCACGGCCAGGGCATCGGGATGGGTGGCGGTGGTGAGGACAGGCAGGCCGGGCTTGATGATGCCGGCTTTCTCAGCGGCTATTTTGGCGATGGTATCGCCGAGCCATTGCTGGTGGTCGAGGGCGATGTTCGTGATGACGCTGGCGAGCGGCATGACGATGTTCGTGGCGTCCAGTCGGCCGCCCAGGCCGGTTTCCCAGATGACGAGGTCGCACTGCTCGGCGGCGAAATGGCGCAGGGCCAGCACGGTGATGACTTCGAAGAACGTGGGATGCTGGTCGGCCGGCAACCGGCGGAGCAGCGGCTGAAGTTCCCGGACGTAGCGGACGACCTCGGCTTCCGGGATGAGCCGGCGGTTCACCTGGATGCGTTCGCGAAAGGAGACGAGGTGGGGCGAGGTGAAGAGGCCGGTGCGTTGACCGGCGGCGCGGTAGACACTTTCCAGCAGGGCGCAGGTGGAACCTTTGCCATTGGTGCCGGCCACATGGATGAAGCGCAGCTTCGCCTGCGGATCGCCCATGAGCGCGGCGAGCTGGCGCGTGTTTTCCAGCCCGAAGTTCGCGCCGAACAACTGCAATCCGTACAGGAAATCAATGGCTTCGGCGTAGGTCATTTGGGGGCGAGGATGGAAAATTGAGGATGGAGGATGGCCGGCGGGGGCAGGTTCAAGGTGGAAGGTTTAAGGTTAAAGGGAAATGGCGCGGGGCGGGTACGGTGACCGCCGGGTTGGCGGAGCGCTGCGAGTTGGGACAGCTCGCGCTCCGGGAACGGGTGCGATTTGCAGAGAAGGTCCATGTCAGCAGCGCGGGTCATCGTTTGACGGTGAAGGAAATATCACAGGTGGGTTTATCGGCAGAAGGCTTTTCACGTCCGCCGTCATCCTGGCCATCCGCGCCTACGCTGTAAATGACATATCCTTTCTCAAGGAGGTGATACCGTAACGGTTGGCCGTCAAAAGGGTCGGTTGGAACAGCGGCAATGAACTTGGAGGCCAGCTCATCCAAATGATTCGGCAAGCGGCCTTGGGCATGGCGGAATCGTTCGATGGCGACCGCCGTTCTGGCAAGACGCAAATAGGTGAACCCTTCCGCCTCTCGTTTCGGCCAAGCACCAAGCCCCGGCAACAACATCCCCGAAAGGATGCAATATTTCCTGCGGGCTGTTTCCGACATTTCCCCGCCGGTGATCCTCATGGCCATATTTTGAGGCGGCGGCAAATCGGCGAGTGCGATGTTGGTTTCCATCGCCGTCAGGAAAAACAGCAGGTCGCGCTCCATGATTCCGGTTGCCTGCGTAAACACGGACGGCTCCAGTGACAAAGGAGTAAACGGTTCATCGTCCCTGTAAACCGTCATTCGATTCAAGTTCACAAAGCTCGTGCGAAAGATTGGAATGTACAGGGCCAGTTGACCGGCAAGGACATTCACCGTTTCATGCGATTCGCTCTGCCGGTTGAAGAACGATGCCATGTCGGCCAGTTCAGCGTCATCCAACTCGCCGGCATTAAAACGGTCTTCCAAGGTCTTGAATCCCATCCAAATCATGGAAATGCGGGCAAATTGGGAAATTAAGTTCGGTTCTGCGATCAAGGTTTGCGCCAGACCCAGGGTGCTGGTGACCGAGGCATCTGCTGCCTTGGGTTGGTGGTCGGTAATGGCCAGATTTGCCTGGTATTTCCAAAGCCACGCCAGTTTTTTCAGGGAATCCAAATGGGGTAAAGGGGTTTCCGGCCCTGCTAAAAAATTGACGGGATACCGGCTTCGGCGGAGCCGGATGGCTTCGCTGGCCTTCGCCAGCGCGTTTGAATTCATGGCAACGTAACCATCTATCAATTGGCGTTGTTCCGGGCTGAGCAGATCCAGTGATGACCAATAGTTTATTTTAAATAATTTAAGAGCGTGCTCATCAGGATAATTTTGCATCAGCCCAAATGCCTGAGCCATTACCAGCGCGGCATTTTCGGCATCGGGCACGGCGGGGTAATAGGCGTTCAACTCGGCCCAGGTGGTCGGGAGGCCGGCCGCATGGAGGGCCGCCAGCCGGGTATTCACGGCGTGCGCCAGCCAGATCCGCCAAATGACAAAGGTCGCCAGCAGCAGCACAAAGCCGATGCCGAGGATGCGCGACAGCAGCTTTTTGAAGCTTGTTTTCATGTGGCGGGCAGCTCAGCCTTTCAACTCCGCCGGCCCCGCCGGGTCAGAGCGGCTTGTGATGGATATGCTGGTGGGCGGCGGCGATGAAGCCCCGGAACAGCGGGTGGGGCTGGTGCGGCTTGCTTAGGAATTCCGGGTGGAACTGGCTGGCCAGATAGAAGGGATGGTCGGCGAGTTCGATGACTTCCACCAGCTTGCCGTCCGGGGACAGGCCGCTGAAGATGAAGCCGGCCTTCTCGAATTTTTCGCGGTAGGCGTTGTTGAACTCGTACCGGTGGCGGTGGCGTTCGTTGATGACGAAGGAACCGTAGAGCAGCCCGGCCTTGGACCCGACGGCGAGCTGGCAGGGTTGCGCGCCGAGGCGCATGGTGCCGCCCTTCTTCGTCACCTTGCGCTGCTCGTCAAGCATGGCGATGACGGGAAACGGCGTGGCGGGGTCGAACTCGGTGGAGTGGGCCTTGGCGAGTTTCAGGACGTTGCGGGCGTACTCGATGGTGGCGATTTGCATGCCGAGGCAGAGGCCGAGATAGGGGATCTTGTTTTCGCGGGCGTACTGGGCGGCGAGAATCTTGCCTTCCACGCCGCGTTCGCCGAAGCCGCCGGGCACCAGGATGCCGCCGAGGCCGCGCAGGGTCTTTTCCACGCCGTTCTTCTCGATGGTCTCGGCATCCACCTGGACGAGCTCGACGCCGCAATCATTGGCGATGCCGCCGTGGATGATGGCTTCGTAAACGGACTTGTAGGCGTCCTGCAACTCGATGTATTTGCCGACCACGCCGATGCGGACGCGGTGCTGGGGGGCGATGAGCTTGCGGATGATCTCCTGCCAATGGGTCATGCTGGCGGCCGGCGTGGTGAGATGGAGCAGGCGGCAGACGAGGTCGTCCATGCGCTCGCGCTGGAGCATGAGGGGGACTTCGTAAATGGAATGGTCCACGTCCTTTTCCTCGATGACAGCCTCGACGGGGATGTTGCAGAAGAGGGAGATTTTCTGGCGCAGTTCCTTGTCCAGGGGCTTTTCGCACCGGCAGACGAGGACGTGCGGGGTGACGCCGATTTCGCGGAGTTTGGCGACGGATTGCTGGGTGGGCTTGGTCTTCAGTTCGCCGGCGGCCTTGATGTAGGGCACGTAGGTGACATGGATGAAGATGGCGTTGTTGTAGCCGACTTCGAGGGCGAATTCGCGGATGGCTTCGAGGAAAGGCAGGCCTTCGATATCGCCGGTGGTGCCGCCGATCTCGGTGATGACGACGTCGGCACCGCTCTTCTCGGCGAGGACGTGGATGCGGTTCTTGATCTCGTCCGTGACGTGGGGGATGACCTGGACGGTCTTGCCGAGGTATTTGCCTTCGCGCTCGTTGTTGAGAACGGTCTGGTAGACCTGGCCGCTGGTGAGGTTGTTCAGGCGGGAGAGCTTCACGCTGGTGAAGCGCTCGTAATGGCCGAGGTCGAGGTCGGTCTCGGCGCCGTCATCGAGCACATAGACTTCGCCGTGCTGGTAGGGCGACATGGTGCCGGGGTCGACGTTCAGGTAGGGGTCGAATTTCTGGAGGGCGACCTTGAGCCCGCGGTTTTCGAGGAGGGTGCCGAGCGCGGCGGCGGTCAAGCCTTTGCCAAGCGAACTCACCACGCCGCCAGTCACAAATATATATTTCATTTTAAAAATTAAAATTCAGTTTAGCCACAGATGGGAGCGGAGGAAATACGGATTTTATCACAATTCTAGCTTCCATCGCCCGGATTGCCCAAGCTTTCCTCGAAATCGGCGTGTTTGCGGTCTTCCGCGCCGCTTTCCATAATTTTATGATACTGCATGAAAAAATCCTGCATGGGCTTTTCAAAATAATACCAGACACCCAAGCCGTTCTCGTTTTCATTGCTCAAAATGATTTCCGCCTTTTGGCCTTTGAAAAAAAAGCTTTCCAGCCACCAGGCGTTTTCGGTTTCTCCGTTGATTTTGTGGCTGGCTTTGGCCATCACCGCGAGGTTGCCCACGGGGTTGGCAACGGAGAATTTGAAACGACCTTCGCTGTCCGAGGTGGTGGTGTCGAGGGAGGGGTAAAAATAAGCGGCGGCCGGCCAGTTGATCAATTCCCACGCCTGGGCTTGCTTGGCTTCGGCATCCTCCAACTGCTGGCGGGCGTCGGATTCGAGTTTCAACTGGTGCAGCGCCTTGATTTTGTCGGCCAACTTGGCGGACCAAGCGGAGGCATCCTGCCAAGCCTGCGAGCCGGGGTCGGCGGTGGCCATGGTGTGCTCGTGGATTTTTTTGGCGGCGGCATATTTATCCAGGCCTTCCCGGTAGAGGGCGTGGTAATTCGAGGCGGCCCGGTCCAGGTTCGCCTGGGCAACGGCCATTGTGTTTGACCATTCAGCGGCTTTGGAATTGAAGTATTTCCGGGCTTCATCCACGTTGACGAGGGCGATTTTTTCATCGCCGAGGACGACGTTTTGCCGGTCAGTGGTCACGAGGAAAATCTGGCCGGTGATGACGGCCGGTTCCGGCGTGGCGGGCAGGGCCGAGGCGGTCTGATCGGGTGCGGCCGACGATTTCTCGTCCTGCTTGCAACCAACCAAACCGGCGGCACAGGCGGCAACAATACAAAATATAACGCTAATTCTAAGTTTCATGTCGGCCCCGAATCTTCAAGAAATCAGTCTGAAAAACACGCTTATCGTTGACTGATAATTTTTTCCACCCGCGCCACATCCTCGGGCAGGTCCACGCCGATGCTGTCGTAGGCCACGGTCACGACGGCGATGGCGATGCCATTGTCCAAAGCGCGCAACTGTTCAAGCTTTTCCGCTTCTTCCAAAGGCGAGACCGGGAACCGCACCAGCCGCAACAGAGTCTCTCGCCGAAACCCGTAAATGCCGAGGTGCTTCAAAAAAGGAAATGCCGCCAACTGCTCAGGCACCGGACGGTTGGCGGCTTCGCGCAGATACGGAATCGTGCGCCGGGAAAAGTATAAGGCCTGACCGGCGGCATTGACAACGACTTTTACAACGTTCGGGTTGTCGAGCTCGCCGGGATGCCGGATCGGGGTGGCGGCGGTCGACATTTCCTGCCGGGCCAAAGCATTGGCTACGTTATCGATAACGGCCGGGTCGATCAGGGGTTCATCGCCCTGAATGTTGACAATGGCGTCGCAATCGCACCGGGAGGCGACTTCGGCGATGCGGTCGCTGCCGCTGGGATGGTCGGCGCGGGTCATTTCGACGCGGCAAAAGCGGCGGGCGACCTCGGCGATGCGCTCGTCATCCGTGGCCACGATGATTTCGGCGAGGGATTTGGCCTGCTGGCACTGGGTGACAACGTGCTGGATGAGCGGCCGCCCGGCGATGAGGGCCAGAGGTTTGCCGGGGAAGCGCGTGGACGCATAGCGCGCGGGGATGATGCCAACGGTTTTCACGGGGGTTGATTAAGCCATGATGCCAGAGGGGGCAAGTCCAAAGTCAGTGCAAGGTTGAAGGTCAAAGGGTTAAGGTTGAAGGAAAACGGGGCGGGTTGGCCGCTGGCGTGACGCCTGCAAAAAATTTTTATTTTCCAAAACCCCGGTATCAGGCGGTATCAGGCGGTATAAGCCGACCTGTCCGGGCGGCCACCGGGGCACCGATACCACCTCAAATCACCCGGCATATCGGTTGCATATTGCCTGATCTCATCCGGTTTCTCTCCGGCCAAAGGCCTTGGACTTTGGATTCGTTAGAGCGTTTTAAATAATAGTGTAGCCGTTCGGAGCGAGGATTTTTGGGTTTGGGCGAAGCTTTGGCGAAGGCGCAGGTTTGAAAACCCTGTCACTGAGCCGAAACGAAGCCCAAACCCAAAAAGACCGCTCGCCAGTGCTCCCTAACCGAACGGCTACAATATTATTTAATACGCTCTAGTCAGCCCGCCCCCTCGCGCCGCGGGCCTGTTTTATGATGTCAAAGATCGCGACCGCCGCCCGCCGGGACGGCGTCCCAATCACTCCGGCGGCCCGGTTTGGCCGCCGACCTGTGGGTAACCTAACATTACTTCGTTTGCCTGTCAAACCGTTTCTGTTTTTTTGCTCCGCTGCCAAAACGGCCGGGTCATCCGGTCCGAAGCATGTCTGCGCCCCCGCCGAAATGGACGTAGCCCTTGGCGTTCAGGGGCATGGAACCGTGCCGGTCGCGCAGAACGATGCCGGAACCGGCGGTGATGCGGCCGATGCACGTGAGCTTCACGCCGGGGAACTGCAGTTTCCAGGCGTCGAGGAGTTTCACGGCGCTCTTGGGCGAGAGGGTGAAGAGCAGTTCGAAGTCCTCGCCATCGGTGAGGGCGGCCACGACGGGCGGTTTCTCGGCGGCGCGCTTTTTGGCGGCGCGGCTGATGGGAAGGGCGGCTTTCAGGATCTCGGCCCCGGCGCCGCTGGCGGTCAGGATGTGCGGCAGGTCGCCGGCCAGGCCGTCGCTGAGGTCCATCATGGCGTGGATGGTGAAGTGCTCCGCCAGCCAGCGGGCCTCGGCCAGACGGGGCTCGAAATCCAGGTGTTTGCCCGCGAGGGACCCGCCGAGTTCGCCGGTCACGAAGATGGCATCGCCGGGCTTCGCACCGCTGCGGAGGATTGGCTTGTCGTGCCCGACGGTGCCGAGGAGGGCGATGGACAGGAGCAGGCGGCCGGGGTTGGTGGTGGTTTCGCCGCCCACAATGGCAACGCCGGTCTGGCGGGCCAGTTCGTTCAAACCATCGTAGATGCGGGCGATGCGGGCGGCGTCGAAACCGGCGGGCAGCGCGAGCGTCACGAGCGCGGCAGTGGGGGTGCCGGCCATGGCGGCGATATCGCTGAGGCAGCGGGCGAGGGCTTTGCGGCCGATCTTTTCGGGCGGGGTTTCGGCGGTGAAATGGATGCCTTCGACCACGGCGTCGGTCTTGAAGAGCACAAGGCGGCCGGGAATGCCGAGATCGAGCACGGCGCAGTCATCGCCGGTGCCGGTGCGGACGGAACCGTTGGTCGGCAGGGATTGCGTGAGGCGGGCGATGAGCTCGAATTCAGTCATGCGATCATGCGGTCAGGAGTTGCTGTTAAGCAGGAGAATGAGATTAAGGGCGTTGAACAGGCCGTGGACGAGGATGTTCGTGAGCAGGCGGCCGGTGGTGGCGTAGAGCCAGGTGAGGCCGAGGGCGAACACGAAGAGCGGCACAAAGATAGGGAGGCTGGCATGGATGAGCGCGAACAGCAGGCTGGGCGCGAGCCACGCGAGCCGGGGATAGCCCAGTTGTTTGACGAACGGAAACAGGATGCCGCGAAAGATGAATTCCTCGGCGACGGGGGCGATGCCGACGGCGAAGATAATGAGGTAGATCCGCAGGGCGTGCGACTTGGCGTTGAGAATCATGTCCACCGCTTCCTGGTCGGCCGCCGGGTAATGAAAATGGGTGAGGATTTTGACGCAGGTGTATTGCAGGCCCATGACGACAATCACGATGACCGGGAAAGCCATCGCCGCGAGTCCGAGGGCACCGCCCAGGCCGGAGTTGTCCAGGCCGAGGACGGCGCGCCAGTTGGTGTCGTGATATTTGAGGAAGGGCAGGGAGCCGGCAAGCACGACGCCATGGAAACACAGGGTGGCCGCAAGGATGGTGCCGACGCCGTCCTCACCCTTGAATCCGGCCACGCCGAAATGATGCAACACGGCAATGAGCGTACCGCCTCCCAGGAAGGAGAGGATGATGCTGCCCATCAGCAGGGTCACGGCTTCCGGCCGCCAGTCTTTTTGCAACGCCATGCGGGGAGTTTAATGGAAACCGGGTCGGTGAACCACGAATAAACAATCGGTATTGCGGGGGGGCGAAGGATGACACGGTTCTTTGGAGCGCGGCGTTCACGCCGCTTCAATTTTCGCAAGCCCAAAAGGGGTGGAACGTTTCCCGTCCCCGGTCGTTTTCACGCTGAAGCGACCTGAAGGTCGCGCTCCGGGGTAGCGGCAGGCATCCGTGCCTGCCGTAGAGGGCGGCATCCTGCCGCCCGGGAAAGGCGGACGAAATTACCAGCATGTGGACAATGACGGGAAGCGCTTGGCAGGCAAGGATGCCTGCCGCCACCGGAACGGCAAAATGCGCTCCATCACTTGGCCGCCGGCACCGTTTTCTTTTTCTCCTCGCTCGGGCCGGACGTCATGATGGCCTCCGTCGTCGGCTCACCCACGCGAGTCCACGCCTGGTTGTTGCCGGTCTCCTCTGTTTTGGTAATGATCCCCGGGTACGTCTGCCCGTCCGCGTGCCCGACCGGCGCGCCGAAGGACACCACGATCTCCGGCAGTTTTGACTGGTTGGCGTATTTCTCCACCCAGAATCCTTCGCTGGGATGCAGGTTGCCCAGTTCCTGGGTGACCGCATACACGGCGATGACGGTCTTCTGCCCCTGCTCATCGATGATCGAGCCTTCCCAGCCTTCTTCACCGGCGGCGATTTTATCGTACTTGTCCGGGCCCACCTTGGCCACCTTCAGGGTGTATTTGTGCCCGACTTCCCAAGGGTATTTGACGGAGCCGGACCAGCCTTTCATGCCGTCCGCGCCGCCGCGGGCGTTGCCGCCCACGCAGTGCGCGCCCTTGCCAAAGTAGCTGCACACGGCCGTGTTCCCGCTTTCGTGGTGCTGGATGCCGATATAGAACCCATTATAGCCGTTCCGGCCTTCCGCGTCCTTGATCTTGTGCTGGAGTTCGTATTGGTAGGCGAAGAAGTACCCGTCCTTGAAGCCGTCCGGGTATTTGACAACCTTGATGGGGAAGTCCAGCTCCGTCAAACCGTCCTTGGGCGCGGTCGGGATTTTGTAGGAGGCATGGCCGGAGGCGAAGGCGGCCGGCGCGAGGAGCGCGGCCGCGAAAATGGCTAGTGTCGTGCGAAATGTTTTCATAATTGCCCGCAAATCATAGCGGGTAGACAAGGCGCTGTCCGCAAGAAAACTTCCGGGCGGATATTCGAGACAGTCTCGGCGTGGTTGCTGCGGCCTTGGCCTGGCGGGGCCGTGGCAAAACGGCAGCTTTGCCCGGTCCTGCTTTCCGGCCGGTCTTTATCTGTGTTTCATCTGTGAAAATCTGTGGCTTAAGAAAGATTCGTGTCCATTCGTGGTTCCGGTCTTTTCCGCCCGGCGCGGCGTGACCCGGCCGCCGAAATGGCTTGGCGGGGGCGGGCGGGTCTGGCATTAAACGGACATGAGCAAGACGCTGTTCGAGAAGATCGTGGCGCGGGAGATTCCGGCGGCCATCGTGTATGAGGACGACCTGGTGCTCGCGTTCCGGGACATCGCGCCCAAGGCGCCGGTGCATGTGCTGATCGTACCGAAGCGGGCGATCCCGCGCATCGCCGAGGCGGGGCCGGACGACCATGCGGTGCTCGGGCATTTGCTGCTGAAGGCGGCCGCCGTGGCGCGGACGCTGGGACTCGAGGCAACCGGCTACCGGCTGGTGATCAACAACGGCCAGGATGGCGGCGAGACCGTGCCGCATCTGCACGTCCATATCCTGGGCGGCCGCCCGCTGGCCTGGCCGCCGGGCTGAGCCTCCCCCGAATTTGGTAGGCAAATCTGTAACTTTTTGGGTGGCGTTTGCCTCTATACCAAAGATAATTAACACACTTAACAAATCGCTCCAACATAACCATCGACTAAACTTGCGTGTGAAAAAGCCAACCTCCTCTCCCATCAGCCGCCGGCGTTTTTTGGTCTCCACCGGGGCGGCCGCCGCCTTGCCGTTCCTCCTGCCCAAGTCCGTCATGGGCGCGGGCAAACGGACGCATCCTTCCAACCGCGTCGTCATGGGCGTGATCGGCTGGGGTATGCAGGGCCCGAGCAACACCATGAATTTTCTGGGCAATGACGATTGCCAGGTGGTGGCGGCGTGCGATCTGGACAAGCACCATCTCCAGGAGGCGGTGGACACGGTCAACAAGCATTACCAGAACAACGATTGCAAGGCGTACCATGATTTCCGCGAGATGCTGGCCCGCCCGGATATTGACGCGGTGATGATCGCCGTGCCGGATCATTGGCATGAGATCGTGGCCACGGAAGCGGCACGGCAGGGCAAGGACGTGTACGGCGAAAAGCCGCTGGCCAAGACCATCGCGGAACAGCAATCCATCGTCCGCGCGGTCGAGAAGAACGACATCATCTGGCAGACCGGTTCGTGGCAGCGTTCCGTGGCGAATTTCCACAAGGGCGCGGAGATCGTGCGCAACGGCTTGATCGGGAAGATCACGCACGTGGAAGTGGGTTTGCCCGCCGGGCACCATGATTTCGCCGGGACGGCCCCGGAGCTGCTGAAGCGGCTGGGCCAGCCGGAGAACAATCCGGAGTATCTGTCCACCGTGGTGCCGGGCAAGCCGGACTGGGACAAGGCGGTGGAAGCCCCGCCGGCGGATTTTGATTTCGCCACGTGGATCGGCTGCTCGAAGGAGGAACCGTACATCCGCGCGCGCGCCCACATGAACTGGCGCTGGAACTACAACACCGGCGGCGGGCAGTTGCTGGACTGGATCGGGCATCATTGCGACATCGCCCACTGGGGCATGGACGCGGATCGCTCCGGGCCCTCGGAGATCGAGGGACACGGGGATTTCCCGGACGCGAAGGCGATCTGGAACACCTGCGTGAAGTATCGCATCGAGCTCCAGTACCCGAACGACATCAAGATGACCATCGCCGGCGGGCACAAAGATATCCGGAGCGGCACGAAGTGGTATGGCACCGACGGCTGGGTGTGGGTGGATCGCGGCGGGTTCGAAGCCTCGAATCCCGAGTGGAAGAAAATGAAGCAGCTCCCGGACGACCAGGCGAAGGTGAAGCTTTACCTCTCGAAGAACCACTGGCGGAACTTCCTGGACTCCGTGAAGTCGCGCCAGCCCACGATCACGCCGGTGCAGACCGCGCATCACTCGGCCATCCCCGGTCATCTGGGGCTCATCTCCATGATCACCGGCCGCAAGCTCAACTGGAGCGTGGCGGACGAGAAGATCATCGGGGACGAGGATGCCAGCAAGCTGCTCACGCGCGGGTATCGCGCGCCGTGGCAGATGAGCTGAGCGGGTGGTTTTCCGCAAGGCCGCTCCTGGCCTTTCTCCGGGAGCGCGACCTTCAGGTCGCTTCAACTTGCGAAACGACGCGGGCGGTGAAAGGTTTTACCCCGCTTGGTTTGGCGCCAGCTGAAGCGGCGTAAACGCCGCGCTCCTGCGTTTTGCGGGAGCCGGCTTTTCTTTTTTGAAACCTCGGCGGGCTCATAACAGTCTTTAATGAATGTGCGTATGAGACCGGCAGCAAAAGAGGCCTTCACCCTGATTGAACTCCTGGTGGTGATCGCCATCATTGCGATTCTGGCGGCCATGCTGCTGCCCGCGCTGTCCGCGGCCAAGCAGAAAGGCTGGACGACCACCTGCAATTCCAACTTGCACCAGATCGGGCTGGGGATGCGGATGTTCGCGGATGACAACGGGGAGTTTTACCCGGAATCGGGCACGGATATCAAATGGGGGGCCACGGATTCCGCCCAGGGATCGGGCAAGCCAAGCTGGACATATCAGATTTACCCCTATCTCAATAACACGAATGTTTTCAATTGCCCGGGCAATGTGCAATTGCCGCTGCAATATCAGGGTCCCTTTAATTATTTCAACGGGTGCAACGTGGTCTTTGCCTCCACCGGTGCCGATGGTCCGGTGAAAAGTTCGTCCATCATGTTCCCTTCGGCCTTTGTGCTGGGCGGCGACACCGCGGGTACGGTGGCGAATACTTACGGCCTGAAGTTCGACCCGCAGGATTCCGACAAGGATGATTATACCCAAAACTGCGTGGGCGGCGCGGCCCCGCCGGACATCACGGAGTACTGGCAAATCCACAGTCTGGGCCAGAACATCATGTTCGCCGACGGCCATTCCAAGTGGTACAAAGGTTACAATCCCGGGGACATGACCTTCGCCTATGCCACGATGACAAATTGGCAGGGCACACCGTAAGCAGGCCGGCGCTCTAGGGGATTATTTCAGAAAAACTTTTACCCGGAGGCAGGCTGGTTTGATGTTGCCGGGAAGTAACCAATGATGGCCATGCGCAGCTGGCAATTATTTGCTTTATTAACAGTCAGGAGGCTGGTTTGCGGGGAGTTCGGCGAGGTCCGGCGGTCGCCGATCGCCGCCCGGGGAGTCGGTTGAGACCGGCGGAGTAAATCCTCCGCGCTCCGTTCGCAAGCGGGCCTTACGGCAGCGGATAGCGGCGGAGCTTGGTCAGTTGGCCGGCGATGCCGAGGAGGAAGAGGGGGTTGTTCCGAAGGTAGCGTTTCCAGAGGCGGCGGGGTTCTTTGCAAAGGCGGTAGAACCATTCCAGGCCGGAGCGTTGCATCCACTTGGGAGCCTGGGAAATTTTGCCGGCATGAAAATCAAAGGCGGCGCCGACGCCCATCATAAGGGTGACATCAAGCTTGGACAGGTATTGGTCCATGAACTTCTCCTGCTTGGGGGTGCTGAGGCCGACCCAGAGGATGTCGGGTTGGGCAAGGCGGATCTGTTCCTGGAGGCCGGATTCCTCAGCGGGTGTGAGCGGACGAAAGGGCGGGGTGTAGCAGCCGACGACCTGGAGTTTCGGGAATTTGGCGCGGAGTTTCTCCGAGAGCAGTTCGGCGACGCCGGGGCCGCCGCCGTAGAAGAAATGGCGGCAGCCGCTGGTTTCGCTCCAGGCGCAGACATCGAGCATGAGGTCGGGGCCGTAAACGCGGGACATTTCCCGGTGTCCATTCAGTTTGCCCATCCAAACCATGGGCATGCCGTCGGGGGTGCAGAGGTAGGCGGCATTGAGAATTTTTTTGAAAGCGGGGTTGTCCTGGGCTTCCATCACGCCATGGACGCCGGTGACACAGATGTAGCCTTTGCGGCGGGTGTGGACGGCATCGGCGATGGCGGCGAGGGCGGTGGAAAGATTGAGGACACTGAGGCCGACTCCGAGGACGTTGACGCGTTTGATCTCCATATCAAGAAGGGCGAGTCTAGCAAAGGGACGGCGGCGGGGCAAGAACGGCGGCGGGGAAGAAAACGAGGATGGGTGATGGCGGATGGCAAAAACGGCGGATGGCGGGGGCGGAACCGGACCAGTGACCGGCAAATCTGCCGCACCGGGACGAACGGCCGCGCGGGGACAAGTCCGGACCTCCCGGGGTGTTTTACCAAGCCGTTTTTTCGGGCGGCAAAAGATTTCAAAAACGGTTTGACGGGAACGTTTGGGCATGTGAGATTACTTCTGTCGGGGCCACGCCGGGACGGCGGGCAGGAGTTCTTTGACATGGGCAGACAGGGTTTTTTGACAGAATTGACAGGATTATCGGAATTGGGAATTGGACAAGATAAACAGGATGTTCAGGAGGGGGCGATCCGGTCCAAGTCGCTGGGGACAGCCGCCGGGCGAGTTCAAAGTCGGGGGAAGCCGGTTGGTCAAAGGGGGAAGGGGCTCGCGGAGCAATGCTCCGCGCTCCGTTCCTGGTGCCGGTCAAGGCCGTCACGATAACATTCGCCGAGGTGGCGACCGGGCCATAACAGTAAATGAGCGTTTGTATCGGCCTCAAAACAGTCAACATATCGCCTTGTAACGGCATATATCGGCCAGTAACGGGATTTGAG
>Ga0316222_1003668_pt1 | contig 14793 bp, 13 predicted proteins | sample TBH18011metaG_FD_206008 | JGI IMG/M metagenome (GOLD analysis project Ga0316222, IMG submission 206008) | Freshwater microbial communities from Trout Bog Lake, Wisconsin, USA - TBH18011 | ecosystem: Environmental > Aquatic > Freshwater > Lake > Hypolimnion/Profundal zone | place: USA: Wisconsin...
GAGAGCGGGATGATTTCAAGTCGACTCATCCCGCGACAGAGGCCGTTGAGGCCGAGGCCAAGCAAACCGGAGGTTTGCGCCCGGCGAGGGACATATAAAATGGATAGAGCATGATGTGACCTGATCGCATCATGCTCTAGGAGTCGTGGGGAACTTCGTTGAGAGCGCCGCAGCTGCAGAGATAGAGCAGGTTCACCAGCATGGATTTGATGGGGGTCTCGTGCATCATCTCGCGACCGCAACTGCCGCAGAAGGCGTTGTCGCCGCCCAGTCCGAGCATGGCCACGCCGGTATCCATGATCTGGCGACCATTGACATAGGCTTCCGCCACCACTTTGAGAACGATATCGGCCATGAGTCCGGTCCTTTTCATCTGAATCCGCCTCTCATCAATACATGAGAGGGCAATTCAGACAACAGGGTAAAGCCTGACGGCTTCAACCTGTTGTCATCGCGCTCTAAAAACCCGCCACGCTCCCGTCCGACCGCGGATCGGCGGCGCCCTCGATCAAGCCGTCGCCGCGCCGGCACAGCGCGCCGGCATGGCCCAGCAGGGAGTCCCAGGCCCCGACCACCTCGACCCGGTGTCCCGCCCGGCGCAGGCGGTCGATCACCGCCGGATCAAGGCGGGATTCCACCTGGATGCCGGTTGCGGCCTTGCCGTCCAGGGCGCGGGCCATGGCCCAGCGCGGTGCCGAAACCGCGCTTTGGAGGCTTTGGCCGAACAGGGCGGCGCGGCTGAACACCTCCGCCTGGATCAGGGGCTGGGCGTCGCCGCCCATGGTGCCGTAGACCATGGTCCGGCCGTCCCGCAGGCGCGCCAGGCCGGGCGACAGGGTGTGGAATGGCCGCCGGCGCGGTTCCAGGACGTTGCGATGGCGGGGGTCGAGACTGAACGAGCAGCCGCGGCACTGCCAGACGATGCCGGTTTCGGCCAGGGTCACTCCCGAACCGAAGGCGTGGAACAGGCTTTGAATGAGGCTGACGGCGCGGCCCTGGCCATCGATCACCCCCAGCCAGACGGTATCGCCGGGATGTCCGGCACCGGGCAGGGCGGAGGCGTGGTGGCGGTCGATGCCCGCCGCCATGCCATCGAGAATGCCGTCGGTCAGATAGGTGGTGGCGTGAATGGACATGCGCGCCGGGTCGGTGATATGGGCGTCGCGGACCCCATAGGCCAGCTTGGCCGCCTCGATCAGGCCGTGGACATGGTCGAAGCCGTCGGCCTCGGTCACGCCCAGGCGCTGGAACAGCCCCAGCAGGATCAGCGAGGCCAGGCCCTGGGTCGGCGGCGCGGTATTGAACAAGGTGGCGCCGGGCAGGCCCAGCGACAGCGGCCGGCGGCGCATGCCGCGATGGCGCGCCAGGTCCTCGGCCCGCAAAGGGCTGCCGGCGGCGGCAAGACCGGCGGCGGCCGAGCGCGCCACTTCGCCGCGATAGAAATCGTCGAGGCCGACGGCGGCGAGGCGTTCCAGGGTGGCGGCCAGGGCCGGCAGCCGCATGACCGAGCCGGCGGCGGGGGGCTTGCGCCGGGTCAGAAACTGATCGGCGAAGCCGGGTTGGCCCTTCAGCACCGCCAGGGAGCGGGCGGTGGCCTCGGACTGGTGGCGGCTGACGGCGAAGCCGTCGCGGGCGGCGAGGATGGCGTCCTCGAACAATCGCGCCAGCGGCTGGCGTCCTCCCCAATGGGCCGAAATGTCGAGGGCCAGCTGCCAGCTGGAGACCGCGCCGGCCACCGTGTTGGCCGCCAGGGGGCCGCGCACCGGAATGGCGGATAATCCCTGGCGGCCATAGAGATCGACCTCGACCTTGGCCCCCGAGGCTCCCGATCCGTCGATGGAAATGGGGGGCTTGCCCGGTTCGGCGATCAGCCAGAAGGCATCGCCGCCCAGCCCGGTCATATGGGGATAAACCACGCACAGGGTCGCGGCACAGGCAATGGCGGCCTCGATGGCGGTTCCGCCCTCGCGCAGCACCGCCAACCCCGCTTGCGAGGCCAGGTGGTGGGGGGAGGTGACCATACCCCGGTGGGCCATGGGGGAGTTCAGCATCAAACCAACCGTCTTTCTGTGGCCGGGGGGGATTGTTGCGAAAATGCCGGCCGTCGTCCACAGTGGTGATGTTCTTCCGCCGAACCAAAGCATTTATGCATTGGTTCGGCGTTGCGGGCAAAGCCCGGCGCGCCCCGTGGCGCGGAAGCCGTGCAGCCCAAAGGGCAAACGACGCATCGTAGATGCGGTCCCGCAGGGACGAGCGAAGCGAGCACGCGCCAGCGCCCGGCGGTGCCGCCCCAAAGGGGCAAACGACGCCCGAAGGGCGGCCACGAGCAAATGCGAGGGGTGGGCGTAGCCCACAGTGAGGGCGACAAGAATATTACCGTTCGAGAGTGTTTCCATGGATCTGGACCCTTCCTTTACCACGACTTTGGCCCTGACCTGGGATGATATCCATCGCGATGCTCGCGCCCTGGCCCGTCTGCTCAAGGGCCAGGGACCGTTTCTCGGCATTGTCGCGGTGGCGCGTGGCGGGCTGGTGCCGGCCGCCGTGCTGGCGCGCGAACTGGAACTGCGCCATGTGGACACGGTCTGCATCGCCAGCTACGGCGACGGTTCGCGCCAGCAGATGGCGGTGCTGAAGCGGATCGAGGGCAGCGGCGCCGGCTGGCTGGTGATCGACGATCTGGTGGATACCGGCAACACCGCCCGGATGGTCCGGAGCATGCTGCCCCGTGCCCACTACGCCACTCTTTACGCCAAGCCGGCGGGACGGCCGCTGGTGGACAGTTTCGTCACTGAAATGGCGCAAGATATTTGGTTGATCTTCCCGTGGGACGCTCCCGAGCGGATTTAGGTGAACTACACCCGTTCCAATATTCGGCCCTCTTGACGTTTGGGGGCTTCCTTTCTCGAATGACTCTATGTTAGCGTTGAGATAGATCAATTGATGCTTTCCGGAAAGGGCGGTCTCCGATGACGGTGATCTCTGTTCGTCCCTATAGTCAGGCTCTCGACCGGCTGCGCGCGGTTGGCCTGCGGCCGACCCGCCAGCGTTTGGCGCTGGCCCGCCTGCTGTTCGACGGCTGCGACCGCCACATTTCGGCGGAGCAACTCCATACCGAGGCGCTGTCCACCAATATCCGGGTCTCGCTGGCCACCGTGTACAACACGCTGCACCAGTTCACCGATGCCGGGCTGCTGCGCGAGATCGTGGTCGATGCCGGCCGCTCCTATTTCGACACCAACACCACCGACCACCACCACTTCTTCTATGAAAGAAGCGGCAAACTGTGTGATATCCCGGCCGATCTGATCGCCGTCTCCAAGGTGCCGAACGCGCCGGAGGGGCTGAATATCAGCCGGGTCGAGGTCATCGTCCGGGTGGACGGTTAGAGCTTAACGGTTCCCTCTCCAGGGAACGAACCGGTCAGGGGCGTCCTCTCGGGGGCGCCCCTGTTCGTTGGGGGGAGGCCCGATCATTTGAGGGCGTCGCCGATCGGTTACGATCAGCGAGACAGGGTATCACTCCAGATCCAGCACGGTTTCGATCACGTCGGGATCGTCGGAATGCCGGCGCACGAAGCCGCTCTTGAGGGCGAGGCGCAGCATGGCGGTGTTCTCCGGCATGATCTGGGCGTAGATCGCCTTGGTGCCCCGTGTCCGCTGATAGCGGATGATCTTTTCCATCAGCATGCTGCCCAGCCCGGTGCCCTTCATGTCGGAGCGGACCAAGGCCGCCAGTTCGGCCCGCTGATTGTCGGGATCGGTGACGGTGCGGATCACCCCCAGGGTTTCGGGCTGGCCGTCCTTGCCGGGGCGGCTGGCGATGAAGGCCATCTCGCGGTCGTAATCGATCTGGGTCAGGCGCGCCATCTGGTGATGGCTGATCTGGCGCACCTGGCCGAAGAAGCGCAGCCGCAGATCCTGGGGCGTCATGCGCGCCATCAGCTCGGCATGGGTGGGCTGATCCTCGGGGCGGATCGGCCTTAAGGTGACGGCGGAGCCGTCATGCAGGCGGGCCGGCTCCTCCAATTCGGCGGGATAGGGCAGGACGGAGAAGTGGCGGAGATCGGTGTTCTCCCACGGCGCCACCCGCATGCGGGTATCCAGTGCCAGCACGCCGGTTTCGTCGGCGAACAGCGGGTTGATGTCGCAGGCGACGATTTCCGGGTTGTCGGCCAGCATGCGGGACAGCCGCACCAGCACTTCGGCGATGGCGTCGCGATTGGCGGCGGGGCGGGGGCCATTGGCCTCCAGCAGGCGCGATACCCGGGTCCGGGCGATCATGCCGCGCGCCAGCGGCAGGTTCAGCGGCGGCAGGCCGACGGTATGGTCGCGGATCACCTCCACGGCGCGGCCGCCTTCGCCGAACACCAGCACCGGACCGAACAGCGGGTCGCAGGCGATGCCGGCCACCAATTGACGGGCATGGGGGCGGAACACCATGGTCTGGACGGTGAAGCCGGCGATCTTGGCCTGGGGGCGGTCCCGCTTGATCCGGCGCAGGATGCCCTCGGCCGAACTGCGCACCGCCTCGGCATTTTCCAGGTTGAGGGCGACGCCGCCGATATCCCATTTGCGGGCGATATCGTCGGCCGCCAGGGTCAGCGCCACCGGATAGCCCAGGGTCTCGGCCGCCCGGATGGAATCCTCGACGGTGGCCGCCAGGATGGAAGGCTGCACCGGGATGCCGTAGGCGCTCAGCATGGCCTTGGAATCGGGTTCGCTGAGATAGCCGCCGGGGGTGGCGAGGCCGCGCCCGACGATCAGCCGGGCGGTGCCCTTGGCGGCGGTGAAGCCGTCCAACTGCTGCGACGGCGGGGTTTCCATCAGCATGTCCTGGTTGCGCTGATAGTTGACCTGGTGGCGGAAGGCCCGCACGGCGCGGCCGGGGGTGTCATAGGTGGGCAGGCCGGCCTCGGCGAACAGCTTGCGGGCGGGGGCCACCACCTCCTCGCCGACCCATGAGGTCAGCACCGCTCCGCCGTGGCGGCGCTGGGTGTCGATCACCGCCTGGGCGGCCTCCACCGGGTCGGACATGGCGTTGGGAGCGTGGATCACCAGGATGGCGTCGATCTCCTCGGCCTCGGTCAGGACCCGCAGGGTTTCGGCATAGGTCTTGCCGGTGGCGCCCAGGCCGAGATCCACCGGATTGCCGACGGCCCAGCCGCGCGGCATCAGGGCGGTCAGCTTGCGCCGGGTCTCGGCCGACAGTTCGGCGGTCTGGCCGCCGCCGGGATCGCCCATCTCGGCCTGGGCCATGGTGGCGGTGCCGCCGCCATTGGAGACGATGGCCAGCCGGTTGCCCTTCATGGGCTTGGCCCGCGCCAGGGTCTCGACCGCGCCGAACAGTTCGTTGATATCGTTGACCCGTAGCGCTCCGGCGCGGCGGATGGCGGCGTTGAAGCTGTCTTCCGGCCGCGCCAGCGCTTCCGCCAGGAAATGGCCCAGCACCCGCTCCTCGGGACCCAGCGTTCCGCCGCCGCGTACCAGCAGCACCGGCTTGTTGCGGGCGGCGGCGCGGGCGGCGGCCATGAAATTGTGGCGGGCGGTGATGGACTCGATATAGAGCAGGACGGCCCGGGTCTGGTCGTCATTGGCCAGATAATCCATCACATCGGCAAAGTCGATATCGTCGCCCTCGCCCAGGCTGACGAAATGGGAAAAGCCGATGCCGCGCGGCCGCGCCCAGTCGAGGACGGCGCTGCACAGGGCGCCCGACTGGGACACCAGCGCCACTTTGCCGGGCAGGGGCGAGATATGGGAAAAGCTGGCGTCCAGCCCGATGCGCGGCACCATCACCCCCAGGCTGCCGGTTCCCAGCACCCGCAGGCCGTGGCGGCGGGCGACCGCCAGCATGGCCGCCTTGTCGGGGTCGGCGGCGATGATCACCGCCGCCCGGGTGCCCTTGCTGCCCAGGGCGTCGAGAATGTCCGGCACCACGGCGCCCGGGGTGCAGAGCACCGCCAGATCGGGGGCCAGGGGGAGCTGGTCCACATCGGCATAGGCCAGCACCCCGGCCACCGCCCGGTGGCGGGGATGCACCGGCATGATCGGCCCCTTGAAGCCGCCGGCCAGCAGATTGCGCATCACCACCGCGCCGGCCGAACGCGGCCGGTCCGAGGCGCCGATGACCGCCACCGAGGATGGTTCGAACAGGAAGGACAGGTTGCGAATGCTCATGATGATTCCGGCCTCGTGTTCCGTTTCCGAAGTTCGACGTGCTTCGTTCAAAGGGGTTTCGAACTTCGGAAACGATCAGAACACTAGTTAACATATTGAATATAGTGGTGCTTTATGTTTTTGAAGTTCCGAAAATCGCTGGTCGCAAAGGTGTCGGAACTTCAAAAACGCACCACTGGCCCTCGATGGATGAAATTGCAAGCGCGGGGGGCGGGGCTGGGTCTTTAAGTCCGCCGGCCCATGGTCTATGGTTCGGCGGGGTTTCTCAAGTCCAAGCTCGAAGGTGGTCCTCCATGCGCACCCTGTCTGTCGTCATCCCGACCGTTGTCATCCTGGCATTGCTGACAGGGTGGACGGGTCTCACCGGGGGGAACGCGGCCCTGGCGGCGGATGAGGGCCAGCCCCAGGCCCTGTCGCAGCCGCTGCCGCTGGTGGGAGTGACGCCGCCGCCGGTGGAGGAAACCCCCGGATTCCAGGCGGTGCGGCCCTTGGTGGCGCCCGAGCCGGCTCCGGCGCCGCAGCCCCTGCCGCCGCCGGTGGCCGCCGTTGCCTCGCCGGTCGTGCCGCCGGCCCCGGCCCCGGCCCCGGCCCCGGCCCCGGATATCATCGCGGCCCCGACCATGGCGGCTCCGCCGCCCGCCGCCGCCGCTGGCGGCCTGTCCCTGCCGGCCGGCTGGGTGGCGGCGTTGATGCTGGTGCTGGGGGCCGTCATTGCCGGCGGCTGCGGCCTCGTCACGGTCAATGTCACCCAGAGCCGCGATCTTGCCCGGCGGCGTCAGGCCGCCGCCGCCACCCTGTCACTGGAATTGGAGGCCCGGCGGGTGGCCTTCGAGGCGGTGCCGGTGCCGCCCAATGCCGAGGCCGGGGTGTCGTTCGTCTCGGCGGTGATCGCCCTGGCCCAACTGGATTCCGGCTGGCGGGTGGTGCAAGGCTCGCTGCATCTGCTGCCGGAAAAGCTGGCCGGGCATCTGTCGGTCCACTACGCCGCCGTTCATCATGTGGCCAATTTCGTCAAGGGGCAGTCCCTGGCCGCCGCGTTGCGCATGCTGCAGGCCAATCGCATCGGCGGGCATCCCTGTCCCGATCCGGCGGCCATGCGCGAAGCCCATGTGGAACTGGCCGCCGCCTTCCGTGGGGTGGACAAGATCATCCTGGCCCTGAAGGATTAGCCCCCCATCACCGCCGTCGCAATAGCCCCAGCAGGTTTTCCTGCACCCCGACGTCATCACTGACGCGCAGCCGGACGGTGTTGCGGCCACTAAACTCGGCGATGGCAAGCTCTTCCAGTCGACGGATTCCCCGGGAAATGCCCTCCGGCGAGGTGCCGATCATTGCCGCCAGGTCGCGCTTGAGCAGTGGAACCGAGAATTCGACGGTTCCATCGTCGGAAGGGAGGCCTTTCGCCAACTCCATGAGGGCGGCATACAGGCGCTCAGGCACGTCCTGGGTCGACAGCCGCAGAATCTGGTCCTCGTAGGCCCCCACCTGGGCAATGGTCTGTCGCATCAGCACCGCCAGCAAGCGGGGCTCGCGGAGCAGGGCCGTCGAGAAGATGTCGCCCGGAATGGAGATGGTTTCGCACGGCATCAAGGCCTCGGCGCCACCGCGATGAACATTGCCGCTGACCAGATCGTGCCAGGCGAGCATGCTGCCGCTCTTGAGAACGCTGAACATGGTCATGCGGCCGTCCTCGTCGATACGCTCGGTCGCCACCAATCCCGTCGTCACATAATGGACGGCCTTGACCGGGTCTCCCTGGTGATAGATGAAGGCCCGCTTGTCATAGACCTGCGACCGCGCCGCCTCGCGCGGAAACAGGGCGGCGAGAAGGTCGTGCAAGGGACATCGCCTGCCGGCCATTCCCGTCCCCGGCACCGGAATTGGGTCGACTGTCATGCCTGCGGGTTTCGGCATTTCAGGGCCTCCCGGATGTCGATGACGTTTTCGGGGGCGGGGGGCTGCGCCGAAGCGCCGCCCCCGCCTCCCATCGCGGCCATGCGTTCGCCCAGGGTGCGGATATCCTCGGCCGCGGCGACGATGGCGTCCACGTCCTCGCGGACCGGAGATCCCGGAGGAAGCTGGCGTGTGGCCGCGGCACCATGAGCGAGAATCGGCTGAAGCGCCGTCTCCAGTTCGCCTCCAAAACGGGATGCCAGTTCGGACTGGGCGTGCAGGCGGGAGAGGGTATGGAGCTGAGCGCTGACCTCGGTTCGCTCGTCCTCCATCCGCTTCAATCCGGTGATGTCGAGCACCACGCCGTCCCAGGCCCAGCCGGCCTCGGTTTGCAGGGGAGTGGCGGTGACGCGCAGCCAGCGCGGCCGATCCTCCGGCGTGGTCCTCAACTTGAACTCAAACTCCACCGAGCGGAACCCGGCGCGGTACAGGGCATGAAACAGGCCCCGGCGGTCGTCCGGCGCCACCAGCCGGCGCAGGAGGGTGCGAAGCGGCATGTCGACGACGTCGGCGGCGGCGATGCCCGCGACCTCCCTCAGCTTGCGGCTGGCGCAGGCGATGATGGGACCGCCGTGATTGGGCTGGAGCACCCGGAAAACCACGCCCGGCAGGTTATCGGTGACGGCGCGCAACCGCTCGGCATTCTCGGTCCAACGGCGGGCTTCCAACAGATCGTTGCGCACCAGCCGTTCCTTGAGCAATTGGGCGAAGCGGGCGATGTCGCCCAGTTCGTCGCCATCGGAAAGCCCGGGCACCCGCACGGTGCGCTCTCCCTCGGCGAGGCGGCGCATGGCGAGACCGATACGCCGCAATGGCGGCAGGATGGTCCAGCCCAGCACCCCCACCATGGCGAAGGAGAGCACGACCAAGCCGGCGAGGCAGCCCCCCACCAGGATGGCGCGGGAGAGGGTACGCTCCTCCAGGGCGGCCACGTCGGTGGCCAACCGGCCCATCACATCGGTCTCGACGTCGCGCATCTTGTCGATTCGTTCGGTGGTGGCGGCGAACCAGTCGTTGGCCGTCAGGCCGGTGCTCTCACCGGACTCGATGGTCCGACGCATGGCCCCCAACTGTCCCGACAAGGTATCGCGGGCCTGCCGGAACGCCTGGGCCAGATCCGGAGGGGCCAGGGACTCAAAGCCTTCGGCCAGTGCGTCCTGTTCGGCCGCCAACCGCCGGATATCGCCGAATTCCCGGAGCGGCAGTCCACCGGCCAGCATCGCGGCTCCCACGGCGCGCTCCCGACCCGCCCGTTCCTTGGCTTCCATCAAAAAGACGTAGGCGAAGGTTGTCTTGGCGAAGTCGGTGGGCAGGACGGTGCGGACCACCTCCGGCACCACGGCGGCGAGGTCGTGGATGGCCGTGGTGTAGAAGTCCATGGTTTCGACGGCGTCGAAGCTGCTGGAACCGACATCGCTGCGGACCTCGGGCACCAGATCCAGTCCGGCCTTGGCATTGGCGATGGCGCTGCGGGCAGGACCGTCGGGAACCCTGCCGGCCAATTCCGCGGTCGCAAGGTTGAAGTCGCTGATCGCACGGTCGGAGCGTTCCAGTTGCAGGCGGAGTCCTCCCCGGTCCATGCGGGGGTTGGCGATATAGATCACCGCCAGCCCCCGTTCGCGCTGCAACTCATGGACCAGCGTTCCCACCACGCCGTTCAGCCGATTCATCTCGCGCAGCAGGGTCATGGCCGCGGTTCTGTCCCGCAGCTCGCCCCAGGCCGCCACGGTAAGCCCGACCAGCACCACCATCGGCACAAAGGCGAGCAAGGCGATGCGCCAGCGCAGTTTGATCATGTCGTAGCGGCACCATAACCGTCGCCGGGTGGGCTCTCCGATGCCATGGGCCATCAGGAATGGTTTCAGGGGCATATCCTGGTTGACGATGTGATCGAGCAGCCAGGCGCGGGCATGCACCGCCACCTGGGTAACCAGCTCGACATCGTCGGCGTCCAGGTTAAGCGAGGTGAACAGAGCCTGCGAGGTGCGGTACTCTCCCCGGCGACGGGACAGCCCATCAAACCCCAACTGCGCAAGCAATTCGTTCTCGGTCTCGAAATGCTTGTCGAAGTCGGTCAGGAACAGATGCAGCTGGCGCACCGCCGTTCGCATGCGGCCTGCGGCGAGGGCCTCGTCGACGTGCCGCAATTGGTCGATCAGACGAGCATGAGCGAGGTCGAGGATGTCGATTCCTACGGCCAGATCATCGTTCCGCGCCGGTGACGCCACCTTTCAGATCTCCACGGTCATGGGTTTCGTCGGCAAGCAAACAATAGCGGAGATCGACCCGAATTGCCTAGGGTCTGTTGACATTCTCGGGATCAGATAAAGAAGACAGGTGATTCGGACGATAAAAGCGATAATTTGATGTATTCTAATATTGGCATTCGTCAAGTCGTGCCGATTTGATATTCGCTAGCATGGTCATCCTGAATGATCGGGTGATATGACCATGAGCTTCATCGAGAGCATGCGGCCGGTATCTGCGAATCGCGCCACCTCGCAGGGCGACACCTTCTTCGAACGGGGGCGGGTGAAGGAATTCGGCGCCGGTGACGTCATTTTCAGTCAAGGCAGCCCATGTTGCACCCTCTACCAGGTCCGAAGCGGCCTTCTCGGCCTCCGGCGCTATATGGCGGACGGCCGCAGTGTGATCGTGCGCATGGCGCGGCCCGGCGACGTCATCGGTTGGAGCGAGGCATTTTTCAACCAGGAACACCGCTGGGAGGGGGGGGCGCTCACCAACGGGTGGCTGTGCGTGTTGCCGGTATCGGTCTGGCTCGATACGAAGGAACATGCCAGCCAGCGAGATCGTTTGCTTGGTCTCGCCTACCAGGAAAGTCTTCAGCTGGAAAATGCGATGTCCCGCCACGCAGCCCTCGGCGCCGAGGACCGGCTGATGTCGTTCCTGCTATCCTTGGCGTCCGAGCCTGAATCTTATCCCGTGGTCGTCCGCATTCCGTTGCGCCGCATGTATGTTTCGGAGATCGTCGCCATCACCCGCGAATCATGCTCGCGCATACTGGCGCGGATGGAAAAGGCCGGGGCGATCAAATGGCGGGACCGCAATACCCTGCTGATCGCCGAATCCGAGGCTCGCCGTCTGGCGCCGCTGGTCGAGCAGTTCTGGACCCTGCCGGAAGGCTACGCCGCGTCCTTGATCCGCCGTCAGACGCGCCATTCGGCAACGGCGTAGAGGGCCAGACAGCCGACCAGGATCACCAGGAGCAGCGCGGTAAAGACGGTGCGCCAGCCGCTGCCCGCCCGGCGCAGGTCGAGGAAGTGGTCGAGCACCTGGCGGGCTTTGATGAACGAGGCCGCCAAAGCCACCAGCACCGCCAGCAACGAGCTTCGGCCGTGCAGTCCGCCGGCCACGGCGGCCGCGACCGACACCACGGTGAGCAGCGCCAGGACGGTCCAGGCCCGAATCAGCCGGCGGCCCCAAGCCTGGCCATCTTCCAAGGGGAAAGTCATCATCGCAGCAGATACACCAAGGGAAAGAGCAGCAGCCAGACCAGGTCGATCATGTGCCAGAAGGCGGCGCCGGTTTCGAGATTGTCCACGGTGTTCTTCCAGGCGACGATCCCCAGCACGATGATCCCCGCCACCACATGCATGGCGTGGAAGCCGGTCAGCAGATAGAACAGGGTGAAGAAGGTATTGGTCTCGATGCCCCAGCCATGGGCGGCCTTGTCGGCATACTCCACCGCCTTGATCGCCAGGAAGCAGCCCCCCAGGCCCATGGCGGCCAGCAGCCAGGGCCGCGACAGCCGCACACCTTTTTCCGCCCCGGCCGAGCGGACCTGCACCGCCCGGGCGGCGCAATAGCCGCTGGTGATCAGCACCAGGGTATTCACCCCGGCCAGCGCCACGTTCAGGCTGGCCTGCCCGGTCTGGAACATGGCGGGATGCAACAGGCGGGCGACGGCGAAGCCCAGCAGCAGGGCGCCGAACACCAGCAACTCGCTGATGATCAGCACCCACATCAGGGGATTGCCGGGCAGATCCGACAACACCCCCCAATCGGCGGCGACGTCCTCGGCGGCAAAGGCGACGGACGACGGGATGTCGCTCATGGCGTCACCAATGGACGGCGCCCCACAGTGCGGGCGGCGGATCTTATCGGTGTCTCAGGCACGACGTCTCCTTGGCTTCAGGCGGGGGCTCGTCCCGTCGCGCTCGGTCGGCGCGGTACGATGACCTCAATCGAAAACAGGCAATACCTTATCCGTGGCATCAACTTAGTGGACTGAGGTCATTTGCAAATTAACCTTGGTCAAGGCGGACGTTCATCCCCCGGTCGCCCCACCTCCTCGGTGGGGGCTTGACCAGGATCAACGCAAATACCACAGTAGTCGGCTTGGTGTTTTGTTGTGGTCTGCCTCCCAGGTTCAAGCAATTGGCAACGCCGCCTTCCGCATCGACGTCGAACACTGATTTCGGGATAATCGGCCATGGACCCGCCCCAGACAGCAACCCGCCAAGTACGGAGCGGTACCACCCCGCGCGCTTATCGGCTGTTCTTCCCATTGGCCTGCCTGTATGGCGCGGGGGCGGTCGCGGCCTGGGTCGGCGAGTGGAACGGATGGCTCGGCGGCTGCGCCGCCTGCGACGCGGTGGTCCGCCACGGTCATGAGATGCTGCTCGGCTATGCCGGCGCGATCATCGCCGGATATTTGTTCACACGCATCACCCGCCTCCAGCTGGTCCTGGCGATCGGCGGCTGGGTGTTGGGGCGTGGCTCGGCCTGGGGAGAATGGCAGGGCATCGGTGGCGTCGCGGCAGCACTGGCGTTTCCCGCCATCCTGTTCCTGCTGGGCGGAATGCCGTTCTGGCGGGCCGCCCGCACCGCCCGCAATATGGTGTTCGCCCCTTTGATCGCCGGCTTTGCCGCCGCTGAAGCGCTGGTGATCGGCGGCAATGGCCACGGTGGGGTGATGCTGGCCTTCGACCTCGTGGCGATGCTGATCCTGGTGATGGGCGGCCGTTTGATTCCAGGCGGCATGGCCGGAGTGGTGCGCCGCGAGGAAGGCCGCGAACTGTTCGACCGTAATCAGCGCCGGCTGGAGTGGGTCTGCGTCGCCGGTCTGGCCATGGCCGCCGTCACCCATGCCTTGTCCCTGGCCGATGTCGTCGCCGCCATTGGCTACTTGGCGGCGGCCGTCGCCGCCGGGCTGCGCCAAGCCCGCTGGCGGCCCAGGCTGGCGGTCGCTGACGCTTCGCTCGGCCCCTTGCAATTTGGCTATGGTCTGCTCGCCGTCGGTCTGGTCGCCACCGCCTTGGCCGCCTGGAGCGCGGCCTGGCCGGCCGCCGACGCCTTTCACCTCGCCACCATTGGCGGCTTCGGCGTGATCACCACCGCCATGATGCTGCGCTCCACCCACATTCGGGAACGCTGCCCGCCGCCGTTTCCCCGGCTGGCCTGGCCGGTGGCGATTCTGCTGGCCATGGCGGCACTGTTCCGCGCCGCCGTCCCGTTGGCGCCGGTCCCATTGCTGATGGCTTCGGCCCTGCTGTGGTCGGCCGCCCTGCTCGCCACCGCCGTGGCGATGGCCCTGATGGCGTGGCGACCAAAGAGCGAATGAGGGCGGTCTTGACACCCGGCCCCTTCAGAACAGGTCTATCGCTTCACCCACGCGCGCCACCGCGCGCTCGTCAATGACGGCGATATGGGGGTTGGGCCAGGTCACGAGGTCCTGGTCCGCCAGCCGATGCAGGATGCGTGAACACGATTCAGGGGTGATCGACACCGCCGCCGCGATATCACCGCGTTGGAGCGGTGTGCGGACCGTTACGGGAAACGTGTCCAGGCTGTCGGCGAGGGAGAGCAGGAAAGCCAGCAGGCGGTCTTCAGCCTTCAGGGCCGACAGGCGCAACACCGCCCTCTCCAGGTGCTGGCTCTCGGCGTAGGCGAGCGCGAGGATGTGGTCGTGGGAATTGCCGGGATGGTAGGAGGACCAGTCGGCAGCAGACAGATGCCACACCGAACTGGTGGTCAGCGTCCAGCCCTCCCAACGATGAATCCCCGTGATAAAAGCGTCGGCCCAACCGATGATTTCCCCCGGTCGAACGACCCGCACCACGGACAGCTGACCGTCCGGATGATACCGGCGCAATGCCAGGAGACCATCCCGCAGGCACCAGAGTCCACGGCAACCGGTGTCTTGCTGAAACACGGTCTCGTGGACGGCGAAGGACTTCAGCCGCCCCTTGCGAGGGAACAGGCATCCGGGATGCACTTTGATACCGACGTGCGAACACTCGGCTTGGGTAACGGGACATAGGGGAAGGAAAGCGCCGGAGGCCTTCACTTGGACGCTCCTATTTCCTAATCCGGGCTTGGTTTAAAGAACCGCTCAGCAATACTCGCACGGGTTACCGCCGCCTACAAGCGACGCCCGGAAACGTCCAGGACTCCGAACCCTCAAAGCCTTCGGCTAGATGAGCGCCGAGCCCCATATGCGCATCACCCTGACGGGAACGGATTTGGTTCAGAATCGAGGCAAGGGGCGCAGGGCATGGTTGACGCCATGGTCAAGCCCCTTGCCGATGATAATGAGCCAAATCCGTCCGTTCCTTCGGATTTCCATGGGGCGGGCATCCGCGGCGTTAGGGCTTTTGCCCGATGCGCCGCATCGACCTTCAAGCCCTGCCTGGCGGAG
>Ga0316222_1003669_pt1 | contig 14793 bp, 18 predicted proteins | sample TBH18011metaG_FD_206008 | JGI IMG/M metagenome (GOLD analysis project Ga0316222, IMG submission 206008) | Freshwater microbial communities from Trout Bog Lake, Wisconsin, USA - TBH18011 | ecosystem: Environmental > Aquatic > Freshwater > Lake > Hypolimnion/Profundal zone | place: USA: Wisconsin...
TGCTGGCCAGTAGCCATAATGGCCCGTTGGTATTGTTGGATGGTGAACCCTCAGCGGAAGATTTGTTTTTGGCGGCAAGTATCACCGCACGCTTTGGGCAGGGCAGGGAGGCTGACTGGGTGCAGGTGGGCATCACGTTTCCCGATGGGGCGGAACGCAATGTAACGGTCAAACCACTCAGCAAAGATGATATTCCCAAGGATTGGTATTTATGAAACGGGAAATCCTCAATGCCAGACGCTTGTTGTGTCCCATGCCAGTTATCCGTACCCAGGACAAAATCAAGCAAATGCAGCCCGAACAATTGTTGGAAGTGCAATGCACCGACCCTGGTGTGATGCAAGACATTCCGGCATGGTGCCGCATTAGTGGCCACCAAGTGCTGGAAACTTGGCGCGGTGACCATGAATATTTCATTCTGATAAAAGTGGGGGGGTAATGGTTGGGCAAATAGACGCAGGCCGTGCCGATACCCTGAAAGCCAGGGCCAGCCTAGTGGGTGCTGGCATGAACATCACCCAGACGGCAATCAAAATAAGCTTTGGCATTTTAGGCCACTCCGCCGCCTTAGTTGCCGATGGCATCCATTCTTTGACCGACCTGCTCAGCGATTTGCTGGTGATTATTGCCGTCCGCTTGGGCAGCCGTAAAGCCGATCGTGACCACCCTTATGGGCATAGGCGTTTTGAGACCATTGCCACGGTCATCTTAGGGGTCAGTTTGGTTGCCGTTGGTGGTGGCATCACTTGGTCGGTGATGCAGCGCATAGCCAACCCCGAGCTATTGCCTGTGCCCAACTATTTAAGCTTGGTGATAGCCGCCGTTTCTATCCTGATTAATGAAGGCTTGTACCATTACACCAAGCATATTGCCAAACTGACCCGCTCCAAACTGCTGATGGCGAACGCTTGGCATCAACGCAGCGATGCCATGTCCTCCATAGTGGTGATGATTGGCGTGGGCGGTGTCATGTTGGGCTATCCTTTGGCGGATGCGATTGCCGCCATTGTTGTGGCCATTATGGTGGCTAAAATTGGCTTGGATTTGATTTTTGACAGCATCAAAGAACTGGTGGACACTTCCTTGCCACCCGCTTTAGTTGCGGAAATACGCACGGCGATCCGTGCCATAGACGGTGTGCAAGGCATCCATTTGTTGCGCTCAAGGCAAATGGGTGAAGATGCCCTGATTGATGCCCATATCGTGGTCGATTCGCGTATCACCGTATCAGAAGGCCACACCATTGGCGATGTGGTCAGGGATGAACTGATCAATCAATTTGATGATGTGATGGACGTGTTGGTGCATATCGACACGGAAAATGACGAAGGCTTGTTTGAAAATGGCCGGCCATTGGCGCGTAGTGATGTCCAGCGCTTATTGGAACGCTATTTTGCTGACGTGAAATTCATCATAGAAGAATTTAGGATCCACTATTTGGACGGACAAATTGAAGTGGAAGTGATCTTTCCGCTGGCTTTAGGCGAGCAGCCCCATAGCTTGCTCAAACTTAAGCAGCAAAGCAGGCGTATGGTTGCCCAAGAGCGGAAAATTAACGGCGTACACTTATTTTTTAAAGCGTAATTGGAGATTGGATCATGGCGGTTTTCCCGACCGGATTAGACGAAAACAGTATTTTTCCGGCACTGCCTGGCATTGCCGGTATTGCCTTAGGTACGGCTTGTGCAGGCATCAAGCAAACGCTCAGGGATGATATTTTACTGGTGTCCATGCCAGCAACAGCCAGTTGTGCCGCTGTGTTCACCCAAAATGCCTTCTGTGCCGCACCTGTTGTGGTGGCCAAAGAGCATTTGCCCCATGCGCCACGCTGGCTGCTGGTCAATTCGGGCAATGCCAATGCCGGTACTGGCAAGCAAGGCTTGACAGATGCCCAATTCTGCTGTGCTGAAGTGGCCAAACTAACCGGCAGCGAAGCTCGGCAAGTGTTGCCGTTTTCAACCGGGGTGATAGGCCAAGCTTTGCCGGTGGCAAAAATTGCTGCAGCTTTGCCGGTGGCTTGCGCCAACCTTAATGAAGACCATTGGCAACAGGCGGCACGCGCCATTATGACCACCGACACCTTTGCCAAGGGGGTCAGCAAGCAAATCAGTATTGCGGGTCACAGTGTGGCCATTAACGGCATAGCCAAAGGGGCCGGCATGATCCATCCCGATATGGCGACCCTATTGGCTTTTGTTGCCACCGATGCGGTGATTGGTCAAGCGTTGTTGCAGGATTGCCTGGCAGCGGCGGTCGGACAATCATTTAACCGGATTAGCGTCGATGGCGACACTTCCACCAATGATGCCTGTGTGCTAATGGCAAGTGGTTGTTCTTCGGCGCCTGAACTGATGGCGGATAGCGAACATTACCGCTGTTTTGCCGAGACCGTGCAAGCAGTCATGAAACAGTTGGCGGAATTGATTGTCCGTGATGGCGAGGGGGCGACCAAATTGATCCGTATCGCGGTCGAAGAAGCGCTGACCGATGACGAGGCGGCGCGTGTCGGCAAAACCATTGCCCATTCACCCTTAGTGAAAACAGCATTTTTTGCCAGCGACCCGAATTGGGGCAGAATTTTGGCCGCAGTAGGGCGGGCCGGAGTTGCCGATATGGATTTGGAATCGGTCAAACTCTATTTGGATGATGTCTGCATCGTTGAAAATGGCGGTTGTGCAGCGGCATATAGCGAAGCGGCAGGGCAGCGTGTCATGGATCAGGCGGAAATCACCATTACCGTTAAACTGGGCCGTGGCGATGCCAGCCAACAAGTGCTGACCTGTGACTTTTCCTATGATTATGTAAAAATCAACGCAGAATACCGGACATGAACCCGCCAACAAACCGCTTGTGACCCCTCATCTGCCCATGGAACCCAACTACCTGCATGTTGCCGTCGGTGTCATCAGCAACGCCGAGGGCAAGCTACTGATTTCGCAACGTGGCGAGGCATTGGCATGGGCTGGCTTATGGGAGTTTCCGGGCGGCAAGCTTGAGGCGGGAGAAACGCCCAGGCAAGCACTGGACAGGGAATTGCACGAAGAGCTGTGCATTACGGTCATCTCTGCCGAACCCTTGATAACACTCCAGTATCAATACCCCGATGTGACGGTCAAGTTATACGCCTTTTCAGTCGGGCAGTTTGCTGGCAAGGTATGCAGCACACTGGGCCAAGTTTGCCACTGGGTTGCACCGCCGGAACTCAATCAGTACGCTTTTCTTGCCGCCAATAAGGCGGTGATATGCGCGGCGCAACTGCCCGCTTGGTACGCCATTCTTGATGATGCCGGACAAGCCAAGCTGACTGATAATCTTGACCACCTGCTAGCCAGCGGCATAACGCTCATTCAAGCCCGCTTAAAACAATCATCGCCCGAAGCGGTCGGACGCTTTCTTGACCACGCCTATCCCTTGTGCCAACAGCAAGGGGTTAAGTTGCTGGTAAATTCCGCCGTGTACCGGTCAGGGTGTCACAAAGCCGATGGCATTCACCTGACCCGCCAAGATTTGCTTGCCTGCCAACACCGCCCCGAAGGCCATCAATGGGTGGCCGCTTCGTGCCATAATTTGCCGGAACTGCTTCATGCACAAAAAATAGGCGTGGATTTTGCCGTATTGTCGCCGGTTCAAACAACACCCAGCCACCCCGAGGCAACGCCGCTGGGATGGCAACGCTTTGCACAGCTGGTTGATACTGTTAACCTGCCGGTTTATGGGCTGGGTGGGCTTAGTACCGGGCAACTTGAAAAAGTACGCCAGTTAGGCGGTCAGGGCATTGCCGCCATTCGGGCGTTCAGCCGCTAGGCGGGTTGATAGCCGGATTGTAGGCAGGTAGAAGTTGCCGGGGCATGATACAATATTCTGTTTTGGAGTTTGCCGTTCCGGTTAACGGGAACAAAATTCATGCCCCGGCAATGGCGGTGCGTTCCAGATTAAATAATACACTTGACCTATTACCAGAAAATGAAGCTCAATGAAAAAAAGCTCTGTGAGCTAGGCAGGGCTGTTATCCAAGTCGAAAGCGACGCGATTGCCAGCTTGTCGGCACAAATCAACGAAAGCTTTGTTAAGGCCTGCCAATTGCTGTTTGACTGCAAAGGGCGGGTGGTGGTGATTGGCATGGGCAAATCGGGGCATATTGGCGGCAAAATTGCCGCGACGTTTGCCAGCACCGGCACCCCGGCATTTTTCGTCCATCCGGGCGAAGCCAGCCATGGCGATTTAGGCATGATAACCCGGCAAGATGTCGTCTTGGCGTTGTCCAATTCGGGCGAGACCCATGAGGTGTTGACCTTGCTGCCGGTCATAAAAAGATTGGGGGTGCCGTTGATTGCCCTGACCGGTAATCCCAATTCAACCTTGGCCAAATTTTCAGACACCTGCATCAGTGTTGCCGTTGAGCAAGAAGCCTGCCCGCTAGGTTTGGCGCCCACCTCCAGCACCACCGCCGCCTTGGTGATGGGTGATGCCTTGGCTGTTTCGCTGTTGGAAGCCCGCGGTTTTACCCGCGATGACTTCGCCTTGTCGCACCCTGGCGGCAGCATAGGCAGACGCCTGTTGTTGCGGGTCAAAGATGTCATGCATATTGGTGCGGCATTGCCTGCGGTGCCGGAATCGGCATTGATCATCGATGCCTTATTGGAAATGACCGAAAAGCAATTGGGCATGACTGCCATTGTTGCCGATGATAAGCGCGTGATAGGCATTTTTACCGATGGCGACTTGCGCCGGATGCTGGGTAGAAACCTGAACATTCATAACACACGGGTCACAGAAGTGATGACACCGCATTGCACGGTTATTTTGCCGGATATGTTGGCTGCTGAAGCCATGCAGATCATGGAACAAAAAAAAATCAACGCACTGATTGTCGTTGACGAACAGCAATGCGCCTTGGGGGCATTGAATATGCATGACTTGATCCAAGCGGGTATTGTCTGATGACCGAAATGGCGGAAATAATGGCAAGGGCTAAACAGCTCAAGCTATTGGTGCTGGATGTCGATGGTGTGCTGACCGATGGCAGGCTGTTTTTTGATGATCAGGGCAAAGAATACAAATGCTTTCATGCCCGCGACGGTCATGGCATAAAACTGTTACGGCAAACCGGTGTTGAAGTGGCGGTGATTTCTGGGCGCAATTCCAATTCAGTGGCATTACGCATGAAAAACTTAGGTATTGCCCATGTTTACCAAGGCCATGAGCATAAAGTGACCGCTTTTGAAGAAATTCTCCACAACTTATCCCTCTGTGCCGGACAGGCGGCCCATGTTGGCGACGACTTGCTGGATTTGCCCATCATGACCCGTGCGGGCTTGGCGATTGCCGTCAGTGATGCCAATTTTGCCGTCAAGCAACATGCCCACTGGTGTACGGCATTGCCGGGCGGACAAGGTGCGGTGCGCGAAGTGTGTGATTTTATCATGCAGGCACAAGGCAGTTATGAGCCGATGTTACAAGCCTACTTGCAGGCATGATGCAGACTAGCTATACAAGATACCTGTATGTCGGCGTAGCGGCGTTGCTGAGTTGGTGGCTGGTGCAACTGACAGAATTGGGTGGCCCTCAAGGCATAGTGGTGGGGCCGCACAGCCCGGACTATTTCAGCAAGGGCTACAGCAAATGGGAAATGGACGGGCAGGGAAGGTTAAAAAAGCAGCTGTTGACCGATGAAATAATCCATTTTAGTGATGATGGTATTACCCATCTGCTCAACCCGTTGATATCTTTCTACAGGGACTCGACACCGCCGTGGGTGGTCGGCTCAGCAAGCGGTGTGTTATCAGCCGATGGCAAAGAGCTGCTATTGAATGGCAAAGTCACTATAGACCGTGCTGCGGCGGCACAAGTACGGGCACTTAAAATTAACACATCCAATTTGAAGGTGTTGCCAGAAACAAGCTATGCCGAGACAAAAGAGCAAGCTGAACTGATTAGCCCACCTAATTGGACAACAGGAATAGGCATGAAACTGGTGTTTATCGAGCCCATACGGCTGCAATTGCTCGATAAAGTCAAAGGCAATTATGAAAAAAAATAATAACACTAAGCACATTGTTGGCTGCTGTGTGGCTTTTTTGTTGGCGGTATCCATCCCGAACACCCAGGCATTGGAAAATGATTCCGAACAAGAAATCACCATTGATTCCAATACCGCCACTTATGATGATGCCACAGCCACCAGCACTTATATCGGCAGCGTGGTGTCCAACCAAGGCAGTATCCACGTCAACTCCGACCAGTTAGTGGTGCATTTGCTTAATGGCGAGGCGGAAAAATTGGTGTTTACCGGACATCCCGTACATTTCCGGCAAAAGCCAAGTGCAGATGGCGAAGACATTGTCGGCGAAGCCCTGACTGGGGAGTATTATCCTAAAAAGAACTTGCTGGTGTTGATTGACAAGGCCACCGTCACCCAAGGCAATGCCACCTATGCCAGCCAATGGATCGAATACGACAGTAAACATTCAGTGGTCAAAGCCGGTGAAAAAGCATCGTCCTCCAAGCGTGTCCATGTTATTTTAAAACCCAAAACAGCCCAATAACATGGCAACATTAGCAGCAAAGCAGCTGGTAAAATCCTATAATAAACGCCAAGTGGTCAATGGCGTTTCATTAGTGGTCAACACGGGTGAAATAGTGGGCTTGCTTGGCCCCAATGGTGCAGGCAAAACCACCAGTTTTTACATGCTGGTTGGGCTTATCAAAGCCGATGCTGGGGAAATAACATTGGACTCAAAGGTCATTACCCATGACCCCATGCATATTCGCGCCGCACAAGGTATTGGTTATTTGCCGCAAGAACCGTCCATTTTTCGGAAACTGACAGTGGCGGACAATCTGCGGGCGGTGTTGCAAATCAGGAAAGGCCTGTCAGCAAAGCAGATAGAGGCCACCATTATCACCTTACTGGAAGAATTTAACATTCCCCATCTGCAAAGCCACAGTGCCATGAGCCTGTCCGGTGGGGAGCGTAGGCGCTTGGAAATAGCCCGGGCCTTGGCTAGCGATCCGCTGTTTATATTGCTGGACGAACCCTTTGCAGGTGTTGACCCTATTTCCGTGGAAGACATAAAAAAAATTATCGAACATTTAAAGAACCGGGGTATCGGCGTGTTGATCACTGAACATAATGTTCGGGAAACACTGGGCATTTGCGATCGAGCTTACATCCTCAGTGACGGAAAAGTTATTGCCGAAGGCAGCACAGAAAGCATAGTGACCAATGACGAAGTGCGCAAAGTGTATTTGGGCAATAACTTTAGACTCTAACAAAACCCTATCAGATAGATTGCCATGAAACAGTCATTACATCTTCGCCAAGGCCTGAATTTGACGATGACACCGCAATTGCAGCAAGCCATCAAATTGCTGCAAATGTCCACGCTCGACTTGCAACAAGAAATCCAGCAGGCATTGGAAACCAATATGATGCTGGAAATCAACGAGGAGGAAGGCGTGGCGCAGCTCGCGGACAGCCTGCCCGACACCCCGCCGGAGAAAAAAAGCGACCACGAAGACACCGTCACCAGTGAAGGCTCACAAACTGACATACCCGATGATTTGCCGGTCGACACCTCTTGGGAAGACATCTATGACACGGTCATGGAAGCGGGCGGCAACAATGCCGAAGCGGTGGAATTTGAATCCCAGCATAGCCAAGCGACCAGCCTGATAGGCCATTTGATGTGGCAACTGGAGCTGACCCCTTTTTCAGAACGTGACCATGCCATTGCCACAGCGATCATTGATTCGGTCAATAACGATGGCTATTTGTCCTTTCCCCCCGAAGACATCCACCAAGGCTTGTTGAACCAGCTAACTGATTTGGAACTGGATGAGGTTATGGCGGTGCTGCACCGTATCCAGCATTTCGACCCCGTGGGTGTGTGTGCCCAAGACTTAAGCGATTGTTTGCGCCTACAGCTCGAACAACTGCCTGAAACCACCCCCTGCCGTTCCGAAGCCCTGCAAGTGGTCAGCCATTACCTGGACTTGTTGGCGACCCAAGAACAAGCCAAGCTCATGCGTAGGCTAGGGCTTAGCGAACGCCAGCTTGATGCCGTCGTGGCGCTGATCCGCACTTTAGACCCCAAGCCAGGCTTAAGCATCCAAGCGGCTGATTCCGAGTATGTGGTGCCCGATGTTTATGTCACCAAACACAATGGCAAATGGCAAGTCAACCTCAACCCCGACATTGCCCCTAAGTTGCGCATCAACCCGTACTATTCCGCCATGATCAAACGTGCCGACAATAGCCGTGACAATGCCTGCATGAAAGACCATCTGCAAGAAGCCCGCTGGTTCATCAAAAGCCTGCACAGCCGTAACGAAACCTTATTGCTGGTGGCCAAGTCCATTGTTGAAAAGCAAACCGGCTTCTTGGAACATGGTTCGATTGCCATGAAACCCATGGTGCTGCGCGATATTGCCGAAGAGTTGGAACTGCATGAATCGACCATTTCCAGGGTGACCACGCAAAAATACATGCACACACCCAATGGCATTGTCGAGTTCAAATATTTTTTCTCCAGCCATGTGTCCACACAAGGTGGCGGCGAATGTTCATCAACCGCCATCCGCGCCCTCATTAAAGAGCTTATCGGCAACGAAGATATCGCAAAGCCGTTGAGTGATAGTAAAATAGCCGAGTTTCTGAAAGAAAAGGGCATCAACGTCGCCCGCAGAACGATTGCCAAGTATCGTGAAGCGATGCTTATTTCACCCTCAAGCCAAAGAAAAAGAATTCTTTAGCAATAACCATCCAAAAATAAAAAAGGAGCTTAACCCATGCATGTAATCGTAACAGGACATCACCTAGACGTCACCGAATCCTTAAAAGCGCATGTCGATGCCAAATTTGAAAAACTGGCCCGCCATTTCGACAATGTCACCGATGTCCACGTTATTTTAACGGTTGAAAAGCTGGTGCAAAAAGCCGAAGCCACCCTGCTGGTCAGCGGTGCCAAGTTGTTTGCTGAAGACAGCCAAGAAGATATGTATGTTGCCATTGACAATATGGTCGATAAACTGGACAGACAAATCACCAAACACAAAGAAAAAACAGGCCACCACCGTTAAGGGTACAGGGCGGCGCCATTGGGCAATAGCCGCCCGTTTGCCATGAAACTACTCATAGTCAGTGCATTATCAGGGGCAGGCAAAAGCATCGCCCTGGACACCTTGGAAGATTGTGGTTATTACTGCATTGACAATCTTCCCGTTGCCCTATTGGAAGATTTTATCAGTAAAGTCATGTTGTTTGACGGCAACAAATACGCCAAAACCGCAGTTGGCATTGATGCCAGAAACCAAAACGAAAGCTTGGCCAATTTTTCTGACACCCTCAGCCTGATACGCGCACAGGGCATTGATTGCCAAGTCATCTTTATGCAGGCTGAAGAAGCCACACTGCTAAAGCGTTATAGCGAAACCCGCCGCCGCCATCCCCTCACCGATTACAATATCCCGCTCAAAGAAGCTTTGCTGATTGAAAGGGAAATGCTGGCGGCCATTGCCCGTCATGCCAATGTGGTGATTGACACCAGCCTGACCCAACAGCACCAATTGCGTGAACTCATCAAAGAACAGGTGATCGAGCAAGATTACCGCCATATTTCTTTGCAATTCCAGTCTTTTGGCTTTAAGCACGGGTTGCCGCTAGATGCCGATTTCGTGTTTGACGCACGCTGCTTGCCCAACCCCTACTGGATACCCGAATTACGCGCCATGACCGGCAAAGATGCGGCGGTGATCGAGTTTTTGCAGGGCGAACGCTACGCCAATGAATTGTTTGAAGACATCCAAGCGTTTATCGAAAAATGGATGCCCCGCTTTGAAAAAGAAGGCCGGAGTTATCTGACCATTGCCGTGGGCTGTACCGGCGGGCAACACCGTTCCGTGTTTTTGGTCGATGCCTTAGCCAAGCGCTTCAACAGCCCCGCGCTTAACGTTATTGTCCGCCACCGCGAACTGCACTAGCCGCTTAACAGGCGTGACCTAACAGGAAATGAGGCCAAGCAATGCAGACCATTGCCCGGCCGTTTTATGGCAATTTATTTCAGGCACTTATTTTAAAAACAAAGTCTCAATCCGCCCCTTAAGCTCCACGTCCAATTTGTCTTCCTTGGCCAGCCAGCCAATGGCCCGTTGTATGTCATTCTTGCTCAAGCCAGTTTCAGTAGTGATTTTTGTCACACTGGAAGGGCCGTTAGTATCCAGAAATTGCCAGACCTTTCCAGCAGCATCGCCGATTTCACTAAGCATATCATTCACCTTTTATTTATAAATGGGGGGGAAAATTACAACTATTTAGGTTGATAATCAGGCAATATGATATTCAATTCCAAGGTTTCCTGATTTTCATCCTGTTCAAAATTGACCGAAATGGCATCCAGGTCAACATTAACGTATTTACGGATGACTGCAAGCAATTCTATTTGCAATTGTGGCAAATAAGAAGGCTGGTTACGGGAAGTCCGTTCGTGCGCCACCAAAATTTGCAGCCGCTCTTTTGCCAAAGCAGCCGAATGGGGCTTATTGATTTTAAAATAGTCCAGTAAGCCCATCACCGGCCCCCGAACAGTTTTCCAAGGAGTCCTTTCTTTTCATCAATAAAGCGGTGTGGGCATTCTTCACCCAAATAACGGGCCACAACATCCATATAGGCCTGGCCCGCATCACTTTTTTCGTCCAGTATCACCGGCAAGCCAGAATTGGAAGCATTCAGCACTGATTTGGATTCTGGGATCACCCCCAACAAATGCAAGGACAATATCTCCTGCACATCATCAACGCTCAACATTTCCTTCAATTTGACCCGTTCCGGCGAATAGCGCGTCAACAGCAAATATTCCTTGATCGGCTCTTGGTTAGTCTCCGCCCGACGCGATTTGCTGGACAAAATGCCCAGCATCCGGTCAGAGTCACGGACAGAAGACACTTCCGGATTAGTCACCACAAAAGCATCATCGGCATAATACATGGCCAATTGCGCACCCTTTTCAATACCGGCCGGTGAATCACAAATGATATATTGAAAATCCTTGGCCAATTCCTCCAGCACCTTGCCAACACCTTCTTGGCTCAGGGCATCCTTATCGCGGGTTTGCGAAGCCGGGAGGATATACAGCTGATTGCAGTTCTTATCACGTATCAAGGCTTGGTTCAGCGATGCTTCGCCATTAATGACATTGATAAAATCATAGATCACGCGGCGCTCGCAACCCATAATCAAATCCAGATTACGCAGCCCCACATCAAAATCAATGACCGCAGTCTTATGGCCTTTTTTAGCAAGCCCCATAGCAATGGCAGCACTGGTGGTCGTTTTGCCCACGCCACCTTTACCCGATGTTACAACAATGATTCTTGCCACAAAAATTTCCTCCAGCGTAGCGATAACGGCTTAAATGTCTTTAATAATAAGGGATTGTTCTTGCAAATATATTTGCACCGGCTTGCCTTTAGGTGCGGAAAAGTTGCTGCTGACCTGATAATTACCGGCGATGGAAATAAGCTCCGCCTGCAAGTCAGAACAAAAAATACGTGCATCGGTATTATTTGGCACACCGGCCAAGGCCCGCCCCCTGAGCGTGCTATAAATATGGATATTGCCCTCGGCAATCACTTCGGCACCGGCGCTGACCGGTGCCAAAACAATCAAGTCCCCCTCCGCGTAAATGCGCTGGCCGGAACGGACTGGCAAGGTCAACAGCTTGACCGCAGGGCTGGGAGCAGGGGCGGCTTGTGGTGGGGCTGCCTTGGGTTTTGCCAGTTCAGCCGCCACCGGATGATGGGTTGAATAATTAGGGATAGCCAGTTTCAGGGCCAAGGCATTTTGTTCTTCATTACCGCCACGTATACCGATAGGAAACATGCCCACATCGCGGACAAGACGGCAAAGTTTTTTAAGGTCAATAGGCAAACGCCTATTGTTCAAGGCCTGAACATCCAACACCACCGGGGAATGGGTAAAAAAGTCAGGCGCTTTTTCCACGGTTTGCAGAAGCTGTTGCCCGATGGCTTCCAAATTATTGGAAGCCAGCAACAGCGTGGGTACGGAAAAAGTGCTGGTTTTAATTTCTAGCGCAGGTGCGCCTTGTAGTTGTCGGGGATCCGTTGACATCCTGTTGCGTCTGTTTAGCGAGAAGTTATGTCGATTCTAACATTGCTAAAGAAAAAATGCATTTTTCCAAGTGGTATTAGCGAGATTAGTAGTATTAATGGCTGGCATCACCTAAACAATTAACCGCAATCTTGTGGTTTGCCGTATGACCCCATACTTGCTTAGGGCGGATTTGGTTTTAGGCAATCCGCCATCAACAAAGCCACTAACTGATATTGCTCAGCCAACATGCTGCGTAACATCAGTTATGATGCCCTTGCCCCACAAAACCCACCTAAAAAGCACTCTTTTGCAACAAGCCACTAGACATTTGCCAAGCTAGGTTATTTAATGGTGGCTAACGCCACGTTTTGGCCTGTCACTTTGCTAGTTATAAGGAACGCTTCATGAGTACCGCTTGGGAAACCGTTATTGGCCTGGAAATCCACACCCAATTGGCCACCCGATCTAAAATCTTTTCCGGTGCCGCCACCGCTTATGGCGCAGAACCCAACAGCCAAGCTTGTGCGGTCGATTTGGGCTTGCCCGGAGTGTTGCCAGTGCTGAATGCCGAGGCGGTGCGTATGGCGGTGCTGTTTGGTTTGGCGATTGATGCCGACATTGCCCCCGCTTCGGTGTTTGCCAGAAAAAATTATTTTTACCCAGACTTGCCCAAAGGTTATCAAATCAGCCAGATGGATTTTCCTATCGTCGGCAAAGGCCATTTGGATATAGAAGTGGAGGGGGTCACTAAGCGCATTGGCGTCACCCGCGCCCATTTGGAAGAAGATGCCGGCAAGTCCTTGCATGAAAATTTTCACGGTCTCAGCGGTATTGATTTAAACCGTGCCGGTACGCCGTTGCTGGAAATAGTGTCCGAACCGGATATGCGTTCCGCCAAGGAAGCGGTGGCCTACATGCGTAAATTGCATGAATTGGTGCAATATTTGGGCATTTGTGACGGCAACATGCAAGAAGGCTCGTTCCGTTGCGATGCCAACGTGTCAGTGCGTCCAATGGGGCAAACGGAGTACGGTACGCGCGTGGAGATTAAAAACATCAATTCCTTCAAGTTTGTCGAAAAAGCCATCAATCATGAAGTGGAACGGCATATTGAGGTGATCGAAAACGGCGGCAGAATTGTGCAGGAAACCCGCCTGTACGATGCCAATAAAGACGAAACCCGCGCTATGCGCAGCAAAGAAGAAGCCAACGATTACCGTTATTTTCCTGACCCCGATTTGTTGCCGGTCGAAATCAGCGAAGCCTTCAAGGCGCAAGTAAAGGCCACCCTACCGGAATTGCCGGATGCCAAAAAACAGCGTTTCAAAACCGACTATGCCTTGGATGACGAAGCTGCGGCTATCCTGACCTCCTCACGCGCCAGCGCCGACTATTTTGAGGCCTTGGTGCAAGTCTCGGCGTGTGAGGCAAAATTATGTGCCAATTGGGTTGTCGGTGACTTGTCCGCCGCGCTCAATAAAGCAGATTTGGACATCAGCCAATCCCCCGTGGACAGCACGCGCTTGGCGGGCTTGCTTAAGCGCATTGCCGATGGCACCATTTCGGGTAAGATAGCCAAACAGGTGTTTGAGGGCCTGTGGCAAACCCCGGCAACCGCAGATGATATTATCGAAGCCAAAGGTCTGAAACAAATCAGCGATAGTGGTGCGATTGCTGCCATTGTCGATAAAATTATCGCCGACAATCCTAGCCAAGCGGAACAATACCGTAGCGGCAAAGAAAAGATGTTTGCTTTTTTTGTTGGTCAGGTGATGAAGGCCATGCAGGGCAAAGCCAATCCGGCGGAGGTGAACGCCATGCTTAAAGAAAAGCTTAAGTGACAAGCAAAGCCGGGGCGCTTTCAGGCCAGTGTGCTTGAAAGCGTCCCGCGTTTGGGCAGACTGGCGCTAGGCCGTTAATTTTTGATGGTTTTATAACTTTCTTCGCTTTCTTGCATGACTTTGTTGCCTTCTTCAATCATACGGTTGCCCTCATCAATTTTCATTTGGCCATCGCGCACCATATTATTGCCCCGTTCAACCAGCATTTTTCCGCTTTTCCAGCGATTGCCCAACTGAGCCGTTATTTGGCTGTCACGGAGCATTTGGTCATCTGAAATGATCCTGTCAGGTGCGGCGGCGACAGGGGCGGGCGGTTCGGAGGCGCATGCGCCCAACAGTAAAGGCAATACGAATAGGGGTAAGGCTTTGGTTAGCTTTAACAGTTGCATAGTGGTTATTTCCTAAGGAATAAATGAAAAACAGGGTAGATTTTACAAAACGCCCGGCTGCTTGCAATGGTTTTTTTAAACAGTATATCTTTTGGTGGCTGGTTTTGCGCCACCCTAGCAGCACAGGCTAAAATTTAGGCCAATACCGCCTTGCGTACCTGTATACACAGCGCAGATTTGACACACACTCATCATAATAAAGAGCAAACTATGACGCTATTCAAACAAGACAAAGAACCGGCAGACCAACCGCACGGACACTTAACCCAAGAACAATACCATATTTGCGTGTTGAAAGGCACCGAGCCACCGTTCAGCGGCAAATACACCGATTGTAAGACGGAAGGCGTGTACCACTGTGTTTGTTGTGCCAGCCCCTTGTTCAGCTCGGATGCCAAATATGATTCAGGTTCCGGTTGGCCCAGTTTTTTTAACGTGGTTTCTCCAGATAGCG